>ERZ772961.535-NODE-535-length-15457-cov-6.487924_pt1 | contig 15457 bp, 18 predicted proteins | sample MGYA00580677_ERZ772961 | MGnify/ENA primary metagenome ERZ772961 (study PRJEB29015, sample SAMEA2738088) | human oral metagenome | biome: human oral; feature: human-associated habitat; material: saliva | place: China | collected 2227 ... | reverse complement strand
TCAGACCTGCTTCCTCCAGCCACTCCGTGAAAAACTCCTCATGAACCTGACGCCAATAGGCCAGAGATTTGTCTCCTTCACCTTCCTTGAAGGCATGGTCAGCAGACACTTGATGGAAGGGCTGAACAGAAACCTTGGTAATTTCGACAATGCAGACAGCCTGATTTCGGCTGTCTAAAATAATATCAAAGGTCCCTTCTTGGGGAAGGGGTTCGTCCTCTAGTGCGTAGAGGTCGTAGGCTGAGGCTGTTGCTGTCTTTTCGCCTCTTAGTACCAAATCTGCCAAGAGATCTGCTTCCACTCCAAAAGCCCAAGCATCGATTTCATCTCCGATAGAAGGGTTGATTTGCTTGTATGCATTCCACATTTCTTGCGGTGTCATGGGTGCTCCTTTGTAATTTTTTACTTTCTTCTTTTATGTGTTTGAGATAGTCTGGATGGTCAATCTCTAAATTAAAAATCTCTGGAATAGAACTGTAGTGAATAACGCATTCGATACCCATCTGATTCATTTTTTGTAAGAAAGAAACATTCAGATATCCTGCTACAGCAAAGTCAATCTTTTTCATCCTTGCTTTATCCTGCATATCTCTTAGCATATCTAACATTATTGGACTTTCCATATCATGCCATTGACTGTTTCTCACAGTCGCAAAAACAAAAGAAGTCAAATCATTCATTCCAACTACAATCTTTGAAATGCCCGTTTCCAGTATCCTGTCCAAGTCGAAATAAGCTGATGGTAATTCAATCATCGTGCCGACTTTCCCGGTAAAATCATACTGACGCAATACTGTAATAGCTTGTTTTAATTGGTCGGCATCATTGACAAAAGGAAAGATAAGAGACAGATTGGGATTATTTTGATAAACTTCTGTAACGACATGTGCTTCAGCCTGAAATTCATACGGACACGCCAGTAAACGCCTCGTTCCTCTATATCCAAACAAAGGATGACGTTCGTCAAAATGCTGTTTAGTTCCCTCTAGACAATTAGCTTCTGTATTCGTTAATTCAGTAAAACGATACCAAACTTCTTGATCTGAGTACAGGGAGCAGATAGTCTCTAGATAATCTTTTACAAATTGCTGACAACTTGCTAATATAATGTTTTGATTAAGCTCTCTCAACAAATATTCCCCACGAATCATGCCAACATGATGAAATAGTTGTGGGTAAACTTTCTCATCAAGTTTTTCGCCACTAAGGGCAAGTTGGTTTCTCATCATTCACCTTCCAATTCATGTAAGAAGTCTTGTCCAGTTCTGGAAATCCTAATAATTCAGACTTAATCTTCAAGACTAATGGCGATGCATTTTCTTCTGTGATCTCTTGAATATCCATCCAAATATATCCAAGTGAATCATTCGCACCATCAGAGACAGCTTCCGAAATCGTAACTTGAGGTGCACTCTCATTCATTTCAACATCATACAAGGTCATGACATGGTGAACCATAAAATTTTTTAACTCTTCCCTGACGAAAACATCGTAGATTCGAGGATTAGAGTAGCTTCTAACAGTAAATCCCGTCTCTTCCATAACTTCTCTAGTCAGCGTTTCCGTCAGTCCTTCACCAAGTTGCTGACTGCCTCCAGGTAGATCATACCGATGTTGATAAGGGCCTCTCGTTTTTTCAATGCAGAGTAACTTCCCATTTTCAAAGCAAACAGCGTAGACTCCAAAGTGATTTTTGATTTCCATCCAATTTCTCCTACTTCAAAGACCATCCGCCATCTATTGTCAAGATTTGTCCCTGCATGGCAGATGCCTTTCCACTGGCCAAAAAGAGACTGACTTCTGCCACTTCCTCTGGTTCAATCCAGCGCTTGATTGGTGTTTCACTCGCCACCCAGTCTGCTAAGCCACCTGGTTCAAAGTCGACAGCGGTCATAGCTGTCTTGACTGCTCCTGGAGCGATACCAAATACCTGAATCCCAGCTTCTGCATAGTCTAGAGCCAACTGCTTGGTAAATCCAGCCAAAGCATGCTTAGAAGAAGTATAGGCGTGTCCACCGCCACCTGCTAAGTTAGAAGCAATAGAGCACATATTGATAATGGAGCCTTTTTTATTTTCCAGCATTTGCGTCAAATAATAGCGAGTCAACTCAACAGGAGTCACATAGTTAATTTCAAAAATTTCTTGAATTTCCTGCGCTGTCTGTTCCAAAAGCGGTTTGTAATCATCCAAAATTCCCGCAGTATTGCACAAAACATCAATCTGAGGACACCAATCAAAAATAGGCTCTAAGTCCAAGGTCAAATCTCTCTGTAGAAAGTGGAAATCACCCTCTAAGAGTGGATTTTCACCTTGGTCAACTCCATAAACTTGAAAGCCATTCTCTAAAAAGAGGCGAGCTTGAGCTAGGCCAATCCCTGAACTCACTCCCGTAATCAATACACGTCTAGTCATGCACTTCTATCCAATCCGTCGCCAAAACATCACAAGGTGTCGGACTCCACATGGAAAAACCCTCTCCCTCCCCAGAAACGTTGATTAGGAAATAAGGTGTCACTTCAAGTGCAACCCCGTCTTGTTCAATGGTGTCAAAAAGTTGGACATAGTTTTCAGCACCTCCCCAACCAGTTCGTACATATTTTTTCTTAGCCTTTAACCCAGGTAGAATTTCTTCAAATGTCATGTTTTTCTCCTTTAATTCTACATTCTTCATTTAATTATAACAAAAAACCGCTTTACACGGCTTTTTGACTGTGATTTATTTACATCTGCTTCTACTTACGGCAAATTATTCCCTGCTGCAAGATAAATTTCATACCATTCTTTTCTTGTTAAGCTAAAGTTTGCCGCTTGGCTAACTTCTCTCAAGTGCTTAGGATTTGTGGTACCTACGACTGCCTGCATTTTTGCTGGATAACGCAATATCCAAGAAATGGCAATAGTTGAAGAGGTTACTCCATATTTAATAGCTAAACGATCAAGTACTTGATTTAAAGCTTGAAATTTCTCATTTCCAACAAAATTCCCTTTAAAATACCCGAATTGTAAGACAGACCATGCTTGAATGACCACATCGTGTAATTTACAATATTCAAAAATGCTGCCATCTCGCATAGCTGCTTGACTATCTTCCATATTAACATGAAAACCTGATTCGAATCCTGGTGTAAAAGCCGCACTCAATTGTAGCTGATTAACAGCTAACGGCTGCTTGACATCTTTTTTAAGCAACTCCATCATCATAGGATTTTGATTAGAAACTCCAAAATCTCGAACCTTACCTTGTTTATAAAGGAGATCAAAGGCTTCTGCTACTTGGTCAGATTCCATCAAAGCATCTGGTCGATGAAGAAGCAAGCTATCTAGATGATCAATCTTCAATCTTTGCAAAATTCCATCTACTGATTTTATGATATAGTCCTTAGAAAAATCAAAATAGGTAAATTCTTCAATGCGAATGCCACATTTGGACTGAATCCACATCTTTTCTCTTAAATCTGGACGATTTTTTAGGACAAGACCTAACAGTTCTTCACAACGACCACGACCATAAATATCAGCCAAGTCAAAAGCATTGATTCCAACAGACAGTGCTGTTTCTACAAGCTCTTCAACTTCTTTTACAGACTTATCTTTTATTCTCATCATTCCGAGAACAATTTCTGATAATTCTTTGTTATCTTGACCAAGAGTTATGTATCTCATCAAATTTTTCTCCTTTAATTTCTAACATTCTTCCCTTCATTATAACAAAAAACCGCTTTGCAACGGCTTTTTGACTATATTTCACTCCATTTTATCTTCTTAAACCCACGGAACAAGACAAAGATTCCAATAAAGAGGACAGCTAAAGGAATAACTTTTGTAAGGAAAACATTTGAAATGCCCATCCACGCATAATAACGGAACAGAGAGCCTACAACAAGATGGGCAATAATCATACTAACAAATGGACGAAAGACCGCTTCTTTCCAATTCCAAATACTGATGACTAGGGAAATCGTAAAGACAGATAAACTATCCCAGGGAGCAGGAAGATAAAAGGCTCCTTCTTGTATGAAACTTCCCATTCCTACATATCCTAGAACGACTAACAGAACAAGAATTCCAACGACAATATAAGTGCCAATTTTCATTTTAGGAGAATCTTGGACTAGCCCCCAACGTAAGATTGTGGCCACAAGTCCAAATCCAATCAGAAAAAGAAGAAGTTGCCCTAAAAAAGTAAGCAAATTGACTGTTAAGAGAGGACCTTTAGAAAAATCGCCTAGTAGTTGATAGTAACGTAATACCGCTAGGACAAGAATTGGTGTTAAAAAAGATTCTTTGACCGAACTACGTGGTGCTTCCTTGAGCATCTCTTTCATTAATTTTTTAGGATTCTTACCTAGATAATCCTCTGCACTCATGCCATCTCGTTCTGCTTCTGAGAAATCTAACATCATCAAATAAATCTGCTCTCTGAGATAGTTCTCATCATAGAGAAATCCAGCAAGATTAAAACTATCCCACAGTTCCTCAAAATACTGCTGATTCTCCTCAGAAAACCCATGCAACAAAGCGCTTGTTTCTTCGTAATACTTCATTTTCTTCATGGTTTAACCCCCATTCTTAATTCCTTCTACTTTTTGACTCAAATCGTCCCATTGTTGCCAAAAGACCGAGACACGCTCTTTTCCTTCTTTAGTTAACGAAAAATACTTCCGATCTGGACCGTCTGGCGACGGACGCATATCGCCTCTTATCCATTGATTTTTTTCTAACTTTTGCAACAAAGGATAAATAGTTCCTGGAACGATAGTATCAAATCCAGCCTCTCGCAAAGTCTGAACCAACTCATAACCATACCGCTCTTTTTGACCAATCATATCCAAGACACAACCTTCAAGAACACCTTTTAATAGTTGAGTTTCTTTCATCCCTTCTCCCTTCTAATCTATTTTGTAATACCTACTAGTAACTTCATCTATAATATACCACTTTCATACTAGTTTGTAAAGCATAATAGTCAATATTCTTCGAAAATCTCTTCAAACCACGTCAGCGTCGCCTTACCGTATATATGTGACTGACTTCGTCAGTTTCATCTACAACCTCAAAGCAGTGCTTTGAGCAACCTGTAGCTAGTTTCCTAGTTTGCTCTTTGATTTTCATTGAGTATAAATAAAAAAACAGAACTAGCATAAACTAGTCCTGTCTACTTTTACCCAATCACACTTCCGTTTGGTACAGCTGGATCAACTGTAAGAAGGGTTAATTTTCCATCATGTTCAGCTGAGAGAATCATCCCTTGGCTGACATATTTTTTCATCATCTTACGAGGTTTGAGATTGGCAACGATTTGAACTTTCTTGCCGACCAATTCTTGTTCGTTTGGATAGTATTTTGCAATTCCTGAAAGGATTTGACGATCTTCTCCATCACCAGCATCCAAGCGGAATTGGAGCAACTTATCCGAACCTTCTACTTTAGACACCTCTTTGACTTCTGCGACACGGATTTCGACCTTGTCAAAGTCTTCAAACTTGATTTCTTCCTTGTTGAGTTTGAGTTCAACTTCATCTGGATTCCATTCTTTTTCGACTGCTGGTTTGTTGCCTTCCATTTGTTCCTTGATATAGGCGATTTCTTCTTCCATATCCAAACGTGGGAAGATTGGTGTTCCTTTGGCAACTACAGTCACATCTGCTGGGAAGTCAGCCAAGCTCAAGTTTTCAAGGCTCGCTACTTCTTCCAAGCCAAGTTGATTCAAAACTGCACGACTGGTTTCCATCATAAATGGCTCAATCAAGTGAGCAACGACACGAAGACTGGCTGCCAAGTGGCTCATGACACTTGCTAATTGGTCACGAAGAGCTTCATCCTTGGCCAAGACCCATGGAGCTGTCTCGTCTATGTATTTGTTAGTACGAGAGATAAGAGTCCAGACTGCTTCAAGCGCACGTGGATAGTCAACTGCTTCCATATGTGTATGGTAGTCAGTGATTGATTGTTCTGCCACCTGAGCAAGAGCATTGTCAAATTCAGTCACGCCTTCTACATAGGCAGGGACTTGCCCGTCAAAGTACTTATTAATCATGGAAACCGTACGGTTTAGAAGGTTTCCAAGGTCATTGGCCAATTCATAGTTGATACGACCTACATAGTCCTCAGGAGTGAAGGTTCCGTCTGAACCAACCGGAAGGCTGCGCATGAGGTAGTAACGAAGTGGATCTAGTCCAAAACGCTCTATCAACATTTCAGGATAGACAACATTCCCTTTAGACTTAGACATCTTACCGTCTTTCATGACAAACCAACCATGACCAATCAAACGTTCTGGTAATTTGATATCCAACATCATAAGAAGGATTGGCCAGTAGATTGAGTGAAAACGAAGGATGTCTTTTCCAACCATGTGGAAGACTGTTCCGTTCCAGAACTTGTCAAAGTTAGCGTGTTCGTCTTGATCGTAGCCAAGAGCTGTCACATAGTTGAGTAGAGCATCAAACCAAACATAGACAACGTGTTTTGGATTGGATGGGACTGGTACACCCCATGTAAAGGTTGTACGAGAAACTGCCAAATCCTCTAAACCTGGCTCGATGAAGTTGCGAAGCATTTCATTCAGACGACCATCTGGAGTGATAAATTCAGGATGGGACTTGAAAAATTCGACCAAACGATCTTGGTATTTGCTGAGGCGAAGGAAGTATGATTCTTCAGATACCCATTCAACCTCGTGACCTGATGGAGCAATACCGCCAGTCACATTTCCAGCTTCGTCACGGAAAACTTCCGCAAGCTGGCTTTCTGTAAAGAATTCCTCATCTGATACTGAATACCAGCCAGAGTATTCACCTAAATAGATGTCATCTTGAGCCAGCAAGCGTTCAAAGACTTGTGCGACAACTTTTTCATGGTAGTCATCCGTTGTACGGATAAATTTATCGTATGAGATATCTAGTAATTGCCAGAGTTCTTTGACTCCAACTGCCATCCCATCAACATAAGCTTGAGGTGTAATGCCAGCTTCTTCTGCTTTTTGCTGGATTTTTTGACCATGCTCGTCAAGACCTGTCAAATAAAAAACATCGTAGCCCATCAGGCGTTTGTAACGTGCTAGGACATCACATGCGATGGTTGTGTAGGCAGATCCGATATGAAGTTTTCCAGATGGATAGTAAATCGGCGTTGTAATATAAAAATTCTTTTCAGACATAATTTTTCCTTTCCAGGCAAATGAAACCTGTTTTTCTAACACTTCATTATATCACATTTTTAATGATTTTCGATAGGGAAATCCATACAAAAACAAGATAGACGAGTGTCCATCTTGTTTATTCTATTCATAACGAAGAGCTTCAATTGGATCAAGTTTCGATGCCTTGTTGGCTGGCAAAACTCCAAAAATCATACCCACGCTAGCCGAAACTGCAAGACTAAATAGGGCAACTGGGATTGATACTCCCACTTCTATACCCGCAATCAAACCTTGCAAGAGTATGCCAGCTATAGCGGTTAAGCCTGTCGCAATGGTTAAACCAATGACTCCACCAAGCAAGGTCAATATCATGGATTCAATCAAAAACTGGATTAAAATATTAGCACGTGTTGCACCCAAAGCCTTACGGAGACCAATCTCACGCGTACGCTCCGTCACCGAAACCAGCATGATGTTCATAACACCAGTCCCTCCAACAAAAAGGGAAATTCCTGCAATGGCACTAATAATCGTAGTTATAAAGCCGAACAATTGTTGTACTTCTTGGAAGGCTGCAGTCGCATCTGACACCTGATACTCCCCTTGCTGAAGACCAGCAATCTCGGTCAATTTTCTAGCTAATTCTGGTCCCACTGTTGGTGTCAAACTGGTATCATTGACACGGAAGACAATATCAGAAATTTCATCCATATTGAAGTTGTTGGCAAGAGAAATATTAGTCGTAATTGGAAGTCCGCCAATACCAAAAGTCTTGGCAGTCTTGGCCTCATCGCTGGTATAGACACCAATGACACGATAGCTAAAGCCACCAACATCTATAACCTGGTTAACAGCTTCTTGAGCGGATCCGAACAGACTGTTAGCAAGTTCCTGGTCTAGCAAAATGACACTGGCCACATCTTTATAATCCTGAGCTATAAGACTACGACCTGCAACAATTTCATTTTCAACCGCCTTCATGTAAGTAATATTTCCACCTGTCAAGCTAGCGCGCTCCACTTTTTTATCTTTATAAGACAGGGTGGTATTTGTTGAGTTGGTTACATAGTAACTGTCCACCCCTTTAACTTTAGCAGCCTCCTTGACCCAAGCTTCTTGTGGTTTTGGTGGTTCCACAGGAACTTCCTCTTCTTTCCCAGAAACTGTCAATGCTGATTGTTTTTGGGTAAAAGAGCCATCTTTACTTTTAATAGGTGAGAAAAAAACATGGATATTCTTCTGTGACTTGGTCATGTTTTTATTGACCTGACGAGACATGGAATCACCTAGAGCCATAATCACAACAACCGATGACACACCAATGATAATCCCAATCATAGTAAGAAAAGAGCGCATCTTGTGGGCCATGATAGATGAAAAGGCGAATTTTAGATTCTGCATCTTAATTTTCCTCCTTTTCTAACTGAGCACTATCAGATGAAATAACTCCATCTCGAATGACAATCTGGCGTTTGGCATAAGCAGCGATTTCAGGTTCGTGCGTTACCATGATAATGGTTTTTCCTTCTTTATTCAGTTCAACCAATAATTGCATAATTTGATTCCCTGTTTTGGTATCCAAGGCTCCTGTCGGTTCGTCCGCTAGGATAATAGAAGGATTGTTTACCAAGGCACGCGCAATAGCTACACGTTGCTTTTGACCACCAGATAATTCCGAAGGTAAATGGTGACTTCGTTCTGTCAATTCAACCTTATCTAGATATTCCTCAGCTAACTTGCGCCGTTTTGAAGCTGAAACTCCTGCATAAATCAAGGGCAATTCTACATTTTGCAGAGCATTGAGTTTGGATAGAAGAAAGAACTGCTGAAAGACAAATCCGATTTGTTTGTTGCGGACCTTGGCTAGTTGTTTTTCACCGAGTCCAGCTACTTCTTGGCCTTCAAGATAATATTCTCCACTGGTTGGTGTATCCAACATACCAATCGTATTCATGAGAGTAGACTTACCCGAACCAGATGGTCCCATGATGGCAACAAATTCACCCTCATTCACTTCTAGGTTGATATTTTTGAGAACCTGCAGTTCTTGGTCACCGTTACGGTAGCTTCTGCAGATATTTTTTAGACTAATTAGTTGCTTCATCAGCCTTCACCTCTTTTCCTTCCTCTAGAGAAGACGTTGGGTTACTGATGACCTTGACTCCATTTGTCAGACCTGAAGTGATTTCTTGGTTGTCTGCATCAGCATTTCCCAAACCAACTTCCACTTTCTTAGCCTTTTTCTGCTCGTCAAGCACCCAGACATAGTTCTTATCATTTTCAGTCACAATACTTGTTAGAGGAACCAAAATGGCTTTACTCTTATTCTTGACCTCAACACTTACTGAGAATCCTTGTTTCAAATCACCGATTTCACTTGTAACATCGATAGTATATGGATATTTAGAACCAGAATTACCACCTGCTGCGGCAGTAGCTGCACTTGCCGCTTCACCATTGTTTTTAGGGTAGTCAGAAATGTAGCTAATCTTACCAGTCCAGCTCTTATCTTGGTAAACTTTAGAAGTAAAGGTTACTTCTTGTCCTACAGAGAGGTTGGCAAGGTTATATTCAGATAGTTCCCCCTTAACTTGCAAGTTTTCATTGCTAACGACATGAACTACCACCTGGCTAGCTCCAGTTGGAGATTTAGAAACATTACGGTTGACTTCGACCACAGTTCCCTCTAGGGTACTGAGAACCGTCATTGCATCCAACTGACTTTGAGCCTTGCTTAATTGTGCCGCTGCATCTGCACGGGCATCACGGGCATCACCCAATTGAGCATCAATAGAGGATACTGAATTTCCTGCGACTGGAGCTGGAGTTTGTGCCGCAGCTCCTTCGACTCCTGCTGGTGTTGGCAACTGTGGAGCCGGAGCTGAAGCGGCTTCATTCCGTGCTTGATTGAGTTCATTGATATGACGATCTGCCTTCGCAACTGCTCGACTAGCTGAATCATAGGCCGCCTGGGCTTCTGAACTACTGTACTTGACTAAAGCCTGCCCTTCACTAACCTTATCCCCCACAGAAACAAGGATTTCATCTAAATCTCCCTTACTAGCATCAAAATAAACATATTGTTCATTTTTTGCCGTTACTGTCCCTGATAATAAAACAGAGGATGCAACGCTTCCTTCTTTAGCAACAACCAGATGAGTAGCCTCATCTTTTACAGCGGTCTGAGAAGGTTGTCTAAAAAGCAAAATGCCCCCAGCCCCCAATACAACAACACTTGCAGCACCGATTGCTGCATACAATTGCCACTTTTTAGCCTTACGATTCTTTTTCATAATGAAACTCCTTTTTTGATTTAAAGTCCTTAACAATATTATACAAAAATTACCAAATACAAACAATAACAATTCAGAACGAAATAATGACATTTCAGGATTCACTTATTGTTCGGAAATTTTTATCTCTATTGTACTAGTTATATAATACACTTTATTTTTCTTTTTTGCAAGCCTTTTCTTTAATTTTTTTGAACGTAGCAGATTTTTGCAATCACATCAAAAAAAAGATAGAATATGACTATCAAAAAATGACACTCTACTATTTAAAAGAGTACAAAGGAGTTTTCAATGAGAGAATATGATATCATTGCTATCGGTGGAGGTAGCGGAGGAATTGCTACCATGAATCGTGCTGGTGAACATGGGGCTAAAGCGGCTGTTATTGAGGAAAAGAAATTAGGTGGAACCTGTGTCAACGTCGGTTGTGTTCCTAAGAAAATCATGTGGTACGGAGCACAAATTGCTGAGACTTTCCATCAATTTGGAGAAGACTACGGTTTTAAAACTACTGATCTTAACTTTGACTTTGCAACCCTACGTCGCAATCGTGAAGCTTACATTGATCGCGCTCGTTCTTCTTATGATGGCAGTTTTAAACGCAACGGTGTAGACTTGATTGAAGGACATGCTGAATTTGTAGATTCTCATACTGTCAGCGTAAATGGTGAACTCATTCGTGCTAAACATATCGTGATTGCTACTGGTGCCCATCCAAGTATTCCTAATATTCCTGGTGCAGAACTAGGTGGCTCTTCTGATGATGTATTTGCTTGGGAAGAATTGCCAGAGTCAGTTGCCATTCTAGGTGCTGGTTATATTGCCGTTGAATTGGCTGGAGTACTCCACACTTTTGGTGTCAAGACAGACCTCTTTGTTCGTCGCGATCGTCCTTTACGTGGTTTTGATTCTTACATCGTTGAAGGTTTGGTAAAGGAAATGGAAAGAACAAACTTGCCACTTCATACTCACAAAGTCCCTGCCAAGTTAGAAAAAACTGCTGAGGGCATTACCATTCATTTCGAAGATGGTACTAGTCACACAGCTAGCCAAGTTATCTGGGCTACAGGTCGCCGTCCAAACGTTAAGAGCTTGCAACTTGAAAAAGCTGGAGTAACTCTGAATGAACGTGGCTTTATCCAAGTGGATAAATACCAAAATACTGTTGTTGAAGGAATCTACGCTCTAGGTGATGTAACAGGTGAAAAAGAACTAACTCCAGTTGCTATCAAAGCTGGACGTACTTTGTCTGAACGTCTCTTTAACGGAAAAACAACTGCAAAAATGGACTACTCAACTATTCCAACTGTTGTCTTTTCACACCCTGCTATCGGAACTGTTGGCTTGACAGAAGAGCAAGCTATTAAAGAATACGGTCAAGACCAAATCAAGGTTTACAAATCAAGCTTTACGTCTATGTACTCTGCTTGCACTTGCAACCGTCAAGAAACTCGTTTCAAATTGATCACAGCTGGTTCAGAAGAAAAAGTTGTCGGACTTCATGGAATTGGATACGGTGTTGATGAAATGATTCAAGGATTTGCTGTTGCTATCAAAATGGGAGCAACCAAAGCAGACTTTGATGCAACTGTGGCGATTCACCCAACTGCATCCGAAGAATTTGTAACTATGCGTTAATCGAAGCAAAAGAAGCTGATACAAATGTGTCTGCTTCTTTTTTGATGATTTACAATCGATGAAAACAACTTACCCAGTAAGCAAAATCGGCCGTTACAGTTTTTGTTACCTTGAATTTATAAATAGGTTGACAATAATTACTCTACGAGTATAATAGTTACTATACATCAGAAAAGAGGTTAACTATTTTGAAAAAAGCTCACGTTTATGCCATCCCTGCTATTGGTGCTGCTCTCATTGCTGTTTTAGCACAAATCAGTATTCCAATTGGACCTGTCCCCTTCACTCTGCAAAACTTTGCAATCGGCTTGATTGCTACTGTCTTTAGACCGAGGGAGGCTGTACTTTCTGTTGGACTCTATCTTCTTCTAGGTGCTATCGGTCTTCCTGTCTTTGCAGGAGGTGGAGCTGGTTTTCAGGCTTTAGTTGGTCCTACTGCAGGCTATCTTTGGTTTTATCTTGTTTATTCTGGACTTACCTCTTCTCTAACTAACAGTGATAGTGGTTTTGTCAGAATTTTTCTAGCAAATCTCTTGGGAGATACACTTGTTTTTGTCGGTGGGATCCTCAGCTTGCATTTCCTAGCTGGAATGGCATTTGAAAAAGCTCTTATTGTGGGGGTCATTCCCTTTATCATTCCAGATCTTGGTAAAATTATTGCTATTAGTTTTATTAGCCGTCCATTACTTCAACGCCTTAAAAATCAAGCTTACTTTGCTAACTAAAAAAGGATATCGAGTTGTCATGACTCAATATCCTTTTCTTTCATTTTGAAAACTTAGTTGCCTTTAAAAGCATCCACCATTGTTTGAAATTCTTCATTAGAGAGAGTAATTCCTTTACCCATTTTAGTATGATCTGGACTCCAAGCACGAATATCAAACTTTGCAGGAGCACCATTAAAGCTCACACGGTTGATTTCCTTAGTCCAACCTTTTTCGTTTTCAGAAAGAGTCAACAAGTGCTCTTCGATTTTAAAAGTAAATTCTGCCATTTTCTTCTCCTTTTTTAGCTTTCATTTGATTATTCGTAAAATCTTGTAGATTTTAGGAAAATTTTATATAATATTGATATAAAAGAAGGGAGGCCAATATGAGACATAAATTCCAGCAAGTTCTAGATAAAATACATGACTTTTTAAATGGACATGACCAACCTGACCAGACTGAAAGTAACTCCCTTACAGCCACTATTGAAGAGGCTATCCAGAAACAAACCGCTGTTCACCTTATCTTGTCTGAGACAAGTTTTACAGGTGACATCATCAAATACGATCAGCAACGCCAGCAAATTATCGTGAAAAATTTTGCCAAAAATATGAGCCGTATTATCCGCATAAGCGATATTCAACGCCTACGATTTGTCCCTTCCACCGTCCAAACAGCCCAAAAAAATAGATTTAAGAAAGAGTGAGATGTAGTTGATTCATCCCACTCTTTTTTCTTAGCGAACTTGTTCAAAATGTAAATGAACCGCGATATGATCTCCATAACCACTTCTTTCCAAGTCACGTTGTAGACGATAGGAAATGTAGTGTTCTGCGATGGTAATGTAACCTGCTCCCAGTAAACGATGTTCAACCAAAGACTGAATCATGCTGATAGTGGCACGTTCTACCTTGGCTTCCTCCAAGTCCAAAACCACTTTCTTAGTGACTTGTGCAAGGTTTTGACGCAAATCATCTGTCAATACATAGACAGTCTGAGCTGCCTTTAAGATAGCTTGGTAAATCTTATCTGGATTAAATTCAGCAATTTCACCATCACGTTTGATTACTTGCATAGGTTTCTCCTTTATTCTTTGTTTTCTTTGATTTCTGCCAACATTTTTTCTTCTTCTGCTGTCAGTTGATAATTTTCTAACAAATCAGGTCTGCGCTCGTAGGTTTTCTTTAAGCTCTCATACAATCGCCACTGACGAATCTTTTCATGGTGCCCGCTCATCAATACATCTGGTACAACCATACCTCGATAATCATAGGGACGTGTGTACTGAGGATATTCAAGAAGGCCAGAAGAAAAACTATCATCTTGATGGCTAGACTCCTTGCCAATCACTTCTGGAATCAGGCGAACTGTAGCATCAATCATGGTCATAGCCGCCAATTCTCCTCCAGTAAGGACATAATCCCCCAAGGAAATCTCATCTGTCACCAAGGTCTTAATGCGCTCATCATAGCCCTCATAGTGACCGCAGATAAAGATAAGTTCTTCCTCTTGAGCCAAATCCTCAGCATAAGCCTGATCAAACTGCTTCCCAGCTGGGTCTAGGAGAATGACGCGAGGATTTTTCTTTTCAATAGCATCAAAGGCATCGAAAATGGGTTGGGCTCGGAGCAACATCCCCTGACCGCCTCCGTAAGGCTCATCGTCAACATGGCGGGCCTTTTCAGCGTATTCTCGAAAATTATGATACTGGATATCCAAGAGCCCCTTTTCTCGAGCCTTTCCGACGATTGAGTGCTCAAGCGGAGAAAACATCTCTGGAAAGAGGGTTAAAATATCAATCTTCATCGTCTAACCCTTCTAAGATTTCCACATCGACGCGGTTATTTGGAATATCAACATTGAGAACCACTGGTGGGATATAAGGCAAGAGCAAGTCACGTTTACCTTTTCGCTTGACCACCCAGACATCGTTGGCACCTGGTTGTAGGATTTCCTTGATGGTTCCAATCAAGTTCTCTCCCTCATAGACTTCCAAACCAATAATCTCGTGATAGTAGAATTCACCATCGTCTAGGTCATTCAAATCTTCCTCAGCGACCTTGAGACTATATCCCTTGTACTTTTCGATAGCATTGATATGGTACATATCTTTGAATTTGATAATGTCAAAGTTCTTCTGTTTACGGTGACTAGCGATGGTCACTGTTTGGACAAACTGATCTTTTTCATCAAACAAAGCCAGCTCAGCCCCTTTTTTAAACCGTTCTTCTGCAAAATCTGTCACAGACAAGACTCGCATCTCACCCTGCAACCCCTGCGTATTAACGATTTTCCCAACATTAAAGTAGTTCATCTTGTCTCCTGTACTCTATTTCTATCCTTTATTTTATCACGTTCCAAGGATTTTCACAAGTTGGATAGATTCTATCTTACGGGCCTACTACATCTTCAAAAAATTCACCAATAAGCTGATTAAACTCTTCAGGATGGTCATTCATCGGTTGGTGTTTGCTGTCTGAAATCGTTACTTGACGTGCATTGGGATTTAAGGCAATGATCCCATCGTAGATTTTCTTTAGGGGTTTGGGAAAATCGTTTTCACCTCTTACTAATAGCATGGGAGGATTTCCATGATAACCTTCTATCTCATGGACAGCCAAAAAACCTGTGATTCCAAGGTTCAAAAAAACATCTCGACCAGTTTCTATAATGGCAG
>ERZ772961.530-NODE-530-length-15575-cov-4.155412_pt1 | contig 15575 bp, 20 predicted proteins | sample MGYA00580677_ERZ772961 | MGnify/ENA primary metagenome ERZ772961 (study PRJEB29015, sample SAMEA2738088) | human oral metagenome | biome: human oral; feature: human-associated habitat; material: saliva | place: China | collected 2227 ... | reverse complement strand
TCAGTTTCATTCCCTTTAGAGATTCATGCTTTTGAGTAGATACGATACTACCCACTACTTTACCGACTTGCATATTTCTCGTTCCCTTCAATTATTGTGATACCTAGGCGTTCAATCTCTTCACGAGCAGCCATGGTAAACCGTTGACCCCTATATATGACGATAACAGACTGACTTTCACAAGATCTTACAAAAGACGCCGTTATCCAGCCTTGTGAAAAAGCATATACAGGATGTCCAAATTTATCTAGAAATTTGATGGGCCAGTCAAGAATGACTGATGGGTTCATCAACGAGGTTACAGGAACTGCCAGGCGTATTGTCACCTCGCAGTCATAGGCCAATGCACGGTGCACACAGGCTACCCAAGGCACCAATGTATCGCTCATTAACTCTCGTATATGACCATAATCTATACCAGCGAAAGAAATGAGTTGGTTCTGCAACAATATATGCTCATCATAGCTAGTATTTTCCGTGACCATAAAGGTTGCAGTGGATGTCATACGCTTTTCTAGGCGTTCTAGCACCAGTTTAACTAATGCATCCATATTAAAGCTCACTTCCCATGGCAATCCCTAAGGGCGTTACAAATTCAGGATACAGTGGCTTATGAACAGGTAATCCTATATATTGACTGAAAGTCTTTGTGAACTCCTCAAAGTTAGAGGCACCGCCCACAACTACTATAGGTGTTCCTTTTTCATAGCCTCCCTCTTGCAACGCACGCTTAGAAATAGCTGCCATTTTTTCAACTACAGGCCGTATTGTTGCATATACATCGCGTTTATTAGCTTCATTGCGCTTATAAGCCTCCGCTTCAGGGATAGAGATTCCATAGGCCCCGCTAATAACGAGGTTCATATGGGTGCCTCCTGTTGGCTCATCCACGGTATATACAACTCGGCCATCCTTTAAAATACTTATGCCTGTAGTACCACCACCGACGTCAATAACAGCGCCATCAGTGATTCCTAGCACGTTAGCAGCTGCTGTAGGTTCATCTAAGATACAAGTTACTTCAAAACCTGCACTTTCTAGCACATGACCGACTACATCTTTATTCTTTCCTATCGTCCCAGGTGGTACAGCTGCCGCGGCATATACAAGTTCTGTGCCCAAAGCTGCTTCTGCCTTAGCTTTTAAAGCACGCGTTATTGTAACAGCACCCACATAGTCAACAACTAGTCCATCTCGAATGGATTCATTATATTCAAAGGCACCATATATAGGTTTTCCTTTGTCGTTTACTACGGATAGGACAATAGATGATGTACCAAGGTCAATACCTACGCGCAAATTCTTTCGATTATGAGAGCTCACTTGTTTAGACTCTACAAGATCGGAGAACTCTTGCAAGGTATTATTTGCCTTTTTCAAACCTTTCATCATATCACCTACTTTACTGTACAATTCTCGCCATCACTGTACCTTGTACATTGGCAGCATTAGCCTCATCTGTATCAATATGAAGTTCTAGAACAAACCCTGGTACAGCTCGCACGACGACGTCACTGAATACAGTAGTGCGTTCAGGTGTTTGCAATTCTACGCTCACACTATCGCCATCATTTACATGAAGCCGTTTTGCATCTTCTGGCGACATATGAATATGGCGCTTCGCAACGATGCAAATAGGTTTAGAAACTTCACCATTTTCGGTGCATAGAGTAATATCTACGGCCGATTCCAAATGACCAGATAGCACAATAGGAGGTTTTATACCTAATGCACGAGCATCGGTCAAAGATACCTCCACTTGTGACTGTTTTCTAAGAGGCCCCAAAACGCGCACATTTTGGATTGCCCCTTTCGGTCCCACTAAGGTAACAGTTTGTTCGGAAGCAAACTCTCCCGTTTGCTTTAAGTCACTTTTCTTAGTGATAGACTGATTAGGGAATAATATATTCCAGTCCTCCTGACATAGATGGACATGTTTATTGCTAACACCTACGGGAATGGACGATTCAAACATAGCTTCGATTACTTCTCGTACGATAGCACGAATCTGTTCCCGATCCATAAGCTATTATCCTTTCTTAGGTAGGATTAATTCTACGTCGCTATGAGGGCGTGGAATTACATGAGTAGATACTACTTCACCAACTTTTTGAGCTGCTGCACAACCCGCATCAACTGCTGCTTTTACAGCGCCAACATCACCGCGAACCATTACAGTGACAAGACCAGAACCGATTTTTTCAGTGCCTTCTAATGTAACGTTAGCTGCTTTTACCATTGCGTCAGCCGCTTCAATTGCGCCTACTAAACCTTTTGTTTCTACCATGCCTAATGCGTTATTCATGATAATCTCCTTTATTTCTTCTTACTTTAAAACACTTTTTTAACTTATTTCTTTTTAGCGCTTTTTTTTGGTGGCGCTTTTTTCGTTACTACCTTCTTGGAATCCTTTGGATCAACAATGGTGGAAACGATTTCATTCAACACCTTTACAGCTTTTTCATCTAGAGAAGACTTCTTCTCTTCAGCACCTTCAGCTTTACTGTTTTCTTTAGAACCATCTTTAGCATCATCTTTAACTACTTTTGTAGATTCTTCTTTAACTACTGCTTTTACTGGTTCTATTTCAACAGATACTTTAGCCGACTGTTCCTTAAAGTCTTCATTGAAAGCTTCTACAAGACCTTCTGCTGGACGAGGAATTACCTTATGAGCTACATATAGATTCATTCCCTTTGTTATAGCAATGCCTGTTTGAACGGCTGCGTCAACCGCGGCTACATCACCAGCGACTTTAACAGTCATCCACCCAAAACCTTTAGTCTTTTCAATGCCTACTATCCTTACATTGGCGGATTTAACCATTGCATCTGATGCGCTAATAGCTCCCAATAATCCAGCCACCTCAAGTAGTCCTAGTGACTCTTTCACCATGCCACCTCCCGTCTAATACTTGGATGATTCGTTCTTTGGATTCAAGCATTCCTATAATGCTAGTTACGTTGCATATCTACCAACATTTGACGAATCAAATCTTTTAACTCTGGCTCTTGAGGCTCTGCTTTAAGTTCTTCTTTGGGTTGAACTTGAACAGGTTCCTCTTTGAGCATCCCCACTTCATCCATTATGTCCATAATGATAGCCCGTAACATTTGTTCATTTAGTTCTGCCATTATGAATCCTCCTATTCACATTGTGAAAGTATCATCTATTTAATCATGACGATTACAGTTATTTAAAGTTTATAATCCAATGATCAACACATTAGATTATGTAGGACTCACCTATATTTTCAGGTGCACTACCCATTGTGCCAAGTAATGTAATCCCTACTTCTCTAGCTACCTTAACGGCTTGTTTAACAGCCCCTGAATCACCACAAATTTGTAAAATTACTTCGTTAGACATAGATGAGCTCGATGGTGATTGATAGCCTACCACGTCTACATTAACTGATTTAACAGCTGCATCAGCCATAACTACACCGATAGCGGCTGGTGCACCGACAATTAAGCCAAAAGCTTTACCTTCTGGAGTTCCAAAGGCCGTTACTAAGGCATCACCTGCACGAGCTGTATATTGAATTTCCACATGACCTGCTTCATTCATATATACTTCGCCAAAGGTCCGTTCTAATTCACGTAATGCTACCTCTACAGAACGTCTTACATCGGATACGTCATCGCCTCCGAATATAATGAGGGAACCAGAGCCAGCGCCACCTTTCATGTCTCTAGCAAGTTCAATGCTTACAATCTCTGTATTTGTTGCTTTTACAGCTTCATCAGCGGCCATAATTTGTGGCCCTGCACCAGTACGTGAGCCTAAGATACCGATAGATCGATATGACTTAGTGAGCTTCATAGCTTCTAATACTTGACTGTCTACATTGGCAATAACGAGACCTACTGTATCACCGGTTGTCGTACTACCTACGTGTTCAGTAATCATAGATGTTTGTAGTTGAGTTACACTAGAGGTACTTACAGCTGACGAGCTACTAGTAGAAGATACTTTACTTGTTGCACCAACAGTTGTATTTCCTAAATTAGCGCTGTCAATACGCATCAATACGCGCTTTAAAATCTCATCTACCATACTTTTAGTATCGGCCATAATTATTCACCCTTTGTTGGTAAAATACCTTCTACATCTTTATGTGGTCTTGGAATTACATGAGTAGAGATAACAACACCTACGCGTTCCGCAGCAGCTGCACCTGCATCTACGGCAGCTTTTACAGCACCTACATCACCGCGAACCATAACAGTAACGAGACCAGAGCCAATTTTTTCATTGCCTACGAGCTCCACATTAGCTGCTTTAAGCATTGCATCTGCTGCTTCGATAGCGCCTACTAGACCCTTAGTTTCCACCATACCTAATGCTTCTTGTGTCATCTGTTTTCTCTCCTTTTACAAAACATAATACAAAGAATACCAATTTATTTTTCTAATAGTTCCACCATAGTGCCTATGTTCATAAAGGCAAAATGTGCAGTTTTAAGTAGTTGTACCATCAGTACAGCTCCTGTACCTTCACCCAATGCCATTTGACCATGGATGGGAACTTCATCAAGACGTATATTTGCATACGCTAATGCTGCGGCCATTCCTACTTCACGAGAGTAGTGAGATGGAATGCCATACAATGGCGCTTCACCATTCATTTGAGTGGCACAAGCCATTGCCACCGCTGTAATATACCCATCGATAACGAATGGGATATGTAAATCTGTACAAGCTACCATCGCACCTGTAATTGCGGCTATATCAAATCCACCAACACGACTAATTACATCCTTTGGTGTATTAAGATACCCCTTATGATGGGCTAATGCAGTCCGTACAAACTCACGTTTTTGATTCATATACGCTTCGTCATCGGGACCAGATCCAGGTCCTACAGTTATGCGTGGGTCTAATTTTGTGAGCCCGCTTAACACGGCTGCTGATGTGGTAGTATTACCAACGCCCATTTCACCGAAGGAAAATAGATTAATTCCCGATTCCGCATAGTATATAACGCGGTTGTAACCAGCTTGGTATGCTAAATCAAATTCTTCGCCGCTCATAGCGGCACCATGTAAAATATTTTTTGTACCTTGACTAACTTTTCGATCTATCCCGATACCTTTAGGGCACGCAATACCAACGTCTACTACTTCATAAGGAATATGGTTAAAGATACAGTAATTGGCAACTGCGCTTTTACCGTCAATCATATTCTGAGATTGTTTACGAGTAATTTCGTAGTTATAACCGATTAGTCCGTCTACGGAGATTCCGTTATCTGCAGAAAAGATAATATGTTGTGCATGAATCTCAGGCCGAATTTCTTGCCAAGCAAGACACATCTTTTTGAAATATCGTTCCCATAGACCCAAGCTTTTTGGAATGATCGCCTTATTTAAAATAAATTGATTAAGTTGTTCTTCAAAACCTCTGTCCATGGAAAAACCTTCTTTCAACTAACTGTATATGTAGTCACATAAACGATCTAGCGATTCTTGATCGTGAACGGATATTTCAAAAATCTTAGTAGCTCCCGCTAGCTTGAGATTGCGGCGAGGCGCCTCCACATCTTTTCCCGTATCAACTTTTGACACAACACCGATAACTTCTCGATTTAAAGAGTTCCCAAAACTAGGTGGGAAAATTGTTGTTTCATCACCTGCAGGAATCATAAAAATCACTATATCCGCATCATAGGCATGCAAGATAATTCCTCGATAGTAATTAGGATTTTCCATGTATTCCCCAGGGGTATCAATAAAATTACCCACTCGAGTTATGGCTTGTGTTTTGTGATACGTTGCAGAGCCATGAGTAATCGTATCTGCCAATGTGGTCTTACCACATCCGCTGCGCCCTACGAGAAGGATGCGTTTTTCTTTCTTTTCGGTACTCATAATTACCCTTTCATTAGGATCTTGTTAAATCCGTTGGGAAGAATCCTAATATGCGTTGCAAGCCTTCAATAACGCTCTGCAATGCGGATTCAACAGCAGATACATCTCCCGTTATGAGAAGTGCTCCCGAAAATCTGTCGATGAAACCAATTTCAATATCACCAGACTTACTTGCTATATCGGCTGCAATAATGGTCCCTTCGCCAGGTGTTATGGTAAGAATCCCTATGGCATTACGCCCTTTTTCTTCAAGCCCCATTTTTCTAAACAAATCGGGCTTAGGATTAGCAATAACATGGGCTATAGTAACCTGCTTTCCGGGTACAAATTCTTGGATGATGCGTTGTTTAGCATCAATTACCTCTTGAAAGGCCATATAATCTCCTCCTAATACAAAATGTATAGTTCATATAGTGACACGGACTATACATGCTAGTCGCTCAATATAGATTTCGCTTAAGGTGCCACTAATTTAAAAAATACTACTGCTAAACCAGCCCCAATCAATGGACCAATAAATGGAACCCATGCATATTGCCAATTCGCCGTTCCCTTATTAGGAATAGGCAAAATAGTATATGCCAGGCGAGCACCGAAGTCACGAGCTGGATTTAACGCATAACCTGTAGTTGCACCAAAGGACATACCGATGGATGCAATGAGGATACCGCTAACCACTGGAGCTAAGCCATCTGCCATCTTGCCCAAGCAAAGGGTTGCTAGAATGAGCATAAAGGTAGCAATGATTTCAGACATCAAATTGCAAGGTTTATGGTCAATAGCTGGACCAGTCGCGAAGATACCTACGCAGTTACCTTCATCAGGGCCTGTTTCCTTGAAGTGCGGATAATAGAATACTGCTGCAATAGTAGCACCTACAAAAGCGCCGGCAATTTGAGCGATAGACATCGGAATTACTTGTTCCCATGGAAAGATACCTGCTACTGCAAGAGCAAAGGTAACGGCAGGGTTCAAATGACCAGGTCCACCTAGTGTAATTCCTATATACACAGCGAAGGTTACTGCAAAGGCCCATCCAAAAATAATGTGTAACCAGTTAGTACCATAGATACCAACGATGGTTTTCTTTAACAAAATCGATGCATTTGTACTATTACCAAATGCGAGTAAAACGGCAGTACCAACAAACTCACTAATATACATTTGCGTTACGTCCATTATCTTCACCTCATTGAGTTAACAAAGATTGTAATGCATGAGATGCAATGTCCATATCTTCTGCCACGGTACCACCGCTAATACCAAACCCACCGACAATTTCGCCGTCGATGATGATTGGGTAACCTCCACCAAAAGTACAGATTTTACGATTTACCATGGATTCAATGTTGAATAGATCGCCATCAGGCTGTGCACTCTGATGTACTTCATGAGTTGCCGCTTTGAGAGCCACTGCTGTGTACGCCTTTGCCTGTGCGATATCGTTGCTGATGAGCAATGCATCTGACATACGATGGAAATACATTAATACACCTTTTGCATCCACAATAGATACAACAATAGGTACGCCTATGGACTGAGCATAGTCCAAGGCGGTTTGTGAAAGTTTCGTCATAATTTGTTCTAGCTTTGTTCTAGTTGCCATATAACTAACTCCATTTTCAGTAGTATGCTCCATATCCCATAGGCTCCGATTCGTTTCTACCAGTACTTCTGCATGATTGTTCTTAACACGTTCTGCTACGCGTTCTACAATTGTTTCTACAAATTGTACGTAGTCTTCCATGCGAGCCATGATATAAAGAGCATCAGATAATCGATTTATAAATTTTCGAACCTCATCGCGAATTGGTTCTACCTCACCTAAACTAATGAGTAATCGTTCCCCTCGACGACATATAGTGCGCGCCACATGAAGCTCTGCAGCAGATAAATAGTTACCGCTTAATATAAAGCTATGTTGCTGTGGCAAACGCTTTGTATAGTCATCAATCATGTGTTCCAATTCGCTTATATCTTGCTGTGAAATTAGATTACTACTTTCACTAAGATTTTCCACATGAGGCGTTGCTACCTCCGCACATAAGCGGAATAGCTGATGTTGTAATGTGTGAAGCACATGTTTATTGTCTGGTGAGACGACTAATTTCTCACATACACTAACCTGTGCATTTAATTCATCAAAGGTTCCATATGTGTCCACACGAAGTGAATTCTTAGGTACTCTAGTGCCATCAAAGAGAGCCGTTGTACCTGCATCACCGGTTTTCGTATAAATAGCCATATGCACCACCTCTCAATTTCATTGTGTTTAAAAGGCCACTTCCAATCGTTCATCAGAAGCGAATGGATTACCTTTTACAAGGCGAGCTGCATTTACACCTAATGTGCGCAAGCTATCTGGATATTGAGCATAGCCCGTAAGGCGATAGATAAACTGATGAGCTGGTATATTTTTATAGGTCAATACAATAGCCTGCTCATCAACACCAATGCCTACTGACAAAGCTGAGTTTCGAGATGCTAAATCAGCCAAATCCATGTGAGTACCACTATGGGCCTCGATTACCACGGGCAGTCCTTCCTCCTCAATGCCATATAAAACAGGCTTTAATACATCCTCACCGATATACGGTGTAGTATAGAGCAAGATGGTTGGCTTACTGATGATGCTTTGATCCATCATAGGCCTCCCTTCCGTGAATAGGAAAGGACAAGTCCTGTTGCAACAGCATTACGTGCCCCTTCAACACCTCGAATATTGCCTCGCCCCGCTACTAATGCATATTGTGAAAGTGCATCGGTTACGAGTTGAGGAATTTCAAAGTCTAATGCAGAACCACCTACGATAACTACGAATGGTATATCTCGCACATTATGAGTAGGACTAACAGATGCCAAAGCACGAAGAGAATTTGTTACAAACACCCGTTTCTTTGCCGTTTGGCGCACACGCTTAATCGTTTCTAAAGGAATATCTCGTTCTACTGGAACAAGTCCATCAGGAGTGACGATAACAACGCGGCCAAACAATGTAGCCGACAGCGGTTCATTAAAGAACTGTACGGTTCCATCTTCATGACGAATGTGATATACGCTAAGTACCTGAGCTAATGGATCTCTCTTAATGGCCTCAGCAATATGCATATCCTCTAAACCAAGTTCGGAGTTGATAAGCATTGTTACCATGTTTCCCGCTCCAGCAAGATGAATCGCCTTAATCTTTCCTTCTTGGTTGATGATAGATGCATCGGTAGAGCCTGCCCCTAGATCGAGTATAGCCATTGGTTTCGCCGTCCCTGGCGTTGTCAATGCGCCTAAGATTGCCGATTCAGCCTCTTCACCACCGATTTCAACAGGTATACCTAATTCCTTTTCCACCTGTTTAGCGATGATTTCCATTTGTAGATGGTCCGATTTAACCATAGATGCAATACCTACTGCTTGTTCCATTGAGAACTCACCTGCAAGGCCGCCCTTTACATTGATTGGAACCGATACATCTACAGCTAGTAAATCTTGGATGAATACATCTTGTGGCGATTTATTTGTCAATTGCGCCATAGTGAGGCGAACCTTTTCAAGCATGCCCCCTACGTTCGTTCCAGCTTCACCACTAACATCATCGATAGGATGAACAGATCCAAGAGTTTCCATAATTCTCTCTGCCCCAGCAGATACATCAACGGATACGGTTCTGCCGTTTCCCATCACAATGATGGACCCCGCTGGTATTACCAGCTCTTTAACGTCCCCTGCAGGTGTTTTAATAACGACTGCAGATCGGTTGCCAATAAGGGCTCGAGCGATAGGCACAATATTCTTTGTTTCCTCTGGTGAAAGCTCAAATACAGTGGCAATCCCATAAGGATTAGATAATTGTGATACCACTTGTCCTGGTTCTACTACCTCTACGGCGGAGAGCATACCCATTGGGATTTTGTCGATATACGCAACCTCGTCTACGATAGGAATTTTGTTATCTAATCGATTATTAACGAGTACACCATCATCGGCTTGAAGGATAGCAGCCCGAATATCATAACCTCGCTTACAGTACGCATTAATTAGCTGTGCTACCAATTCAAAATCGATAATCTTTGGAGCTACCACGATGTATGGCTGACCTTGTGGCTTATCGATTAGTTGCTCAATAGGAATGGTATACCCTACACCAAGGCCTAAACCACCTGGTGTTTTAGGGTTGTGCCCTATCATGGTAGATTCTGTAATTATGGTTTCTGTAATCGTTTCCATGGCTACATCACCGATAACTGGTGTAGCCTCATTAATGCGAACTAAGTCAATATCTCGTAGTGTAAGATTAGCAGACCTGATTAGCGACTTGAGGGCATCCATGAGGCCTACGATATTTTCGCGAGTCCCTTTAATGCCTGTAGTACTAGCGATAGCAGAAGACAAGAACTTTACCTCACCATTGCTATGCACTTCGGCCAAGGCCGCTTCTGTTGTCGAGTTTCCTATATCGATGCCAACAATTCGTTTCATAATGACATCTCCTATAGGTTAATTATCACCTTTTAATTTTTTACGACGCTCATAGTTTTCTGCGGCTTCACGTACAAAGTTTGCACAAATCGGAGCACCTAGGCCATCAAGTTCGCTAGCAATATCTAATAGTTCTTGTTTCGAAGAACGATACGGACGAAGTGCATTGTACATTTCAAGTAAACGTTTGTCACTTACCTTCGTCATTTCTGCAGCGCGAGAGAAGTTCAGTTCAATTTGATCTCGGCCCCCAGCCTTAGCAATTTGACCTTGAGCTTTCAAAATAGATGGAGAAATTTTTAAATCGTCCATTGTGATATGTCCGGCCATTACGTTATCCATCGTAATATGGCTTAAGTCTCGACCTTGACCAAGATCAATCCATTCTGGATGTTTTTTAGCAATCGGATAATCCTCGATGGTAACCACCCTATCTACAACTGTTGTATTAGGTGTAGATGATGTATGAGGCGCAGAGTATTGTGTTGTACTGCCTTTCGCCCCTTCTATTTCAGATACGATCTGCCGAATTAAGGCTTCTAATTCGTTAGCCATAGTAAACCTCCTTATACAGTGACACGAACTTCATCAGCTGGCTTACCTTTTACTACATGCTTAGTTTCCTTGATATGAAGCAATGCAGATAATGCTTGGTATTTTGGACGAGCCATTTGATCGTTCAATGTTGGTACTGGTGTTGGGGATTCGCCCTTAGCATATTTAGCAGCATTTTTACCGATAGCACGGTATGTTTCAGCTGTTAATAGAGGTGCTTGAGGGAATAATTCCAAATTTGAAAGTGGTTGTAAATCGCGTTGGTGAATCAAGGTTGTACCTTTAGATTGAATACCGATGCATACACCAGATCCAGAAATAGAATCGCCTTCAACGGCTACGGCCGCTACGTCAGAGGAACGGTATACGCGAATTACACGAGCTTTTAAACCTTCTTCTTCGATACCAGCTACTAATTGGCGAATTACCTCTTGATGCGGTACACCAACGATAGTTTGTCGTTGACTACGACCAAAGGCAGGGCCAACAGCAATAACCACTTCATCTGCGCTTGTACCAGGTTGTGCAGGGCCACCAGTTTGGAGCCAGCTATCGTCACCAGTTGGATCTTCATGTCTAGGAGCCGCACTTGGTGTTGTGCTTTTACCAGCACTAGCCTTGAATTGTGGTGCTTCATGAACACCACCCATTTCTTGTAAAACGTCTAGGATAATAGAACGTAATACATCTCTGTTAATTTCAGCCATCATGACACCTCCTTATATATCCCGTGGATCAATGGCGTTTGGAATATCTTTAATGCGTTCCCAATCTTCACCTTCCACACGATAACCTGTGCCAACACCTTGATAGTCATTTCTATTGTTAATCGCGGAGATAACATTGAAATCACGGTCAAAGATGGCCGATGTTTGTAAGTAATCGCCGGAGATTTTTTGTTTTAATAAATTCAAAATACTTTGTGCTACATCAGGATGACCTTCTTTAGCTAAGCCTTTTACAAAATCAACGCCTGTAACACCGCGGTTCAACAAATCTTGAGCCGCTTTAATATCTGCAACCTTGTCGCGAGGAGGCATATCTTTAGAACCATTCGCATAAGTAGCAGCCTCTACCTCTTGATCTGTAATCGGAGGCAAACCCAATGCTTTGAACAAAGCTTGTAGTGCACGAGCCGCTTTATTACGAACTGCTACTACTTCTTCTTCGCGAGCAGGGATAAGACCGCCATTTACCTTAAGGTCACGTTGGATAACTGTCCAGTCATCATAGTCTTCTGCATCCCAGTTAGAACCAGCAAACATATTGTCATAGTTTGGTGTAGAGCTATAACCAGAGCAAATGAAGTCAGTACCAGGTGCAAATTGCATCAATGTACGAGCGGTTCTACGCAAATCAGAATGACTGAATGTTTGGTCATTACTAGATGCACATTCTAGGTCGAGCATAGCTGCTACAAGGTTTTCTGCTAATACAGCGCGGATACCAGAAGGTACAGCTGCTGGAATACCAATACAGCTTACAGAACCATTTTGGATACCTTGTACGCCAGCGCCTTTTGTGATGTATAGGCAGCGGATTTCAAGGTACAACATAGATTTACCTTCTGCTTGGCCCATTTGTACTTCAGAACCTGTACCAGAGGTGAAGCGCATTTTAAGACCACGAGATGCATAAGCAGATGCGAGGAATCCTTTAGACCAAGGTGTATCATCACCATCGGTAAATACGTCTTCTGTACCATATACGGAAATTGTTTCTGCATATGCTGTGAAGCCACGCATGCCAAGTTCTAATTCTGTCGCTTCTTCCAAGGAGCATTGTGTCAATACACCTGGTCGACCACATTGAGAGCCTACGAGTAAGCTAATCGCATTAAGTGGTGCGTAACGAGCAACGGCTACTGTTGTTTCTTCTTCTGCGAAGCCACGAAGTGCACCTTCCGCAGCATCGGCTGCGATTTGCACTGGATTGTCGTTTACGTTCGTTACATGGGCTTGGTTAGCCATTGTACGACGAGCACGCATTTTTTGCATACATTGCATCATTTCAACAACGTTCATAGAAGAAACAACTTCCAACATTTTCGCTGGAGTAATAGATTTACAAATCTTAACGATTTCTTCACGAGGTACTGATGGTGTAAGCATCATATTAGCAATCTCTTTTGAGTCCATTGCCATCGCTTGTTGAGCACCATCGAGAACAATACCGTAGTTTGCAATAAATGTATCGATAAGATCAAAGTCTTCGCGGCGTTTACCATCGAGTTCCACGATGCGACCGCCTTCGATTTTGAGGCTAGGCTTTGGATCTTGAGGAGATTCCATGGCTATAAAACCTTCCTCTACCCATTCCTTTACATAACCATCCTGATTGACAGGACGTTGACTTAAGACTTCGAAACGTTTTGATTTCATAGGGCATACCATCCTTTCAGATTAGATATAGGAAGGGGCTCCGTTCACTGGTTCGTCACCCATCGTACCTAGCAATTTTTTACCTACTTCACGAGCAGAGATAACTGCTTGTCGTACAGCCCCAGAATCGCCAGAAATCTGTAAAATAACTTCGTTAGAATTGCTTGTGCCTGCAGAAGGAGATGCATAACCGATTACATCTACGTTAGCAGATTTAACAGCTACATCGGCCATAACTACACCAATAGCTGCTGGAGCACCTACAATAAGGCCAAAGGCTTTACCTTCAGGAGCACCAAATGCTGCATTTACTGCATGGCTAGCGCGTGCGGTATATTGTAATTCAAGATGACCAGCATCGTTTGCGTATACATCGCCAAAGGTGCGTTCCACTTCAGCTAATGCTACTTCAATAGCGCGTTTTACATCGGATACATCGTCACCACCAAAGATGATAAGAGAACCGTGACCTGCGCCACCTTTAGTATCGCGAGGTAATTCAATGCTAACGATTTCAGTATTTGTCGCTTTTACTGCTTCGTCAGCTGCCATAATATGAGGACCTGCACCAGTACGAGCCCCTAAAATACCGATAGAACGATATTTTTTCTTCAATTGCATCGCATCTAATACTTGTTGATCTACATTAGCAATTACGAGACCTATAGTATCACCAGTTTTACTAGTCCCTACAAATTCAGTTAATCCACATGTTGTTACCATAATACCCTCCATACGTGTAATGAAAGTATCTTTGTACAGGAATGTATGTTGCTGTATGTTATGCTATATCTCCTGATATTGTTTTAAGTCGCCTTATATCGCTTTTTATCGTTTCATTTATTTTTCATATATATGCAACGATATTCCCTGTACACCATATAATTTTATAGAGCATGCCTCGCTATTCAATCACTGTCCATTGGGCTCAATCCTTTCCAAATATATGTAATATAAGGGTTTTTCTACCTTTATTATAAAAATTCTGTCATACAACTTTTTTATGTGTATTCGTAAAATGCGATTTTTCTATTACAAAAATGCCACAATCCTGTTATACTTATACATATATAGGAGAATATGTATTAGTAATAACGCAAAGTTATAAGTATATGAATTTCAAGTGGTATATCACTTTTTTCTTATCTTAGGTTTATGAGCAAGCCCACAAAATAGAGAGCAATTAAGGCGATTATAGCGGTGAGCTTACTAGACCTCTTAGACATTTGTGATTGGAGGTTCCACTATGATTTGTACTCGGGAAGATACTAAACTTATCAACGAAATCATGCGAGATTTCACAAACATAACAAAAATTGCGGCTATCTTCGTCAATAATCGCGGAAAAGTGTTATCTCAAGAATATAACTTTTCCCCCTTCTGTAAGGTAGTAAGGCGTAATCCAGCTTATGCCAAGCGATGTAATCAATGTGATTTATATGGTGGACTCGATGCTACAAAAGAACTATCATCGTGTCCTTATCGTTGTCATATGGGACTCATAGATTTCTCTGTTCCCGTTATGAAAGAGGGAGCTATTTTAGGCTTTATCATGGCAGGGCAAACTAAAACAGAGGATACTACAATCAAGCCAATTTTACCTACCCAGACAGATTGGCACGAAGACACTAAGCTTCGTGCACTATATCAGGCATTACCAGTTCTTACAGCAGAACAAATTTACAGTGCTACAAAGGTGTTACGGATCTTGGTAGAGCATTACTTCCCATTCAATGATTTAGTAGCAGAAGAACTACCATATGAGCAATTACCAGACTTTGTCGAGTCTGAGCAGCCTATTAATCGTCCTGAAATCAGAAAAGCTATCTTGTACATAGAAAAAAACCTGAGCAAACGAGTGTCGCTTAGACGGATTTCGGAACATATTCATTTAAGCGAGTCCTATTTCTCCAAGATTTTTAAAGATGATACAGGACTTTCAGTAGTGCAATATATAACACTACTCCGTATACAGGAAGCAAAAAAATTGTTGGTCTATTCCCAATTAACAGTCAATCAAATCAGTAAAACCTTGGGATATAACAGAACGAGTTACTTCTGCAAGATTTTTAAAATGGCTACTACGGAAACACCGCATTCGTACAGAAAAAAATATGCTAAACCTATTGATACATAATCCAAAACCAAGCAATAGCTAGCAAAACTTAAGGGCTCTATATTGAAAATAGAGCCCTTTATCAATGTATAAATCAATTTCTACGCAGCAGATAAAATAACAAAAAGACGTAACACCAAATGGTGTTACGCCTTTTTTGTATTAGAGAGTTAATCTGAGG
>ERZ772961.528-NODE-528-length-15590-cov-8.493209_pt1 | contig 15590 bp, 13 predicted proteins | sample MGYA00580677_ERZ772961 | MGnify/ENA primary metagenome ERZ772961 (study PRJEB29015, sample SAMEA2738088) | human oral metagenome | biome: human oral; feature: human-associated habitat; material: saliva | place: China | collected 2227 ... | reverse complement strand
CCTCAACCGAGACCAGCTTGATGAGACCCGACGTTGCCAGGATAGACGACTTTCCATTGCCGGCGAGGTTGTACTCGACCGTGCGCACCTGATCGCCGTACTTCTCGCGGGCCTGCTTCTCCGTCATGCCGACCGAGGCAATTTCAGGTTCACAGAAGGTCACGCGCGGGATGTCGATGTCGGCCTGCATCGTCGGGTTCAGGCCGGCGATCTCTTCGGCGACGAAGATACCCTGCATGAAGCCACGGTGGGCCAGCTGGAGGCCGGGGACGATGTCGCCAACCGCGTAGATGTTGCCCACGCCGGTGTGCAGACGGTCATTCGTGATGACAAAGCCGCGATCCAACGTGATGCCGACCTGCTCGTAGCCCAGGCCTTCGGTGACGGGGCCGCGACCGACGGCGACCAGGAGAACGTCGGCGTCGAACGCCTTGCCGTCCTCGGTGGTCACGTGTACGCCCTGCTCGGACTGCGTCGCGGAGGCAAAACGGGTCTTCGTGTGGAACTTGATGCCGCGCTTGCGGTAGGCGCGCTCGAGCTGCTTGGAGATGGCCTCGTCCTCGTTGTTGGCGAGGTGGGGCAGGGCTTCGATGATCGTGACCTCGGCACCGAAGCTGCGCCACACGGAGGCGAACTCGAGGCCGATAACGCCGCCGCCGAGAATCACGACAGAGGAGGGAACCCAATCCATCTGCAGCGCCTGGTCCGAGGAGATGATGCGGCCACCGATCTCGAGGCCGGGAATCGAACGCGAGTAGGAGCCGGTGGCCAGGACGATGTTGCGGCCGGTGATGCGCTGGCCGCCCACCTCGACAGTGTTGGCGTCAGCGAGGCGGCCCCAGCCGGAGATGAGTTCGACCTTGCGGGACTTGAGAAGCCCCTGCAGGCCCTTGTAGAGGCCAGCAATGACCGAGTCACGGTACTTGCCGACCTGGGCCATGTCGATACCGTTGAAGGTGGAGTTGACGCCGAACTTCGCGGACTCGCGCACGGCCTCGGCCGTCTCAGCGGCATGCAGGTACGCCTTCGTCGGGATGCAACCGCGGTGCAGACAGGTGCCGCCCACCTTATCGCCGTCGATAAGGGCGACTGTCATGCCGAGCTGTGCTGCGCGCAGGGCAGTCGCATAGCCGCCGGAACCCGCCCCCAGAATGACGATGTCGTAGGTCGATTCGCTCAAGGTAGATAACTCCTCGTTGATGAGCTTAACGCTCAGATGGTTGTTTTCATGACGGGCCTCACGGTCCATATAGGCCCATTGTCCCACGTTTGTGTGATGCTGTCCCACAGGTCGGTGGGGTGCCTTGGTGCATCGGGCCACACGCATCGCATTCCTCGCGTTGTCATGCGGAACGCGGTGCGACACAACGGACCTATCGGTAGGATCAAAGCGTGCATGAACAAGACGAGACTCCTGATGTCGGCGACGCTCGCGATAAGCGCCCTCCCTCCCTGGGACTTGGGCGCATTATCATTGCGTTGTTTTGGCTCCTGGGGGCCTGGATTTTTGTGACGGCTATCGTCGATCTCTTCCATGGGCAGGGCAAGCCTTGGGGGCCGCAGATCGTTGCACTCCTGGCTGGCGTCGACTACCTCGTCGCCGCGACGGCCCTGACCCACAATGGCAGGCGCATGCGACAGGTCGGTTGGGTGACCATCGGCCTGTCGATCGCTGTACCGATCATCCTGTGGGTCGCTTCCCTCGGTCTGGACGAACTCAACGTTGCGCGCTCGGCGTGGACCGGCATGGGCGCGGACTTCTACTATCTGCCGCTGCTTGTTTCCCTCATTGGGGTCGTGTGGATGTGGCGTTCGAATCCGCGCAGGATCGTGTCGCTCGCCGAACAAGTCGAGCGCTCGAGTTCGCCGTGGAAGGGGTACTGACCACAGTCTCGTCCCTGAGGTGATCGCGCGTCACGAGGCCCGGCGGAGTAATCCGACCCGGGCCTCGTTCCTGTCTGCGGTTTCTTGTCTGCCAGCGGCTAGACGCCGCCCGGGAAGCCCAGCTGACGCCACGCCTCGTACAGGACGATCGATGCTGAATTGGCCAAGTTGAGTGAGCGCACGCCCTCGCGCATGTGGATGCGAATACGTTTCTCTACGCGAGGGTGACTCATCGCCTCCTCGGATAGGCCCACCGATTCGCGCCCAAACAGCAGGCCGTCGCCATCTGCGTAGGACACGTCCGAATACATGGCGCTCGCGTGTCCCGTCAGTGCCCACACGCGTCCCGGAACCTGCGCGAGCGCGTCGTCCAGGGATTCGTGCACCATGACGTGCGCGAGGTCGTGGTAATCCAGCCCAGCACGGCGCAGCTTCGCATCGTCCATGTCGAAGCCCAGCGGCTTCACGAGGTGCAGCATGGACCCCGTGCAGGCCGACAGACGGATTGCCGCACCCGTGTTACCGGGGATCTCCGGCTCCCAGAAAATGATGTGCAGCATGTCCTCAGGCCTGGTGTGTGACGGCCAGGGTGGCGCGCGCAATCGTGTGCTCGAGCGCCGCGAACGAGGCCATGGCGGGGGTCGCGTCGTCATCGAGGCCCAGGGTGTCCACGTCGAGGGCGTGCACCGTGAAAATGTAGCGGTGCGGGCGGTCACCGGCGGGTGGCGCGGCACCAAAGTAGGAGGCCTCGCCCGCATCGCCGCGCAGGTGGAATGCGGGACCGTCGAGGGTCAGGTCGGAGGCGCCAGCGCCCTCGTCTAGGTGCGTCATCGATGCGGGGATATCCAGGATCGCCCAATGCCACCAGCCCGAGGGGATCGGGGCGTCCGGGTCGAAGCAGGTCAGCATGAAGCTTGCCGTGCCCTCCGGGAACCCCTCCCACGCCAGGTCGGGGGAGAGTGAACCTCCGCGTGCGGTGGCCACCTCCGGCATCGGTGCGCCGTCGGTAAGGGTGGACGAGGTCAGGGTGAAGCCGGGCAGATCGATTCCCTCGAAGGGGGCGGGTGCCGGGGGGCGAGTATCGATGTTCATGTATGCTCCTTTTCTCTCCTCTCCATTGTTGCGTATGGGATGGGGAACGTGCGCCCGGGACGCAGGTGTGTGAGCGGGGTTCTACACTTCCCATATCGAACAGATGTTCTATACGTGTTCGGAAGGAGGATGGATGTCCAACGCACGCATACGCCTGCGTAAGGCCCGCGAGGCCTTGAGTCGCGCCGAAAACTCGGTCGGCCTGCGTGGTCGACTCGACGTCGAGGAGAGGTATTCGACGGGTGGGTTCGTTCCGGTGCTCCTGGGGCCGCAGGAGAGGGGGCAGTTGATTCGGCTCCTCATCGATGCCTGCCCCTACGAGGGATGGGTTGGCTTATATGGCGTGCGCCATATCGGATGGGAGTGGGCGCAGCGCCAGGGGATGGACTTAGAGCGCGTGCTGGTCCTGAACCCTGACGAGGAGGCGAACGCGGGGCAGCTGTGCGCGCTACTTCTGGAGGGGTGCGACGTCGTGTGCCTGGACCTTCCCCAGCTCTCCCGTACCGAGCAACGAACCCTGGCGGCGCGTGCCCGCTCTCTGGGGCGCACCCTCGTGACACTGCGCATGTGGCCGGGACTCTCGCGCGACGCGGCAGGCGCGGGGAACATACGGCTGGTGGTCTAGGTGCGCTACATGGTCCTGTGGATTCCCGACTGGCCCGTCAACTGCCTCGTGGTCGACCTACCACCGGGTGGTGTCGGCGCGGTTGTTCATGCTAAGCGCATCGAGGTTGCCAGTGCATCCGCCCGGCGCTGCGGTGTGCGGGCAGGCATGAGTGTGCGCGAGGCAACCTACCTGTGCCCGGAGCTGATCTGCTTACCGCGTGATCCGGACCGTGAGGCCCGCGCTTTCAGCGGTGTCATCGACGCCTTCGACACGGTCGCTGCCGGTGTCGAGTGCCTGCGCCCGGGGTTAGCCAGGTGTCGGGCGCGCGGCCCCGCGCGCTGGGCGGGTGGCGAGGAACAGGCAGCCTCCCTACTCGTTGATGCGATCGAAGAGGCTGTGGGTGTCGAATGCTTCGTCGGTATTGCTGACGGGCCGCTGGCCTCGGTGGAGGCCGCCAGGGCGGGGCGAATTGTGCCCGCTGAGGACACGCGATTCTTCCTGTCAGGGATCGGTCTGTCCCGCGCTCTGGGATGCGTGCCGCCATCGATGCGAGACCGGACTTCTGCCACTGTCGACCTCCTGGCGAGCCTGGGCATCACCAGCTGCGCGGATCTGCTGCAGCTCGGACGAGGCCCCGTCCTCGAACGCTTCGGCGACGTCGGTGAGCGGCTGTGGATCCTGGCCTCGGGAGACGATGCCGCCGTGTTGCCCAGCGAGCGCGCGCAGGCGGATATTACGGTCGAGTACGACATCGACGGTGGGGGAGAAAGCGTCCAGACCATGACAGTCCCCGTTATCCGCGCAGCCGAGGAACTCGCTGGCCGACTGTATGGTGCCGCTCTGGTGTCGCACACGCTGCGTATCGACGTGGAGGACGGCGGGGGCGGCTCGCGCAGCCGCACGTGGAGCGGGTGTGACCTGTCGGTGCCCGCCGACATCGCCCTGCGCGTGCGGTGGACTCTCACAGGGTGGATGGCGGGCGATCAGGGACCCTCCGGCGAGGCCCGCTCGATTCGCCTCACGGCCTGCGACCCGTGCCCTGGAAGCGGCTCCTCGGCCCTGTGGGGGCGCAGCAACAGGACGTCAGATGTGTCGCGCAGCGCCGTGCGGATCCAGGGACTGGCGGGGCCGGACGCGCTGCTGGTCCCGCGCGTGCAGGGCGGGTACGATCCGCGCAGCCGCATCGTCATGGCACCCTGGGGCAACCAGGAGCCGCTGCGCTCTCGCGTGGGTGCCTGGGAGGGGGGCCGTCGCCGAGCCGCCGTCCACCCTCTTCGAAACTCCCATTCCCGTGCTCCTGGTCGCAGAGCCGGGAGCTGGTGGCGTCGTGCGCGTCGACCAACGCGGATCATTGACAGCGACCCCCGCCTACCTCCTCACCAAGAACAGTGGGGAGGGACTACCGGGTCGGCTTCTTCCCTCGGATAAGCCTTCGGAACGCTCGCAGTACTCGCACCAGCTGCGTGCCGGTCGGCGTTGCAGAATCCGCGCTATCGCCGGCCCTTGGCCCGTGGGCGGGTACTGGTGGTCGGGGGAACGCGCCCGCGCCTACATGCGAGCCACGTTCGAGGATGGACAGGTAGCTCTTCTCGTGTGGAGTGGGGGTGAGTGGATGGCAGAGGGCCTTGACAACTGACGGTGACGGGTCCAGCGGTCGTGCCGTAGACTGAAAGGATGGTGACCCACGAGTTCAGCGATATCCTCGCATCGATGTCAGACGATGACATCATGGCCCTCGTCGGCCCCGCCACCTGGGCAAACGGCCTGCGTTTGGAACGCAATGGAGCGGTGAAAGAGCTGCTCTGGGACCAATCCGAGGACCATCTTGAGGCCCGCGTCAAAGACAAGGGACTGACATATCGTGTACGGATCGCCCACGGTGCGCTTCGCCCATCACTCGCATGCGCCTGCTCCTTGCGTTCGGATTGTCCGCACGCCGTGGCGGCGCTAATCGCTGCGCGCGCCGAGGCGCTCGAGAGCAGGGGGGCCGTGCCCGAGTGGAGTCGCGTCCTCGAGCAGGTGCTGGGCATATCTCGTGAGCGCGGCGGGGATCCGCTGGCACTCGTTATCGATGCGCACGATCCGAGCGTGGCGGTGTCGTTGATCCCACTGCGCAGGGGTGCCTCGTCGGCGTGGAGTGCGAAACGGGCGTCGTGGCTGGACCTGACGGCGACGCAGTGGGAGTCGGTGACGGATGGTTTGGATCCGACTCACGTGTCGCTGCTGCGCGAGGGGTATCGACTCTCGCGTGAGTCGCGCTCGTGGCAGGCACGCACCGAGGTGACGCTCAGTTCGCTCGGCGAGCACGCGTACGCGTGGCGCCTGGTGCGCGCGGGAGTGGAGCTTTTTGCGTCGGTGGACGGGCGTGAACCTTTCGTGCTGTCGCATGCGACGTGGGATGCGGATATTGACGTGAGGGCCTCCGAGGAGAGCCTTGAGATGCGGGTTGTCGCTCGCAACGGTGATCAGGTCGTCGCACACCCGCGTATTGACCGCGACACGGGGTTGCTGCTGCTTGATGGGGGGATGCGCGCGGCGCGCATCGAAGGCTTGAAGGCGTTGGAAGGATTCCCGCTGGATCGACCGCTGGTTGTTCCAGCCGCGGATGTGGCGGAATTCCGAGGGACGTGGCTGACGGCGCTGCGTCGGCGTTTCGTCATGAGTTCTTCAGATGGGAGCTTCGACGCCGATGCGACACCGCAGGTCGCGGTTGTGGGCACGCTGCGTTGCGACGAAAACTCCGTCGTCGTGCGCTGGTGGGCTGAGTACGAGGAGGGACGTTCGCGCTCGCGTGCCCCGCTCGCCCACAGCATGGGGGACGAGGCGGTGGCCGCCCTCGCGGATCGCGTCAACAGGTGGGGTACTTCGGTGGGAGCAGACCTGTGGATGCCGTTGCCGGGTTCGGGTCGCATTGACCCGTGGCATGTGCCGGAGTTTCTCTCAACCGTCGTTGATCGCGAGAGCGTGGACGGCCTCGTGTGGGACGTCGCGCAGGACGTGCGCGCCATCGAGGTGTCACAAGACGGGATGGACGTGAACGTGTCCGTCGAGAGTACGGAGTCGGATTGGTTCGATCTGAACGTGCGTGTGCGCGTTGGCGACCATCTGCTGAGCGTACGTGAGGCCCTGGAAGCAATCGCGCGCGGTGACGACTATGTTGAGGCCCGCGGCGGCGTGTGGGTGCGTCTGGATGGCCCGCGCATCCGCGCGCTGGCTACTCTGCTGGACGAGGCTCGGTCCCTTGCGGGGTGGGAGGGCGAGGGCCTGCGCCTCACTCCCGTGCAGGTGGGCCTCTACGAGCTCTTCGAGAAGCAGGCCGACTCAGTGTCGCTCTCGGCGTCGTGGCGCACGCGTATCGCTGCGCTGCGTGGCGAGCACTCGGAAGATGGGCTGGCCCCCATCCCTGCCCTGGCCTCGCTTCTACGCCCCTATCAGCGGCACGGGCACGCCTGGCTGACCTCGCGTCTATCCGCCGGACTGGGTGGGGTCCTGGCCGACGACATGGGCCTGGGCAAGACCGTGCAGATCCTGTCCGCGATCGCGGCTCTGCGCGCGGCGGAGGTGGGGAGCGGCCCGGTCCTCGTGGTCGCTCCTACCTCGGTCGTGGGCGTGTGGGCGGAGCAGGCCGCGACGTTCACGCCCGGCCTGCGCGTGCGCTGCGTCGCTGAGACCGCCGCGCGACGGGGAACGACGATCCGCGAGGAAGCCGAGGCCTGCGACATCGTCGTTACCTCTTATACGTTGGTGCGCCTCGAAGCTGAGCAGTGGCGCGAGGTCGCCCTGTCCGGCGTCGTCATCGACGAGGCGCAGGCGGTCAAAAATCCCCGCACGGCAACATACCGTGCGCTGCGCGACATGGACGCCCCCTGGCGTCTGGCAGTGAGCGGTACCCCCATCGAGAATTCCCTGGGCGACCTGTGGTCTCTCCTGTCCTTGACTTGCCCGGGGCTACTGCCCCCGTGGGAGGCCTTCACCCAGAAGGTACGCAGGCCCATCGAGGGTGGAGATCCCGACATGCTCGCGCGCCTGACCGCCTACGTTGCGCCCTTTATCCTGCGGCGCACGAAGGAACAGGTGGCCACCGATCTGCCCGACAAGATCGTCGACGTCGTGCGCGTCGACCTGGGCAAGGAACATCGCCACATCTACGACCAGTATCTGGCCCGCGAGCGCGCCCGCATCCTCGATTTGCTGGTGGTGGATCCGGACGCGAATCACATGAGCGTTCTGGCGTCGATCACGAGGCTGCGTCAGCTCGCGCTCGACCCGGCCCTGGTGGAGGAGTCCTATATGCATGTGGGGTCGGCGAAGGTGGAGTACGTGGCGGACCGCCTCGACGAGATCGTGCCGCTGGGCCACCGTGCGCTGATTTTCAGCCAGTTCACGTCGTTCCTGGCGCGTATTCGGCACGTGCTGGAGCGGCGTGGCGTGTCGGTTGTGCAGTTGGATGGCTCGACCCGCAACCGGACGGAGGTTATTGAGCGCTTCCGTTCGGGTGAGGCACCGGTGTTCCTCATTTCTCTCAAGGCGGGTGGGTCGGGCCTGACCCTGACGGAGGCGGATTATGTCTTCGTCATGGATCCGTGGTGGAATCCGGCTGCTGAGGAGCAGGCGATCGACCGCGCGCACCGCATTGGTCAGACGAAGAAGGTGAATGTCTATCGTCTGGTTGCCGCTGACACGATCGAGGCGAAGGTTGTGGAGTTGCAGGATCGTAAGCGGCGGCTCATTTCCTCGGTGATGAATGGGACGGGTGCCAGTGCGTCACTCAGTGCCGCGGACCTGCGGGGGCTGCTTGACTAGCACTCGGTCGGCTTGCCGCATCCGGGGCGCACAACGACCTTGAGGCCGGCGCGCGAGCGTACGGCGTCGAGCGCGGCGTCCACTTGGGTGAGGGGGAACTCGTGGGTGATGAGTGGGGACAGGTCGAGCGCGCCCGTTGAGAGGGCGGCAACGGCGGCCGCGTAGTCCTCCAGGGTGGCGTTCGCACTGCCCGAGATGGTCAGTTCTCGGTAGTGGATGAGGTTCGGGTCGATCTGGGCGAGCGTTCCTGCGGGGAAGCCCGCGAAGCAGGAGATGTAGCCGCCAATGGCGGTGCACTGGGCGGCGATGGGGACGAGGCCGGGATCGCCCACCGCGATGATGACGACGTCCGCGCCAGCTCCACCGCTCCACTCGCGGACCGTCGCGACGAGTTCATCGCCATGCGAGGCGGTCACGGTACTCGCGCCGAGGGCGAGCGCGGGATCCAAGCGCGGGTCGCCCGCACGCCATGACGGACGCGCCTGCGGCGGCAGCGAGCGCGCAGTGGATGAGGCCGATGGGGCTTGTGCCCAGGATGAGGACACGCGAGGTTGAGGTGATGGAGAGGCGAGTGCGGGCACGCAGACAGCATGAGAGGGGTTCGGCCAGGGCCAGGAGTGGTGGTGCAATCTCGCGGGCGCTGGGGGTGATGCATGCCAGCGCCCGTTCGGGTACGCGGATAACGTCGGCGAGCCCGCCGTCCACTCCGGTTCCAAAGAGCGCCATGTTCGCGCAGACGTTCGAACGTCCGGCCGTGCAGGGCACGCAATGGCCGCAGGTGATTTCCGGGGCGAGGCCCACCTGGGTTCCCGGTGCGGGCGCGTCGATTCCTGGGCGAAGGTCCGCGCCGAGCTTCCACACGCGCGCGGCGATCTCGTGGCCGAGGATCACGCCGGGGGTGACGCCGTGCGTCTTTTGTCCGGTGACGATGCGCAAGTCCGTGCCACACAGGGTCGTGGCTTCGACGCTCAGGAGGACGTCGCGTGGCCCCAGGATTGGCAGTGGGCGGCGAACCAAGGTGAGGGAGCCTGGGGAGGGAAGCGACGCTGCGAGCATGGAATCCATGCGATCAGGATAGGGCTTGTAGATCTCGGAAGAGATTCGGTTGTGCGGAGGCAGAGCGGGTCAACACAGCGTTATCGAACATATGTTCGATATGATGGACGAGTGATCGATGAACCCCGATACGCCGAGCTGCACGCTCACAGCGCGTTCACCTTCCTGGAGGGCACCGACGAGCCTGCGGATATGGTCGCGCAGGCTTCGCGCTTGGGCTTGGACGCTCTCGCTATTCTCGACGTCGACGGCATGTACTCGACTGTGCAGACCACGATGGCGGCGCGCAGCTGCGGCCTGCCGATTGTCTACGGGGCCGAGATCACTCTGGACCCGAGCGCTCTGCGAGCGGTCATTCCAGGTGCTCAGGCGAGTGGCTGGGGACTCGCCCCCGGCGCGGAGGAGCCGGGTATCCGTCTCCCGATCCTGGCCTCAAGCCCCCACGGCTACGAAAACCTCGTCGGCATGATGAGCGAGCGTACGCTGTCGCAGACGGGGGAGCGCGCTCCACGTTTTACCCTCGAGGACGTGAGCGAGGCTGGCGCTGACCTGCTCATCATGACCGGCGGGAGGCGCGGCCCCCTCATGCGCGCCCTATACACCGGTGGCCCCACATGGGCGCGGCGCGTGGCCGGTGCGCTCGCGGAGGCGGTTGGAGGGGTGGATCGCCTCCTCATCGAGTGGCAGGCAGCAGCCGGAGACGGCCTCGACGCGGGAGACACTCTCGCCGAGCTTGCACAGGGGATGGGGGTTCGACTGCTCGCCACGACGGGTGCGCGCATGTCTGCGCCTTCCAAGCGTGCCCTCGGTGACATCCTTGCGGCGACCCGTCTGCGTTCCTCGTTGGACGAGGCCGTGGCTCACCTCGGCGCCCATCGGCCCTTCCTACGCTCACCCGCAGAGATGGCCCGTCTGCATGCCGCTCACACCGAGGCACTCGTGCACTCCTGCGAGGTCGCGGAGGAAGCGTCCTTCGACCTACGTCTCGTCGCTCCCCGGCTTCCGCGCATCCACGTCCCAGAGGGGCACTCTCCTGGCAGCTGGCTCGCCTATCTCGCTCACGAGGGAGCCCGCGAGCGCTACGGCCCGCGGGAGGAAGACCCGCGGGCATGGGAGACGATTGACCGCGAGCTAGGCATTATCGAGCGCCTCGGATTCGAGGGGTACTTCCTGATCGTGAAGGAAATCGTCGATTTTTGTTGCCAGCGCGGCATCTTGTGTCAGGGGCGGGGCAGTGCCGCAAACTCGGCTGTGTGCTTTTGCCTGGGCATCACGGCGGTGGACGCGGTGCGCCATAACCTCCTTTTCGAGCGCTTCCTGTCGGACGCGCGCTCGGGGCCGCCCGACATCGATGTCGATATCGAGGCCTGTAGGCGTGAGGAGGTTATCCGGCACATCTATGACCTCTACGGGCGCGACCGCGCGGCACAGGTCGCTAACGTCATCACCTATCGACCACGTTCGGCGATGCGTGACGCGGCGCGGGCGCTGGGATACCCGGCGGGCAGCGCGCAGGCGTGGTCGCGGGGAAAGGGGGAAGTGCCAGCACTCGTTGGCGACGCCGCCCGGGCCCTGTCGCGCCTGCCCCGGCACATGGGTATCCATTCGGGCGGCATGGTGCTCACCGACCAGCCGGTCTCTCGTATCTGTCCGGTGGGATGGGCTGCCATGGAGGGACGCACGGTGTTGCAGTGGGATAAGGAGGATTGCGCGGACGCTGGTCTGGTCAAGTTTGACTTGCTCTCCCTCGGTATGCTCACGGCGCTGCGCGTCGCCTTTGACGAACTACAAGCCGACGACATTCGAGCGGATGGACCGGCGAATCCGCACCTGCGCGGGTGGGCACCGCGCTCGCTGCGTGGACGCCGGGATCAGCCTCTGGGGTTGCATACTCTGCCAGAAGAAGACCCGCGTGTCTACGACCTGCTCTGCGCCGCCGACACCGTGGGTGTGTTTCAGGTCGAGTCGCGCGCGCAGATGAACACGCTGCCGCGCCTCAAACCACGCTGTTTCTACGACATCGTCGTCAAAGTAGCACTCGTGCGCCCCGGCCCCATTCAGGGGCATGCGGTCAACCCCTATCTGCGTCGGCGTGCGGGACGTGAGCCGGTCACCTACCTGCACCCGCTCCTCGAACCTGTGCTGCGCCAAACCCTCGGGGTGCCCCTCTTTCAGGAGCAGCTCATGCGCATTGCCACGGACGCCGCTGGCCTGTCTGGGGCACGCGCTGACCAGCTGCGCCGAGCGATGGGTGCCAAGCGTAGCCCCGAACGCATGGAAGCCCTCAAGGGAGAACTCATGGCGGGCATGGAAGAGCACGGGATCGACACGCTCACGCGCGAACGCATCTTCGATCAGCTCAAGGCCTTCGCGGACTTCGGTTTCCCCGAGTCACACTCTTTTTCTTTCGCGCACATCGTCTACGCCTCCGCGTGGCTCAAGGTTCACGCGCCCGAGCATTTTTACGCGGCGATCCTCTCCTCCCAGCCGATGGGTTTCTACTCGCCGGCGACGTTGGTCCAGGACGCGCGCAGGCACGGAGTGACGGTCCTGGGACCCTCGGTCAACGACTCTTTCCTGGACACGGGCGTGCAATGTGCACCCGGCGTTCCCGGGGAGCAGGAGTATCGGGAGGGCCGCCCCGACCCACTCCCGTCGCGTCAGGCCATCCCCCTGGACGTGGACGAGGAGCTGGTGGTGCGCATCGGATTATCGTCGGTGCGAGGCCTGGGGCGGGCTGCCGAGCGCATCGTGAGGGTGAGAGAAACGGGAGCTTTTTCCTCCCAAGCGGACCTGACGAACCGCGCCCACCTGAGCGCATCGGACATGGAGTGTCTTGCCATGGCTGGAGCGCTGGAATGCCTGGGCGTGGGCAGACGCGAGGGAACCTGGGCCGCGGGGGCGCTGGCCGCGCCGACTGCGCGGCAGGGGGAATGGCAGCCCTTCCTACCAGGTACCGAAGTAGGCACCCTCGTCCCCGACTTGCCACCTCTGACGCGCACCGAGCAGATGCGCGCCGATATCGAGGCAACTGGACTTACCCCCGGGGAGCACCCCTTCTCCTATCTGAGAGAGGATCTGCCGCCCGGCGTGTTGCGCGCCGCAGAACTCGGCGCTCACCTTGATGGGAGGATCGTCGACGTGGCTGGGCTGGTCACGCACCGCCAGCGCCCCCACACTGGCGGCGGCGTCACTTTCCTGTCCCTCGAAGATGAGTCCGGACTCGTCAATGTCTCGGTTGCCGTGGGTACCTGGAACAAGTTTCGGCGCATCGGCCTCGAGTCGGGTGCCCTACTCGTACGCGGCACGCTCGAGTGGGGTGACGGCGCGGTCAACGTGCGAGCCTTCCGGCTCGCTCCCGTGCGTCTGCCCATCCAGGTGCGCTCGCGCGACTTCCGCTAACGTCCCTCAGCAGCCGGCCGGCATGAGAAGCGCGCGAAGATCCTCGACCGTCTCGCACACAATCTCGGCGTCGTCCAGACCGTCCTCCGTCGCATACCCCCAACCGACACCGATGACGGGGATGCCGGCCTCGTGGCCGCCGCGCACGTCCCAGATAGAGTCGCCAACAATGACGGGATGCGACACGTCCGCACCCATCGCGCCCAGGCGAGCTATGGCCTCGTGAATGACCGTCGTCTTCGATGACCCCGGATCCGGCGTCGCCCCCGCGATCACGTCGAAGGCATCCGCAAGGCCCAGATGCTCCATCTGTGCGATCGCCATCGGTGTCTGCTTGGATGTGGCCGTTGCCAGGGGAACGCCCGCATGGTGCAGATCCCACAGCAGATCACGCACACCGTCGAAAGGCTCAGGATCAAGATAGTGGTCCATGTAGCGTTCCCTGTAACGCGAAACCAAATCCGCGCGTAACTGCCCCGAATAACCCAGGTCGCCAAACGAGTACCACAGGGGAGGGCCAACATAGGTACGAAGGCGCTGATCATCTGGAATCTCCAGTCCAAAGTCTGACAATGTGCTCCGGAATGCTCCCATGATGACGGGCGCAGAATTAACAATCGTCCCGTCAACATCAAACAGCACAGCAGAAAAAGTCAAAGACATAAAATCCCCTGGTTCTTGGTGCTTTCTTAGTCACTATGCCCTATTATCCCGAGAGAAACACCCGAAACGACTATGAGAGAGGCACACGTGGAATCGCGAGCACGGCTCACCCCGATCGTTCAAGCCAATAGCGCGCGTGCAGCCGCGTGGCGAGTCTTCTTCGAGGCGTCCGGACGCCTGCAGGGAATCCTCGAAACACGCCTAAAGCGCGCCTATGGCGTATCTATGCCCGACTACAACATTCTCCTGGCACTGTGGGAGGCTCCCAGCCATCGCTTGCGCATGGGTGAGCTGGCTGATCGCGTCGTCTACTCGCCGTCGCGTGTGACCTACCTGGTCTCTAACCTCTCCCGTGACGGCTGGGTCGAGCGCATCCCTTCCAAGGTTGATCGCCGCGGCTACGACGCATGCCTGACCACTCAGGGAATCCAGACTGTGCTTGCTGCCACAGAATTGCATCAGCAGACGGTGGCTGAGTATCTCCTAGACGGCATGACGGATGCCGATATTGAAGCAATTGCAAAGGTTTTCTCGACATTGGACTCCCGTCTGAAGGGCGAAAAAACCGATTCCTAGTTTCGATTGGCGCATGTCGATGTAATCGTGTTAAGCTTCTACTCGCTTGCGGATCACAACGGTTCGCACCGATCACCTGCGCGGGTGGCGGAATAGGCAGACGCGCTAGCTTGAGGTGCTAGTCCTCATTTTACGAGGGTGGGGGTTCAAGTCCCCCTCCGCGCACGAAATGCCCCGGGGCCGAAAGGCTCCGGGGTTTTCCATATCAATCGTGAGGAGACGCTGTGCGAATTGATATGTGGCTCGACACGTGTGACCCGTGGAGCTACCTGGGCCTACGACACCTGCGCACCGCCATGTCCCGCTGTGAACACGGCACCGAGATGGAGGTCTACCTACACGCCTACCTGCTCGACCCCGACCTGGAGGCAGCGCTCGACAAGCCACGCATTGTCGCTCTGGTTGAATCCGGGGCTGCCGACCTCGAAGAGGTACGCGAGGCCGACGAACGCATGCGGGCGCTGGGTGCTCGAGAGGGCATTCGCTTTGACTTCGACTCCCTCATCATCGCTCCTACCTCCCGCGCGCACCGGGTTATCGCGGCCGCCCACGACGCCGACATCGACAACGACACGGTCGTCGGCCCGGACTCTCTCCACCTCAAGGTCGCCGAGGCGATTATGCGTTCCCACTTCGAGATGGGCCTGGACATCTCCCATCCCGAGGTACTCATCGGCTGTGCGCAGGACATTGGCATGCCGCCCGACCTCGCCGCCCTCGCTGTTGGCGACGAGGAATGGGCCTCGCGCGTCTACTCCGACTATCAGATGGCGATGCACATGGGAGTGGCCTCGGTTCCCACCTACGTCATGGATTCCCAATTCCTCGTCGACGGACATCAGACCGTCACAGCATTTTCCAACATCCTGGCCACTGCCTGGGATAACGCACGAAAGGACCGCGCATGAGCGAGAAGGACACCACGACCTCGTCCGCCCCAACACCCGCACCCAGCCCAATGGAGCTGGTCCTGCAGTTCCACCACACCTACTCCGTCCCCATCCGTCCTTTCAGCGATCCGACGCTGGACTACGAGCGTATGAACATGCGCATGAGCCTGATCGCCGAGGAGTTCGCCGAACTTATGGGCGCAGTCTACGGCCCGCGCGCACGCGCGATCATCGAAGCCGCCACCGCCGAGGCCGTCGCCACCGACGAGGGGGAGCGCGATGTTATCGAGGCCGCCGATGCCCTGGCTGACCTCGTCTATGTCGTCTATGGCATGGCCATCGAGTCGGGGATGAACCTCGATTCGGTCCTGGCCGAAGTACAGGCGTCGAACCTGTCCAAGCTCATGCCCGACGGCTCCGTCAAGCTCCGTGAGGACGGCAAGGTCTTGAAGGGACCGAACTTCTTCCAGCCCAATATTGCGCGCGGCCTGGGCCTTGAGAGTCCCACTGACAGTGGTGATGCGGACTAAGGTCCCTATCACGCGCATTCGAGGGCGTGAGATGACACAATAGACGCGGTCCATTCAAAAGGAGGAATGTCATGGCACGCGTCGCAG
>ERZ772961.525-NODE-525-length-15624-cov-2.824523_pt1 | contig 15624 bp, 16 predicted proteins | sample MGYA00580677_ERZ772961 | MGnify/ENA primary metagenome ERZ772961 (study PRJEB29015, sample SAMEA2738088) | human oral metagenome | biome: human oral; feature: human-associated habitat; material: saliva | place: China | collected 2227 ... | reverse complement strand
GATCTCCTCGATCCCGGCGAAGGCTCCTGCGGCGATGAAGAGGATATTGGTGGTGTCGATCTCCAGGAACTCCTGATGCGGGTGCTTGCGCCCCCCGCCCGGGGGCACGGAGGCCGTGGTGCCCTCAATGATCTTGAGCAGCGCCTGCTGCACACCCTCACCTGAGACGTCCCGGGTGATGGAGGGGTTCTCCGCCTTACGACCGATCTTGTCGATCTCGTCGATGTAGATGATGCCCTTCTCCGCGCGCTTGACGTCGCCGTCGGCGGCCTGGATGAGCTTGAGGAGGATGTTCTCCACGTCCTCGCCGACGTAACCGGCCTCGGTCAGCGCGGTGGCGTCGACAATGGCGAAGGGGACGTCCAGAAGGCGGGCCAGGGTTCGGGCCAGGTGGGTCTTTCCGGTTCCGGTGGGTCCCAGCAGGAGGATGTTGGACTTGCCCAGCTCCAGGCCGTCACCCTCAGCCACGGAGCGTTCCTTGACCTGGACGCGCTTGTAGTGGTTATAGACCGCCACGCTCATGGCGCGCTTGGCCGCCTCCTGCCCAATGACGTACTGGTTGAGGAAGTCGAAGATCTCCTGGGGCTTAGGCAGCTCAAGAGGGACACCGGCACCGGACTCACCCAGCTCCTCATCGACGATCTCGTTGCACAGCTCGATGCACTCGTCACAGATGTAGACACCGGGTCCCGCGATGAGCTTCTTGACCTGCTTCTGGCTCTTGCCACAGAAGGAGCACTTGAGCAGATCCACACTCTCAGCGTTACGTGCCACAGCTTCCTCCAGATTCGTCTTCGGTCCCCGCACCCGGGCGCCACTGCGTCAGCCTACGGGCTGAACCGGCAGGTGCACCGAGGGCATGGCGGCGTGTCCAGTCCGCAATATGCCATGTTGGGCACCTTGCTGCCAGCGTTTGGGGGCTTCATTTTCACCGGCTGTACGGCCGCGCTCCTGCCGGCAACCGGCAGGAGCGCCGCAGGCGGTGTCATTGCCCTACCACCACTCACCCGACAGGAGGTCAGGAGGAGTGGGGAGAGGCCGAGGTCTTGCGAGAGGTGAGCACCTGGTCCACGATCCCGTAGTCCTTAGCGGCCTCGGCAGTCAGGATCTTGTCACGCTCAAGGTCGGCATGAATCTTCTCCTGGTCCTGACCGGTGTGCGACGCCAGCGTGTCCTCCAGCCAGGAGCGCATGCGGTCGATCTCGTTGGCCACGATCTCGATGTCGCTGGCCTGCCCCTGCATTCCCTCCATGGCGGGCTGGTGGATGAGGACGCGCGCGTTGGGAAGGGCCAGACGCTTGCCCGGGCTGCCGGCGGCCAGCAGGACCGCTGCAGCGGAAGCAGCCTGCCCCAGGCAGACGGTCTGCACCTGCGGCTTGATGTACTGCATGGTGTCGTAGATGGCCGTGAGCGCGGTGAAGGAACCGCCGGGGCTATTGATGTACATGGTGATCAAGCCATCAGAGTCCTGCGACTCCAGGACGAGGAGCTGGGCCATGATGTCGTCAGCCGAGGCGTCGTCGACCTGAACGCCCATGAAGACGATACGTTCCTCGAAGAGCTTGGCATAGGGATCCTGACGCTTGAAGCCGTAGGCGGTGCGCTCCTCGAACTGGGGCAGCACGTAACGGGCCTGCGGCATGGCACCGGCCTGGCGGGCGACGGCCTCGAAGTAGGGACGGGTCGAGGACATGTCAGTTGTCTCCGTTCTGCTTGCCGATCTCCCGGCTGGAGCGCACGATGTGGTCGACGAAGCCGTACTCGAGGGCCTCCTGAGCCGAGAACCAGTGGTCTCGGTCGGAGTCGGCGATGATCTCCTCCACCGTGTGACCGGTGTTGGCCGCTGTGATCTCCGCGAGTTCCTGCTTCATCTTGATGATGAGGTCGGCGTTGATGCGGATGTCCGTGGCTGAGCCACCGGCCCCGCCGGAGGGCTGGTGCATGAGCACGCGGGCGTGAGGAGTGAGGTAGCGCTTGCCCTTGGCGCCTGCCGACAGCAGGTGCTGCCCCATGGAGGCGGCCAGACCCGTGGCCACGGTGGCGACATCGGGCTGGACGTACTGCATGGTGTCGTAAATGGCCATGCCGGCGGTGACCGAGCCACCGGGGCTGTTGATGTAGAGGTAGATGTCCCGCTCGGGGTCCTCGGCGGCCAGCAGCAGCATCTGCGCGCAGATGGCGTTGGCGTTGTCGTCGCGCACCTCGGAACCGAGCCAGATGATGCGTTCCTTGAGGAGGCGGTTGTAGATGGAGTCGGTCAGCCCCAAGCCTGCACCGTTGGCGTCGGCTGCCTGGGGCGGGGCGACCGCAGCGGGTGTATAGAGCTCGCTCACGTCAGTCCTCTCATGTTCGGTATCGCCAACGCTAACGCCACGCCCCCGTCCGCGATGCCCGCCATGACAGCCTTTTCGCCCACGGCGCAGGCTTCCCGCCCGCAGGTCGACGGCCCGGCCGCGTCGCAGCTCACGGCGCGACCCGGAGCAACCCGAGCGCCACGACCGCCAGGTCGACCACGATGGATCCCAGTAGCCATACCGGCCACCAGGACCCCATGTCGATCAGGTCCCAGTATGCGCGCACCGGCCACCAGCTCGGGATCACGGCGAGAGGCCACTGCCATGCCCCTGCGCCGCGGGGCGCTACGGCGGGCAGAACGAGGACGATCAGGGACAGCTTGACGACGGCGAATCCCTGGATCGTGTCCTTCGCCCAGACCGCCAGCCCAGTGGCGACAGCGCCGGCCAGGGGAGCACCGGTCGCGGCGAGGACGGTGGTGCGCGCCGCACCCAGATCGTCCAGGCCAGCCAGCCGCACGCATACCCCGCTGGCGACGGCCGCGACGATCACCGCGCCGGCGGCTCTCCAGATCAGGTAGCCACGCAGCGACACCGGCGTGACAGCGAGGACAGACCAGACCCCGTCCTCCTTCTCCCCCAGCAGCATGAAGCCCACGACTGCCCCGACCAGCACCGGCACGACAATGGCGAAAGCGGTCACGTCGATGCGGGCGGCCCACTCCCAGGCTCTTACCCCGCCCGAACCAATGGCCCGCATGAGCACCGGCACGCCGGGCCGCGCGGCCAGTGCCATGGCGAGGGGCACGGCGGGCATCCACACGAGAAGCTCATCACGGACCAGACGGCGCAGATCGGCGGGCAACAGCCCCAGCACTGCGCGGGACCTCATAACGCCACGCTCCTCGGAGTGACGGCGCGCACCAGTCTCACCCGGGCGGCCAGGAAGAGGAGCGCGCACCAGGTGGCCCCGAGCAGCACACAGGGCACGGCGGCCCCGGCCGGTCGCGCCCCGAACGCGATCTCAATGAGGACGACGGCGGGTTGGAGCGGGTGGCACCACAGCCACCACCCGTCCAGGACTCCGAGGAGGGGCAGCAGGGGGACGCCCAGGATGAGCGTCCACACCCCCGAGGGCAGCAGGAAAGCCCCTATGGTCTCGTAGCCCACGACGACGATGACGCCGTAGAGGACGTAAAGGCTGGAGACGAGGACCACGCCGATGGCCAGGACCGGCCAGCGCACCGCCGCGCCATGGGCCACGAGGACCAGCGCACCAACCTCGGCGAGCGCGAGCAGGCACAGGGAGCCCGCGAGCGCAGTCAGGTACTCCCCCGGCCCGAGCGGGGTGATGGCCTGAGCGGCGAGGATGCCCTCGCCTCGCTCGCGCAGAACCTGCACGGCGGCGAAGTAGAACGAGGTGATGGTCAACTCGGAAAGAACAACGACCGGCCACCAGCGGAGAGGGTCCCCGGTGAGTGCGAGCAGGACGGCGCCGACCGCCAGACCCGCGAGCAGGGCTACGAACCAGTACCCAGCGGCAGCCTGCCTCCGCAGGTTGAGGACAAAAGTGACGGCGGTGCGCCTCGCGGCGGCGCGCCTCGCTCCGGCGCCAGTCATGACAGCTCCCGACCGGTGACGGATGCGAAGACCTCGGCCAGATCGGCCTCGCGCGAGTGGAGCGTACGCACCGTCCGGGTGCGCAGCGCCTCGTAGAAGGAGACGTCATCGGCGAGACCGTCCAAGGGGTAGACACCGCTGCCCCCGTCCCAGGTGACGCGGACCTCCCGCTTACCGTGACGTCGGCACAGCTCCCCCGGGACGCCGAGCTCGACGAGGTGCCCGTCGACGACGAATCCAACCCGGTCGCAGGCGCGATGGGCGAGAGTCATGTCGTGGGTGGTGACGACGACAGTGCATCCCCTGTCGCGTTCAACGGCAATGAGTTTCTCCATCCTCTGCGCTCCCACCGGGTCGAGGCCGGCGGTGGGCTCGTCGAGGAAGACCAGCTCGGGTCCGTGCAGGAGGGCGCGGGCGACGTTGAAGCGCACCCCCATGCCCTTGCTCATGCGTGCGGCGAGCAGATCCGCGTCGTCGACGAGGCCGACGGCGGCCAGCAGCTCCTCCGGGTCCCGAGCGGATCCGTAGTACAGACGGGCGGTGTACACGAGGTTCTCGCGCAGGGTGAGGTGCCTGAAGGAGACGGGGGTCTCGAAGGCGACCCCGATGCGCTCGTAAACCTCGCGTCCCCAGTCGCGGATCTCGCGGCCGAGCACTCGCACCGATCCCCGGTACCCGGCGAGCAGTCCGGTCAGGACCCTCTGGAGGGTGGACTTGCCCGCACCACTAGGCCCCAGCAGCCCGAGGATCTCACCCTCGGCGACGCTCACACCGACGTCGTCCAGAGCAGGACGCACTGAGCCCCGGTAGGTGAAGGAGAGCCCGCGGGCCGCGATCGCCTCAGGCACGGCTCTCGCCCCTGCGGCTGCGATTCCCGCCCTCGCGGACGCACGGCGTCTTGAGGGCGGAGACCAGTAGGGCGACGACCTCGTCGGCCACCCGGTCGATCTCGGGTCGGTCGAAGGCACTGCTGTCGACGGCGGCACGCTCGGGGTCCACGCGGAAACGGCTCATGACGTAGTGGGGCGTTCCCAGCAGCACGCGCTCAATCATCCAGGCGGCGGTCTCGGCGTCGACGTCCCCGCGCAGCTCGCCTGACTCCTGCCCTGCGGCGATGGCGGTGACCGCCCACCGGTGAACGCCGCCGGAGACCGACTGATCGGACTCGAGCACCGGCGGGGCGTCGTCGGCCAGAGCGCGCGCGAGCACAGCCCACCCCAGCGGGTCGCGCAGGTGGAAATCGTGACTGCCCCGCACGATCTCGGCGAGCACCTCCTCGAAGGGGGCCTCGGGCACGGGGTCCCCCGCCAGGTCGACGCTCGCGCTCACAAGCTCGCGCACCAGGTGGGCGTAGGCGTCCTCCTTGTTCTCGAAGTACTGGTAGAAGCTTCCCTTGGACACGCCGGCAGCGGCGATGACGCGATCGACCGAGGCACGGGCGTAAGGGCGAGCGGCGAATTCAACCTTGAGGGCCTCGACGACGCGGGCGCGCTTGTCCTCGGGAAGGTTGAAAAAGGTGGGGAGGGGCACGAGGGTCTCCTATGACTCAACAGTCATATGACTGTTGAGTCATAGGTTAGGCACCTCCACCCGCACCGTCAACGGCGTCCCGACCCGACAGTCGCGACAACACGACTCGGGCCACACCCCTGCCACCTCTTCCCCCACGACGGAGGACCCGGCAGGAGCCCGAGGCTCAGCGCACGCAGGGCCACTGGTTGCCGGCCAAGCCCGGCAAGAGAGTCCTACGTTCGGGCGACATTGGCCCGACCCGGACCTGTTGGCGTATAGCCAGCGCCGTCGGACCGCGTCGTTGAGGACGAGGGGCCCTGGGCACTCTGCGCTTCTGGCGCAACATGAGACGCACCCCGGGAGTTCAGAACAGGGCCAACGCCACGCACCAGAGAGTCCACCTCCGGGGCGAGGTCCTGCATGCCATCGAGATGGTCCATCGTGATGTGACCTCAATGAAGGTCTGTCTATCATCATGGCCGCGCTGACGCCGGTGCTCGAGCTGTGCTCCTGCGCCCGCCGCGCCACCACCTCATGGCATGGTCGCCCCAGCACTCGTAGCGTTGACGGCCTCCACAACCCTCACACTCCAACACCGATCACCCCAACACCGAAGGAGCACATATGTCCCCCGCTGCCAGCACCCCGTCCACCGAGTCCCTGTTCCGGCTCGGCCTCAACGAGGCCCTGCCGATCTCCGACGAGGCCACGACCTCACGGGTCGTCGTCAACAACGAAATTCTGCGCACTGTCATCTTCACCTTCGACACCGGTCAGCTGCTGACCGAGCACACCTCCCCTCGCGCAGTGATCGTCACGCTCCTGGAGGGCGAGATGGACTTCTCCATCGGTGAACGCACCGAGCGGATGAGCGCCGGGGACGTCATCTACCTGGCCCCCGGTGAGCGTCACGCGCTGACGGCCGTGTCACCGTGCCGCATGCAGCTGGTGATGGTCGATGTCGACAAGGCGGGCACGACCACCACGAAGTAACCAAGAACAGGAGATGCCGACCGACGCCGAGCCCACCGGCCGGCAGACCACGATCCAGCACCTGGAGTGGGGGCGCGCAGAGTGAGACTCTCCGCGCCCCCACTCCTGTGAGTTCCGCAAAGTCAGGGGCACATCAGGGCACCCGTTCAAGCCGGCGGAACCGCGGTCAACCACGAGCATCGCGCGCAGTGTCGCGCCTCACGCCGATTCGACGGCCGGCGGGGGCGGTAAGGCAACTCACGCCCCTTAGTGGGAAAACTAAACCTTCCGTAGGTTAGATTGTGGGTGCCCGAGATCTTGACGTGACCCGCTTCCCACTCCGTGGCACAGGCATCGCAGGCGTGGCACCATCGATTTTATCCACTCAGAGAATATCCAGAGAGCCCGCATGTCCGATGACTCCCGGGCCGAGTTCTCGCCACAACCACCCTACCACATTATTTCACTCTTCAATAACTTCTCTCGCCCAACGTCTCACGCCTGCCACACCACCCAGTAAGGGGTCCCCCGTGCTCAGCAAGCCCGTACAATTCCATGCACCAGAAAGGACCGTCGCATGATCGTCATTACCCTGCTGGTGGGAATCCTATTCTGGATCGGAATTGACATATGGGCCGGCGTCACCTCGAAATGGTACAAGGCTGTGGAGCGGGACCCGAGCATTACCTCGGACGATTTCAGCGTCCTCGTACCGATCTATGGCAACGTCAAGTATCTCCAGAACGCAGACTACCTGCGCCCCTACGGTGACCGAGTAGTCCTGTGCACCACCTCCGGCGAGTCAGAGCAGTTCTATCGCGACCTCGAGGACATTGCCATCCGCTATGGATTCCGGATCTTCCGCAGCGAGTACGTTCCCCGCAAGGTCGGACGCAAGCGAAGCACCTCTGGAATCACTCGGGACACGGTCGTCCGCGACGCTCTGCTGGCCGCCCCGCTGAACTCCTACACCGTCTGCCTTGACGCGGACACCACGGCGCAGGAGCCGCTGACCCACATCATTGGCGCGCTGGTGGCCAATAAGGCCGACTTCGCCTCAGTTACCATCGTGCCCCAGAAGACAGGCCCCTTCATCGTCCAGATGCAACGCCATGAGTACGTCGTCTCCATGCGCGCTCGTAGAATCATGCCGTGGCTGCTCAGCGGCGCCCTTCATATCGGCAAGACCGACGTCATGCGCCAGATCATGGCCCGTCACTCACTGTTCTTCCAGGGAAACGACATCGAGTCAGGCATTATCGGGGACGCTCTGGGGTACAAGGCCGTGCATATTCTTGCCCACGTCAACACCAACGCCCCTGACACGCTCTATGCGTGGTGGCGTCAGCGAATCGCGTGGAGCGGCGGTTCCTTCAGACTTTTCATCGTCAACTTCAGATTCGTCTTCCAGCACCCGTTCCTGTGGCTCTACAGCGGCATCGTCGTGATCAGTATGTTCGTCCTCAGGTGGATCGCCGTCGTCGACCCGGGTTGGACGCTCCTGCTCGCACTGTTCATCTACTACGCAGCCATCGTCTGGCTTCACTGGGACCACGGGAACAAGTGGCTCATCTTCCAGCCCTTCTACTGCCTCTTCGTGAGTCTCATCGTGGTTCCCATTGGGGTGGCCTACTACTTCAAGATGGCAGTTCCGGAGCGTAACTTCGGCGTCATTCGTCCCAAGCGCAAAGAGCTGGTGCCCGCGAGCTGAGCTCGATCCCGCAGCTGCCCGGTAACAGCATCTGGGCGGCACACAGATCGGCGGGCCCGCCTTCTCGTAAGAAGGCGGGCCCGCCGAAGGTTCCCCGTATTCCGGGACAGTATCAGCTCGCTGCGCAGCCGGCTGTCAACTCACTCATCGCCACTCTCGGCAGAGTCGGTGCTCTCCTCGGAAGCCTCGGCGGCGACGACGGCAGCAGCCTCTGCAGCCGCCGCGGCATCGTCCTCGTCGGAGCCGATGTAGGCCGACAGGTCAACGGCCTCGCCCTTGGAGTCCACGACCTTGGCCTGCCGCAGGGCCATGGCCAGCGACTTGTTACGGGCGACCTCGGAGACGAAGGCAGGGATCTGGCCGGCCTGCTGGGCCCCCTGAAGGAACTGGGCGGGCTCCATACCGTACTGCTGAGCGGTCTGGAAGAGGAACTCGAGGAGCTCGTCCTGAGCCACACCGACCTTGAGATCCTCGGCCAGGACATCGAGGATGATCTGGTCGCGCACACCGTTGACGATGTCCTCGCGGATCTCCTTGGCGTGCTCCTCGTCGCTCTCCTTGCCCTCGGCCTGGAGGTGCTGGGCGATCTCAGCCTCGACAACGGCCTCAGGGACATCGAAGGAGACCTCGCTGCGCAGCTGCTCGAGCAGGACGTCACGGGCGGCGACGGCCTGCTCCCCGGTCTTACGCTCGGTAACCTGCTTGATGAGGTCCTCGCGCAGCTCCTCGACGGTGTCGAACTCGGAGGCGAGCTGGGCGAACTCGTCGTCGACCTTGGGCAGCTCGCGCTGCTTGACGGCCGTGGCGGTCACGGTGACCTCAGCCTTCTCACCTGCGTGCTCACCGCCGGCCAGCTCAGTGGTGAAGGTGGCGGACTCGTCGGTCTTGAGGCCACGCAGCGCGGTGTCCAGGCCCTTGAGCATGTTGCCCTTGCCGATCTCGTAGGAGACACCGGAGATGGAGTCGACCTCCTCGCCGTCGATGACGGCCTTGAGGTCAATGGTGACGAAGTCACCGGTCTTGGCCTTACGGCCCACGGACTTCAGGGAACCGAAACGGGCGCGCAGGTTGTCCAGCTCGGTGTCGACGTCCTCGTCGGTGACCTCGACGGCGTCCACGGTCAGCTCGGTCTTGCTCAGGTCGGGCAGCTCGATGACGGGGCGAACGGTGACCTCAGCGGTGAAGGCGAGCTGGCCACCGTTCTCACCGGCGGCGTTGGGCAGCTCGACGACGTCAACCTCGGGCTGGAGCATGGGGACCCGCTCGGCCTCGGTGATGGCGTCCCGGTAGAAGTCGGAGAGCTTGTTGTTGACGGCCTCCTGGATGACGGTTCCGCGGCCGACCCGCTGGTCGATGACCCGGTTGGGAACGTGACCGCGGCGGAAGCCGGGAACCTGGATCTGGGAGCCGATCTCCTTGTAGGCGGCATCAAGGCTCGGCTTGAGCTCCTCATAGGGGACCTCGACGGTCAGCTTGATGCGACTGGGGTCAAGATTCTCGACAGTGGTCTTCACGGGGGTTGCTCCCAAGGTCTGAGTTCTGCGGTAACACCGAAGCGTTCGATAGTGTTCGGCGGACGCGCGTCTGTGGCGTCAATCCGTGCCATCTTAGGGCAAACGGGCAGTCGGATCGATGAGGCATCCTCTCCTGACGCATGACTCTGGACACAGGGTCGAGGGCCATCATGCTCAGTCGAGGTCAGTCACGAGCCCAGCTCCAGCGGCACGCTCCTGCCTGCGCGGACGCGGGCCGGCCACGCCTGCTCGACCTGGGCGACCTTCCTGACCTCATCGACGACGATCGCGTGCACCTCGCGGGCCTCGGCATCGTCGATACTCGTGAAACGGACTGTCACTCGGGGCCGGCCGCGCACGATGCCGATCTGGAACGACTCCAGAACGGTCATCCGCCTCACGGCCTTACGGGCGGCGGACTCGACGTCCTCCGGCGCGTGTCCCGGCTTGAGCACGGTTACCGTGAGAATAGATCGGTACGAGGGCATACACCCAGCGTAGAGCCATGCGAGGGCGCGCTACGGTCGCGGCTCACCCGTCCGACGTCGGCACGAGTCCACGGTGCATCATTGCCCCACAGGGCGAAGAGTCGGGCTGGCGGGATTTGAACCCGCGGCCCCCTGCTCCCAAAGCAGGTGCGCTACCAAACTGCGCCACAGCCCGTGACGTGATGAAAGGGGCCGCCGAGGAGGCGGCCCCTTTCGGCTCACAGAGCGGGTGACGGGAATCGAACCCGCGCAATCTGCTTGGAAGGCAGAGGCTCTACCATTGAGCTACACCCGCGTGGATGAAGGACTATCGCCCTCCACCGGCAGCCTCACTGCTCGATGAGGCCCTCCTTGTAGGCCCGCGCCAGACGGCGGGGCACGGAGATCTCGCGGCCCTGGACGCGGATGGTGTTGAGCTCGGTGAGCTTCGCCTTCCACTGTGAGCGGCGGTTGCGGGTGTTGCTGCGGGACATCTTCCGCTTCGGCACTGCCATGGGCCCGCTCCTCTCTCAATAAACCACTAGGGATCAGGCGACCCCTCGAAACTGGACCGAGGGACACCATAACGACATTCGCACGACTGCTTCCAGTCCAGGACCGCCCCATTGCGTGTGACATCGGTCCCGCGCCCCCACATGCGAGGATCTTCCCATGGCCTCGCGCGCTTCTCAGACACCGTCCGACCAGTCATCTCGGGGACCGGGTGCCCCCGGACTTCTCACGCTGACTCGCGGCGAGCAGCCCGAGACCGACCTGGAGATCAAGAGGTCGCACTTTCTGGCGCGCGCCTGCCGTACCGACTCCATGGACGAGGCCCGTGAGTTCATCGCCCGCGTGCGCTCCTCCTACCCCGATGCCCGCCACCACTGCTCGGCGACGACGATCACCGACCTCTCTCAGCCCGACGCCCTGTCGGCCTCCTACCAGCCCACTGAGCGCTCCAATGACGATGGCGAGCCCTCCGGTACGGCGGGACAGCCCATGCTCGACGTGCTGCGGGGAACGGGGCTAGCCAACACGACCGTCGTCGTCACCCGCTACTTCGGCGGAACGCTCCTGGGAACCGGCGGACTGGTGCGGGCATACTCCGAGGCCACGGCCCAGGCGTTGGAACAGGCCTCGCGCGTCCTGCTGACCAGGCTCCACCTGTGGGACCTACGGGTGCCGGTCGCCCAGGCCGGCAGGATCGAGGCGGAGCTGCGCTCCCGGGATCGAAACGTGTCGGCAGGACCGACCGGGGCCGATGGCGCCTCCCAGGACGAGCCGGTCATCCACGTCGAGGAGACGATCTGGGGACCGACCCACGCCGTCCTGGTGCTGGCCACGTCCTGCGCCGACCCCTCAGCCCTGCAAGCACCACTGGCCGCCCTGACCCGGGGCGAGGGGACCGCCGAGCCCGCGGGGAGCCGCCTGGTCGAGCTGCCTGCGGTCACGGACTGAGGCTCCTGAGCCACGAGCACCGCATAGCGGCAAGCGACCAGGATGTGACACAAGCGATGGGCGATTGTGGCAATCGTCGTCGGACACGGGGTAGGGTTTCCGCAACGGCCGGGGCACCACACCCCGGAGGAGCTCACGAGCAGCTCTGACACCGCCGGACGCGAACAGGCGCAGTCAGTCGCCTTAAGGACAGGAGGATCCGTGATGGCCATGACCGTCATGTGCGCCATGCCTCCTGCGCTGTCCGCCCCCATGTGTCGCTGCTGCCGGTGTCGGTAGGGCGCCAGGCCACGACATCTGTGCGCGTACCGCTGCGCGCATGCCCGGCGCTCCCGGAGCAGGCGGTCACCCCTGCTGGTCTCAGCCACATGACACAACGTGGCCACTCCTGACGGACGCGGACCGTCCCCCTTCTCCTCTGTTATCCAGAGCTCTCACGCTCAACGCCGCCCTGGCCGCTGCCAGTCCGGAACCGGAGCCGTGGGGCTCACTCAACCCGCAACCCCAAAGGACATCACTATGACCTACGCACTCGACGCAACCGCCCTGGTCGGCAACACTCCGCTGGTTCGTATCAACCGCGTGACCGATGGCGCGCCCGCCACCGTCCTGGCCAAGGTCGAGGCCTTCGAGCCGGCATCTTCCGTCAAGGACCGCATCGCCCTGTCCATCGTCCGCGCCGCGGAGGAGTCCGGCGCTCTCAAGCCCGGTGGCACCATCGTGGAGGCGACCTCCGGGAACACCGGCGTCGGCCTGGCCATGGTGGGAGCGGCCCTGGGCTACAAGGTCATCATCACCATGCCTGAGACCATGTCCAAGGAGCGACGGGCCATCATGCGGGCCTTCGGCGCCGAGCTGGTGCTGACCTCCGAGGGCGGCGTGGCCGGTGCGGTCAAGCGCGCCGAGGAGATCCAGGCGGCCACCCCCAACTCGATCCTGGCCTCCCAGTTCTCCAACCCCGCCAACCCCAAGGTCCACCGTGAGACCACGGCCCGGGAGATCCTGGAGCAGACCGGGGGCGACATCGACGTCTTCGTGGCCGGAATCGGCACCGGGGGCACGCTGACCGGCGTGGGCCAGGTCCTGCGTCAGGAGAAGCCCGGGGTGAAGATCTACGGCGTCGAGCCCTCCGAGTCCCCGCTGCTGAGCGAGGGGAAGGCCGCTCCCCACAAGATCCAGGGCCTGGGACCCAACGTGGTTCCCGAGATCCTCGACCAGGAAATCTGGGACGAGCTGCTCCACATCGAGTCCGACGTCGCCATCACCTACGCACGCCGCGCCGCCGCGGAGGAGGGCCTCCTCGTAGGCATCTCCTCAGGGGCTGCCCTAGCCGCCGCCAGCGAGCTGGCCAGGCGTCCCGAGCTGGAGGGCAAGACGATCGTCACCGTTCTGCCAGACACCGGTGAGCGTTACCTGTCCACGCCTCTGTACAAGGACTACCTCGACTGACGGCCCCGACGGCGGCGAACCTGGGAACAGGCGAGCCGCCGTCGGTGTTGTGAACGGCGCAGCGGGTGCGGTACGAGCTCACGAACCCGTCTGGGCCGCACCGTCACCCATCAGAGGAGCACACCATGCACAACTCCAAACGGTCCTTTCTGGACCTGGCCCGTGAGGACCTGGCGACGGCCCGCAAGCGCGACCCCGCCGCCCGCTCCAGCCTGGAGGTGGCCCTCCTCTATCCGGGCGTCCACGCCCTGTGGGCGCACCGGGCGGCTCACAAGCTGTGGCACAAGGGGCACCGGTTCGCCGCGCGGGCCCTGTCCCAGGCCGCCCGCAACCTCACCGGCATCGAGATCCACCCGGCCGCGGTCATCGGTGAGCGCTTCTTCATCGACCACGGCATGGGCGTGGTCATCGGTGAGACCGCGGAGGTCGGCAACGACGTGCTGCTGTTCCACGGAGTGACTCTGGGCGGGGTGTCGATGAGTCCGGGCAAGCGTCATCCCACCATCGGCAACAACGTGCAGATCGGCGCCGGCGCCAAGGTCCTGGGACCGGTCACCGTCGAGGACGGGGCCAAGGTGGGGGCCAACGCGGTCCTGGTGAAGAACCTCCCGCAGGGTCATGTTGCCGTGGGCGTGCCCAGCCGGGCCCGAGACCCTCGCACCGACCCCGAGCTCATGATGGACCCGACCATCTACATCTGATCAGTTTGTCGATCGTCCGCCAACCCCGCCGCAGGTCAGCGCGCGGCAACTCCGGCGGCCAGGTCGCGCAGGCGCTTGAAGACCCTGCCGCCGGAGGCGCGTGAGCCGTCATGCTCGTACTCGCTGGTGATCCAGGTGCGCAGGCCGGGAATGAGCGCAGCCGTCTCCAGGGAGGTGGTCATCGGCACGAACACGTCACGGGCATACACAGCGGCCGCCCCGGGGGTCGTCGTAGACCTGAGGCGAGCCGGCTCGTAGAGGGCCGGCCACTCGTGCGCGGCCAGAATGTCGGTCACCTCCAGCCAGGAGCGCAGACCGGCGTCTTCCGCGAAGAACTCGCGTCGCACGTGCTCGCCAGTCAGCAGCGTGGGATCCTCGTCGAAGATGGTGGGACGCACGCGCTGGGCTGCCCAGTCGGTGGTACCGGCATCGGCCCAGCAGGACTCGTGGATGACGGCGTAGAGCGGGAACCTGCCGCCGAAGGGCAGGCACTGCCCCAGGTCGTAGCGGAAGGCCCAGGAGGCGGGGTCGCGCTCCAGGAGGTAGTGGATCGTGTCCGCTCCCCCTGCCCGTCCCAGCAAGGCACCGAGCGAGCGCAGGCGCTCGGGGCCGACGATGTCTCCTCCCACCGTCGTCAGCTCACCCCGACCGGCCTTCTCAGTCAGACGCGCCATCCGGTCGCGGTCCTGGGGGAAGCGGGCGTAGTACTCCTCGCTCTTGGCCCGCATCGCCTCGTAGCTGAGGGTGTAGACCTCATCGATACTGTGCCCGATGGCGGGCAGGCCACCGGTGATGTAGACGCTCTCCAGGCTCTGGGCGTGCTCGGAGAGGTAACGGGTGACGCAGAACCCTCCGAAGGACTGGCCCAGCAGGCTCCAGCGCTCCAGGCCCAGGGCACGGCGCAGGTCCTCACAGTCCTCGACGATCTCGTCGGCGCGCAGGTGGGTGAGCAGCCGGGCGGTGGCTGCGGGGGCACCGGCGATATCGGGCCGATCCACCGGGCTGGAGGCACCGGTACCGCGCTGGTCAATGAGGATGAGCCGGTGGTGCTCCAGGATCGCGCCGATCCAGCCGAGCCCGGCGTCGGCGCTGGGGCGCGGCGCCTCGCAGCCCGGCCCGCCCTGGAGGAAGACCAGTGGAGGTCGGGAGAGCGGGTCGATGCCCGCGGCTGAGATCTCACGGGCGTAGACGGTGATGGAGCCCGTGCCGTCCGGTGCCAGGTCCCCCTGGCCGCTGCGGTCCAGGGGAACGGTCAGGTGGTGGTCCCGGGTCAGCAGGCCGGCAGTCGAGGAGGACCAGCTCGAGGAGTGCAGGGCGGGCGAGGCGTTCGACATGCCGTCACCTTAGTGGCGCTCGGCGGGACTCCAGCCGGATTCAGCGGGCCTGGCAGGTCGGGCACCAGAAGAGCCGGCGGGACGCCACTTCCCGCTCCGCCACCGGGGTCCCGCAGCGCAGGCATGGGCGACCGGTGCGGTGGTAGACGTACCACCGGCCGGCCTCAGGGTCGTCGGGCAGCAGGGGGTCTGGGACGTCGTCGAGGTCGACGGTGGTGATGAAGCCGGTGGCCACCCCGTACTCCATGAGGGGGCGCAGGTCCTCCCAGATGGCCCGCAGCCGCTCCTCGCTGATGCGGTTGCCGGCCCGGAAGGGTGAAACCCCCACCCGGAAGAGCGTCTCGGCCCGGTAGATGTTGCCGGCCCCGGAGATGACGGACTGGTCCATGAGGAGCTCCCCGATGCTCTTTTCGCCTTCGGCTATGCACCCACAGCCTTACAGGAACTGGCCGATCTGATCCGTCGGGGCAAAGCCTCTCCGGCAGGGATCATTGCGGCACCGGTCGGATTCGTCCACGTACAGGAATCCAAACATGCCGTGAAGCCGTTCCGCTCCATTCCGAAGATTATCGTCGAAGGCCGTAAAGGC
>ERZ772961.524-NODE-524-length-15630-cov-10.521669_pt1 | contig 15630 bp, 14 predicted proteins | sample MGYA00580677_ERZ772961 | MGnify/ENA primary metagenome ERZ772961 (study PRJEB29015, sample SAMEA2738088) | human oral metagenome | biome: human oral; feature: human-associated habitat; material: saliva | place: China | collected 2227 ... | reverse complement strand
ACTGGGCGAAGAAGCTGGACTTCGACATCCCCGTCGTCGGCGAGGACATCGAGGACGCCTCCGAGGTTGACTACCTGTTCTGGGTGGGCTGCGCGGGCGCCTACGACGACACGGCGAAGAAGACCAGCGCCGCCGTCGCCGAGCTGCTGCACACGGCGGGCGTGTCCTTCGCGGTCCTCGGCTCGGGCGAGTCCTGCACGGGCGACCCGGCCCGCCGCGCCGGCAACGAGGCGCTCTTCCAGATGCTGGCCGCCCAGGCGATCGACACGCTCAAGGAAGCCAAGCCCCAGAAGATCGTCGTCTCCTGCGCGCACTGCTTCAACACGATCGCGGGCGAGTACCCGGAGCTGGGCGGCTCCTTCGACGTCGTCCACCACACGCAGCTCCTCAACCGCCTCGTGCGCGACGGCCTGCTCACGCCGGTGGCCCCCACCGCCTCATCTGCTTCCGCTGCCTCCACGGGCGCGGACGCCGCCGACGAGGCCGGGGCTGACTCCGCGGGCAACGCTCCCTCGGTCGGGGCGCCCCTGAAGGTCACCTACCACGACGCGTGCTTCCTGGGCCGCCACAACCGCGTCTACGAGCCGCCGCGCGAGCTCGTGGGCTCCCTGCCGAACGTGGAGCTCGTCGAGATGCCGCGCAACCGCGACCGCGCGATGTGCTGCGGCGCGGGCGGCGCGCACGCCTGGTTCGAGGAGACGCGCGGGACCCGTATCGCGGATGCCCGCATCGTGGAGGCCGCGGCCACGGGCGCGGACGTCGTCGCGACGGCCTGCCCGTTCTGTTCCCAGATGCTCGGCTCGGCCTCGGGCACGTCCGCCGGTTTCGTCTCCTCCGATGCCGCCGACCAGGGCGGGACGACCAACGAGGCCACCCCGGCCTCGTCGACGACCGCGAGCGGAAAGCTGCCCGAGGTGCGCGACGTGGCCGTCATGCTGCTGGAGTCCGTCAAGCGCGGGCAGTAACGCACGCGCACGGCGCGCGGCGCCCAGGGGTGGCTACTCGTCGTCCTCCTCGTCGGTGACCTCCGCCAAGCCGACGAGGAAACCATCCTCGTCGATGACGTTGCCACCCACGAGCGTCGCGATCAAGCCAGCGGCCTTCTCCACGTCCTGCGTCGAGCGCAGGCGCTCCAGGCGAGCCGTGCGGCTCATCGAGGACGCGCCGGGCGTCGGGGTCAGGCCGGGCAGCCAACGAACCTGATATTCGATGATCGCGCCCGTCGTCCACGGCTCCCAGCGCAGCACGCGCGGGGGCGTGGGGACCGCGTGGACCTCGATCATCATGTCGGAGCGGTTACCGATCGGGCTCATCAGCGCGTAGCCGTCGACGACCTGCGGCTCGTTGCGTTGGGCCTCCAGCTCCTCGCGAGCCTTGGCGATCTTAGAGGCGATGTCCTCGCGAACAGGCCCCAGCTCCGCCTTCAGTTTCTCGATGTGCGCGGCCTGCGCGGGGCTGAGCGCGGGAGCCTCGGGAACGTCGGGGACGATGTCGCGCGCGTCCTTCATCTGCTCAAATCCGGCGCGCTCGCGCATCGCAGTCAGCAGGTCCTCGGGATTAATCCACCGCGGCGAGTACACCGTCAAGTTCACCGCCGAGTCGGCGTCGGGAACCATGACGTAGCCGCTACCCGCGATGCGCATACCCCCGGCCAGGCGGCGCGCCATACGGTTCAACGCCTCGAGGACAAGGTACTCCAGACCGATGGGCATCCCCTCGGGAAATGCCTTCGCCCACTCACCCATCACCGGGCTCGGCTTGTCCTGCGCACGCGAGGCCGGGCAGCGCAGGATCCACGCGTTCGTCAGCATGGACGGGGTGCCCAGCTCGGCGCGCGTCGGCTGATCGAGCGACCACGGGCCCTCGAGCTCAGCCTCGGACGACAGGCGCAGGCGACCCGGGGCGATCCAGCTGGCATCGTCCCACATGGAGATCGCGAGGGCCTCCAGCTCGGCCGGATCCACCGCCTCGGACACCAAGAGGAGGTGATTACTCAGCGCCTCGTCCAGGTCGATGACACCCGCGGGTTCACTCACCTCGATGGCGGCGGCGATCGGCGCGGCGGCCTCGGCCCCCGTGACCTCACCATCGGCCGCGATCTGGAAAGCGTGCTCCGTCGTGGTCATCCCCACCAGCGAGGCGTGCGTCTGCGTGAGCGGGTTGCCCGTCACGGCCGTGAGCAGCGGGTCCGCGAAACTGGGACGCGCGCTCGCCATGCGTTCCTTGAGGGAACGCCTCACGGGCGCGGGCGGGGGCTCGTCGCCCCGGTTGGTGACCTGGTCGGGGCGCGGCGTCATACCCGGCAGGGCGACGCCGGTGATCACGCCCGTACGAGTCGTCGTGGACTGATTCTCTCTCCCTTGCGCGCCCGGGGCGGGCACGCCGGACGGAGGCGTCGGCGGAGGAGGCGCGGTCGGCGGAATATCACCCGCTTCGGGAGGAGGCGGAGCAGCCAGGGAACGATCGCTAGGTGCTGGTGGCGGAGGCGCCGCCGGAGGCAGGTCCGCCGCTTCCGGCGGGGGCGGCGCAGCTAACTCGGTCGCTGCACCGCGTGCCGCGCGCTCGGCACGCATGCGCTCACGCCTGGACGGAAGAGGAGGATGAGACGTCATCATGTCACCGATCGATACGGGTGCGCGTAAAACGCTCGTGAGTCCGGGAGGGCGTCGGGCCTCGCTGGCCCTGGTAGTGCGAACCCGCACCCTGCGAGCCGTAGGGATGCTCAGCCGGGGAGGACAGGTCGAAGAAGCACAGCTGCCCAATCTTCATGCCCGGGTAGAGCAGGATCGGCATCGTCGCCGCATTGGACAGCTCCAGGGTCACATGACCGGAGAAACCGGGGTCAATGAAGCCCGCGGTGGAATGAGTGAGGAGGCCGAGGCGCCCCAGCGACGACTTGCCTTCCAGGCGCGCGGCAATGTCGTCGCCGAGGGTCACCAGCTCGTACGTGGCACCCAGGACGAACTCACCGGGGTGCAAGACGAAGGGCTGATCCGGCCCCACGTCCACCTGGCGCGCCAGGTCCGACTGGTCCGCCGCGGGGTCGATCACCGGGTAGCGGTGATTATCAAAAAGGCAGAACAGCCGATCCAACCTCACGTCGATACTGGCCGGCTGGACCAGGTCACGATCCAGAGGATCCAGCCGAATGCGGCCGGAATCCAGGGAGGCGTTGATGTCGCGGTCACTGAGCAGCATAACTTGATTGTCGCATACTCAGCGCCGCGACAACACCCCAGGTCACACCAGCGGCTGGCCCGTGGCGTCGCAGCCGTAGGAGCCGGAACGCATGATGATCATGATGAACTCAATGAACGCCCAGATGGCGGTGATGGGCAGGCCGATGACGATAACGGACAGAAGCAGCTGGATCAGGCCGCGGCTGTTGTAGCCCAGGTAGAAGTTGTGGAAACCCAGCGGGCCCACGAAGAACGCCAGAAGCAGGGCAATGATCCACTGCTTGGGCGGGTTCGCATAGACACCCTGAGCGAAGGCGGGCTGGCCGAACGCGGGCTGGCCGAACGCGGGCTGGGCGTAGCCCTGCTGGGGGTCCTGGGGCTGGCCGAACGCGGGCTGAGTGTAGGGCTGCTGCGCGTCCTGGGCCTGCGCCTCCGGCGCCGCGCCGGCGGGGTCATAGGCGGTGCCGTAGGTGGTGGCACCGGGGGTGGCGGTCGCCTCGTCAAAGGAGGGGGCCGAGGCCTGGGGGAAGCTGGGCGTCTCAGGCGCGGGGATCGAGGCCTGGGTGTCGTCCTCGGGCTTGATGGGGTTGGCCAGGGGATCGGGCGTCGTCATGGCTAAGCCTTTCGATTGTCGTGGGGTGGCCTTTGTGTGGCCGCACTGCCACATCCTAGCGGCACCGCCCCCATCACGGTACCCGCAACCACCCCGACGTCACCCCGAATCCACCCGTAGACTGTTTGTCAACTGGGTCAGGGGCAGGAGTGCCATGCCTTCACGCGCGCAGCGCGACACGCCGCTGCGCCTGCGGCGACGCGCGGGGGTACATCTGGCGGCAAGGCTCACCCGAGAAGTGGCAGTGCGCGCCCTTCAATGCGCAGGTTAACCCCACGGGTGGCAGTGCGCGCCCTTCAATGCGCAGGTTAACCCCATGGGTGGCAGTGTGGGCGGGGTCGCCCACGCTCCACCTATAGGGCCCAGCTGTGCATGAAGGGGCTAACAACGCCAGGCCTCGGGCCCAGCTGCCACCGCAACCCGGGATGCTTCACACGGCAAGCCGCCGCCTTCGCAGCAGCGAAACGCTCGGCCAATACGCCCACAGCCTTCACACGCTGGCGCGACAGCAGCCCACCCGGCAGCGAGTCGCTCGACCGACACACCCCGGGCTAGATACAAAAGTGTGGGGCCCAGCATCAGCTGGGCCCCACACTCTCACAGAGTGCGCGTCAGTTCAGACGCATTCGCACAACTCAGACGGTGGGAACGCCGTTGGCGTCCTTCTCGTAGATCCACTTGCCCATGAAGGTCATGACGGCGCACGCGAGGCCAAAGACGCCAAGCGCGAGGATGAACAGGTAGCCGAGGCCGGCGACGACGGCGCTTTCCATGGAGCCACCGATAATCATGATGACGTAGCCGAGGATCATGGCGCCGGCGCGCATTGCGCCGATCTTCATGTGGCCGAGGTAGAAGTCACCAACGGCGAGGCCGCCGAGGAAGAGGTTGAGGAGGCCGGCGACCATGCGGGACTTGCCCTGGACGGGGGCGTTGAAGCCGGGCTGGCCGTAACCAGGCTGCTGAGGAGCGGACATTATGTCTCCTGTTGTTGATGGGACCCCGCAAGGCGCGGGGCGTTTCTGAGAGCACGGTCAGACTAGCGGACCTTTACCGTTTATACAACTGTCAACGAATTTTATGCTCCACCTCACAGACTGGGTCGCTGGGAGCGCAGGCATCAGACAACTCTCTCTACACTGACAGGGTGTTCATAAATCCAACGGCCGAGGCCTCGCAGACACTGCTCCATGACCTTCCCCGCTGGTTCGCATCCAACAAGCGCAACCTGCCCATGCGACACGACGACGTATCCGACTGGGGCACCCTCGTTTTCGAGATCATGAGCCAACAGACCCCGGTGTCGCGCGTGCAGCCGATCTGGATTGAATGGATGCACCGATGGCCCACACCCGCAGACCTGGCCGACGCATCCTCCGCGGATATCATTGTAGCCTGGGCAAATCTGGGCTATCCGTCACGCGCGCTGCGCCTCAAAAACTGTGCGGGCACCATCGTCGAGAAACACGGCGGTCAGGTGCCCCTCACCATGAAAGAGCTGACTCTTCTGCCGGGCGTGGGCACGTACACAGCCAGCGCGCTGCTCGCCTTCCGCCACGGAATCCGCGTCCCAGTTCTGGACACGAACGTCCGTAGAGTGCTGGTCAGATTTCTCGACGGCCGGGAGTTCCCTCCCCGCTCAACGCCCTCCAAATCAGAAACCGCGCGCACCGCAACCCTGCTCCCAACAGATGGGCACCTCGCCGCGGAGGTCAGTTTGTCTCTCATGGAGTTCGGGGCCCTCGTCTGCACCCAGCTCTCCCCCAGCTGTGATGAATGCATCATGCACAAACACTGCGCGTGGGCCACCGCCGGATTCCCCAAGGATGAGAAGCGCCCCACGCCCCAGCCCTACACGGGCACCGACCGCCAGGCCCGCGGCCGCATCATGAAGGCACTGCGCGCCGCGCACTTCGAAGGTAGGGAGGGCCTGACCAAGCGCCGAGTCCTCGACGCCGCCCGCCTCGACGGCGGCGACCGCTACCAGCCCACCCGCGTCTACCGTGCCCTCCTCAAGGAAGGCATGATCGTCTTCAACGAGGACACCAAGCGAGTGACGCTTCCCCGCTGACCCGGACGCCACACCGCGACACCACACGGGACGCCAACCTCCCACTCGCCCACCACGGACGAGGCCCACTCCCCGACCGCGAACCCGCGCGACATCGGGACACCCGCCACGGCCTCGGCGACTACTAATACCTAATCGCGTCGATTGGCTTGATGCGCACGGCCGCGAGCGCCGGGATGATGCCGCACAGAGCACCGATGCTCGTGGAGATGGCGACGCCCGCGATGGCCGCGCCGGCGGGGAAGGCCGGTGTCTCACTGAGGGCGATTCCCATCGATTCGAGCGGCAAGAAACGCACGACGACGACCGCGATCCCCACGCCGATGACGCCGGCGACGAAGGTCGCGACCACCGACTCCATGAAGACAGCGAAGAAGACGCGCGCGGCGGAGGCGCCGACGGCGCGGCGGATACCGATTTCGCGCACGCGCTGGCGCACGGTCACGATCGCGACGTTGAGGAGGCCGAGCGCGCCGAGAAAGACGATGATGCCGCCGATAATCATGATGACGCGGGAGATCGTCCCCAGCTGCTCCTCGCCCGTGTCCTGATGCTCGCCGCCGGTGACGCTCACGCGCCATCCGTCGCCGAGAATCGAGGCCAGGGCACGCGGCAGCACCGTGCGCGCCTGCTCGGCATCCTCGGGGCCGACCCACGCGATCATCGTGGGCTGTCCCATCTGCGGCAGGGCGGCGCGCGCCGCGTCATAGTGCACGTAGAGGGTCGGCATGTCGAAGCGGCTCTTCGCTTTCGTGACACCGACGACACGCAGCGCGGTGCCGTCGGTGGTGTGTAGGACGATGGGGACCTGGTCGATGGGGGCGCGTCCCAGCTGATTCCACAGGACCTCGGAGATGACGACGGGGGTCAAGCGCTGGTCCGCGTCGCTCGCGGCCACCCAGCGCCCGGCGAGCATGCGGGTGCGGAAAATCACCTCGTATGAGGGGTCCACCGACTGGATCGTGACGTCGTTGAACATATCCTGCGCGCGCACCACCGGGTAGCCGCGGAATTGCCCGGACGTGCGGGCCTGGCGGACCTCGACGATCTCGCCGCCCGAGCTGGACAGGCGCGACCAGTAGCGGATGTCGTGTCGGTCCGCGAGCGTCCTCATCGCGTCGCTCACCGGGTCCTTCTCGTCGGGTCGCGCGACAGTCGACGAGGCCTGGGCGCCCTCCCCGGTTCCGGCCTCCTGGGAGGGTCCGCCATTCGAGGGGCCTCCCTGGCTGGCCGATGATTGTTCCGGAGCGAGGCGCAGCGTCACCGAGCGCCCCTCGTAGAGCTCGGCCAATTCCCGCGAGGATTGCAAGATCAGGTCGCCCAGCGCGATGACGACCGTCATGGCGGCCACCGCGGCAACCACTCCCACCAGGGAGAGGACCACGCGGGCCTTCTGGACCTTGACCTCGCCCCACGCCTCGATGAGTGCTCCCACGACCTGGCTCACAGCGTTCACGATGCGCCCTCCTCACCCGCGCCGACCACCTCGGCCAAGGGGGCCTCGGCCTGCGGCGGGACCGGGATCCGAGAGGCCTGCGCACGCGCCGACGCCCCACTTTCCGCCCCGCTTGCCGCGTCACTGACCGTCCCGCTGACCGTCCCACTCGCCGCGCGAGGAGCACCCGGCTCCGGTGCACGGACCTGCGTGGGAGGCGACGGAGGAGGAGAGACGAGAGCGGAGGCGGCCACGGCCTCGTCCCCACAGTGGGCGGACTCGAGGTCGGCGGGCGCGGCGACACTAGACACGTTGCCGCTGATCTCGGTCCCGGCGGGCTCGATGTGCCCCGCCTCCGTGCGCTGGGTCAGGGCGGAGGGATCGGCGACCTCGTGGAGGACACCGTCATACAGTTCGTAGGCGCGCGAGGCGCGGGCGGCGACCGCCATATCGTGCGTGATGACGATGAGCGCCGAGTCGGATTCGCGGGCGACCTCCTCCAGGAGGGCCATGACCGCGCGGCCCGTGTCTGGATCGAGGGCGCCGGTCGGCTCGTCGGCGAGGATCACGCGCGGGCGGCGCACGAGGGCGCGGGCGATCGCGATGCGCTGCTGCTCGCCGCCACTCATCTCACCCGGGTGAGAGTCCGCGCGGTCCCCAAGGCCCACGCGCTCCAGCATGTCCAAGGCGATCGCGCGCCTGCGCAGCAGCTGCGCACCCGACGCGTACAGGAGGGGTACCTCGACGTTTTCGGCGGCCGTGCGCGCCGCGAAAATGTTGAATTGCTGGAAGACGAAGCCGAAATCCGCCCCCCGCATGCGGGCGCGACGCCCCTCGCTCAGGCGCGTCGTGTCCACTCCGTCCAGCTCGTAGGTGCCCGACGTGGGGGTATCCAGCAGGCCGATGATGTTGAGCATCGTCGACTTACCCGTGCCCGACCGGCCGACGATCGAGACATGTTCTCCCGCCGCGACGTCCAGATTGACACCACGCAGAATATGCAGGTCCTCGCCGTCGGGCAGGGTGACCGTTCGGGTCACGCCCCGCAGGCACACCAGGCTCATCGCGCGCCCGTCCCGTCGGACGCGTCCGCGGCTCCGTCCATGGCCCCGCCGTCCATCCCCGCTCCGGGGCCCGGACCGTAGGGATCGTCCTGGTTGTCCTTCGTCGCGGTCGGGGTGAATTCGAGGATCTCCTCGCCCTCCTCCAGGCCGTCCTTGACCTCGACCATCTTGCCGTCCGTCAGACCCAGAGTCACCGAGCGCTTCTCCGGGTTGGCCGGGTCGGAGGTCGGCACGTAGACGGTGCCGGTCTGGTAGCGGCCCTCAACCGCGGAGACCGGAACGGCGAGCACGCCCGTGGCCGAGCCCGTCGTCATCTCGATACTGACCTGCAGGCCCGCGAACACCGTCTGGTCGGAGGGAATCGCGCAGCGAGCCTTCAAGTCCGTCGAGGCCGTGGTCGAGTTATCCGAGGCCCCCGGGTTCTTGGGATCCTGCGTCTTGCCGGTCGGGCTGACGAGCTTGACGTCGGAGCACTCGAAGGGCGCCGGGCCGTTCTTGATGGTGACGGTCGCGGTGGAAGGGGCCTCCTGGAGGCGGTACATCTGGTCGGCGCTCAGGGCGGCGACAGCAGAGAACGTGGAGGGTGCGACCGACGCAACCGTGTCACCGATCGCGAACTGCTGCCCCACCAGAACACTCGTCGACACCCTGCCGTCGCCGGGGGCAGCAACCGTCTCGTATTTATAGGTCGGCTGTCCGATTTCCGTCGTGACGTTGCCGTCCTCGTCGGTGACCTGCCTTGGTTCGCCGGGGATTTCCTTGCGAATCTGGATGAGGGCGTCACCCTTGGCGACCGTGTCACCGTCGTTGACGTAGACGCGCACGACCGAGCCGTCCAGCGTCGCGCGAGCATTGACGGGCTCGTCCGCCTGGATCGTACCCGTCAGACTCACGGTGTTCGTGATGTCCGCCCGGCCCACCGGGATCGTCATCTGCCCAAACGTGCCGCCCGGGTCCATGCCGTCGCTCGTCTGTTCTTCGGCCGCCGCGGGAAAGAAGGCGAACTTCACCAGGGACACCGCGATAACGACCCACGCGAGCGCCTTGACAATATCGAGCACCTGCGCGGTGCGGGTCTTACGTGCCACGTCCGTCTCCTTCGATGTGCGCCAGTCAGCCAATTGTATGGTAGGAATCACTTGCGGAGCAAGGGTTGACACATCGCGTCAGGGAACAAGCAGGGAAGCCTCGGGGCGGCTTGACGGGCGCGTCTGGGGCGCGGCCGACAGCGGCTACCACCTTGCCCGCGCCGGGGCGAGGAGCTCCTGCCAGACCGGCAAGCTTGGAAGCCCTTCCAGCCCGGCGGTCACGGCTGACAGGGCGGACACTCAGCCGGCGCCTCGGCAATGGGAGCGCGCCCGCAACCTCCTGCCTACGATGGGGGTACCCCGACCGAGAGGACACCATGATCCGCCGCGCCACGCCCGACGACGCACCCGTCCTGTCCGCGCTCGCCCGCGAGTGCTTCACCCAAACCTTCGGTCACCTCTACACGGCGGAAGACTTGACAGCCTTCCTCGACCAGGCCTACTCCCCCGCCGTCCTACGCGCCGAACTGGAGGACCCCGAGCGCCCAACCTGGCTCCTCTTCGAAGATGCACCCGGTTCCCCCTCCCCGGAGGACGAGGCCGGGTCCCTCGCTCACGTGTCCTCCGGTTCTCGCTCCACCATCAACGCGAACGAGCGCCACGACGCCGCCGGTCCCGATACCGCGCGGGCCGGGGAAGGCACCCAGGCCTCGTCCCCCGAGCGCTCCCCCATCGGATACGTGACCGCGTGCCCGGCGCACCTGCCCCACCCCGACGTCGCGCCCGGCGACGGGGAGATCCAGCGGCTGTACATCCTGCGCGGGTACCAGGGCGGGGGCCGCGGAACACTCCTGCTGCGCACCGGGCTGGAGTGGCTCGAGCGTGAGGGGCCGCGCACCCTGTGGATCGGCGTGTGGAGCGAAAATTACGGCGCGCAGCGTTTCTACGCGCGCCACGGCTTCGAGATCGTCGGCGAATACTCGTTCATGGTCGGCGACCACGCGGACCGTGAGTTCATCACCTGCCGCCCAGCAAGACACTAGCGCCACCTGCCGCCTCGCCAACTCAGCCCGACCCACGCCTGCGCGATTGGGGGGAATTGCAACCATAGAAGATCTCTGTCGGCGTGTCGCCGGCGTGTCGGAGGCCTATGGTTGCAATTCCCCCCATTTACACGCGCGAGCGATGGACACCGCGCCCAAAGTGCAGACCACCTCGGCGAATAATGCCAAACAAGGGGTGATGTGGGCGACGTGGACTGCACTGTGAGCACACACAAGGGTGATAGGTCATAACAACGGGCCCCGAGGCGCACGCCTCGGGGCCCGTCATCAGCTATGACGCGATCACTCGGCCTGGTCGGCCTCGGCGATCTTCTTTCGCACGTCGTCCATGTCCAGGTTCTGGATCTGAGAAACCAGGTCCTCCAGAGCGGACAGCGGCAGAGCGCCGGACTGACGGAATACCGCAATGCCATCACGGAAGGCCATCAGCGTCGGGATCGACGTGATCTGCGCGGCCATCGCCAGCTGCTGCTGGTCATCCGTGTCAATCTTGCCGAAAACAACGTCCGGGTACTTCTCGGAAGCCGCCTCGAAGACGGGGCCGAACTGGCGGCACGGGCCACACCAGGTCGCCCAGAAATCAACCAGAACAATGTCGTTAGACGACACGGTCTGCTCGAAGTTCTCCTGCGTCAGAGTAACGGTAGCCATATCTCTCCTTGTAGCGCCGACGCTCTGGCCGGCAAGTTGGTCGAGGCCGGGCGGCCCCTGTGTTCTGTCTGAATCAACGGTCCCGGCGAACCCGCTATTCCCACAACGGGAGAGGCGAAGCGGTGACGTGACGCACGTTCTCCTCCGAGGCGCCCAGGCCTCGCAAAATGAAGGTCTCCACGAGGACCAGCGCCGACTCACGATGCGCCGCGTCCTTGGGGAGGCGCTGGCCCGCAAGCGTCGCGTGGATCAGGTGAACCGCCCCCAGCGTATTCTGAGCCACGATCAGGTGACGATCCATGGCCTCGTCAAGGATCCCAATGAGGACTTCACCCACCAGCCCCGCATGATCATGCAGGTGGGAGGCGCCTCGGCCCGACATCTGGCGACGCAACCCCATACCAGCCTTGACGTGGTAGCGGCTCGTCATCTGCAGGTGCGAACGAATATAGAGGCGCAGGCGCATGAGCGGATCGGGCTCGGCCGCGAGGCGCTGCGTCAGCACCGCCGTGAATTCCTCGGTCACCTGGCGCATGTACGCGAGCAGGAGCACTTCCTTGTCCGCGAAGTGGTTGTAGACCGCGGTGCGACCCACGCCGGCGCGCTCGGCGATCTGGCTCATCGTGATCGACTCGAAGGACTGCTCGGCCATGAGAGACCCGAGCGCCTCAAACAGGCGGGTGCGAGTCAGCTCGCGGTGAGAGGCGAGTGACTCGCCAATAATCTTCGGCATGCGCTCATTCTGACACCTCGCCCCTATGTGTCGTCAAATGATAGGAAAGCGACCCTCACCTCATGCACGCTGGCCCGGGTTTGTCCTGGCCCCGCCCGCCCGAGGCCGGGTGACCTCCGCGCACTCCTGGCCCCGTCCGCCGCACCGACCAAGCCCGCCGCACCGACCGAGCCCGCTGCACGAGGCATCATCGGCCACAGTGCGCAACCACGGCCTCGACGATGGGAAGGTCGGCGGCGATCCACGCCAAGTCCGCCAGGTCAGCAATGGGCACCCACCGGGCCTCCAGGTGCGAGGCGCCCGCGCGCGGAGCCGGCGAGCCCGGAGCTACCTCAGCGAGCCACACACCCATCACTCGCCCGCCCACAATCGGCCACCACAGACCACCATCGGGGCACACGCGCTCACCGATCGTCAGGCGCGCGCCAAGCTCCTCTGAAATCTCGCGCTCCAGCGCGCCCACCGCGTCCTCGCCATCCTCGATCTTGCCGCCGGGTAGCTCGAACAGGCCGCGCAGCTCCTCCGGGTACGCGCGCGAACAGGCGAGCAGCACGGTCGGATTCTCCAACGAGTCAACGATGGCTGCTGCCACCACGGGACGAGGCATGGGCCCTCCAATCGGTCACACGACCCTCAGTGTATCCGCGCCGGGCACCTCCTGACGGGAGCGGACGGTCGCAGGCAGGGACTCGGCGGGAGGGGCGAGCGGCGCGCGGGCGGGTGAGCACGCTGGACCTGGCGCTCGACAGTGAGCGGCGGGCCGGCTTGCGGTGCGCGCGGCCAAAACGATTCGGCGGGCGCATGTCGTATTGTCGGGCGAGACGCGCCGGTTGCGCGCCCATCCGCCGTGAGGCTATGATCGACAGGTCGATTCCTTTGGGACGATGAATTGCGGGCGTAGTTCATCGGTAGAATGGAAGCTTCCCAAGCTTCAGAGGCGGGTTCGATTCCCGTCGCCCGCTCCACTTCCCGCCTGGCCGAGCGCCGGGCGGTTTTGTTATGCCACCTCCCTGCGCGAGCGGCAATTCCCGCGAAGTATCGCTTGCACCTGCGAATATGCGGCTTATAGGCCAGGTTGTGTTGGTTTTTGGGCTGTCTTTCGTTGCTACAAAGCCGAAAGGTGGGGGTGCGGACCAACACCAGGAACAGCACACCTGCGCGGAGGCGCCATGCCAGAGCCCATCTGCTCAAAGCAGAGTCCACCTCGCCCACAACACCCCATTTTCGGCGTTTTTCGCCGAGGTGGTCTGCAGTTTGAGCACAGCGTCCGGCACACCCACCGCCAAACGGGGGAAATTACTACCATAGACCCCCGACACGCCGGCGACACGCCGACAGAGACCTTCTATGGTAGTAATTCCCCCCACCAGGCACGGGACGTAGGTGGGCAGCTTGGACACCACGTTGGCATTCGGGCCCCTACCGCGCAGGCGCCATGTCAGAGCCCATCTGCTCAAAGCGTCGTCCACCTCGCCCACAACACCCCATTTTCGGCGTTTTTCGCCGAGGTGGTCTGCAGTTTGAGCACAGCGTCCGGCACACCCACCGCCAAACGGGGGAAATTACTACCATAGACCCCCGACACGCCGGCGACACGCCGACAGAGACCTTCTATGGTAGTAATTCCCCCCACCAGGCGCGGAGCGTAGGTGGCCAGGACAGTGCGTGCGCGACCCTGATCGAGCGCACCACCGGCTAGCAAGGACGTTCAGGAACATATAGTGTCGGATCTGGAAGCGAAATTGAGGCGACTTGACGAGGCTGAAAGTGCTACCAGCGAGGCCCTGGGGAGGCTCACTGATCAGCACTATAGGTTGGTGTCAATAGCTACTCGCAATACCTCGCGAATGTACTATTGTCTGAGCTTGCATAAAGCATCTCGCTCACTTCTGTCGACACTGAGAAAACGACATTCCCGACCAAATTTTTCTCCCAATTGGAGGTGTCACGATGGGTTCCCGGTTAGGTGTTTTGCTTAAGACTTACTCTGGTTGGGAGATCTACTACAACCACTCGGCGGCCCAAACGGTCGGACTGGACATTGCGATCGACGGTATGGAAGCCACCTACGAGCGTGTGCGTCGTATGTCTCCGATGGGTGTTGATGATCCGCATGCTTGGAAGGGGGCGACGTGGATTGAGGGCACACTTCTGATCGACGAGACCAGGAAACTGGTGGTGTGGGCAGAGGAGAGTGAGGCACTCTACATGCCTCGACTTATCAACTACCTCGTTGAGCACACCTGGCCTGGGTGGACGGCCGCCTGGTCAGCCGAAGGAACCCGTGGAACTCTTTGGGCTGCGGGCGTCGATCCGGCCACCATCTTCACACACCGTTCTGATCGTTTGCCGTGTGATCGCGCGCCCAGTCTAGAGCCATGGGATGAGTGGCACGGAGTTGATCCCATCACCGTGCGCATGGCAGACGGCACCATGGTCACCTGGCGCGCCTACGGCTTCCTGGATGACCTTACTGGATGCGGTCCTGAGAATTTCCTGGCTTTGGCTCGCGAGGTCGCCTCCCGGCTACCGGATGAATCGGATGCGTGGGAGCAGACCACGGATGACTATGTTCCGACCACCGGGATATTCGTGGACTACCAAGCACGCTCGTTGCGTTGGTGGTCGCTCCAGGACAGGGACATGCACCTGGAGGATTTCGATGCGCTGTGGCCGGGATGGACACTAACCAGCAGTTCGGACGACTACTCCTGGCACCAAGAACTCACCGGGCAGGTATTCCGTACCTGGGCTGACGATGTCAACGAATGTCGCTCCTGGATCGAGAGAGCTATTGAAGAAGGTACACGAGCCAACCCGCTAGCACGCTTGGCTAACGCCCTGTCAGGTCAGGGTCATGAGATCAGTCCGTACGCATCCGCTCTGGAGTTCGTTCCCTCCAACCGTCACGCCGCGATGGAAACCTTCGACCGGCTCCTCAATGCCGTTCGAGACACGCCGTTGAAGCCCGCGCGAATTATCGACCGACACGGAACTATCACACCCCCGTTCGAGGAGGGAGAGGCCCGATTCTAGGGGCGGTTGCAAGACGGGTTATGTCCTGAGCAGCAGTTCGAGGCATTGCTTGGGTGCGTCCCAGTTGGGCGTTTTGCCGGGGCGCTCACCCCGCTGATCAGCGATGACATCCAGGTCTGCTTTGCCTAGGTGGAGGGGTCTGGGTTTTTCGGACCGTTTGTTATGAGAGGGTTGTTCTGAGTAGTCCTGGCTACGGTGCCCGTGGGCGGCGGCAGGCCAAGATCCCCAGAAAAGTCGCACGTAATTCGATTGCCTGAACTTTCAACAAAGCCTCAAAACGTTGCAATTCCAACGATCACAATTCAAATCATGAAATAACCGCGAGGGAATTACGTGCAACATTACTCGGCAACCGCAACACTACATACGCCACCGGCGTGGAGGGCGCCGGAGAGCCCGGAGGGCCAGGCCGGGTGCTGGTGGACAGCAGCGGGCCAAGATCCCCAGAAAAGTCGCACGTAATTCGATTGCCTGAACTTTCAACAAAGCCTCAAAACGTTGCAATTCCAACGATCACAATTCAAATCATGAAATAACCGCGAGGGAATTACGTGCGACATTACTCGGCAACCGCAATACTGCATACGCCGCCGGTGTGAAGGGCGCCGGAGAGCCCGGAGGGCCAGGCCGGGGGCTGGTGGACAGCGGCAGAGCCTGGCCAGGCTTCGAACGACGCGCCCAGCAACATCAGCGACCACGCTCCACTGGTGTGGAGGGCGCCGGAGGGTCCGGAGGGCACGGGCGGGCTTCGAGGCG
>ERZ772961.520-NODE-520-length-15738-cov-2.692788_pt1 | contig 15738 bp, 12 predicted proteins | sample MGYA00580677_ERZ772961 | MGnify/ENA primary metagenome ERZ772961 (study PRJEB29015, sample SAMEA2738088) | human oral metagenome | biome: human oral; feature: human-associated habitat; material: saliva | place: China | collected 2227 ... | reverse complement strand
TGCCGGGCCTGACCGGCCTCGACGGCGACTTCGAGTCGGGCTCCGTCGTCGACGTCGTCGGCCCCGAGGGCGTCCTGGCCCGGGGGATATGCCGCTACGCCGCCGCCGAGCTGCGCGAGGTCCTGGGGGCCCGGTCCGAGGGCGCCCCCGCCCCCGACCATGTGGCACCCGTGATCCACCGCGACGATCTGGCCGAGCTGCCCCGCATCGCCGGAGTCTGAGACACCATCGGCCTCTTCTTCTAAGGTGTCCCCATGAACGACGTTGAGGCCCACGAGCTCGTCACCACCACCGCCCGCTCAGCCCGCGTGGCGCAACGGAGCCTGGCCAGGGCCCCACGCGCCGTCAAGGACGCCGCCCTGGAGGCCATGGCCCACAGCCTCACCGAGCACGGCGAAGCGATCCTCGCGGCCAACGCCGCCGACCTGGAGCGCGGACGCCAAGGCGGGATGAAGCCCGGCCTCCTCGACCGCCTGGCCCTGGACAGCGAGCGGCTATCAGCCATCGCCGACTCGCTGCACGAGGTGGCCGCCCTGCCCGACCCCGTCGGTCAGGTCGTTGACGGCTCGGTCATGCCCAACGGACTGCGAGTGCGCCGGGTACGGGTGCCACTGGGCGTCGTCGGCATGATCTACGAGGCCCGCCCCAACGTCACCGTTGACACGGCCGCCCTGGCCGTCAAGTCCGGCAACGCCATTGTCCTGCGCGGAGGCAGCGCCGCCCAGGACTCCAACGCCGCCATCGTCGCGGCCCTGCGCGGCGCCCTGGCGGCGCAGGGACTGCCCGCAGACCTCGTTGCAAGCGTCGATGCCGCAGGTCGGGACGGGGCCCGAGCCCTCATGCGCGCCCACGGTCTGGTCGATGCTCTCGTGCCTCGCGGCGGGGCCGGGCTCATCCGTGCCGTCGTCGAGCAGTCCACCGTCCCCGTCATCGAGACCGGATCGGGCAACTGCCACGTCTACGTCGACTCCAGCGCCGATCTCGAGACGGCGGTGGACATCATCGTCAATGCCAAGACCCAGCGCGTCGGCGTGTGCAACGCCGCCGAGACGCTCCTGGTCCACACCGACGTCGCCGCCACCTACCTACCGGCCGCTGCTGCCGCCCTGTGGGGCAAAGACACCACCTTGCACGCCGATCCCGTCGCTCGCCGGATCCTGGCCGAAGTCGCTTCCGGCAGTGGACGCGAGGCGTTCCTGACCGAGGCCACCAAGGCCGACTGGGACACCGAGTACGGGTCACTGGACCTGGCCGTGCGCGTTGTCGAGAACCTGGAGGAGGCCATCGACCACATTCGGGCCCACACCACCGGGCACACCGAGGCGGTCCTCGCCCAGGACGTGGGTGTCATCAACGCCTTCATCGCCGGTATGGACTCGGCGGCCATTATGGTCAACGCCTCGACCCGCTTCACCGACGGCGGGCAGCTGGGCCTGGGCGCCGAGCTGGGCATCTCCACCCAGAAGCTCCACGCCCGCGGTCCCATGGGCCTGACCGAGCTGACGACGACGACCTGGATCGTCGAGGGCGCCGGCCACATCCGCCCCTGAGAAGCGAGCGCCGGTTCGTCCACTCACCTGCAGATTCTGAGAAGTTCCCGGGTGTTCCTTTGTGCTCTGCGCCAATGTATTGACCTGTCGTTCGTGTTACCTTCGACAAAGGTCGTATCGTCGGTCTTACCGTCTTGGGGCCGTGTCGTGTCTCTGTCGTCGGAGAGGACACCTGCGGCGCAGTCAGCCCGGGACCAGGGAACCTAGGGAGAAAGAAGGGGATGCCGGATGGTGAATCTGCTGCGTCGTTTCGGTCGTGGCCGCGTCGTTGCCACCACGGTCGTCGTTGTGACAACGGGCCTCCTGCTCGCGGTCACCCGCATGGTGTTCTCCCACCCCGCCGAGTCGGCGAAGGAGCCGGGAATCGTCCTGACGGCAACCCCACAGGTCACGTCATCCCAGTCCTCGACCACGGCGAGGCCGAGCCGGAGTGCCAGCAGTACCCAGCACGAGCCGGGCAGCGCCGAAGCGGGAGCCGCAGACTCATCGGACTCCTCGACGCAGGGCCACGCGCCTCAGGCGGTTGAACCCGATCCTCCTGTCGCCGTCGACCACGGTAGTCGTCAGGTGGCGCCCGCTGCTCCCGTCGCCCCGGCCGCGACCGGGGGGTCCGATGACTCCCGCACCGAGGTCGACAATGATGACGACGATAGGAAGCCGGCCAGAAACGGAGTGCAAAAAGAAGCCGATGACGACGACCGCGACATCGATGACTGACTGGACGACTGACAAGATGGCTGACGCCGCGGTCACCGGCCAGTGCGCGGCGTCGCGGGGGCGGCGGATCAGGTGAGCCGGTAACCCATGCCGCGTACCGTCTCCACTCTGTCCCTGCCCAGCTTGTTGCGCAGGTAGGAGACGTAGACCTCCACCACGTTGGAGCCGGGGTCGAAGTCCAGCCCCCACACGGCGCTCAGGAGCTGCTCACGGCTGAGGACCTGGCCGGGGTGGCGCATGAAGGTCTCGGCCAGGGCGAACTCCCGTGCCGAGAGCTCCACTGTCCGGTCCTCCAACGTCAGGGTCCGGGTGCGTAGGTCCAGGACCATGTCACGGTGGGTCAACCTCATCTGGTCCGCTCCCGCGGCCTCCGGACGCAGTCGCACCCGGATACGGGCCAGGAGCTCCTCGAAGGAGAAGGGCTTGGGTATGTAGTCGTCCGCGCCGCCCTCGAGCCCGGCGACGCGATCGGCCACTGAAGAGCGCGCCGTGAGCATGATGACCGGTGCCACTACCCCCTGACCGCGAAGCCGCTGGAGCACCTCGAAGCCGTCGATGTCGGGCAGGCCCACGTCCAGGATGATGAGGTCGAAGCTTGTCTGGAGTGCGAGCTCCACGGCCTCCCGTCCTGCGGCGGTGGTGTGCGTGGTGAACCCGGCCGCCTTGAGGCCCTTGGTGAGGAATGCGACGATGCGGGGCTCGTCCTCAACGATGAGAATGCTGCTCATGGTGGGTCACTCCTTGGGCGCTGTCGGGGACTGTTCAGGGGGTGAGGCACCGGCGTCGCCCGAGGTCGCGGTCTCGGACGAGGACGGAACAGGGGACGCCTCCAGAGGGATCGTCATGGTGAACACCGATCCCTCGCCCACCTCAGAGCGTATGTCCAGTCGCCCCCCGTGCGCTGCGACGATCGTCTCCACAATACTCAGTCCCAGCCCTGTTCCCGAGCTCATCTTCTGAGCACCGGCGGTGCGTTTGAACCGCTGACGCACCATCTCGATCTCCTCGGCGGCGATCCCGATGCCCTCGTCGCCCACCCACATCAGCAGGCGTCCGTCCCTCACCGCCGAGCCCAGGCGGACGGTGCTGCAGTGACTGGAGTACTTCACGGCATTGGCCACCAGCTGGAGCCAGGCCTGGGTGATCCGAGTGGGATCGATCATCGCGCGGGTGAAGGCCGCCGACTCCAGCTGCCACCGGCGCTCGCCCAGGGCGAGGGACTTGTCGAAGACCATCTCGGTGAGCTCGGCGACATCGGTGTCCACCGGAGTGATGAAGTCGCTCTGGGCGCTCTTGGCCAGCAGGATCAGATCATCGATGAGCACTCCCATCCGGTCGAGCTCGTCAATGGTCAGCAGCTGGGTCTGGTGTACATCCTCGGGGTCGGTGGGATCGGTGAGCTCAAGGTGCCCACGGACCACGGCGATGGGCGTACGCAGCTCGTGACCGACGTCGTCGAGCAGGTTGCGCTGCGCCTCCACCGAGGTCTGGACCCGGTCCAGCATCCGGTTGACGGCTGCTGCCAGGGCGGTCAGATCGTCGCGGCCCTTGACCGGGACCCGGGTGGTCAGGTCGTCCTCGCCGATGGACTCGGTGGCGCGCCGCAGCTGCTCGATGGGACGCAGGAGCCGCTCGACGGCGAACCAGGCCAGGCCGGTCACCAGGGCTACGGTGAAGACGGCCGCTGCGGCGTAGAAGGCCATGGTGCGCAGGAGCTGGGACTCGGCGACCTTGAGATCGATGACGTGCACGAGTGCCCCGTGCTGGGAGCCGCCCTGGACCGGGACGACGAGGACCCGGTAGCTCGATGAGGGGGTGCGTACCGTCTCGATGACCGACTCCGACGCGGCGGCCCGGGAGGTCACGTGCTTGAGCAGCTTCGCGTCCTTCTCCGGGCGGAAGGAGACGTTGTCGGAGGAGACCCAGACCAGCTCCGTATTGGAGTTGGTCCCCACGAATCCGAGCTCGGCCTCACCGGGTCCCTCTGCAGTGCGCTGGATGTGGACTCGAAGCACCGTTGAGACGTCCTCCAAGGGTCGGCCGTTGGAGGGATCCGTACCCTCCGCGGCCAGCTCGCGGATCCGGTCTCGGCTGTGCTCGAGCCGGTTCGTGGCGTCGGCCGACACGCTCGAGTGCCCCAGCGCCCACACGATCGCCCCGCAGGAGACCAGTGCGATGCCTGCGACCAGAATGATCGCCCACATGACGCGGGTACCGATGGTGATGGTACGGGTGGGCATCAGTGAGGTCACGTCGCCATTGTGCCCGGACCCACTGGGCTCCGCCCAGTGGGTCCGGGTCCAGGCAGGGCCGGCTGCGGCAGTACTCAGCGTCCCACCCCTGTGTAGGTCCATCCGGCCTGGCGCCATGCCACCGGGTCCAGGGCGTTGCGTCCGTCGATGATGACGCGATCGGCGACGTCGGTGGCAGCGTCAGCAGGGTCGAGGGCCACGAACTGGTCCCACTCGGTCAGCAGAAGGACGAGCTCGGCGCCCTTGAGCGCGGTGCGAGGGTCCTCCTCCACCGTGAGATGGGGGTGGGACCGGGTCACGACGGGCAGGGCCTGCGGGTCGCAGACGGTCACCTCCGCCCCGAGGTCGGCCAGGCGGGAGGCGACGTCCAGGGCGGGGGAGTCGCGCACGTCGTCGCTCAGGGGCTTGAAGGCGGCTCCCAGGATGGTGATCGCCTTGCCGGAGAAGTCTCCTCCCACGTGGGTGCGAGCCAGCTCGACGATCCGGTCGCGCTGCTCACGATTGATGGAGTCGACCCGCCCCAGCAGGTCCGCCAGGTGCCTGGCTCCGTGAATGTCGGCGCTGGCCTGCAGAGCCCGGATGTCCTTGGGAAGGCAGCCTCCGCCGAATCCGACGCCGGCTCGGAGGAAGCGCCTGCCGATGCGCGGGTCGTGGCCGATGGCGTCGGCCAGGACGGTGACGTCGGCACCCGCGGTGTCGCACAGGTGAGCCATGGCGTTGATGAAGCTGATCTTGGTGGCCAGGAAGGAGTTCGCCGCGGTCTTGACCAGCTCGGCGGTGGGGTAGTCGGTGACGATGCGGGGAATGCCCTCCTCCAGCAGGGGCTGGTAGACGGCGTCGAGAGCGGCCTGGGCCTCCTGGGCGTCGCGGGAGTCGGCGGGCATCCCGTAGACGATGCGGTCGGGGTGGAGGGTGTCGGCCACGGCGAAGCCCTCGCGCAGGAACTCGGGGTTCCACAGCACCAGGGCACGGTTGGCCAGGCGCTCGGCCACCCGCTGGGCGGTGCCGACCGGAACGGTCGACTTGCCCACCACGACGCTGCGCCCGCCCTCGGGCAGGGCGTCATGAAGCATGTCGACCACGTTCCACAGCTGGCTCAGATCCGCCTCACCGCCGGTGGCTGACTGCGGCGTGCCCACAGCGATGAAGTGGACATCGGCCTTGGCCAGCTCCGCCGCCGTCGGCGCCGAGGTGAAGCGCAGATCGCCCTGCTGGGCGCCGGTGATCAGCAGCTCGGGAAGGCCCGGCTCGTAGAAGGGGGCGCGGCCCTGGGAGAGAGCCTCGACCTGCTCGGTCCGGGTATCGATTCCCAGGACATGGTGTCCCAGGTGGGCCATGGCGGCGGCGTGGACGGCACCGAGGTATCCGCAGCCGATGACGGTGAGCTTGAGAGGGGTCATGAGTTGTTCCAATCGTTGCTGAGGTCGAGAGGGGCGAAAGGCGAGGCGTGCCCCAGGCAGTGGCGCACCCAGATGGGCAGCCACTGGTGGGTGGTGGGCCGGAAGGCGTGGACGAAGACGAGTCGCAGCGCCGAGGATCGGTAGTAGGTCTCCAGACGCTCCGCCGTCGTGGGCAGCCTGCGGGCCAGGTCGTCGAGCAGCCCGCGAACCTGTGCGTGGGCCTCGTGGCCGAGCCGGCCCTGAACCGCCATGAGGTCCGCATGGGCCCAGAGGTTGCCCAGGTCGAGAGCAGCCTCGGCCATGGCAGCGGTGTCCAGGTCGAGCAGGGAGAGGTCGATACCGTCCCACAGGAGCTGGCCGTTGTGGAGGTCGCGGTGGGCGATGATGCGCTCCCCGTCGTCCTCCCGCAGGCTCAGGCAGGTGTCCACCACCTGCTCGTGCAGGGGGACCAGCTGGTCGATGACTCCGTGGCGTTGGGCGGAGGCGAACCATCGGCGCAGCACCTCGGTCTCCTGACGTGGTCCGTGGACGGGCAGGTCCGCCTTGTCGTGGGCCAGGTGGGCCCAGGAGTCCGTGAGCCGCTGCCACCCGGGCAGGCCGGCATCGCCGAGCTCGTCGAGGCTGCGGCCGGGCAGCAGCTCGAGATCGACGACGTCGTCCTCGTTGCCCAGGATCCTGGGGGTGCGCAGACCGGTGACTCGCAGCACCGAGGCGGCGCTCGTGTGCGCACGTACCAGGGAGACGGCCCTGTGGGGTCGTACGATCTTGCGAACCCGGGAATCCTCCATCACCACGGCGCGGCGGCCGGCGCGGTGGACGACGAGCGCCCCGGTCAGGTGCGTGGACAGGGCAGGCAGGGCCGGGTCAGTGGCATAGGGCAGCAGTTCGGGAGCCGCTCCGGCGGTGACGTGCCCGGCGCGCAGACGGCCCTTGCCGTCGACGCACTCGATGCTCACGCTCGTGGAGCCCGAGCTCCGGTGCTCGGGCCAGGAGCGGCGCAGCCCCGGGATCGCGCGCAGCGTGCTCAGCATGCCGGTCACTTCTGGTTTCTGTGTCATCTCAGTCATCCGTGTCGTAGTCGCGGCTTCGCTCATGCCCACCCGGTCTCCTTCTCAGGTGACCGGGCGATGCTCTCAATGACGGCCAGCTCCGCTCCGATGCGCTCACGCCAGGACGGATCGGCCCGGCGCAGAGGATCGGCCAGCCGCGCCAGGCGCGAGCGGGCGACCGCCACCCCCAGCTGCTCGGCGCAGGGCACCGGTCGGTGCTCGGCGTAGCCCTCCAGCAGGGCGCGCCCTTGGGAGGCCGGGGCCACCGCGAGGTAGGAGCCCAGATCGGTGGCCGCTGGGGCTAGGCGCACCCGGTCGAAGTCGGTCAGCCAGATCCGCCCGGAGGAGCGCTCGTACAGCACCTGGTCGGGGGAGGCGTCGCCGTGAGCGAGGACCGGCTCGCCCGACAACCGGGCGGGCAGCATGCCGCCCACCGCCCGCACGCGGCAGGCCAGGTCGGGGTCCAGGGCATCGAGCTGACGGGCATGAACCTCGGCCAGGTCCCGAGGATCGGGAAGCCGGTGAGGCAGCCGGTCGACGAGCTCCGGCTTCAGCGCTTCCACGCAGGAGTGCAGCTCGGCCAGCAGCGCCCCTACGCGTCGCGTGGCACCGGCTTCGGAGACGACCTCGGACGTGGTGTGCTCAGCGGTACGGGCGTCGACGAGCTCGGCCAGGTTCGTGTCGCCGCACCACTGCTGGATGCTGACATGCCCCTGGCACCGGGCCACGGACTCGGAGTCGAGCAGACGCGGGACCGGGAGGAGCTCGGCCAAGGCGCGATGGACGTCGTCGGCCGGGTCACCGGGCCGAGTACGTACCCGCAGCACCGTGGAGCCGTCTCGCAGCACGAGACGCCGTGAGGGGTTGTAGCGTAGGACGTCTCCGGCCTTCCAGGGCCCCAGCACCCCCTGGCGGGCGGCGTCCGCCATCGGCTCGGCCAGCTTGGGATCGGTGTGAACCGGACCGCTCTGCAGCAGCAGGTCGCCGTCTGCGCCCCGGGTGACCGGAGCCTGGTCGAGTCCCAAGGATGCGGCCAGGCGCTCGGCCTGGGCGGCCTTGGAGTGCGAGACCGGCCAGAGCAGCCGAGCCCACCCGGACGTGAGCCCGGTGGAGCGCTCCGTCAAGGACACCAGGACCGAGACATTCGGCTTGATACGTAGCCGGTCTGCCCGTACAGGTTGACCGAGGAGCTCACTGAGCCGGTCGGCGTCGAGCAGCGTGGAGACGGCGTCGACCGTGGTCACTGTCGCGGCTGGAAGGTTCACGATCCGCTCCCCTCCAAGGCGAAGGAGCTGGACAGATGGCTGTTCGCCCACCGGCGGAACTCGGCCGAGGTGTCCAGGAGCCGCTGCGGGCTGCCCTCCAGCAGGATCCGCCCGTCCTGGATCCACACCACCCGGTCGGCGCGCATCGCGGCCTGAGGGTCGTGGGTGACCGTCAGCGTTGTGCGCCCGGTCACCAGCTCATCGATCGCCTCGAGCACCGCCGACGTCGAGGCCGGGTCCAGCCCGGTGGTCGCCTCGTCCAGAATGACGATCGGCGAGTCGCGCAGCAGCGCCCGGGCGATGGCAATGCGCTGACGCTGGCCCCCGGAAAGGGTACCGCCCCGCTCGCCCACGGGCGTGTCATAGCCATCAGGCATCTGGGTGATGAAGTCATGGGCGTGGGCGGCGTGCGCGGCCGCCTCGACCTCCTCGTCAGTGGCGTCTGGCCGTCCCAGACGGATGTTCTCCCGGATCGTGCCGGTCAGCAGCACCGCCTCCTGGTGCAGGACGGAGACCTGCGAGCGCAGGAACCTCAGGTCCAGGTCGCCGAGGCTGTAACCGTCGAGACTGACCGTGCCCGACGTCGGATCCAGGGCTCGCACCACCAGGGAGACCAGGGTGGACTTGCCTGAGCCCGACGGCCCCACGAGCGCCACGTGCTCACCGGAGACCACTGTCAGGCTCACACCGTGGAGCACCCGGCGGCCCTCGTAGGCGGCGTGCACGTGATCGAAGTGGACCATGCCGTGGACCCGATCCAGTACGACGGCGTTGTGTGGGGAGACGATCTCGGGCTCGACCGCCATGAGGTCAGCGACTCGCTCGCCCGAGGCCGTCGCCCGGGCGATGCGGCCGGTGTACTTGGCCATGTCCCGAAGCGGCTTCATGGTGGTGCGCAGGTAGGTCGTGAAGAGCACGAGGTCTCCCGGAGACATGGCGCCGTTCAGGACCCGGATGCCCCCGCCGACCATGACCACGGCCGTGGCCACGCCGACGATGACGTCCGTGGAACGCTCCAGGCGCGCGGCGATACGGCGTGAACGCACTCCCTCGCTCAGCGAGACGGTGTTGGCGCCGGTGAAGCGCTTGTGCAGCAAGGGCTCCAGACCGTAGGCCTGGACCACCTTGATCGCGCCGAGCGCCTCCTGGGCCGTGTTGGCCAGGTTCCCCTCCGACTTGCGGCTGCGCAGGGAGGCCGCGGAGATCCGCCGAGAGTTGCCGGAGGAGGCGATCGCGAAGGCCACCACCGCCATGACCACGATCATGGCCAGCAGCGGGTCCAGGAACACCATGACCACGACCATGACCAGCAGGGTCAAGGTATTGGCGGCCATCGGTAGGCCGGCGGTGACCGCCACCTCCTGCATGCGGTTGACGTCGGCGATGAGGCGCTGAACGGTGTCCGCACTGCGGTTGCGGGCGTGGAACTGCTGGGAGAGCCCCTGGACGTGGTGGAAGGCCCGGCTGCGCAGGGAGGCCGCGGTGCGCGAGCCCACCAGGGCGAAGGCCACGGTGGCCAGGTAGTTGCACCCCGCCCGGCCGGCCACGAGCACCAGGAGGACAACGCCCAGCCCCACCAAGGAGGAGATCGTGGCGGGTGCGCTGCCCGTGTGCCGGCCCATGGAGGCCACCAACGAGTCGATGACGACCTTCAGGGGCCAGGGCTCCAGCACCCGGAAGACCACCTCCGCCAGAAGCACCGCGGTGCCGCCGGCCATGAGGCGCCACTGCGGCGCGGCATCGGGCCCCACCAGGCGCAGGGTCTGGCGCATGGGGGAGCGGTGCGCCTGGGCCGCGTGCCGAAGCACAGGCGCGCCCATCACCGCTCACCACCCTGAGCGAGGCCGGCCAGCTCCAGGATCCGGGCGACGGTCCGACGCCAGGAGTGGCGCTGCTCGGCCAGAAGGCGCCCGCTGCGGCCCATGCGGGCGCGCCGGTCCGGGCATGCCGCCAGATCATCCAGGGCTGCGGCCAGGGCCGTGGGGTCCGAGGGGGCTACGAGCACACCGTGCCGTCCAGAGCCGTCCTCAAGCAGCTGGGGGACCTGTCCGACGTCGGAGGCCACGACCGCGAGCCCCGCGGCCAGGTACTCCAGAACCTTCATGGGGGAGAAGTACTGCTGCTCGCCCCCACCCAGGTCCGGGTAAGGGGCCACTCCGATCGCCGAGCCCGCCACGTGGGCGGGAATGTCCTGCGGCGCGACCGCCCCACGGAAGTCCACCTCCACCCCCAGGCGCTCGGCCTGAGCCCGGAGCGTTTCCATCTCAGGGCCGTCCCCGATGATCCGCAGGCTCCAGCTCTGGCGCGCCAGGGCCGCCGCCGTGATGAGGTCGGCCACCCCGTGCCAGGGCTTGAGAGTCCCCACGAAGGTGACGACCACCCGGTCCGGGTCCTCCGGCTGGGGCTGGATACGGCGCACGCTCACACCGTTGGGAACCGTATGGATCCGGTCCACGACGTCGTTCGCATCCGGCAGATCGGTGGTGCGACGACGCACCCAGTCGGCCACCGGGTCCGAGACGCACACCGTGGCCCGGGCGGCCGCCACCTGACGGTGCAGCACCTGCGCCGCCCCGGAGGCGTCCACCAGCGAGCGGTGACGACGCTGCTCATCGATCAGCGGGGCATTGACCTCCAGGATCCCCGGCACTCCGGTGGCGGCCGTGATGTCGGCCAGTGCCGTGGAGAACAGGGAGTATCGCTCGTAGACCAGGTCGGCGCCGTCGGCGATCACCCGGGAGACGATCCGTTCCGCGGCGTGCGCCTGCGCCTGCTCCCGCTCGGCGGGCTCGACGTCGGCCACGGCCTCCAGGTGCAGCTCGAGGTCGGTGAGGTCGTCGGGAACGTGCTTTCCGGAGCGCACGGCGTACAGGGCCACCTCATGGCCGATGGATCGCAGCTCGCGGACGACCTCCTGGATGTGCACCGAGGCGCCCTTGGTCCCGAACACCGGGATGCCCGGGTCGCAGCAGATGTAGGCGATCCGCATCAGGCGGCCCCTTCCTGATCGGTCAGGCTCACGGTGGGAGCGGCGGGAGCGGGGCGGGGGCCCGCCTGCCAGGCGGCCAGCACCTCGGCCTGGGCACGGGAGTCGAAGTGCTCCTCGATGAGCCTGCGCGCCCCACGTGACAAGGAGACGGTGTCGACCTCGCCCAGCGCGATCCCGCGCAGAGCCACCGCCAGCTCGGCAGGGTCCCCGGGCGGCAGCAGGAGCCCGGTGACGCCGTCGTGAACCACCTCCGGCAGCCCCGAGACCGCTGTGGCCACCACCGGTGTCCCGCAGGCCATCGCCTCCAGGACCACCGTGGGCAGACCATCGATGTTGCCATCGGCCGCCTCGATGCAGGGCGCTGCGAACACGTCCGAGCGCGCCAACAGACCACGCACCTCCGCCTGCGTGAGCGGACCCAGCAGACGGACCCTGCCGGCCAGTCCCAGGCGGTCGATCTGCGCGGTCAGGCGCTCGCGCTCCTCACCGTCACCAGCCAGCTCCACCTCGACGTCGATGCCGGAGCTCACCAGGATCCGCACCGCCTCGATCAGATCGGCAAATCCCTTCTTGGGCACCAGGCGGCCCACGGCGCACACCCGAAGCGGCCTGCTCCTCCCGGACGCCACCGGCTGCGGGGCCCGGTAGGAGAAACGATCCAGCTCGATGGCGTTGTAGCGCAGCGACACCGTGGCCCCTGTTCCCGTTAGGACCTTGCCCAGGTGCGCCTCGTTGTAGCGGCTGATGGCGATGACCCGTTGCGCGTCGGCGCAGATCCGGCGCAGCCACACGGGATCCACCGACTCATGGAAGATGTCCTTGGCGTGAGTGGTCACGGTGTAGGGGATGCCGGTCAGGGCCGCGGCGATCCATGCGACTCGACCCGCCAGGGACGCGAAGTGCGCGTGCAGGTGCGTGATGGAGTCCCTGCGCGCCTGACGAGCCAGCTCCACGCCCTGAGCCACCTCGTCACCGGGAAGGTCGGCCAGCACCGGCATGATGGCGGCGAAGCGCTCGCGGTCGTCCTGACGGGTCAGGCCGTCGGTGAGCCGGCTCCACATGTCGATGGCCCGTACCGGCCGGCCCACCCAGTTGACCCGGGCGGCCACCCGGGCGATCTCGGGGTGGAAGCGCGAGTCCGTGGTAGGGCGCAGCGCGTAGATGCTCAGGTCCTCGCCCTGGGCCTCGCGGGCCAGGATCTCGGTGACGATGAAGGTCTCCGAGAAGCGCGGGTAGACCTTGAGGACGTATCCGATGCGGGCACCGTTCTGATGAGTGTCTTGCCGGTGATCGGTTGCGGGACTCATGCGGGGATCTCCATCATGGTGAGGCTGGCGGTGTGGCTGGTGAGGTGAGTGAGGCGGGTGTCGAGGACGTCGTCCCGGTTGCCGAGGAGCTCGGCGGCGAGCAGGGGCACGGTTTCCAGACCGTCCAGGCGCAGACGACGTCGCCCCGCCAGCTGGCTGCGAGTGCCAGCGTCCTGATCGCTCAGCCGCTCGGTGAGCCAGTCCTCAAGCGCCGCAGTACTCAGGTCCGTGACTCTCAGGAGGTCGATGGCGCCTGCGTTCTTCAGAGCAGTGGCCCGGATGAGCTGCTCGAGGCGAGGCGTCTCTCGGGGGACGAGGAGGGCCGGGGTGCCGGAGGCGAGGATCTCGCTGACCGTGTTGTAGCCGCCCATCGAGATGACCGCTGCGGCCTGCTGGATGTGGTGGCTCATCCCGGGCCAGGACCGGCGCACGATGGTTCGGGGGCCGGCCGTCTGAGCGACCTGGTGGAACAGGGCGGCGTCGAGCTGGGGGCCGGTGACCACGACGTGCCGGTACCCGTCGGGGACACGCGTCGCGGCTGCGGTACGCAGCAGGTTGACGCCGTCGGAGCCGCCACCGGCGGTGGTCAGGATGAAGGTTCCGGCAGCCTCGGCGTTGCCGGCCAGGGCTTCTGACGCCTCGGAACCGTGAGTGGCCTCTGCGGCATCGCGGCCATGGGCGAGGTAACCGGTGTAGCGCATCCGCTCCTCAAGCGCCGTCGGAGCCTCACCAGTAGCGCTCAGGTCGTGGACCGAGTCGTCCCCGTAGACCCAGACCTCGTCGATGAGCCGTCGCAGCGTGTCGGCCTCGCCGAGCTCCTCCCACTCGCGCTGCACGGTCACGGGTGCGTCCAGGACCTCGCGCAGGCCGAGCACCACGCGAGCGCCGGGGCTCGCCTGACGCAGACGTGCCAGGGGCTCGCGCAGCTCCTGGTGCACCCCGTAGGGATGACGGTCGATGATGAGCAGGTCCGGGGTGAAGGTCGTCAGGACACCGGACAGCAGAGCGCTGCGGACCAGGCCCAGGTCCTCACGGGTGATACGCAGGTACTGGGGCAGGTAGACGCCCTTCGCCTTCTTGACCCCCGGCAGTACCAGCCAGTCGAAACCGTCAGGAAGCCTGTGCTCCTGTCCCGGAGCCAGCCCGGTGATGACCAGGCCGGTGACGTTACGGCCGGTGAGCCCCGGTAGCGCCCGGGCCAGGTGATGGGCCAGAGCGAGGTTGCGGCGAAGGTGCCCCAGCCCCTTGGCGTCGTGGCTGTAGAGCGCCACCCGTAGGGGAGCGGTTGTCATGGGTCGTCTCTTCTCTCGGTGTCAGGTCAGGGTCGTTCTGAGACGATCCTGACCGGCCAGGAGAAGACGACGATTAAGGGTGGATGAGAAAGCTCTCAGGTTTCTCGGAGGTTAGACCAGCTGTACCTCGGCTCCCGCCCGACGCAGGACCTCGACCTGGTCGGCGGGGGCGCCGTCGTCGGTGATGACCGTGTCGATCCTGGAGGTGGGGCAGATGAGGGCGAAGGCGGTGGAACCGAGCTTGGAGCTGTCGCACACGACGACGACGCGTTGGGCGGCACCGACCAGGGCGGCGTTAACGGCTGCCTCGCCGTCGTGCTGAGCGTAGGCGCCTCGCTCATCGAGGCCCTGGACGCCTAGGAAGAGTGTGTCCACGCTGATCGAGGGCAGGATGAGCTCGGCCAGCGGGCCAGTGAGCTCGAAGGATCGGGGGCGTGCGATCCCGCCGGTGACGACGACGCGTACGCACTGGCGCACCGTCATCTCGTTGGCGATGTTGACGGCGTTGGTCACCAGGGTGACTGGCACGTCCGGGTCGGTCAGATCCGGCAGCAGCACGATCTCCCGGGCCACCTCCGTGGTTGAGGTGCCGCCGTTGAGGCCGATGGTGTCGCCCGGGTGCACCATGGCTGCCGCCGCCTTGGCGATGCGGGCCTTCTCATCAGCCATCTTCGAGGTGCGATAGCGCAGAGGCGGCTCGGTGGAGGTGGGGTTGGCGATGGCACCGCCGCGGGTGCGGCTGATGAGCTGCTGATCCGCCAGGTGGTCGAGGTCGCGCCGTGCGGTCGCCGCTGAGACCCCCAACCGCGTGATGATGTCGTCGATATGGACACTGCCCTCGTCCATGACGATGTCGAGGATGGCCGAATGGCGATCATGCCGAGACATCTCGATCCTCCTGGGGGTCAAGGGGGTGGTGCGGGACGGAGAGGGGGTGGGGCTGAGGGCGTACATGATTTGTACATCAACTATTTGCCTTATCCTGGTGACCGCGCGGCAGGTAGTCGGTGTGCTGACGTCAGCATAATCAGTCATGCCCTCGGCTGCCTGCTGAGAGCGACACATAGCGATACGAACCTTGCTACTGTCGTCGATATCAATCACACCAACGTGTGGGGTGGTGGTCCCGTGGGCTTGCCGCCCTGCCCCCGAGAACAGAGAGAACATGGGACATCCCGCAGACCTTTCCGAGTGCTCCTGCTCCAAGGAGCGCGCTGTTGCGCTGGGGGTCGCCGTCGGTGCCGACGGCATCACCGCGGTTGTTGCCGATGGGCGAGGGCGTGTCATCTCCTGCCTGGAACGCGGTCTCCCGGAGGGGTGTCACTCGAATGGTCATCGGCTGGCGGAGGAGGTCGCCGGTGTGATCGCCTCCTTGCGCACAAGCGCTGCTGATGAGCTTGCCGGCGAAGTGGCCGAGGCGGTGAAGACGTCGGCTCTGGCCGTTGGGGTCTGCGTGCCGGGCGTCGTCGACGAGGAGGGGCGCGTCTGTCGCAGCGGCGCGCTGGGGCTGCAGGACGTCCCGCTGGCGAGCCTGGTGAGTCAGTCTCTGGCGGGCACGGCTGCTGAGTCGACCGAGGTGGCGCTTTATCAGGATGCTCGTTGCGGCGCCTGGGCGGAGAGTCGGTGGGGAGCCGCTGGGGAGAACTGCCTCTTCCTGTCTGTTGCTGAGCACATCTCCTGCGCCGTGCTTCTCAACGGCGCCCCGGTGCTCGGCGGTGGTTGGGCAGGTCAGATCGGGCGGGTCCTGGTTCCCGATCCCGACTGGAGCGGGGAGAGGGCCTGCCTGGAGGACGTCGCCTCCGTGTGCGCAATGGTCAGGCGGCACACCGCCGGCATGCTCGATGACTCCGCCGGCCCCCTCGGCTCCGGCTCCGCCGCGCCGGAGCCGGGTGGCTGCGACGATGCTTCCGAAGAGTC
>ERZ772961.519-NODE-519-length-15749-cov-2.967822_pt1 | contig 15749 bp, 10 predicted proteins | sample MGYA00580677_ERZ772961 | MGnify/ENA primary metagenome ERZ772961 (study PRJEB29015, sample SAMEA2738088) | human oral metagenome | biome: human oral; feature: human-associated habitat; material: saliva | place: China | collected 2227 ... | reverse complement strand
GGTGAACACCTGCGCCGACCGTCGTCATCATGCCGGACAGCGAGGGCAGGAGCTGGGGCGGCAGATTGTCCACCACGTACCAGTCGAGGACCTCCAGAGCGTTGGCCGCGCGCGAGCGCCCCGCCCCGGACATACCCGTGACAATAATCATCTCGGGGCGTTCCGCCGGGGGAACCGGAGGAGTCGCCTCATCGAGGGCGGGGATCTCAATGGGAACCGTGTCCTGAAGCCGCTTGCGCTTGCCGGAGGAGGGCTGAGGGCGGCGCTCGTCATGCATACCCCAAGCATCGCACGTCCAGGCACCTCCGCCCGCCGACGAGGCCGGATTACCGGTAGCGTTTCACCGTTGCCCGTACTCACTGCCGCCGGTTCTCGGCAGCCAGACGTCAGGAGGTCCCATGAGCCCCTCCCCTTCTTCCGACCAGAGCGCTCACCCGTCCCCCTCCGCGTCCCAGGGGACTGCGGCGCCTCAGCCCGGCGCCCCGGTCCTGGGCACGCCCTGGACCCGCAGCGCGACGAAGGTGGCGCTGCTGGGCGCCGGCGAGATCGGCAAGGAGGTGACGATCGCGCTCAGCCGCCTGGGGGTGGAGGTCACGGCCATTGACCGCTACGACGGGGCTCCGGCCCAGCAGGTCGCCCACAACGCACTGACGGTGGACATGAGCGACCCCGCGGCGCTCACAGCTGCGATCCGCTCCAGCGGCGCCACGATCGTCGTCCCGGAGATCGAGGCGCTGGCCACTGACGCCCTCGTGGCCCTGGAGCAGTCCGGTGAAGTGCGGGTGGTGCCCACGGCCCTCGCGACGCAGCTGACGATGAACCGTGAGGGGATCCGCCGTCTGGCGGCCGAGGAGCTGGGCCTGCCGACCAGCCCCTATGCCTTCGCCTCCAGCCCGGAGGAGCTGGCAGCGGGCGCCCAGCAGGTGGGTTTCCCCTGCCTGGTCAAGCCGGTCATGTCGTCGTCGGGCCACGGCCAGTCAGTGGTGCGCGGCCCGGAGGATCTGGAGGCGGCATGGCACTACGCGGCCACCGACGGGCGCGTGGACCGGGGCCGGGTCATCGTGGAGGGCTTCGTCCGCTTCGACACCGAGATCACCCTGCTCACGGTGCGCTGGCGCGACCCGGGTACCGGACAGACGGTGACGAGCTTCTGCGAACCGATCGGGCACCGACAGGTCGACGGGGACTATGTGGAGTCCTGGCAGCCGCAGAACCTGAGTCCGGTGGCCCTGGAGCGGGCCCACCAGGTGGCCCGGGCCGTCACCACGGCACTGGGCGGGTGGGGCTTGTTCGGTGTCGAGCTGTTCATCTGCGGGGAGGAGGTCCTCTTCTCCGAGGTCTCACCGCGCCCGCACGACACCGGCCTGGTGACACTGGCGAGTCAGCGCCTGAGCGAGTTCGAGCTGCACGCCCGCGCCCTGCTGGGCCTGCCCGTGGACACCTCGTTGCGCTCCCCCAGTGCCTCGGCGACCATCAAGGCGATTGGCGAGTCCGCTCCTGGTGAGGGCGTGAGCTTCGCCGGCCTGGATGAGGCGCTTGTGCAGGACGGGGTGGACCTGCGGCTGTTCGGCAAGCCCGAGGCCCACCCGGGTCGACGCCTGGGCGTCGTGGTGGCCTGCGCCGACGACGTACAGGTCGCCGTCGACCGGGCCCGGGCCGCGGCCCGGTCGATCCGTCCCAGCGTCTGAGCCGGCCGCCCGGGTCCGGAATCGCAGTGGCTACGCCTGCGGCGGTTCCTGCGTCGGAGGCACGAGGGAGGCGCCGTTGGAGGCGATGACGTCGCGGTACCAGCCGAAGGACTTCTTGCGGTAGCGGGCCAGGGTGCCGTTGCCGTCGTCGTCGCGGTCCACGTAGATGAACCCGTAGCGCTTGGACATCTGGGCGGTGGAGGCCGAGACCAGGTCGATGCAGCCCCAGGAGGTGTAGCCCAGGACCTCGACGCCGTCGGCGATGGCCTCGGCGACCTGGACCAGGTGGTCGTTCATGTAGGCGATGCGGTAGTCGTCCTCGACCGTGGGGCCGTTGGGGCCATCAACGAGGACGTCCTTGGCTCCTAGGCCGTTCTCGACGATGAACAGAGGCTTGCCCCAGCGGTCCCAGTAGTCGTTCAGGATGGTGCGCAGGCCCGCCGGGTCGATCTGCCACCCCCACTCGGAGGCCTTGAGGGTGGGGTTGGGAACGCCGCCCATGAGGTTGCCCCGGCCGGCCTCGGCCGACTGGGTGACGGTCTCACACACGGACATGTAGTAGGAGAAGGAGACGAAGTCGACGGTGTGCTCCCGCAGCAGCACGCGGTCCTCCTCGGTGATCTCCAGCTCGATGCCCTTGTCCCGCAGGGTCCGCCGCAGGTAACCGGGGTACTCACCACGTACGTGGAGGTCCCCGAAGGCGTAGTTGGCGCGCTCTGCCTGCTTGGCCGCCCACACGTCCCGGGGATCAGGGGTGAGCGGGTAGGTGGGCACAGCCAGGATCATGCAGCCGACCTTGATGTCCGGGTTGATCTCGTGGGCGATCCTCGTGGCGCTGGCCGAGGCGACGAGCTCGTGGTGGATGGCCTGGTAGAGGTCCTGCTCGCTGAGCCTGTCCTTGGGCGTGGCGATGCCGCCGGACAGGAAGGGCTCGTGGAGCACGGAGTTGATCTCGTTGAAGGTGAGCCAGTACTTGACCCGCTTGCCATAGCGCTCGAACAGGGTGCGGGCGTAGCGCTCGAAGAAGCCGATGAGGCGGCGGTCGGTCCAGCCGTCGTAGGTGCGAGCCAGGTGCAGCGGGGTCTCGTAGTGGCTGATGGTGACCAGTGGCTCGATGCCGTGCTTCTCGAGCTCGTCGAGGACCCGGTCGTAGAAGGCGAGTCCCTCCTCGTTGGGCTCGGTCTCGTCGCCGAGAGGGAAGATGCGGCTCCAGGCGATGGAGAAACGGAAGACCTTGAAGCCCATCTCCGCGAACAGGGCGATGTCCTCGGCGTAGCGGTGGTAGAAGTCGATCGCCTCGAGCTTGAGATTATCCGGTGTGGGGGCCTGGGTGGGTGGGGCCATGATGCCCCGGGGCATGACGTCCTGGACGGACAGGCCCTTGCCGTCCTCGTTGTAGGCGCCCTCGATCTGGTTGGCGGCGGTGGCCCCGCCCCACAGGAAGCCGCCGGGGAAGTTCGGATTGCTCTCGGAAGTAGTGGACGTGACGATCATGTGCGTGTCTCCTGATGTGTTCTCTCAGTTTCGGTTCATCGGTTAGGTATCGGTTCAGTGGTCGATCTCGACCACGGTGGTGCTGGTGGTGACCTCACCATCGACGATCGGGACGACGGCGCCCATTGAGGCGGTGTTGGTGACGACGAGGATCGTGGTGGGGTCGTAACCAGCGTCGCGAATCACCTTGAGATCAGCGTCTACCAGAGGCTCACCGCGCCCGACCCGTTCACCGGCGCTCACTTTGGGGGTGAACCCCTCTCCCTTGAGATTGACGGTGTCCAGGCCGACGTGGATGAGGACCTCCACACCGTCGTCGGTCTTGATGCCGTAGGCATGGCCGGAGTCCATGGCGGTGACGACGGTCCCAGATGCCGGTGCGACGACGTGGCCGTCGGAGGGGACGATGCCAACTCCGTTGCCGAGGGCCCCGGAGGAGAAGACCGGGTCGGCAACGTTCTCCAGCGGCATGGCGGATCCGTTCATCGGTGAGGTGAGCGCGGTGGTGGGCTCGGCATCACTCTCCTCGGAAAGGACCGGGGAGGGCTCATCTGGGGCCGGGTCCTTGAATCCGAGGATGAGGGTGAGAGCCAGGGAGATGACGACGGCAACGACCATACCGATGAAGACCAGGACGAGGTTTCCGTGGTTGATCAGCGCAGGAATACCGATGAGGGAGGGGAAGACGAAGGAGGTAGTTGCCCCGTTTCCTGCCGCGACAATAACGCCACCCACAGCACCGCCGATGCAGCCGTAGAGGAAGGGACGTTTGAGAGGCAGGTTGACACCGTAGATCCCGGGCTCGGTAATGCCGGCCAGGAAACCGGACAGCGAGGCCGGTCCGGCCAGCTCCCGCATCTTCATGCTTCGCGTGCGGATCATGACACCGAGGGTCGCGGCCGCCTGGGCCAGCACGGCGGGGAAGATCGGCCCCGCCATGAGGGAGAAGCCCGGGTCGTTGTACTGGGCAATCATGACCGGCACCATGCCCCAGTGCACACCGAACATGACGAAGACCTGCCAAAAGGCTCCCATGACGGCTCCCGCCACCCAGGGCACGTGTTCGAAAAGCGCGTTCATCAATGAGGCGATACCGTTCGACGCCGCGGTCGTCACCGGGCCGACAGTGATGAGGGTCAGGGGGACCATGATGAGCAGCACGAGCAACGGCACTGAGAAGTTGCGGATGGCTGAGGGCAGAATCCTGGTCAGCCAACGCTGTAGATGGGACTGGAACCACACGGCCACAATGATCGGGACAAGAGAGGACGTGTAGGAGGCCATGACCACCGGAATACCGAAGAAGGTGACCTGGCCGCCGGCGTCGTTGAGCGCGACGATCTCGGGATACACCAGGGCTCCGGCCAGGGCCACGGCTGTCATCTCATTGGCTTTGAAGTAGCGCGCCGAGGTGATAGCCAGCAGGATCGGTAGGAAGTACAGGGCTGAGTCACCCGCGGCATTGAGGATCGTGTGGGTGGTGGAGTCCTCCTTCAGCCATCCCAGCGTCGTTGTCAGCGTCAGAAATGCTTTGATGAGGCCCGTTCCTGCAAGCGTCCACACCACGGGGTTGATGAGGGCCGAGACCATCTTGATGAACCGGTCGAACAGGTTGCCGTCGTTACCGGCCGATTCATCGTCGTCGCCGGTCAGGTTGGTGAGCCTGACCAGTTCTTCGTGGAGCAACGGCACGTCGTTGCCGATGACCACCTGGTACTGGCCGCCGGCCTGTACCACAGTGACGACGCCGTCGAGTGCTTTAACAGCCTCGGTGGAGGCCTTGGACTCATCCTTGAGAACGAATCGCATACGGGTTGCGCAGTGGGTCATGGAGGCGATGTTCTCCTCGCCTCCGATATTGTCCAGCAGCCGCGGCGCCAGCGCCGCATAGTCGACCTTCGCCATTGATGTCCTCCTGAGTGAGCAACCACTTCCAGGAAACAAAAAAGACCCGAGACAGTAACAGCGCGTGAACGCTGGAGTGTCTCAGGTCTTGCCCCGGTCGGGTCACAATCCTACGAATTCCTTGCCGGAATTCACTAGAAACAATATAAACAATCGAACCATCGAACAAGACAGAATTTTGTGTTACGCGCCACTCTGTGTGGCCTGCTGCAGGGAGGAGGTCAACCGGGCAACGTGCAGGGCGAGGTAGGCGGTCTCATCATCGGTGACGGCGGTATTCAGGCGAATCTCCAGCAGATCCCTGATACGCCGGGCCACTCTGTAGGCATCGGGATCGGAGACGCGCAGGGCCTCAGCGACCAGGGAGGACGTACCGTCCTCGATCTGCACCGCGGTGCGTGCGCGTACCAGGAAGTAACGCAGGTGGACCGCGAAGCGCGCAGCGTTGACGGAGTCCGCATCGAAGGAGTCGCCAAAGGACTTCTCCAGCAGCCCCATGACCTGACCAATGAGTCTCGACTGCTCGCTGGCGGCCTGGGCCGAGGGAGCGCCGATCGCAGCGGTGAAGAGGTGGAGGGCCAGTGCGACAGCCTCACCGCCAGGCAGCTGGACCTCCTGCGCGGCGTTGATCTCCTCGACCATGGCCTCAGCCAGCCGCAGCTCCTCGGGATGCAGGTGGGCGACCTCGGCACGCAGCGGATAGTCCATGGTCAGCCCTTGGCAGACGCGCGCCATGGCCTGGTTGATGTGGTCGACGACGGCGATCAGGGTCGAGGAGGGAACATCCGTGTTCAGGCCCCGGGCCGCCTTGCGGAAGACCCGCTCAATGAGTGCCAAGCGCTCCAGCGGGATCCCTGCGATGACCTCCGCCACCGATTGGGCATTATCGGCCGGGATGTAGCGACGGGAGATGAGAGAGGCGTCGACGTCCTGGCCGCGCTTGCGCTGAAAGCCGAGGCCTCGGCCAGTCAGGATCGCCTCACGCCCAATCTCGTCGCGCGCGAGCACGACGTTGTTGTTGAGCACTCGCAGTATCTCCACGAGCCGATTGTGCCATGAGCCGCTCGCCCCTGAATGGCGAAGGGCGAGCGACCACTGGCACGAGATGGGAGACGCCCGAGGCAGCCCCGATGCCGGTGAGACCGACTCAGTCCTGCTCAGTCCTGAAGGCCCACCATGACGGAAGACGCTTTGACGACGGCGACCGCCTTCTTACCCTCTGCCAGCTCGAGCTCCTCGATGGCCGCGTTGGTGATGGAGGAGGTGATGATGACACCGGGAGCGACCTCGATCTTGACGACGCCGTTGACGGCGCCCTTCTCAATGGAGACGACGGTGCCGGGCAACTGGTTACGGGCGGAGATCCTCATGAGGGTTTCCTTTCGAGTTGATACCTGCTCAGCCCAGCACACTGCGAAATCACATTACGGTTTGTTTTCTGGACTGTTGAGGTGAGCCAAGATAGTACCTGCCAGAGCCGGCCCGATACCCTTGACGCGGGTGATGTCGTCCACCTCGGCCTGCCGAATGCGTTTGACGGATCCGAACTCGCGCAGGAGAGCCGCCTGTCGGGCGGGCCCGAGACCGGGAACGCCGTCCAGTACCGAGCGGGTCATCCCGGCCGAGCGCTTCTTGCGGTGGTGGGTGATGGCGAAGCGGTGGGACTCGTCGCGCAGGTGCTGGAGCAGGTAGAGGGCAGGCGAGGTGCGCGGCAGGATGACGGGGAACTCCTCCCCCGGCACCCACACCTCCTCCAGGCGCTTGGCCAGTCCGATGAGCGGAACATCGATGCCGAGCTCGTCGAGGACCGAACGGGCGGCGTTGACCTGCGGCAGACCGCCGTCGACGACGACGAGCCCGGGCGCGTAGGAGAAGCGCCGGGCCTTGCCGGTCTCGGGGTCGATAGGACCGGAGGCGACGGCGATGCCCTCGGCGTCCTCGATCTCCTCTGCCGCCCGAGCAGCGGCCTCGCCCTGTCCCTGCTCAGCGATGAGCCGTTTGAACCTCCGGGTGAGGACCTCGTGCATGGCTGCGGTGTCATCGGTGGCACCGTTGCCGTCCTGGCCGCGCACGGTGAAGCGGCGGTAGTCGGACTTGCGCGGCGCACCGTCCTCGAAGACGACCATGGAGCCGACCTGGTAGGTGCCCTGGGTGTGGGAGATGTCGTAGCACTCGACGCGCAGGGGTGCCTCGGGCAGGTCGAGGGCCTCGGCGAGCTCATCAAGAGCGAGGGTGCGCTGGGTGAGGTCGCCGGCACGACGGGTCTTGTGCAGGCGCAGGGCTTCCTCAGCGTTCTTACGCACCGTGTCCATGAGAGCGGCCTTGTCCCCGCGCTGCGGAACACGCAGATCGACCTTCCCTCCGCGAAGCCCCTCCAACCAGGCACGCACGGTGGCGGCGTTGCTGGGCATCTCGGGGACCAGGATCTCCCGAGGCACCGCGGTGGTGGCCGTGTGGGCGACATCGTCGACACTGGTGGCCGCCGACTCGCCGTTGCGTCGGGAGGCGGCACTGCTGGAACCGTTGGGACCGCTGCGGGGCTGGGGGCTGGAGGGGGCGCGTTCGCCTACCCCGACCGAGGTAGTCGTGCCCGAGGAGGCGGGGGCTCCGCCCTGGTGGACGGCGCCGTCGTCGGCAGGATCGAGGAGGGAGGCGTAGACCTGCTCGAGGAGGCGTTCGATGAGCTCGGAGTCTCCGGCGTCGTCAATGAGGTCGACGACCCAGCCGCGCTGTCCGCGCACCCGGCCGCCGCGCACGTGAAAGACCTGGACCGCGGCCTCGAGCTCGTCGCGGACCAGAGCGAAAACGTCGGCGTCGGTAGCATCGGGCAGGACGACGGCGTTGCCCTCGATGACCTTGCGCAGCGCGGCGGCGTCGTCGCGCAGGCGGGCGGCCTTCTCGAAGTCGAGGGCTGCTGCGGCAGCTTTCATCTCCGACTCCACCTGGCGCAGATAGGGACTGGTTCGGCCGGCCATGAAGGCGCAGAAGTCCTCGGCGAGCGCCCGGTGGTCCTCCGGATTGATGCGACCCACGCACGGCGCCGAGCACTTGTCGATGTAGCCCAGCAAGCAGGGGCGTCCCGAGGCCTGGGCGCGGCGGAAGACTCCGGTCGAGCAGGAACGCACCGGGAAGACGCGCAGCAGCTGGTCGACGGTCTCGCGGATGGACCAGGCCTGGACGAAGGGCCCGAAGTAGCGGGTCCCGGGCTTGCGGGCCCCGCGGACCACCTGAACCCGGGGGTAGGTCTCCCCCATCGTCACCGCCAGGTAGGGGTAGGACTTGTCGTCCTTGTACATGACGTTGAAGCGGGGGTTGAACTCCTTGATCCAGGAGTACTCCAGGGCCAGGGACTCCACCTCGGTGGATACGACGGTCCACTCCACGGCGCAGGCGGTGGTCACCATCTTCTGGGTGCGCGGGTGCAGGGCGGCGAGGTCCTGGAAGTAGCTGGACAGGCGCTGGCGCAGGTTCTTGGCCTTGCCGACGTAGACGACACGTCCCTGATCGTCCAGGAACCGGTAGACGCCCGGGGACGTGGGGATCTCGCCCGGGGCGGGACGGTACGTCGAGGGGTCGGCCATGCCCGCTAGGGTAGACGCCGACCGACCTTGCCCACGACATGCTGCCCCGCAGCCAGTCGCCTGAACGGCAAAGGCCCGAGCCAGCGGGGCTCAGGCCTTCGTATCTTTGTATGTGGTGGGCGATACTGGGATCGAACCAGTGACCTCTTCCGTGTCAGGGAAGCGCGCTCCCGCTGCGCCAATCGCCCGAGGTGGGTACCGGATTCGAACCGGTGTAAACGGCTTTGCAGGCCGGTGCCTAGCCTCTCGGCCAACCCACCATGAGAATGCTGGGGCTCGGCGCTCCCGGCTCCTCGGAGCGGATGACGGGACTCGAACCCGCGACCCTCACCTTGGCAAGGTGATGCTCTACCAACTGAGCCACATCCGCGCGATCCCTCACGGTTCGGCCGAACCGCTTGGTGCTGGAAAACCATAGCATCACGATCGCACCGACAGGCAAACAGCATCGCGGTGATTCACCTCACCGGGCAGCCGTTTGCTCCGGGGGTGCCGGCCTGACTATGGTTAGCGCCGCACAGGGCGATTGGCTCAGGGGTTAGAGCGCCTCGTTCACACCGAGGAGGTCACTGGTTCGATTCCAGTATCGCCCACCACAGCATCCTGACACCAATTTGACAGTACCCGCCCCAAGGGTGGGTACTTTTACATCACCCCGCTCTGCAAGCAGACGGGCAAAGGTGAGCTCAGAATCAGCCTCCCACTATGGATGCCGTCACAGTCTCCGCTCGACTGTCACGATTCGATGCGCCAATGTGTCTGATGGGTATGAGTCCAACGCATCGCACCACCATCGTCATCATCGGGGCCGGGTACGCCGGGATCATGGCAGCCAACCGGATTGCTTCTCACCCAATGGCTACCGCCCTCACACGTGTTCGCCTCATCAGTGCCTCGGCACACCTTGTCGAGCGTATTCGTCTGCACGAGGCTCTTCGTGCTGAAGAAGACCCGGTACGGCCCTTGTCCGAGCTGCTCAACCCAGCCATCGACGTTGTCATCGGCCGCGCGACGAGCATCGATCGCAAACGGGGTGTCGTCCATCTTTCCGACGGCGACCCCATTCCCTTCGACCAGGTCGTCTTGGCGACCGGCAGCACCAGCCGGGCACCTGCTGGAGCCCTGCCGATCTCCGGGATCGCCGATCTGCAGCCGCTTCGAGATGAACTTGTCGGCTCTTCACACACGCGCATTCGCGTCGTCGGAGGTGGTCTCACCGGGATCGAAACCGCCGCGGAACTTGCTGAGCAAGGATTCAATGTTGAGATCGTCGACTCCGGCACCGTCGGCTCCCACCTCGGCGTACGAGCCCGCAAGCAGGCCTCTCACGAACTGCGTCGGCTGAACTGCACCGTGATCGACAACCGTACCTGCCAGCCCGAGCCAGACATACTCACCATATGGGCCGCAGGTTTTGCACCGGTCACTGTTCCATGCGACCCACCAGTATCGACCTCTTCCGACGGGCGCATCGTGGTCAACAGGTTCCTACGCTCCCCCGACGATCCCAGGATTACCGCGATCGGCGATTGCGCTGCGCCTCCGGCCCCGCATTTACGCCCTAGCTGCGCCTCAGCCCTCTCTCTGGGAGCCGTCGCCGCTGATATTCTCATCTCCGAGGTGCTCGATGCTCCGCCACCTGAGACAGGCGTCGGTTATGTCATGCACTGTGTCTCGCTGGGACGCAATCGCGGCCTCGTCGAGCACGTAAGTCCGGACGACGTTCCCAACGGTTCTATCCTGACGGGGAAAGAGGCCCGACGAGTCAAGGACTGGGTCATGGACCGCACTACTCAGTGGTTGATCGAAGAGGCTCAGCGCTCCGGCTCGTACCGCATCGTGAGAGGCCCAGCTCAATGACTGCTTCCGACCAACCCGCAGATATGGACAACAGGTCCGGTCAGGATTTCGAGGAACATCGCGCCGTGCTGTTTACCCTCGCTTACAGCATGCTCGGTAGCGCGGCGGAGGCCGAGGACATCGTGCAGGAGACATGGCTGCGCCGCCAACGCGTCAGGGAACCGGTCCGGCAGGAGCGCGCGCTGCTGTGCCGTATCGCCACCCGCCTGGCACTCAACGCGCTGCGCTCTGAGGCCAACCGGAAGGAGTCCTACCTGGGACCGTGGCTTCCCGAGCCGGTCGCCAACGAGGCAGATCTGGCCGACGACCTGATCCTGGCGGAGACGGTCTCTGAGGCGACGCTGACGGTACTGGAGACCCTCTCCCCCGCCGAACGCGCAGCATTCCTCCTGGTAGAGGTCTTCTCCCTGTCATCGGCGGAGACCGGTCGCATCATCGATGCATCCGACACCGCCGTGCGCCAGCTGGTGCACCGTGCACGCACCCGGCTGCAAGAAGGACGAACACACCGACGCGCCAACCCCTCTCCCGAGCTGTGGACCGAGCTGACCAGCGCCATTCGCTCGGGAGACTTGGCGGCCACCGTACGCCTGCTGGCTCCTGAGGCGGTACTCGTGTCCGACGGTGGAGGCCGGGCCTCGGCGGCACGCCGTCCCGTCCGAGGCGCAAAGTCCGTGGCTCGCTTCCTTATCGGCATCGCCGCGAAGATGCCACAGTTCGATGTGACGCCGGCGTGGCTCAACGGGGAGCTCGCAGCCGTGGCCAGCAGTTCCGAGAACGTAGAGTTCGTGGTCTTCCTGGTTGCTTCGGAGACTGGTGTTCAGCAGGTTCTCATCGTCCGCAACCCCGACAAGCTCATGCGCATCGACAAGCCAGTGAAACTGTCCCGCTGACCTCGGCACGATCCGTCGTCAGATACGGACGCCGTCGGCGATCTTGCCGGGTGAGCCCTCCTGGCTCACGTGCGCCTCGCCGGTGGCGACGACACCGGAACCAAAGGTCCAGTCGCCCTCCACGGTCAGCGACTGCGCATCCTTGATCGAGGGGACGCCCTCTGGGAACCGAGCCTCGAAGTCCTGGATCTTCTTGTAGAAGCGGGGGTCGAGATTCACGGTGCAGGCGCGCTCCGGAACCATCTGCAGCAGACCGTCGTCGTCGACCTCATAGACGTCCGAGCGCACCAGCAGCAGATCGTTAGTGGTCTTGACCGGCAGGAAGCGGGAGCGGGGCACCTCGATGGCAGTCGCCCCCTCGAAGGCCTCCACCGCGGCCCCCATGGCGGTCTCGAGCTGGATCACCGGCGTTGAGGCGGAGTCGGCGGGATCGACCGTCTTGCTGTTCTTGATAAGCGGCAGCCCAAGAATCCCGCCGCGCTCGGCCAGGGTGTCACGCAGGACCTTCAGGTCGAACCAGAGGTTATTGGTGTGGAAGAAGGGGTGGCGGAACTGGTCGGTGAAGTAGTGCATCTGGTCTTCGGGCGTCTGCGCCGTGTCGCGCAGGATGATGCGCCCGTCGCTCTTGCGCACGGCCAGGTGGCCGCCCTTGACGTCGGCCGGCGTACGGCGACACATCTCCGGGGCGTAGGGCGCACCGGAGGCCGCGAACCAGCCGGCGATCCTGGCCGAGGGCGCCGCCCCGAGGTTGTCGGAGTTGGCCGTCATGGCGTACCGGTACCCCTTGTCCAGGAGCGCGTCCAGCAGCCCTGAGGCGAGCAGCGCGGTGTAGATGTCTCCGTGCCCGGGCGGACACCACTCAAGCTCCGGATCGGCCTCCCACTCCACCGGGCTCAGATCATCGGCACGGAGCTTGGGCTCACGGTTCTGCAAGAAGTCCAGAGGAAGGCCGTCGACCTGGATCTCCGGGTGCCCGGCCAGCACCTCGAGGGAGTCGTCTCGGGTACGGAAGGAGTTCATGAGGATGAGCGGCAGCCTCACCCCGTAGCGCCGGCGGGCGGCCGTGACCTGGTCGACCAGCAGGTCGAGGAAGGTCTTGCCGTCGCGCACCGGCAGGAGGGTCTTGGCGCGGTCCAGCCCCATAGAGGTTCCCAGCCCCCCGTTGAGCCGTATGAGGACCGTCCTGCTCAGCGCCTCTCGAGCCGCCTCGTCGCTGACCTCGACGTCAGCCAGGGAGTCGATCTGTGTGAGTGGCTCAATGGTCTCCTCGGGGATGAGTCCTGTGGCTCCGGCCTCCAGAGCCTGGTAGTAGTGCGTGAAGACCGTGATGGCCTCCTCGGCGACGCCCGCGTCGCGCATCTTGTGCTGGGCAGCAGTGAGTCCGTTCTCGCTCATGACGCGTAGCCTAACCCAGGCTGACCGTTCTTGGGGCACTTTGTTCGACTCTGTGCGTTTGAGTAAAGCACGGCAGGCTCTACGCTCCGGCACGTTATCCACAGGGGAGCGCTTCCCTCTTTTCGACGTCGGGCGCTCCCCCTATTCTCGTTCGAACCGGTTAAGTGACGAGCTGCTTGTTGCCAAGCACCGAGCGACGAGGAGAACCGTTATGTCCATCCCTCCCAATGTGGGCCCGAATGTCGCTCTGATTCTGCGGCGACTGGACCTCATCGAGAAGAAGATCGACTGGGTCGCCGAACGCGTCACCTGGCTGGCCTACACCGCTGGGAGCCCGGAACAGGCGCAAGGCGATCGGTCCACGACGACGGACAGTTCACCAACGACTCATGCCCCGATGGCCGCCGACGAGAGCATCAATGTCCTCGATCACCGTGTCTCGGAGCCCCTGTCCACCCCCACCTCGCCCGCAGCTGCGACGACGACGCCGGCAGGAACCCCTGCGACGAGCGCTGCCACCGAGCTCCCCACGAGGCTTTTCAGTGGCTCTCCTACCCAAGCCGCCGACGAGGAGCTCCCCCAGCACGAAGTAGTCTCCGCCTCCGCTCCAGCAGTATTGCACGACGACGCGCCCCGAGTACCCGAGGTTGAGGAGCCGGTAGTCCAGGCCCCCAGGTCACCCGCCCCTGTATCACCCGAGCATTCCTCGGAGTCCTGGGCCAGTCCCGGCTCAACCGGCTATACCCCCGTTCCGTCCAAAAGGGCCGACACGGGCGATCCGTATCAAGGGGTACCGGTTGGAGCAGGTCATAGCTCTGGTGCCGAGGCTGCTGAGATTCCCGGCTGGGCGCGGCGAGCAGTGCGGGAGGGAAACCTCGGGCGCTACCTACTCTCCGGTGCGGCTGCGCTGCTGGTCCTCTCCGCCGGGGTCAGTCTTCTGGCCCTTGTCTGGGACTCCATTCCCAACCCGGTCAAGATCCTGGCGCTGGCACTCATCGCGGTCACGATGACAGCCGTGGGCGCCCGCCTCAGCGTCAGCCGTCCGAAGTACCGGGTCGCCGCCGCAACGATCACGGGAACCGGCGGCGGGCTCGGCTTCGTCTCCATCGTGGGTGCGGTTCTTCTCGGCGGCATGCTCGGACCGGAACCCGCACTGGCACTCATGGCCGGTTGGGGGCTCGTGCTCCTGGTCGTGTCTCACCTGACGCGGGTGCTGTTCACCGCGATCATCTCAACCATCGGCGCCCTGGTGACTATCGGCTTCGCATTCAGCCACGTGACGCATCAGGCGAGCACAGCGATCGTCACATGGCTGATGATCAGTGTCTACGTCACAGTTCTGGCCCTGACCTGCGCGGCCCTGTCGCGAGGGACGGGGCGGATGCGGTTGGCCGCCTGGTATCCGGTGACATCGGTGGTGGCAACGGTGGCAGCACTTGTCTTCGCACCAATCAGTCCGATGCTGCGTGTGTCCGTCGTTGGAGGCACAGGGATCGTCCTGGCCCTGTGCCTGCTGCTGGTCGGCCAGGTGATGCACGCCGGCAGACGTCTGTGGAGCATCGGTATCAAGACTGCGGGCTGGGACTGGGGTCTGGCCGCCCTGGTCCTTCTGATGGTGTACCCGAATTTGCTGATGAAGCAGATAAGCGTTGAGGTAGTGCACTCCGCTGTCGTCGCTACCTTCATCCTTCAGCTCCTGCTGCTGGCTGGAGCCGCACTCGCAGTACTTGCTCCGCACAGCCCCGATCAGTGGCGCAGCGCCATGGCGATCAGTCACGAGGCGACCTTCTTCCCCCTCGCACTGGCCGCAATGGCGACCGTCAGCGATCCCCGGGTCTATCTCTTCGTCGTCGTCGCCGCGATGCTCTGCTTCCTTCCCGCCATCGTTGATGGACGGGCCGAGCCGGCTCCGATCCTGGCCCTCCTCGGTACCGCGCCAATCCTCGTACCTCCCACGACCATGTACGCCCGAGCCGATCGCCTGTCGCTCATCGCCTCGGTTGTGGTCTCCGTGCTCCTCGTGATGATGACCGAGGGACTGGGGGATCGAACGGCGCGGAGCATGCCTTCCCCCGCACCGAGCGGAGCGTCATCACGTGTCCAGTCGCGGCTACTGGCCTTGCGAGCGGCGCTGACCGCCATTGTCTTCAACCTGGCGGTTCTCATTCCGTTCCTCGCCAAGGTTCTGGTCAACGACTCCCTGAGTGGCCGGGCGGCCCTGCACATGGTTCCGGGTCTGGTCCTCATCGCCTTCATCGCCCTGGGGGCCGTGTCAAGTGAGGCGACACCCCTCCGAGTGCTCAGCGGTCAGTGCCGGGGCTCTCGTTACAGGGTGGGGCCCCAGGGCCAGGCACTGCCCGACCCAAACAGCTCTCTGACCGGGGCGCCGGTACCGTCCTGGATCGTCTCGGGTCTTGCGGCCGTCACCGCTGTGGCGACCCTGTCGTGGGCGGAGGAGCTGAGCTCAACGACCTGGGCAGTAGCGCTGGCGGCTGTCGCCCTGGGGCTGGGAGCGTGCGCCACGTGGCTCCTGCTTCCCTGGGGACGGCGAGCGGAGGTGTGTCTGAGCCTGGCGATCGGAAACTCCTTGCTCATGTGGCTCTCGGTCATCGTCGTGACCAGCATCGCAGTGGGTTCAGTGCTCATGTCGGTACTGGTGCTGCTGACTGGCGGGGCCTGTATCGTCGTCGGCTTCAGGTTGCGCCTGACAGTCCTGCGCCACTACGGGTTGACCCTGGTACTCCTGTCCGTCCTCAAGCTGGCGGCTGTCGATACCGCCTCCCAGAACTCGATCGTTCGAGTCGTCTCGCTGGCGGCTGCCGGCATCATCTGCTTCGTCCTGTCGCTGATCTACAACCGCTACGCGCAGGAACAGCGTCGCGAGCAGATGAGCGGTGCACAGGAGCGCAACCGGACCTGAGGCGGAGCCCTCC
>ERZ772961.514-NODE-514-length-15802-cov-2.837239_pt1 | contig 15802 bp, 13 predicted proteins | sample MGYA00580677_ERZ772961 | MGnify/ENA primary metagenome ERZ772961 (study PRJEB29015, sample SAMEA2738088) | human oral metagenome | biome: human oral; feature: human-associated habitat; material: saliva | place: China | collected 2227 ... | reverse complement strand
GCACTCCCATGGCCAGCGCCCCCAAAATTGCGGCTGCGGCCAACATGATCAGGGAAGCCACCAGGGTGGACACGCGCGGACGCTTTAGCTCGGCAGGCTCTTTGCTGTCCTGGCCACGCCAAACAGCATCTTCCTTAGTGGAGTTGGAGGAGCCGGTGGGCTCGGAGGAGCCGGTGGGCTCGTAGGTATCGGTGGAGCTATATGCGCCAGTGGAGTTGTAAGCGGCTGAGCTGGCCGAAGTGGCGCTGGTTCCCGTGGCGCTGGACAGCGGGCTGGCAGGCTCGTCGTAGGAGCTGTAGCCTCCGCTGGAGCTGTAGGAGTCGGAGGTGCTGGCTGCCCCGTGTGTTCCGGCCCCATAGGAGTCGGAGGAGTCATTGGCACTGTTAGACCCGTAGGGGGCGCCGGAGCTATCAGGGTTTAGGTAACTGCTGTTGATGCTCATTTGCTTGTTTCCTTAGTTGCTGGTGGGGGCCGATTCGATAGTGCGCACCTGGCCTACAGCCTGGCCCACCTTGACCGTGATGGTGCCCTTTGAGCTGCGTGCATTTGAGCTCTGTGCGCCTGCATCCTGCGCGTTTGCGCCCTTTGCATTCCCACCCTGCACACTAGCTGGCGAAGAGAAGATCAGCTTGCTGCCAGAGCCTGAAGGCCAACCGTTAACCGTGCTCTTTTCGTAGTAGTACATGGCGAATGGCTGCGAGCTGCCCGACGCCGTGGCGCCGGGGGTGGCGCTTGCCGTGCCGGGGGTGGCCACTGCGCTGCCGGGGGTTGCGCTTGCGGTGCCAGAGGGGGTAGCCACTGCTGTACTGGGGCTGGCCACGGCCGTACCAGAGGGGCTGGGGGAGGCGGTCACCCAGTTGCGCGGGGTGGGGGTGCTGGCGTCGTCGTCGAAGTCGTCGGAGTTGTCACCGTCGATAGAGTTGTAGGTGTTGGTGGGCTGCAGGGTGTGCACGACGCCGTTCTCACTGACCTGCCAGGGGGAGTAGGCACTCAGCGTGGCCGCTTCTACACCCTTAGAATGGTCCATCTCAATCCGCACGCTCTGGCCGTAGGCGGTTTTAATAGTCAGCTGGCCAACAAAAGAGTTCACCGTGATGGTGCGGTTTTCGCCGGCCGGAGCCTGGGTCAGGTCAAGGGTTGTTTCACCCACGAAGTTCGGGATCGAAGGAACCATGTAGTTGTAGTTGGACTTATCTACCCGAACATTTTGCCAATCAATATCCAGCGCGCTTTGCGGTGCCGCCGAAGTGAGTGCAGCGATCGGCATGAAACCGAAAATCAGGGAAAACACTGCCATTACGCTGATCCAGCCGCCGTGACGTCCGCGTACTGCGCACACTGCCAGGGCCAGGCCCATCACGCCTGCCGCTAAGGCCGCCGAGATCACCAGGGAGCGCAGGCTCTGCTCAAGCACCATAGGAATTGCGCACATCACCAGCAAACCCAGGGTGATCAGGCTTAACATACTGCCCGGTCCGGGCGCCCAGTTTTTACGCTGGTAGGGCTGGTAGTTAGGGCGCGGGCCGCCCGCGTTGTAGTTGCCCTGCCAACGCGGAATGGGCTTACCGTTGCTGCCTACGGGCGGGGCGGAAAAAACCTGCTGGCCATCGCCGCCGTTGTAAGTGCTGTTGGGGCCGTGGCCGACGCCGCCGTCGTAACCTCGGGTTGAGGCGTAAGCCCCGTTTGGGTCGTAGTTTTCTGAGCCGACGCCGCTGTTTCCGTAGCCGCCGTCAGTGCCGCCCCCGTTGCCGCCGTCGGGACCATAGCCAGCGCCGCCGTCGTAACCGCCAGGGCCGTAAGGGTAGCCAGAGTAGTTTTGCGAGTTACGCCGTGAGTTAGCGATGAGCAGCACCGCTACCACAGCGGCGATACCAATAAAGGTACTACTGGCAAAAAAACTAGGTAATAAATCTACCGAAATGCTCGCCGGGGCGCCACTAAAGAGCGCTAACACAATCGCGCCAGCCAGGCCGCCGGTGAAGTCGCCGTGCAGGGCCTGCTCCATGTGGATGCGCCCATCTTCAACCTCGGGCAGGAAAGCCCAGGCCAGGGCGTAGAAGAAACCGCCAAAACCAAGCAGGGCGGCAACTATAAACAAGATGCGCACCAGGGTCATGTCGATGCCGTAGCGCTGGGAAATCCCCGAGCATACGCCACCAAGCACGCGCGGCTGGGCGCGGTAGAGGTTCATGGCGCGGATCGAGTTAAAGAAGCGGTCCATGCTGCTTTGGCCGTAGGCGCCGGGGTTGCTGTGGGTACCGGGGGTGCCCTGGAAGGTCTGGCCGGGTCGGCCTTGCGCGGTGCCAGCCTGGCCGTAAGCGTTCTGGCCGCTCTGCGCTGATCCTTGGAACCCAGAGCTGGTCTGCGCGGTGCCTTGTGTGGATTCACTTTGCGCCGAACCTGTAGAGTTCGCGGCGCCCTCGGCATCGTTGTTAAAGTCTTTGCTGTTCATGCTTCAAGTTTGCAGCTAACCGATGCTTTGGCGATATTGGGGACTACCCTGATATAACCCTGATTAATCCCCAGCTACCCCTAATGGCACCCCTGTGCGTGCAACTATATAAACGTGAGTGCTACCCCTAATCAATCCTCTGATTCCTCGCACCCTTCGACGCCGCCACTTGCAGGTTCGACGCCGCTGCCTGGCTCGTCGCCGCTGGCAGACTCCCCAGGGCCGACGTCGCCGCTGGCGGGCTCAGCGTCGCCTATCCCAGATCCGACGTCGCCGCTCGCCCCATCTTCGGCCGCATCTGCTCCTATTGGGGCTCAGGTCGCCGAGCCGGCTCCGGCTGCGGGGCAGCCTGAGTTTGTTGTAGCTCAGCCGGCTCCCGCTGCGGGGCAGCCTGCCCCGGCTGCAGCTCAGCCTGAGTTTGCTGGGGGACAACCCTGGCGCCCTGACTTTACTCCGCCGCCTAGTTGGCGCAATCCCAGGCCCGGCGTGCGGGGGAGCGGCGAGCCGCAAGTGGGCAGCACGCAGGGTAACTCTGGTCAGCGAAATTGGCCTTGGGGTAGTGCCTACGGGCAGCAAGGCGCCACCCAGGCGGCGTCGTCGCGCCCCCAACTAGTGCGCCTAAACCACAACCCCACCCCACTAGCTGACGGACAAATGCCCCCAGCAGCCCTAATGGGCGGGGTGTGCGCGGGCATAGCCACGCACCTGGGCGTAAATGTGTGGCTAGTGCGCGCTATTTTTGTGGGTCTGCTCTGCCTAAACGGGGTCGGCGCGCTGGCATATGCCCTGGCCATAGCCCTAATTCCAGCCGGCAACCCAGCCAGTTCACAGCTAGCCGCCCCCACCCGCCTGGCCGCGCAGCTAAACCAGCTACAGAGCAAAGACGGCAGAGATCAGGCCACCACCATATTTAGCGGCGTAGTGCTGCTAGCCCTGGCCGCAATCCTGGTGGCCTGGAGTCGAGGCTGGCTGGAAAGCAATGCCTATGTGCCGCTACTGATAATCGGCTGCGGCGCCGCCCTGGCCTGGAGCCAAGCCGAAGAAGTAATGCACACCCCGCGTTCAATGGGGGCGCTCGCACGCTTAGTGGCTGGTCTGGCCCTATCGGTTTTAGGGGTGCTGATTTGGCTTAGCGACCACACCGACATGTCAGGTATGCTGATCGGGGCGTTCGCGGCCCTAGTGATGCTAAGCGTGGTGGCCCTAGTGCTCGCCCCGCTGTGGCTGGGAGTAATCAGGCAACTATCCCAGACCCAAGCCGCCCAGGCACGCGCCTCCGAACGCGCCGACATTGCCGCCCACCTACACGACTCAGTGCTGCAAACCCTCACCCTGCTGCGCGCCCAAGCTGACGACCCCCAGCGCGTGGCCGCCCTGGCGCTAAGCCAAGAACGTGAACTGCGCGCCTGGCTTTACGGGGACAACCACCCCACCAACGAAAACCTTCGCAGCGAGGTAGAAAGCGTTTCACGTGAAATTGAGCAGCTTTACGGCGTGCCTGTAGATAGCGTGATTGTGGGAGACACCCCGGCCACCGCCAAAACCCGCGTGCTCACCTCGGCCCTGCGTGAAGCCCTAGCCAACGCGGTACGCCACGGCAAACCCCCAATCAGCCTATATGTGGAGGTCAGCGGCCAAGAAGTGGAAGCCTACGTGCGCGATCACGGCGCCGGCTTTGACCTAGAAGCCATAAACCCAGACCGCCACGGGGTACGCGACTCCATCATCGGCCGTATGCAGCGCCACGGCGGCAGTGCCACTATTCGCGCCCGCGAACCGGGTACAGAGGTGTGTTTGCGCCTGGCCTTGCAGTAGCTGGCTGCACTGACGGCGCTGGCTGCAGGAGTTGGGTGCACTGACGGCGCGCTGGCTGCGCTGGCTGCACAAAAACTGACATTTCGTCCGTTGCCTATAAAACCCCATGTATTTTTTATAGGGAAGGGATGATTTTGGGTGTAGGGGAGCAAATACAATTAACTACATGGCTGAACCTCTAAGTGTCCTGCTCGTTGACGATCACGCCCTTATTCGCGCCGGGGTGCGCGCCCAACTAGAGCGCGTGCCGCAGCGAGTCACTGTGGTGGGTGAGGCCGAGGATGTGCCCGGGGCAATCGCCGCCGTCCACGCCCTAAAACCCGATGTGGTGCTGCTAGACGTGCACCTGCCCGGCGGTAACGGCTCCGGTGGCGCCCAGGTGGCGCGCGAGTGTGCAGATGTTAGCCCCACCCGCTTTTTAGCCCTAAGTGTCTCTGACGCCGCCGACGACGTCGTAAGTGTTATCCGGGCCGGCGCTCGCGGGTATGTCACTAAAGCCATTGCCCCGTCTGACCTGGTGGCAGCCATTGAGCGGGTAGCTAGTGGTGACGCTGCTTTCTCCCCGCGCCTAGCCGGTTTTGTGCTGGATGCGTTTGGTTCCACCCCAGCGCAGGTAGAAGACAGTGAACTGGACTTACTTTCCAACCGTGAACGCGAAGTTATGCGTCTAATTGCGCGCGGCTACACCTATAAAGAGGTAGCCGGTGAACTGTTCATCTCCATTAAAACTGTGGAAACCCACGTCTCTAAAGTGCTGCGCAAGCTGCAACTATCTAACCGCTATGAGCTAACCCGCTGGGCTAACGCCCGTAACCTGGTCTAACCCCAGCCTGCCATCTGCCTGCCAAAACGCCCGCTTAAAAGTAACCTGGTATGAAACATGGAAAGACAAATTCTTTACCCTAGCGGCCAAGCCGACTTTAGTGCCCGAGTGCCAGCGCTGGTACATCTAGGTTCAGGCCACCTGGTGCTAGTTCATGATCTACGCCCGCGTCCCAAAGGTGAACACTGGCGTTCCAGCGGCGGCGCGCTGCCTGACGACCTGCCCAACCCCAACTCGGTAGTGGTGCGCCACAGCTACAACCACGGCTCCACCTGGGATGACGCCCAGATCCTGGCTGAGGGGGTAGCGCGCGGTTACAGCCTGGACGGTATCGGCTGCGGCTACTCTGACCCCTCCCTGATCTGGGATGGCAGTAAGTTACACCTATTTATTACAGCCTCACGACTAACTGGCCTGTTTGGGGCCAAGCCGGCCCTGCAAGCCCCAGCCCCGGGTTGGCATGAAACTCCCGCCGCCGCCCTAGCCAAGCAGGGTGATGAGGAGTTAGCCCTGCTCTACGGGGTCAGCCGGGATAATGGTTACACCTGGAGCTGGCGCCAAATCGATATGGCCGCCGCCGCGACAAACGGCAAACGTAGTTGGCGCACCAATTTCAAGGTAGCTCCCTGCGGTTTTAGCGTCTCGGGTCATGGCGCCTGCCTAAATAGCGGCCGCCTGGTACAACCCCTAGTGCTGCGGATAGAGGGCAGCAGTGAGGGGGCGCAGCAGTTGCAGGCCTGCTGTTTGCTTAGCGACGACGGCGGCCAAAGCTGGTTCCTGGGCCAACCTTGTCAGCAAACACAGGCAGGACAAACCGGCTCCCTGGCCGGCGGCACCGCCACCAGCGGCGTCGATGAATTTTGCATAGCCCAAGTAAACGCAGACGTTCTGCTGCTTTCTGCTCGTGACGCCGGCTATAGCGGCCAGCGCCTGTCTGCAGTCAGCGTAAACGGGGGAGTTAGCTGGTCTAAGGCTTCGCCCGATCCTGTGGCCGATCCGGGCTGTAACGCGGGCATGGTTAGCGTGCGCGCCAGTGAATTTGGGTTAGTGATTGTTTCTGACCAACCGCATGTATTTTTAATGCAAGCTGAGCTTTACAACACTGTTTACGGCGGTAGGCATGCCGATGACCGGTTCGCACTGCTCACTAACGCTTTTGATGCGCGCCAACGCCGTAATGGCTGGCTGGAAGCCGTGCTGCTACCCCCGGGCGCAGACTATGGTTACACAGAGGGAGAAGAGTATGGGCCGGTGCGCTATCAGTTCTTAGCTGAGCTTGAGCCAGGTAGTTTTGGCTACAGCGATGTGGCCTGGACTGATCGCACCGTGGTGGTTGTTTATGAAAGTGAGGGCGGCCTCAAACAGGTAAGTTTAAGCGCGGGAGAGATACGTCAACGAGTGGTTTAAGTCCCAACGGGGTGGAATAGGTGGCCTGACGGGTGGCAGTATGGGAGAGTGACTATCCCCGTGCAAGCCGCAGTCAGCCATCTTCAGGCTGCCAAAGTGGCGATTATCCCTACCGACACCGTCTATGGAATCGGCGCGTTAGCAAGTGACGCTCACGCCGTGGCACAGGTGTTGGCAGCCAAAGGTCGGGGACGGCAAATGCCCCCGCCGGTACTAGTCAGCGACATCTCTCAGCTAGACGGCGTCGTCGCCAATATCCCCACCCCCGCCCGCGCCCTCATGGAAGCTTACTGGCCCGGGGCGCTCACCCTGATTCTTCCCGCCCACCCAGATCTAAGCTGGGACCTGGGCGAAACCGGCGGCACCGTAGCCGTACGCCAACCCAACTATCCGCTCACTTTGCAGCTGCTGAGCCAAACCGGCCCGCTGGCAGTTACCAGCGCCAACCTCACCGGCCAGCCGCCCGCCACCGACGCCACCCAGGCGCGCACTTACTTTGGTCCTCAGATCGACTCGGGCGAGATTTACTTGCTCGACGACGGCGCCACCCCTGGCCCGGTACCCTCCACTATCGTTTCTTTCGCAGCTCCCCAGCCTAAGGTGCTGCGTGTAGGGGTGCTCAGCGTGGCGCAGATCGAAGCTGTTATCGGCAAGGTAAACGGATAGGGGTCGCCTGTGAAGGTTTACCTACTGATTTTGTTGGTGGCTGCGGCCATTACCTATGTGAGTGTGCCGGTGGTGCGCCATATCGCTTTGGTGACTCACACGCTCACCCCGGTGCGTTCGCGTGACGTGCACAAGGTTCCCGTGCCGCGTCTGGGCGGGGTAGCCATGTATGTGGGTATGGTGGCTGCCATTGCGGTGGCCTCGCATATTCCCTATCTGGAGGGCGTGTTTGAAGGCGGCAGCGCCTGGGGCGTGGTGACTTCCGGCGGCCTGCTGTGTGCACTGGGCGTGGTGGATGACCTCTTTGACCTGGAATGGTGGGCAAAACTTGCCGGCCAAGCCCTGGCTGCCTCGATTTTGGCCTGGCAGGGTGTGCAACTGGTGTCTTTCCCAATTGCGGGGCTGACTATCGGTTCTTCCGGTTTTTCCATGGTCATGACGATTTTCGTGGTACTTACCGCCATTAACGCCGTTAACTTTGTTGATGGTTTGGACGGTTTGGCTGCGGGAACTGTAGCTATTGGTGCCATGGCGTTTTTTGGCTACACCTATGTGCTTACCCGTAACACGTCGCCTGACTCTTACGCCTCACTGGCGGCCACATTAGGTGCCGCCTTGATCGGTATCTGCCTGGGCTTTTTGCCGCATAACTTCAACCCGGCCACAATTTTCATGGGCGACTGTGGCTCTATGCTGCTGGGTCTAATGAGCGCGGCCACGGCAATTGTGGTTACCGGCCAGATTGACCCGATTTCGATTAGCTATGGGCGCGCGCTACCGGCCTTCTTGCCGGTGCTGTTGCCCCTGGCCATGATGCTGTTGCCGTTAACGGACATGATGCTGGCTGTGGTGCGTCGCGTTAGCGCAGGTAAAAGCCCCTTCCATCCGGATCGTATGCACATCCACCACCGTCTGCTTTCGGCTGGTTTGACGCACCGGCGCGTGGTGCTGGTTATGTATATGTGGACGGCGGCGGTGGTTTTCCCGCTGGCGGCTTGGGCCTTCATTGAGACTCGTCAGGCTATTTTGGCCCTGGGACTATCCCTGATCGCGGCCTTCGTGTTCACCGGCTTTATGCGCAAAACTAAAGAGCCCGGGCAGAAGTCTGCCAAAAAACCTGCAAAGAAACCTAAGAAGAAGCCTGCCGCTAAGAAGGATCTGCCCGATTCAGTACATCCAGCTAAGCTTCCCGACAAGACTGATGCCACTCCAGTGGTGCGCGTGCGTAGCGCCTCCACGCCCGTGGTTGATAGCTCCTCTCTCAGTGCAGCTAGCTCGGCCACCGCTAGTGTGCCTGTTGTGGCTAGTTCTGCTGCAGCTGGTTTGCCCACTACAGCTGCTGTAGCTGCGGTTTCACCCAGTGTGCCCTCTGCTAGTGTGCCTGCCCCTGCTGAGGCTGGTTCTGTTGCGGCCGCTGGCTCTGTTGCGCCCGCTGGTTCTGCTGCTTCTACTGCCACGACGTCGCCTAGGACCCGCCGCTCTAGGCTTAAGCCACGCTCGACCACGCCGCCTTGGCTACAGTCGGCTGAGCCGGCTAGTGCTGCCTCTGCTGCTTCTAGCGTTAGTGCGGCCTCGACGGCGTCCTCAAGTGCTGATTTGAATGCACCTTCAAGCCTTAGTGCACCCTCAACGCAATCTGCGCCTTCATCCTATTTTGCGACCAACTCGCCCGCTGATGTCACCGCATCTAAGCTAACTGCGCCGGTTGCTCCAGCGGCTCAAGCCGGGCAAATGCCGGGTGCTGATGCCCAGCCGCGTCGTCGTCGAGCTGGCCGCCACGCTGCTACTACGCCAGAGCAGCCTTTTACCCAGGCCACTCAGGCCGTCCCGGCGCTAAGGCAGCCAGCAGTCACTCCGGCTGCACCAGCAGCTGCGTCCCAGCAGGCCGTCCAGGCCGGTGCACCGCAGCCGAGCCAGCAGCCCGCTGTGCCGGTGAGCCCACAGCCCGCCGTGCCGGCGAGTCCGCAGCCGCCGTCGAGCCCACAAGGCCCTTACACAGCCGGCACTAACAGCAGCCCGGCATGGCAGCCCCCGCGCAACCCCAACATGCGCTACGACGTCGTGCCCAACCAATCCCTATGGGAAGACGAGGATGACGACGACACCAACCCCACCGGAGTGCCGGTAATTTAAAAGCGCCGGTAGCTAACCAATAAGCGAGCCAAATGAGCCATCTAAGCGCCACCCAGAACTTCCGCCGCACCGCCCGCCGCTGCTTAGCGGTTGGACTGATCCTTGCCTGCCTAAGCCTGGGGATTTCCTTCGCATTAGAAGGAGCCAAGGCGGCTGGGCTGGCCTGGGGCGGGGCAGCGGGCCTATTGCTGAGCCTGGTGACCGCCGCGATCTTGTACATTCCCTGGGAGCTCTACCCGCAGCTGGCCGGCTCAGGGGTCATGATCGACTTCGCGCTCAAAGTGCTGGTGATGATCGGCTGCCTGATAGCGCTAAAAAATTTGGGTGATAAAGCAGTTAACCCGCGCTACTTTGTACTGTCTTTAGCTGTAATCCTGGTGGGTTTAACCTTAACGCAAGTAGTGAGTTTAGCTACAGGTAATAGGGTATATGTAGAGACAATTGACTCAAAGTCGGGGCCAACGTCCTAAGTAATTCTGCTAAAAGAGTTGCTGCTGTGACTTAAGCGACTGTAGCTAGGTACTAAGGCGTGCTTTCAACGAAGCTTTAGGAGCACAATAGGTACTTAGGAATTGCTGTAAGGTGAATAGCCGAGACGCAGTAGTTTTATGAAACCTAAACCATCAACCAAAGGGGGGCCTCGGTGCTGGATGTAACCGCACCCGCTCAGCTGGTCACGGCTGTAGCCGCGAAAGGTGGATTTGTGCCACCAAGCATCGATGACTTCTTTCCTCCAGCGTTAGCATTCTTGAACACCCCGTTTGAGCTCAACCGCATCATGCTGGTACGCATTATCATGACGCTAGTGCTAGTGCTGGCATTTGGGATCGGGGCTGCGCGCGCCAAGCTGGTGCCTGGACGTTTCCAAAACATGCTGGAAATGCTGCTGGAATTCGTGCGCAAAAACGTAGCTGAAGACGTACTAGGTCCGCGTCGCGCTGTGCGCTACACGCCGGTACTGACCGTAGTTTTCCTAGGCATCTTGTTTATGAACCTAGCCGGAATTATCCCAGGCCTGCAGGTGGCAGGTACCTCGGTAATCGGTATGCCGCTAGTGTTCGCTATCTTCGCCTACGTCATCTTTGTGGCAGCAGGTATTAAGGCCTCGCACGGCAATCCGTTCAAGTTCTTCAAAGACCAAACCATGCCTAAAGGTGTGCCCGGGGTGCTCTACGTGCTGGTAACCCCCATCGAAATCTTCTCCACCTTCATCATGCGGCCAGTGACTTTGACACTACGTCTTTTGGCCAACATGGTTTCTGGACACATCCTGCTAGCCCTGTGCTTCCTGGCCACAAACGCTCTGTTCTTTGAGGCCAGCGGCTGGATTAAGGGCCTGGGTGTAGTCACTTTGGGGCTGGGCCTGGTGTTCATCCTGTTTGAAGCTTTCGTGGCTGTCTTGCAGGCATACATCTTCGCCCTGCTGACGGCGGTCTACATCGACACCTCGATCTCCGCCCACTGATCGCCTAGATACTTACTTAGGCAAATAAAGCTATCCTTAACTAACAAAGACCATCGGCTTAAACCTAAGCCGGTTTCAACCACAAGGAGAACAATTCCATGACTGGCTCCATCGCTACCATCGGTTACGGTCTGGCTACCCTAGGCCCCGGTATCGGCATCGGTATCGTCGTTGGTAGACCCAGGAAGGTACTGCTCGTCAGCCCGAGGTTGCTGGTGCGCTGCGTACCAACATGTTCATCGGTGCAGCCCTGATTGAGGCTCTGGGTCTGCTCGGCTTCGCTGCTGGCTTCGCCTTCTGATCATCATGGCATCAGCCAGCGTATATACCGCTGTGCTCGCTGCCGCGCACTCTAGCGAACACAGCGAGCACTCCATCCTGCTGCCAGAGCCAGCTGACCTGATCTGGGGTTCGCTGTGCTTCGTTGTGATCGCCGTCGTGCTACTTAAGTACGCGCTGCCTAAGTTCACCGCGATCCTAGATGAGCGTACTGCCAAGATTCAGGCTGGTCTGGACTTCGCCGAACAGGCAAAATCTGACCGCACCCGCACCCAGAAAGAAGCTGCGGAACTGGTTGAAGGTGCCCGTCGCGACGCTGCTGCGCTACGCGACAAGGCCCACAGTGAGGCTGAACATATCCTCACCCAGGCCCGCGTCAACGCTGAGGGAGAAGCTGATAAAGCCCTGGCGGCCTCCAAGCGCCAGCTTGAAGCTGAAACCGGTGCAGCCCGTGAAGCTCTACGCAGCGAAGTAGGCCTGCTGGCAACCGAAATTGCCGAAAAGCTACTGCGCGCCGAGCTGTCGGACCCCAAAGCGGCAGCACGTCTAATTGACGAATCTATCGCCCAGCTTGAAACCGAAGCGAGTGTGCGTTGATGAGCGCCGAGCTCACAGCCAAAGTCTGGGCTAGACAGCTAGCCGCCGGTGGAAAGCGCTCCGTGGTGCTAGGTCGCCAGATGCTGGGCGTAGCCCACATCATTGCTGAAAATCGTCCGCTACTTAACTCACTTACCGACCCTGCCCGTTCCAATGCGGATAAGCAGAAACTGGCACGTGAAGTCTTTACCGGCACAGCGGATGCAGCAGTTGTGAAGCAGCTTTGTGAACTGGTGACCGGCCACTGGCTAGACCCCATCAAGCTACTGACACGTATGCACGATCTTGGTATCGAATCGGTTATTGCCGGCTCGGTCAGTGCCTCAGTGCCAGTTGAAGATGAGCTCTTCGCGGTAATCAACGTGCTAAAGCACGACCGGCAGCTACGTCAAGCTCTGGACCCCTCGCGCCTTAGCACCCCAGACCAGCGCGCACAGCTAGCCACCAGGTTGTTTGAAAGCCAGCTTTCAGAAGCTGCGCTGACCCTCCTAGTGTGGTGCGCCCGCCACGAGGTGCGTGCCGGCATCACCTACAACCTGCGCCGTGTATGCGAGCTTGCCGCACGTCGTCGGGGCCTAGTGATTGCCAACGTGACCAGCGCCGTCGAGCTAACCCAAGCCCAGCAGCAGCGCCTGATCAAGGCCCTAGCCAAACGCACCGGGCACGACGTCGAACTGCACCTAGAGGTAGACCCTGAGGTAATCGGGGGCCTGCGCATCCTGGTCGACGAGCGTCTATACGACAACACCACCCGCAGCGCCCTCAAGGCACTGCGCACCCAAATCGCTTAAACATTCGTGCCGGCAACGGCAGTAAATGAGGTAAGGAACCGCAATATGGCTGAGCTGAGTATCTCTCCCGCAGAGATTCGCAGTGCTCTAAATGAGTTTGTTAGCTCCTACCGAGCCACCGACGTGGCCGGTGAAGAAGTCGGTCAGGTCGTGTTTGCTGCCGACGGTATCGCCCACGTGGAGGGGCTGGCCGGCACCATGGCCAACGAGCTGCTGTCTTTCGAAGACGGCACCCTAGGTATGGCCATGAACCTGGAAGAGCGCCAGATCGGCGTCGTCGTTCTAGGTGACTACACCGGCATTGAAGAAGGACAGGCTGTACGCCGTACCGGCGAGGTACTGTCCGTGCCGGTCGGTGACGGCTACCTGGGCCGTGTAGTAGACCCGCTGGGTAAGCCCATCGACGGTCTAGGCGACATCACCGATCTAGAAGGACGCCGCGCTCTGGAGCTACAGGCTCCCGGCGTTATGCAGCGTAAGAGTGTGCACGAGCCGCTGCAGACCGGTCTTAAGGCCATCGACTCCATGATCCCGATCGGTCGTGGCCAGCGCCAGCTGATCATTGGTGACCGTCAGACCGGTAAGACCGCTATCGCTCTGGACACCATCTTGAACCAGCGTGACAACTGGCTCAGCGGTGACCCCAACAAGCAGGTGCGCTGCATCTACGTAGCCATCGGCCAGAAGGGCTCCACCATCGCCTCGGTGCGTCGCACCCTAGAAGAGGCCGGCGCGCTGGAATACACCACCATCGTGGCCTCGCCCGCTTCAGACCCTGCCGGCTTCAAGTACCTAGCTCCCTACACCGGTAGCGCCATCGGTCAGCACTGGATGTACAACTCCAAGCACGTGCTGATTGTTTTCGATGACCTATCCAAACAGGCTGAAGCCTACCGTGCAGTGTCGCTGCTGCTGCGTCGTCCCCCGGGCCGTGAAGCCTACCCCGGCGACGTCTTCTACCTGCACTCTCGCCTGCTAGAGCGTTGCTCCAAGCTATCCGATGACCTCGGTGGCGGCTCCATGACCGGTCTGCCCATCATCGAGACCAAAGCCAACGATGTTTCGGCCTACATCCCCACCAACGTCATTTCTATTACCGACGGCCAGATCTTCCTGCAGTCCGACCTGTTCAACTCTGACCAGCGCCCGGCTGTTGACGTAGGTGTCTCGGTATCCCGTGTGGGTGGTGCCGCACAGATCAAGGCCATGAAGAAGGTCTCCGGTACCCTCAAGATCACCCTGGCCCAGTACCGCTCCATGCAGGCCTTCGCCATGTTCGCCTCCGACCTGGACGCCGCCACGCGTGCCCAGCTCACCCGTGGTGCTCGCCTGATGGAACTGCTAAAGCAGCCCCAGTACACCCCCTACAAGGTCCAGGACCAGGTAGCCAGTGTGTGGGCAGGTACCAACGGTTACCTCGACGACGTCGCCCTTAAGGACGTATCTCGTTTCGAGAAGGAGATGCTCAACTACCTGCACTCTGAAACCGACGTACTAGAGACCATCGCCACCACCGGTCAGCTGACCGATGAGACTGAAGACAAGCTGCGTAAGGCCGTTGAGGCTTTCCGTACCACCTTCATGGGCGACGGCGCACTGCTAGACGCCGAGGTGGCTGAGCTTGAGGATGCCCCTGCTGCTGAGCGCACCGTAGAGCAGATCGAAGTCAAGCGAGGCTGAGGTGGCTGGAGCACAACGCGTTTATAAGCAGAGGATTAACTCCACTCGAACCCTGAAAAAGGTCTTTAGGGCTATGGAGCTAATCGCTGCCTCGCGCATTGGCGCGGCCCGCGATGCCGCCCAGAGCTCGGGTCCTTACAATGCGGCGCTATCTCGCGCAGTGGCGGCAGTGGCCTCCTACTCAGGCTTAGACCACCCCATTACCCGTGAACGCACCGACACCAACCGGGTAGCGGTACTGGTGGTTACCTCTGACCGTGGTATGGCTGGGGCTTACTCGGCCACCATCCTGCGTGAAAGTGAACGACTCATCGAGCACCTGGTTGAAGAGGGCAAAGAGCCGGTGATCTACACCTGCGGTCGCCGCGCGCAAGGCTACTTCTCCTTCCGCGACCGTCCGGTAGAAAAATCTTGGGTGGGCGAGTCTGACCGTCCCAGCCCGCAAATGATTGACGATATTTCGGCAACTTTGCTCAGCACCTTCCTGGCTAAACCTGAAGACGGTGCCGTAAGCGAAGTGCACATCGTCTTTACGCGGTTCAAAACCATGGTTACCCAGGTGCCGGAAGTACGCCGTATGCTGCCGCTGCGCGTAGTGGATGTGGAAGGTCCCGGTGAATTGGTCCGTGAAGACGTGGCCGCCACCCAGGAGCGTTTCCACGCTGAAGAAACTACCGCCATGCCACTGTATGAGTTTGAGCCTTCCAGTGCAGAAGTACTCAACGCTCTGCTGCCGCGCTATGTGGCCAGCCGCATCAATGACGCGCTGCTGCAAAGCGCCGCCAGTGAGCTGGCTAGCCGTCAGCGTGCCATGCACACGGCCACCGACAACGCCGAAGAACTCATCACTACTTACACCCGTCTGGCAAACGCCGCTCGACAGGGTGAAATCACCCAGGAAATCACCGAAATTGTTTCCGGTGCTGACGCCCTGGCGGGAAAGTAAACGCCCAGATAGAACACGGAAGAACGATAAATGGCTAATTACCCAAACACCGGGGCTACCGGGCGTATTACCCGCATCATCGGCCCCGTAGTAGACATTGAGTTCCCGCCGGACGGACTACCGGCGATGTACAACGCATTGCACACGGATCTAACCCTAGATGGGGTTACCTCCACCCTAACTTTGGAAGTAGCCCAGTACCTGGGTGACAACATTGTGCGTGCAATTTCGCTTAAGCCCACTGACGGTCTGGTGCGTGGAGCCCAGGTAATCGACACCGGCGCCCCCATCTCTGTGCCGGTAGGTGACATCACCAAGGGCCACGTGTTCAACGTGACCGGTGACGTGCTAAACCTCAAGGAAGGCGAGCACTTCGAGGTTTCCCAGCGTTGGCCTATCCACCGTCAGCCCCCGGCCTTCGATGAGCTAGAGTCCAAGACTCAGATGTTCGAGACCGGCATTAAGGTAATCGACCTACTAACCCCCTACGTACAGGGTGGAAAGATTGGTCTATTCGGTGGTGCCGGTGTGGGTAAGACCGTGCCGATTCAGGAAATGATTCAGCGTGTGGCCCAGGATCACGGTGGTGTGTCCGTGTTCGCTGGTGTGGGTGAGCGTACCCGTGAGGGTAACGACCTGATCGTCGAAATGGGTGAAGCTGGGGTGTTCGACAAGACCGCCCTGGTCTTCGGCCAGATGGACGAGCCCCCGGGCACCCGTCTGCGCGTGGCTTTGACCGCCCTGACCA
>ERZ772961.510-NODE-510-length-15848-cov-10.475147_pt1 | contig 15848 bp, 14 predicted proteins | sample MGYA00580677_ERZ772961 | MGnify/ENA primary metagenome ERZ772961 (study PRJEB29015, sample SAMEA2738088) | human oral metagenome | biome: human oral; feature: human-associated habitat; material: saliva | place: China | collected 2227 ... | reverse complement strand
GCCGTAGCTACCCTGCGCATGACTGGCAGGCACCAGGATGAGTGCATGTTCGAGGTCACCTTCACCGCCGACGGTTCGACGCGTACGACCCCCGTCCCCGATGCGCTGACGCCCAGCTTGCCGTCCACCTGCTACTTCGACCCGAAGCAGGTGAGTATCAGCGCCGACGGATCGGCTCTGTACATGGACGCCTTCGTCGGTGCCGACAAGAACAAATACGTCATCGACACCGTCAACGGCGAGGCCTACATGTCTCCGGCGCTCAACGACTCGGAACAGCTCACCTGGGTCTACGACGACATGCTCATCGCCGTGTCCAAGGCCGGTGTCAAGGCCTTCGTGCCCGCCTCCTCCTGACGTCGGCAACGACTCGGGACGCTTTCCCTCGCGTCCCAACGCCCGGTGCCGCATGGTAGAAACGTCTCATGAGCAACGACGATTTTCGCGTAACACCTCCCGGCGAGGCGCAGCCGCGTTCGTCGCGCGCACGCAGCGAAGAGTCCCCAAGCTGGGCCGACGCCTTCGTCCTGCCCGAGTTCGATTCCCCGCCAGATTTGGCACCGCTGCCCGACCTCGCTCCGCTGCCGGACATAGCACCACTGCCCGACCTTGACGAATTCTTGAAGGCCGACCCGCTCGCAGGATTCGACGAGGCCGTGGCCGCGCAGGCGGACACCGTCAGTTCGTCGGGGGTCGACACCTTCCCGAACGAGACGCCAGCCACCAAGGCCTCGCACACCCCGAGCAAAGCCACACCCGCGAGCGCGGCCACGGCCTCGTCCCGGGCGGTGCCCGATGATATCCCGCCGCACGGCGACAGCCCCGCCCCGGCGTCCAAGGAAACCGGGGACACCAGCAAATCCAGCAAGCGCTCCGTGGCCGCCACGCTCGCGGCCCTTGGTGCCACGATTGGTACCGCGTTTTCGACGGGCCACGTCGGTGGCAGTACCACGCCTCGCGTCCATACCCCACGGGTGCCGCACGGGTCACTGCCGAGCGCGCCGCTGACGCACGCGCCGCTGCCGAGTTTACCGAGCCTGCCGTCGCTCCCATCAGCGGGATACCAGGGAAGCGCACAGGATACGCACGCCCTGTCGCCTGCGCGGGCATCGGGTGCCACGACCGCGTGGACGATCCCTGTGTCGGCTCAATCAGCCGACGCGACACCGCAGTTCCACGTGGATGGGTCAACCCTGTACATTGCCTCTGATGCTGCGAACAGCAGCAAGAACGGCTCGGCCGTCACGGTGTCAGCCTACGACTTGTCAGGGAGTACACCCGCCCACCTATGGACGTCGACGGGTCCCACACAGAGCTCAGCGAGATTGTCGTTCCACACGCCCGCGTTCGTCTCGGGCGGGGACCAGGTCTTTTTTCACGACGTCGTCATCGACAAGGCTACGGGCGCGCAAACTCAAGCTCCCTGGGGGACAGATTTTCCCCTGGCTCTGGCTGACGACGTCATGGTGACGTGCTCGACCACAACGACGTGCAGCGGATGGATGCGCGAGGGCGGCGAGTGGACGAACCTGTGGACCACGTCCACGGCGACACAGTCCGGGTATGGGTTGCGTGACCATGATCTGGGCTATGCGCCTGCGGGCACTGCAGTCGCAGGGAACGGTGTGCACGCCTCGGTCCTGGTTCCCACCGCAACCAACGAACTCCCGCAGATCCTCAACGTCCATACCGGCGAGGCGACGACCTTGAGCAATCCCGACGGGAACGGCGACTCCCGGAAGGTCGAGGTGGCCACCGACGGTTTCGTCGTCTACGAGAGCTCCGGTTCTCGTGGGTCTGTCTTCGACAGCGATGGGGTCCTTCAGGCGACGTTCACCGCCGAACAGGACCTGCCCGCGCTCAGCCGGGACGGGACGCAGCCGACGACGTCGGACATCCAGACCTTCATGACACAGAAGCGAGCGGCGTGGGCGACGGGAACGGTGAGCATGACCGGCACGGGCGAGTGCACGATCACGGTTGCCCTGACCGCCGACGACTCGACGCACGAGGTCCCACTCCCGGACGCTGCACGCCGGTTCGTGCGCGACGACTGTTCCCTCACCCCGAAGGACCTGCGTATCAGCGCCGATGGATCGACCCTGTATGTCAGGTCCTTCAACTCCCAGGACACTAACAGCTACATCATTAACACCGCCGATCGTTCGTCTTCCTCGACGAAAGACTTCAAAAAGGCCACACGCCTCACCTGGGTCTTTGACGACATGCTGATCGGCATCACCGATAAGGAAATCAAGGCGTTCGTTCCTGCTTCCTCGTGACGAGGCCTGGGTGGCCACGGCGTCATGCTCAGTGTGCGGGTGTGATAGAAACGACTCATGAGCAACGACGATCACCCCCGCGCGAGTAGCCCGGTACCCCAGCCGTTGCACGCCTCGAACGGCGGCTCTCAGGCACCCGCGCCTCAGCCTCCGCAGTCGTTCTCCCAGGACCGCCAGGTGCCTCAACCCACTGCTCAGCAGCCCCCACGGCGAACGAAACTAGGCCGTCAGGCGCTCGTTGTCCTCGTTACTTTGGTTGCGGTACTCGTCATCGGTGCCCTCGCCGGATTTCTGTACGAGCTTTCCGTGAGGAGCACGTACATTCACGTCCGTCATCCAGATCCGACGCCGGAAGCGACTGCCCCGCAGATCGAGGCGGATCCCACCCCGGTCGGCTATCAGGGGACAGCGACCACCACGACGGAGTTGTCCCCTGCCTGGTCCTCCGGCCTCGCGACGGCGTGGACGCTTCCCACGGACCCCGATTCCCCCGTTCCACAGCTCATCGCCGAAGGAACCACCCTATTCGCCGTCGCCCACGGGGTGGGGGCCAATACGGCGACGACCGTGACCGCCTACGACATTTCCGACAACGAACCGGTCACCTTGTGGACAACGACCGGCCCCGCGACGGAACGGGTGGCGGTCGATAGGACCCCAGTGTACGTCTCGACCGACGACCAACTACTAATCGACGGCCTCATCGTGGATAAGGCAAGCGGCCAGCAGACCCTGGCCCCGTGGAGCACCGACCTTCCCGTCGGCGTCTCCGAGGGAAACCTCGTCACCTGCGACACGATCACAACATGCGCCGGGTGGACGCGAGACTCAGGGACGTGGACTCAGCGCTGGAGTTCCACGACCTCGCTCCAACGAAGCAGCGGTCTCCTGCTCTCAACGATCACGAAGCTACCCACCGCCGTCATCGGGAGCGGCGTAAGCGCAGCCATCATCCTCCCCCTCGACGAGTCGACGTTCTCCCCACAGATCGTGGACCCGCGCACGGGAGCGGTCACGACCATCGGTAGCCCACCAGCAAGCGACTCCTCATCACGCCCTGTGATCGTCGCTGCGAGCGACGGACTCGTCGTGAGGCGCGACAAGGCCGACGTCGCCTACGACGTAACGGGACAGGTCGTGTGGGCCGTGGAAAAGAAACGCCTCAGCGGCGTTCCGAGCTACGACCGTCGTCCGCCGACACTGAGCGAGCTGAAGGAGTTCTTCCGCAATCAGCCAGCATCGTGGACGACGGCCACCGTGCACGTGGATTACCACGACCAGTACTACGCCGGCCGCGCGCACGACGACACGACGCTGAGCGTCACCAACACCGACTCGGGGACCAGCCGCTGCCTGTATGTGTCGGGTGACTTTCTGTCGAGCAAGGAGGATCATGGTATTTTTGAGGCATCCGATGTACGCGCTGCCTCTGATGGCTCGGCGGTGTATCTCCGCGTCACACAAGAACGAGGACCGCAGTCCTTCTTCGTCGACATGAACGGCGAGGTCGTATACACATCGCACGAACTGAACCAGGCGACAAACCTGACATGGGCCTTCGACGATCTCCTCATCGGCGTGACCGACGGGCAGATCATGGCCTTCACACCGAAGGCCTCGTGACCCTCTCTCACCGAGCACTGACAGAACACAGGGACAGACCGTGAACACCCAACGATCTCCCTCCCGGACCTCCTCCCGCGAGTCCACCCCTATGCGAAGGAAGAGCTTGTTCGTGAGCAACATCTCGGATGCCACCGCGGTCGTCCTCGTCGACGAGGCTCACGACGCCCCTCCTCTCATAAACGCAGGTGAGTCATTCCCCGACCAGGGACGCTTCAGGACGTTCGCAACCTGACATCATGCTGTGCTCGCACGCCAGCCCCCTGTTCCGCACGTGGGCCGTCTGCTCCGTACGTGGGCGGGGTTGCCCACATTCGGAATAGCGGGTTAGCGTGCGGAGGAGAGGGACTCTCCGATAAGCGAGCGCGGAGTATCTGTTCTCTGGCCCCGAGCCGCGGAGTACCGACGAAGCGATCCGCTGGAATAAACCCCAACACAACACCTAGGACTAGTCCCGCCAACACGACATGTCCAATAACCCCAATAGACGACACGTCCCCGACGCCCGAGACTTGCTCGGTCGCGTCGGGGACGTGTCACGCGTGGGCGTGGGGCCTCGCCGAGGCCTCAGTCCGCCATGTGGTCGAGCGTGGCACGCTCGGCTTTGACGGGTGCCGTCAGGGCCAGGCCCACACCAAGGATCAGCATGATGCCGAGGATGCCCCAGTAGGTGTAGTCCGCGCCCGCGGGGGTCATCCGCTTACCGATCATGAGGAAGAGGCCATACATGGCGGGGGCCATGAAGGACACGGCGCGGCCCGTCGTGGCGTAGAGGCCGAAGACCTCGCCCTCGCGACCCGCGGGGATGATGCGCGACAGGAAGGAACGCGACGCGGACTGGGTGGGGCCAACAAAAACACACAGGACCAGACCGAGGCTCCAGAACACGATGGGTCCGTGGGCGTGCAGGAAGAAAACGCCGAACCCAGCGACAACCATTGCGGTCAGGGACAGCATAATGACGTTCTTCGGGCCGATCTTGTCGTCCACCCACCCGAACGCCACGGTCGCCAGGCCCGCAACGATGTTCGCGGCGATCGCGAAGATCATGACATCGCTGGCGCTGAAGCCGAACGCCGTCTTGGCCAGGACCGCGCCGAACGTGAAGACGCCTGCCAGACCATCACGGAAGACGGCGGAGGCGATGAGGAAAAACAGAGTGTGCGGAGCTTCGCGCTTGAGGGTGACGACCGTGCGCCACAGGAGCTTATAGGAGTCGAGGATCGACTCATGGTCATCCGCCGTCGACACCTTCTGAGGCAGCGGCGGGTTCTTCAGGACGGGGATCGCGAAGCCCCCCAGCCACAGGGCGGCGATCACCATGGAAATGCGGATGTTGAGGTGTTCGTCAGCGGGCACGCCCAGGACGTTCACGCCAATCAGGCCGACGTAGAGGATCAGCAGCAAGACGATGCCGCCGATGTAGCCGGCCGCCCAGCCGAAGCCCGAAATCTTGCCGCGGTCTTCCTTCTCACCCAGGTGGTTGAGCATCGCGTTGTAGTTCACGGAGGCGAACTCGAAGAACACGTTACCCAGGCCCAGCAGCGCAATGCCCAGCATGAGCGCACCCTTAGGGCCGAGGACCGACGCCGGGTGCACGAAGTACATAGCGAGCATGCAGACCACGACCGCCCCCGTGAACCATCCGAGCCAGACCCCGCCACGGCCTCGTCGATCAGCGCGCTGACCGGTGATCGGGGCGAGCAGCGCAATGAACAGGCCGGCGATCGTCATGCCGTTGCTCAGCCACGTCGCGGCCGTCCCCGCGTCCGTGAAAACGCCGTCGCTGGTCAGGTACGTCGTGAAGACAAAGGTCGTGGCGACCGCGTTGAAGGCGGCGCTGCCCCAGTCCCAAGCCGCCCAATCGACGACTTTGCGCGTGATGACGCGGCGATGGGTGGCGGGCGTGGTGCTCATGGAATCGGGCTCCTTCGCTCGGGAGTGCTCGGTGACGCTGGTGCGCCCAGGGCGAAACTACCACGTTTCGCGGCGCGCCCCCTCTTCGGGCCGCAGTGGGGACGAGGCCGTGGACACCTCACGGGGAACGCCTGGCTGCGCGGGCGGGCGCGAATGCGGAGATCAGAGCCACCGCAGGCCACCATAAACGGTATGGCAGGCGCGATGGCCTTCCTTCAGACAAGATCCGCCGCGCCGCTAGGCGCTCGGCTCCTCGGCTGCGAGAAGCTGGGCGAGGGCGAGGTCCAGGGGGCGTGTCACCTTCAGGGAGCGTTCATCACCGGCAACGGTCTGAACGGAGCCTCCAACGGCCTCGACGAGGCCCGCGTCATCCGTGGCGGCCACGGCCTCGTCGGCGCTTCGGGAGGCACCCGCCTCGTGCGCGCGGGTGAGCACGTCCCATCGGAAGCCCTGCGGGGTCTGCACGGCCACCATGTCAGCGCGCCGGGGCGTGCCCGTGACGAGGCCCGAGGCATCCACGGTTTTGAGCGTGTCCGTGACGGGCAGGACCGGGATGACGGCACCAGCACCGCCGCGCACCGCGTCGATGACGCGCGCGCTCACCTCCGGGGGTGTCAGGGGACGAGCCGCGTCATGCACGAGGACAACCGCGTCCGCATCGCGGTGCCCGAGGGCAGCCAAGCCCAGGGCGACGGACGCCTGGCGGGAGCGGTCAGAGCCAGCGACCACGAGGACGTCCTCGATGTCAGCCAGGGCGGCGCGGAAATCCTCGATGGACGAGGCCGGGGCAGTCACGACGATCATCCCCACTCCCCCGGCGTGTAGGCCGCGGGCCGCCCACCAGACCAGGGGGCGACCCGAGAGGGAGACGAGGGCCTTGGGCAGCTCGCAGCCGAGGCGCGAACCCGAACCGGCGGCCGTCAGGACCGCGCAGGCCTCACTCAGCTGCGACATCGTCATCGATCTCGATGCGGCCCTCAGCCAGGACGGCGTCGAGACGCGCGGCGGCCTCCGACTTCTCAATGTTGCGAGCCAGGGCCAGCTCGGAGGTGAGGATAGAACGCGCCTTCGTCAGCATGCGCTTCTCGCCCGTGGACAGCTTCTTCAGGTCATCGCGGCGCGTCAGGTCGCGCACGACCTCGGCGACCTTGACGATGTCGCCGGTCGCGATCTTCTCCTGGTTCGCCTTGAAACGGCGCGACCAGTTGGTGGGTTCCTCAAGGTAGGGGGCGCGCAGGACGGTGAGGACTTCCTCAAGCCCATCCTCGTCAACGATGTCACGGACACCGACCAGGTCGACGTTCTCGGCGGGGACCTGGATTTCAAGATCGCCCTGGTTCACGCGCAGCTTGAGGTATGTTCGCTCTTCACCACGGATGGTGCGCGTCATGACCTCTTCGATCGTGGCTGCGCCGTGGTGCGGGTAGACGACCGTCTGACCGATTTCGAACGACATGGAAAGACTCCTGGATGCTCGCGTGGATAGCACGGCCTATTCTACCAGTTGCCTGACGAATATCCCCGAGACAGCATGAAAAGCCTACGTTACACGCACTAGAGGAACGGCACAAACCATCTTCAAGTACGACCACAATACGACCATGCTTGCGACCCCGGTCACGATCACATGGTCAGTTTTAGGGAATGCGCCACAATGCTCACGAGCCCCCGAAACACGACGTATTTCAGGCATCCGCGCGCCGTCCATGCCACGGCAGACACGCCTCCACCGGGTCCTCACTGACCGCCCACACGCCGCGACCGAGGGCATGGCGAAACCCCGGCCTCGTCCACGCAGACGATGCCGGGGCCCCGCGTTGCTCACTTACCCTGGTTGGCGACCGCGGCGATCTTCGCCTCGGCCTCAGGATCCAGGTAGGTGCCGCCCTTCTTGATGGGCTTGAGGGTTTCCTCGTCGAGCTCGTACACCAGCGGAATGCCGGTGGGGATGTTGACGCCGGCGATGTCCTCGTCGGAGATCTCATCCAGGTGCTTGACGATGGCGCGCAGCGAGTTGCCGTGCGCGGCGATCATGACGGTCTTGCCGGTCTTGATCGCGGGAACAATGGCTTCGTCCCAGTAGGGCAGCAGACGCGCGATGACGTCCTTGAGGCACTCACTCATGGGAACAGGTTCGCCAGCGTAGCGGGGATCCTGATCCTGCGAGAACTCAGAACCGGCCTCGATGGCGGGCGGAGCCACGTCGAAGGAACGGCGCCACAGCATGAACTGCTCCTCGCCGTACTCATCGCGAATTTCCTTCTTGTTCTTGCCCTGGAGCGCACCGTAGTGGCGCTCGTTGAGGCGCCAATTGCGCTCAACGGGGATCCAATGGCGATCAGCGGCGTCGAGAGCCAGGTTCGCGGTCATGATGGCGCGACGCAGCATCGACGTGAACAGGAGGTCCGGGAGAACGCCGGATTCCTTGAGGAGCTCACCACCGTGGGTAGCCTCCGCGCGGCCCTTGTCCGACAGCGGAACATCCACCCAACCGGTGAAGAGGTTCTTTGCATTCCATTCGCTCTCGCCGTGGCGGAGCAGCACCAGTTTGTAGCTCATGTCTCTATTGTCCCACAGACAACGCCCAGCTCCTACACTCCGTGTCGTTGATCACGACACAGGTTGAGCAGTTCCCCCACGTCAGGGACGAGGCCGGGGCAATTTCCCCGGTTTCCCACCCCCTGGCGCACCCCGGGGCCCCTGATTAACCCCTGAACGCTCCTTCCTTTTTCCCCTGAGATCGTTGAAAACCCGCAGCTTGACATGATTACCGGAACAGTATGCGCCCCCTGTTTTGTCCCCTACGGTTAAACCATGACCATCACACGACGCACTCTGACAGCGGCCGCGCTCATCACCGCGGCCACCCTCGCTCTGGGCGCCTGCGGTTCTTCCAAGCCGAAGACCACCGAGACCGCCGCTCCCACCGCGGAGGCCACCACCGACGAGCCGACACAGTCCCCGACTGCCTCAGCCACGGCCTCGTCCACCCCGACGGTGCCCGGATACCGTCCCGGAGAGATCCCCCCGATCCCCCTGTTCTCCCTGCCCGCTATCGATGTGTTCGCCTCCAACGCCGACAAAGCCGTCATCGATTCCGCTTCCTCGCAGCTCTCCTCCGTCGAAGGCGTGACCGTCTCGCCCGCCAAGTGCGACGGATCATCCCTGATCTCCGGTTCCACAATCTTCGGCGGCGACGGATCGGTCGTCTCCTCCTCTGCCAATGGCACCGTCGTTAACGCCGGCGACGGCTCCGGCGTCATCACCGAAGGCTCGACCACGATCACCTACGCGGGCGATGGCTCGGGCACATACACGAACATGGCGACCATGCTCACGATCACCGTCGACGCTGACGGCTCCGGCACCTACACCACCCCGGACACCACCTTCACGCTCGACGGCAAGGGATCGGGCACCTACACGAACACCAGCTCCGGCGAGACCATCACCAACGACGGCAACGGCTCCGGCACGCACACCACGCGCACCGTCACCGTCATCAACAACGGCGACGGCACCGGCAGCTACACGAGCCCGAGCCTGACCATCATCAACAACGGCGACGGCACCGCCCAAGTCAACGGCCAAAAGGTCACCGACGCGCCGAAGGTCGACAAGGCCGCCAAGCTCGGCAAGTTCCCGGCCGTCGAATCCCTCAAGCCCGTCGAATCCTGCGGCACGCTCATCACCCTGGAGGATGGCGTCCTCTTCGACTTCGGCAAGTCTGAGATCCGCTCCGACGCCTCACAGACCCTCAAGAAGCTCGCGGACGTGCTCAACAACGCGAAGGTCCCCGCCGCCCACATCTACGGACACACCGACTCCATCTCGGACGAAGCCTTCAACCAGCAGCTCTCCGAGGCACGCGCGAATGCCGTGTCCGGCGAACTGAAGAAGGACGGCGTCACCGCGACGATGGACGCCACCGGTTACGGCGAGTCCAAGCCCGTGGCCCCCAACGAGAACGCGGACGGCTCCGACAACCCCGCCGGTCGCGCGCTCAACCGCCGCGTCGAGATCTTCATCCCCGCTTTCTAGTACCCTGACCAAGGTGTAACTTCGATCCAACGAAAGAGAGACGCCATGTCTATCAAGCCCCTCCTCCACGCCGCTGCCGCCGTGGCCGTGGCAGCCCTGGCCCTGACCGGCTGCACCCAGAACAACGTCGCCCCGGCCGAGTCCTCCTCATCTTCTGCCGCGCCGGCCGCCTCCGCGCCCACCTCCTCCGCTCCCGCGGGTTCCGCCGATGCCTCGGCCACCCCGGCTCCTGCCGCGCCGTCGGCTGGCGCTGCGGACACCTCCGCACCCATCACCTTCGACGAGTCCAACCAGCACCTGACGATCCCCACTGGCGTCACGAAGGTCATCGTCAACGGCTCCAACAACGCGATTGAGGGAGGCTCGGTCGCCGACATCACGGTGAACGGCTCCAACAACGACATCCACGTCGAAGCCCTCACTGCCACGGCAGCTTTCACGGGATCCAACAACACGATCACGTTCGAGAAGGCCACCAACTTCAAGGTCACCAGCGACACCGGTGCGAATAACACCATCGAAGGCGTCGAGTGACACCGACTAAATAATCGGGGGGTGCAGGTCGTCCTGCACCCCCCGATGACATGTATCGATCAGGCATGCGCCTTACGGTACGCCTCGACAATCGGAGCGGGAATACGACCACGATCAGAAACATCGAGGCCCTCCCCCTGCGCCCACGCACGAATCTTCGCGTTCTCCAGGCGCTGGTTCGGGTTGCCCGCATTGCCACGGCGGCGAGTCGAGCCAACCTTACGGCCAGCCTTAATGTAAGGCTGAATAGCCTCAGCGAATTCCTCGAAATGCGCGCGGTTCAGATCAATTTCGTACGAAGCGCCGTTAAAGGCGAAACGCACCGTCTGATCGGCAGGCGAGCCATCGAGATCGTCAACAACTTCCACGACCTTCGTCGTCTTCTTCATATTCTATTCCTCCTGAGGGATCAAGAATTCCACATTCCAACCATCAGCGGAATTCATATTAATTAGAATAACGCAATACGCACTCCCTTTCTCACTATTCGCATTCCATGTCAAACGTGACTTATATAGCACCGATTGCTAGCTACCGGTAATTGAAAGTTATACTCGTCATCAGACGCGCGAGGCTGGGGAGGCCACGCGACTCACCCAACGAGACGAGGAGACACAGTGAGCGGAGCACACCACCACCGAGCGGCGGCATGGGAGCTCTACTTCACCACCACCGCTCGCCTAACCGAACGCATCGAAGCCGCCCTCAAATGCCAGTCGGGCCTATCGATGCCCGAATACTCAGTCCTCCTCATGACCGACCGCGCCGGCGAGGCAGGCATCCGCCCCTCCGTCCTCGCACACAAGGTCGTCTTCTCCCGCTCACGCCTCACCCACACCATGAAACGCCTCGAATCACGCGACCTTATCTCCCGCCGCCCCTGCCAGGGCGACGGACGCGGAGGCCTCGTCTTCCTCACCGACGCCGGCAAGCGTCTCTTCGACGAGGCCGCCATCGTCCAGCGCGACGTCATCCGCCGCCTCTTCCTCAACGAGATCACGCCCGAGGAAATCGACATGCTCACCGGCCTCTTCAGCCGCGTCAGCGAGCGCATCGACAACGACACGCCATGTCCGTAACAACCCGGCGATTCGCGGTCGCCACCCTGTTCACCGGAGTCATCGCCGGCCTCGTCGGCCTGGCATGCATCCACCTGCTGCACTGGATTCAGGCCCTCGCCTGGGACATGCACTCCGGGACTCTCCTGGAGGCCGTCAGCGCCGCCTCCCCGGCCCGCCGCGTTCTTAACCTGGTGCTCGGCGGCATCCTCGGTGCCGCGTCGTGGTTTTTTCTCTTCCGGCGCTCCCGCGCAATCACGTCCGTATCGGCGGCCGTGGGCGGCACACCAATGCCGCCCCTGCGCGCCACCTGGCACGCCCTCACCCAGGTGCTCATCGTCGGCCTCGGTGCATCCGTCGGGCGCGAAGTCGCCCCGCGCGAAATGGCCGCCGCGTTTTCTGCGGCCGCCGCCGACCGCCTGGGACTCACCCCCGAAGACCGGCGCATCATCGTCGCGTGCGGCGCGGGCGCGGGCCTGGCCGCCGTCTACTCGATTCCCATATCCGGGGCCATTTACACGCTCGAAATCCTGCTCGTGTCGCGTTCGAGGCGCGCTGTCGCCGCCGCGTTCTGCACGTCGGCCATTGCTGTCCTCATCTCCATGGGATTTACGAGGCCCACCCCCTTTTACTCTGTCCCCACCCTCACGCCGTCACTCTCCCTGACCGTGTTCGCGGCCCTCGTCGGGCCGCTACTGGGGGCCACCGGGTGGGCCTTCAAGCAGGCCGTCGCCCGCGTCGGTGCCGCCCGTCCGCGCGACTGGCGGCTGCTCGCGTCACTTCCCACCGCCTCGTTCCTCGTCGGCGTCATCGCCGTGTGGGTGCCCTCCGTGCTCGGCAACGGGCAGGCCAGCGCGCAGACCCAGTTCGACGCCGTCTGGGCGACCGGTGCTGGCCTGGGCATCGCCGCGCTGGTACTCACCGCCAAGACGGTCACGACCTTCCTCACGATCCGCGCCGGCGGCTGGGGCGGCGTCCTAACACCCGCCGTCGCCCTCGGCGCCGGCATCGGTGCGGTCATCGGTCTGCCCTGGGCAGCCGCATGGCCAGGCTCGCAGGTCGCCGCCTTCGCCTTCATCGGGGCCGCCGCGTTCCTCGGCGCGTCCATGAACGCACCCTTCACCGGCCTCATCCTGGTCATCGAGTTCACCGCTCAGGGACCCACGATCCTCGTCCCCGCGACCCTCGCCGTCGGCGGCGCCACCGCCGCAACCGCCTGGCTCAGCCGCCGCTCGCTCAGCAGCGCCCGCTGAACTACCCCGGCCTCGTAGCTGCCCCGCGCACCCCTCAGATACCGGCGAGCGCCTGCTCCAGATCCGCGATCAGGTCACCCGCGTCCTCCAGGCCAACCGCCAGACGCAGAAGCGTACCAGGCACGCCGCCAACCCCGCCAACACGCGTCGAATGCGTCATGATCGCCGGGTGCTCAATAAGGGACTCCGGCGCACCCAGCGACGCAGCCAGCGCGAAAATGCGCGTGCGCGTCGTCAGCTCGAGGGCCGCCTCCTCCGTGGCAACCTGGAAGGACAAAACCCCGCCAATGCCTCGGGGATTCTGGCGCTGGGCCAGCTCGTAGCCCGGGTCCGAGGCCAACCCCGGATAGTGGACCGCGCTCACCTTCGGGTGGGAGGCCAGGAACTCGGCGATCCTCTGCGCATTCTCGCAGTGGCGCTGCACGCGCAGAGCCAGAGTCTTCAGGCCGCGGTGCGCCAGGTACGTGTCGCGCGGGGACGGCACGTGACCGAGGGCCATCTGGAGTTTCACGGCCTCGGCCGCCGCGTCGCGCTCGCCGAAAAAAGGCTCGACGTGCGCGGGCAGTTCCAGGCCATCGCGCAGGATGAAAGCTCCTCCGATCACGTCGGAGTGGCCGCCCACATATTTGGTCGTCGAGTGCACGACGACGTCCGCACCCAGCTCGAGGGGCCGCTGCAACACCGGCGTCGCAAACGTGTTATCCACGATCAGCAGGCCGCCCACCTCGTGCGTGAGGGCCGCAATCGCGGCGATGTCAGTAACCAGCAGGAACGGGTTCGAGGGCGTCTCGACCCACACGATCTGGGGGCGCTGCGCGCGGATCACGCGTTCGGCCTCGGCCAGGTTAGTCAGGTCCACCGCCTGGGAGGTGATGCCCTCGGCAGGCTTGATGACGCTGAGGAGCTTATGAGTTCCCCCGTACACGTCGGTCGAGTGCACGACGTGGTCGCCGGGGCGCGCCAGCAAGCGGATCACCGTGTCCTCAGCGCTCATGCCCGACGGGAACGCGAAGCCGTGCGTCGCCCCCTCCAGCGCAGCCAGCGCCCCCGCGAACGCGTTGGTCGTCGGGTTGCCACAACGCCCGTACTCGTATCCGCTGCGCAGCTGGCCCGGCCGGTCTTGCACGTACGTCGACGCGACGTGCATCGGCGGTACCACGTCCCCCGTCACGGGGTCCGGGTCAAACCCCGCGTGGATGGCCAGCGTCGCGAAGTCGGTACAGTCAGTCGTGCTCATACCGTCACGGTACGAGGCCATGGCTGACCACGCCGGAGGGTTTCGACCGCCGGTCGTTTGTGACAGCATCCGAGGGCAGCGCCCGGCACTGCTCACACATCCACGTTGCCAACCGGATCACCACGCTCGCGGATAGGAAAAGAGCTGACGGATAGGTTATGAACACGCGGATAGCTTAGTAACCTATCCGCAAGCGAATAACCTATCCGCGATACGCACACAAACTCTCTCTCATGCGCACGCGGTCGGATCAGCCCCGCGTCTCCTCTCGGATTGACGTGCGCTTCTACACCCAGCCAGCGAGAGCGATGCGGGACTGCTCTTCCAAGGCAGCAACCGCACCATCGGAGTCGTTCGCCCACGGCACGTAGTGGAAGTCGCCGCCCCCGGCCTCGACGAAAGTCTCGCGGTTCAGCTGATCAATCTCCTCGAGCGTCTCCAGGCAATCCGCCATGAAGCCCGGGCAAATGACGTCCACGCGCGGGCACTTCGCGGCACCGAGCTCGCCCATCTCGTCGATTGTCTGCGGGCCGAGCCACTGCGCACGCCCAAACACAGACTGGAAGGTGGCCGTCAGGGACCCCATCGCTAGGCCCAACCGCGACTCGAGGGCGGCGACCGTGTGGCGGCACTCGGTGCGGTAGGGGTCCCCGGCCTCGTCCATGGCCACCGGGATCGAATGGAAGGACACGACGACGCGGTCCCCCGTCAGGAAGTTCGGGCGGCCCACGCGCTCCCAGTGGCGCTCGAGCGCGGTCGCAAGCGCCTCGATGTACGCGGGGGCCGCAGGGAAGGAACGATGCAGGCGCAGCTCGAAGCCGTCGCGGTTGCGGCCAATCCACTGGGCGACCGCGTCGTTGATCGTCGCCACCGTCGAGGCCGCATACTGCGGGTACGCGGGCAGGATCGCGACGCGGCGCACGCCCTCGGCGTGCAGGCGGTCCAGGACCGAACCGATAGAGGGCTGCCCGTAGCGCATCGCGACCTCGACGCGCACGCCCGGGAGCCTCTCGCTGAGGCGGCGGGCCTGCTCGCGGGTGTAGTGCATGAGGGGCGACCCCTCCTCCATCCAGATGCTGCGGTACTTGGCGGCGACCTCGCGCGGGCGCACGCGCAGAATGATTCCCTCAAGGATGGGCTTCCACAGGAGCGGACTCATCTCGATGACGCGACGGTCGGACAGGAACTCGCGCAGGAACGCGCGCACCGGACCGGGTTCGGGGGCGGTCGGCGTCCCCAGGTTGACTAGAACCAGGGCGGGCTGTGCCTCTCCGTGGTGCGCATGGATCGACGTCGAGGTGGTCGCTGCTACGTCCTGGGAATTCGTCACTCCACCAGCCTAATGTTCACACTTCCCCATGTCGCTGACGCTGTGTCACCTTCCGGGGAGAGCGTTCACACCGTTCCTCCCCTCGTCGCGCTCCTCCCGAACACTGGCGAGGCCTCGGCAGCCTAGCGCGATACCTGCGGCGCACACTGCGCACATACGTCCGCATACCGCAGAGCGCCAACCTTGTTCGACTGCGACTCCATCGCCCCATCCACCGCGATGGGCGAACTCACGCACACACAAGGGTGCCCCGCCTGATACACAGGCGGGGCACCCCGATGCTATTCACACGAGCCTACGCGACTCGTTCCCTCCTCACGGAGGGATCAGGCTCAGGCCTGGCCGTTCTGCGAACGGATGAACCACGCCTGCTGCTCGAAGCGGCGGATGTAGTCGTTGAGAATGTCGGCGGAGGCGGAATCCTCGGCGTCGACCTTCTCGTGGACCTCGCGCATGGTGCCGACGGTCGCATTGATGGCGGCGACGGCGAGTTCCTCGGCGTCGTCGGTCTTGATGATCGTCTCGGGGACGGTCGGGAGGGTGTTGCGCTGGGCGACAACCTCGGGCAGGCCG
>ERZ772961.506-NODE-506-length-15928-cov-3.272286_pt1 | contig 15928 bp, 9 predicted proteins | sample MGYA00580677_ERZ772961 | MGnify/ENA primary metagenome ERZ772961 (study PRJEB29015, sample SAMEA2738088) | human oral metagenome | biome: human oral; feature: human-associated habitat; material: saliva | place: China | collected 2227 ... | reverse complement strand
CCTGTGGCCACCGGGGAAGGCGGGATGCTCGCGGGAAGTGAGGGAGGGATACTCCCGGGAGTGTTGGTTGGGACGTGCCCCGTGGTCCAAGGGCGATGAGAGGCGTCAGCCGCATAGTCGGCGCGTGTAGGGGGTGGTGGTGCCACTGCCTGCGAGGGCGCCGGGGGCGCCGGCGCGAGCGGGTAGACGGGCTGTCCGTCCTGGGTGTAGCTCGTGGGCGCCTGCGCGGGCCGGCCTCCGGCACTCCGCTGCCCCATTTGACCCGGCTGACCCCAGGAGTCGGTCTGCGCCTGCGGGGGCGGGGGTGGGGCGGACGGGGAGGCATGAGTGCCGCCGGCGGTGTAGCCAACAGCACCATGAGCGGCCGGATGAGCGGCCGGTCCCGATGGCATGGCTGACGGGCCGGAAGCCGACTGAGGCGGGGGCGGTGGTGCTGGCGTCTGAACGGCATCCATCTGAGCGGTTGCCGTCGTCGTCGGCTCCGGCGGCGACAGCCAGCTCGCGATTGCCAGAACCACTCTCCCGAGGCCGCCGGGCAGGCGACGACCGATGGTGGACAGGATCCGTGAGAAGGGCCGGAAGGCGACGGCGATCTCCTCGATTCTGACGACGCGCCCCATGAGCAGGTAGACCAGTGACATAACCGTCGCCACGATGCAGATGTGCCCGAAGGCCGCGAGCATCTTAGTCAGGGAGGAGTCGGCGTCGACATTGCCTAGGATCAGGTTGAGGACGATCCCGGCGATGACGGCGGGTGCCACCGCGATGACCAGACGCAGGTGGGTGGTGATGATCTTGCGTCCGTCGAGGCTGGGCAGGTGGGAGCGCAGCATAGGGATGACGACCAGGCAGCCTCCGATCTGGCTAAGCGTGTTGGCCGCACCGGCCCAGGCCATCCAGTGGTTGGCCGGAGCCATGAAGTAGGCCATGATGCACAGGACGACCGGGACGACTCCGACGACGACGTCGGCCAGGAGTAGCCGCTTGGTGTCCGAGTAGGCCAGCATGACTCGCTGGGTCCCGAACCAGATGCCCTGAGGGACGATGCCCAGCGCCAGAGCGATGAGCATGGGGGCGCTGGCCTGGGCCTCGGGAAGTGTGATCGAGGGGGTGAAGAGCTGGAGGGCCGGGACGGCCAGCACGCAGATGCCTGCGGTGGCCAGGACGGTGAACACGCCCGCCGAGCGCAGTCCCAGGGAGAGGTCCTCACGCACGCCGGCGGCGTCCCCGGCCGCGGCCTTCTCACTCATGCGGGTGAACAGGGCGGTGATGATGGAGGTGACCACCAGGGACTGCGGCAGCATGTAGATGAGGTAGCCATTGAGCCACATGGTGGTCGAGGGCACGATGACGTCCGCGTACTCGGGCTGTTCGGAAGCCGTCACCGCGTAGGAGCCCAGGTTGGAGGTGATCCAGTTGCTCAGGCTGGCCACGCCCACTCCGGCCAGCGCCCACAGGGCCACCTTGACGGTCTTGCCCAGGCCCAGGCCCCGCACCCCGAAGATGATGCGCGGCCGGAAGCCGGAGCGCACCAGGGGGATGTAGAGGACCAAGGCCTGCACGGCGATACCCAGGGTCGTTGTCGCCCCGATAAGCGTGATCCGGGGAACGTCCCAGACCTCAGGCCCTTGGCCTGTGGTGTACCGGCCGTAGATATGAAGGTAGGCCAGGATCGAGGCGATCGAGATGATGTTGTTGAGCACCGGGGACCACATGTAGGGCCCGAAGCTCGAGCGCGCGTTGAGCACCTGACCCCATAGCGCGTACAGGCCGTAGAAGAAGACCTGGGGCATGAACCAGAACGCGAAGGCGAAGGACAGCGCGCGCCACTGCCCTTGGGCCAAGGAGTTGGCGTTGAGGGTGAAGATGAGGGGCGCGGCCGCGGTCGCGATGCAGGTGACCACCAGCATGAGAGTGGCCGCAGCGGTCAGGAGACGGTTGACGACCTCCTCGCCGTTGCGTCGTCGCAGCGCCTGGACGATCTGCGGCACCAGGATGGCATTGAGGATGCCGCCGATCATCATGTTGTACAGGTACGTGGGCAGGTTGTTGGCCGTGTTGAAGGCGTCGGCGGCCCCGGACCCGGTGGCGCCGAGCGCCATGACGATGAGGGCGTTGCGCACCATGCCCAGGACGCGGGAGACCAGCGTCCCGGAGGCCATGATTGCCGAGGATCGCGCCAGGGAGGCCTGACTGCGTCCCTGGGAGGAGGAGCGCTTGGCTCGTGAGTGTCTGATCATGCTCATGCCGTCTCCTGTGCAGCCGGGGTCACCGCTGTGCGGCGGCCTCGTCTTACTGTCCTCACGGTACCGATCACCACGATGGAGACCAGGACGCCGACGATGACACCGGTGCCCCGGCTCTCCCAGTCGGCGCGGACTCTCATGTTGACGGTGGTGGGGGTGCCCACGGTGGTGCCGTCCGCGGCGAGGACCTGCACCGTCAGGCCGACGTCGCCGGAGCCGACGGCCTGGATCGGTACCGTGACCTTGGCCTGCTGGTGGGCGGGGACGGTCACGGTGGTGGTGCGTGGGACCTGAAGGCGCTTGTTGTTCGAGACCAGGTAGACCTGGACGGTGACGTCCTGGGCCAGGGAGGAGGTGATCCGCACCGGCAGCTGCGCCTCGGAGCTGATGAGGTTGATGGTCGACGACGGTACCGCGGCCAGCGAGGAGGTGACTCCGGTTCCGGCCGCCTCGGCAGCCGGAACCTGTGCCCTGCAAGTCGCCGGTTTGGCCCGCCAGGTCGCCGAGGAGACGACGGCCTCGAGGTTGGTGTACTCGCCCAGCAGCGCAGCCGGGTCGGAGAGCACCGATGCGACTGACTGGAGCCTGCTGGCCGTGCCGCCCGCGGCCGCAAGGGTCGCCGTGGTCAGCTCGTTGTCGTCGGTCACGTTATCGTCCGATGGCTCGGAGCGCTCGATCCCCGAGGTCCCCGCTTCGACGGCCTCGACCTCGGCCCGGGCGCGTTCCTCAAGGCCGCTCAGGGACTGGGACTGAGTCCAGGAGGTTGAGCGCAGGGCGGCCACGCGCGCCTTCAGGGCGGACGGGTCCACAGTGGAGGCGGCCTGGCGGGGCATCGCCACAACGATGTCGCGTTCCAGCCCCGGGGCCTGACGGGTCAGGATCGCGCTGTTGCCGCGCAACAGCTGGCGGGTGTCGAGCTCCGCGGCCTGAGTGGTCTGGCCGGATGTGGAGGCCTGCCGCGTCTGGTCGGAGGCGCCGTCCTGGGATGCCTCATCGGATGTCTTGCTGGATGGCTCGCCGGCGAGTGCCTCCGACAGGGACTGCTCGGGGATCAGCACCGCGCGATCGCCGAGGGCGCCGAGCCCGGAGGGCGTGTAGGTGAGCTCGTCGGTCACGGGCAGGGAGTCGGGTGAGGTGATGATGGTGGAGGTTGACTGCGGCAGCGTATTGACCGTGGCGGAGTCCATGACGCTGGAGGCCAGCCAGCTCATCGACGCCGGCGCCCCGGCCTTGACGATGGCAGACTCCTGGGTGCGTTGCGTGGCGGTCTCGATCAGATCCGCCCGCTGCAGGTGCGCCAGTGCGGCGGTGTCGGAGTCTCCCCACGGCAGGGCCACCAGGTTGCCGGTGCCGATGGCTCGCATGAGGGCGGCGGAGAGCTGTGCGACGTCGTTGGAGGTCTTGCCGCCTGACGATGGTGCGGTGGCGCTCGCCGATGGTGAGGCCGTACTGGGTGAGGACGGCGTCGGGGATGAGGACTCCGCCGCTGGTGCCGATGGGTTGGCGGAAGCCGAGGGACTCGCGCTGGATGACCCGGATGAGTCGTCGCCCTGAGGTGTCTGAGGGGTTCCGTCCGGCGTCGAGGGCTGGGAGTGGCCGTTGCGGGCGGCCTTCTCCAGATCGGCCGATGTGACGCCGAGGGCCTCGACCAGTGCGGGGTCGACCGCCATGACAATGCTGTCGCGGGCCATGCCCAGCAGACCGAGGACCCGGCTGTGGACACTGGTGAGGGTCTTGGCACGCTGCGAGGTGTGCGGACCGGCGAGAACGGCCATCTCCTCCACGGAGGCGGTGACCGGGATGAACGTGGTCAGGCGTACTGGTGTGACGGAGGCGCCGCTCTCCCAGACGAGAATGCTGCGGTCCTGAGCCACAGAGGTGCCTTGAGACTCCAGCGTGACGGCGATGCCGCGTGGCCCCCACCGGTCGGCGCTGGTCAACGGCAGCTCGTCGGCAGGAACGGTGATGGAGAACTGGGTGGTCTCACCGGGCTGGAGGTCGCGGCCCAGCGGGATCGTGACCGGGTCCGACAGCCCTGACTCGTCGGTTCCGGTCAACCACTTGGTCAGGCTCTCACTTGTGACGTCGGTGGATCGCTGCACCCTGGTCACCAGATCCACCCCGGAGACGGCCTGGCCGGTTCCGTTGGTGATGGTTCCGGTCAGGGTCAGGTCCTGGTCGCTGTGCAGCACCTCGGGGGTCATGGTGTCGATGCTCAGGGTCACCTGCTTGGCGGCCGCCTCAGTGTTCTGGATCGAGGCGCCGGTGGTCCTCCCGCTCCTCGACGCTGAGGCGGGCAGTGCGGAGGGGACCGTCGTCGCGGACGGTCCGGCCGGGGCCACCGGCGCAATCTCGGCTGAGAGCGCGCCAGGGGCCGGTTTCGCCTGGGCCGTCGGCAGGGCGATCAGCGGCCACGTGACCAGCCCCGCAAGGCCCAGCAGGGCCGCAAAGGTCACCATCGCCCTGCTCCGCAGCCGGGAGCCCAGCGTGGTGACCACCTTCGCGCACAGGTCGGTGGCGCTGGTCATCCATCCCCCACCAGGATGTCCCAGGCCGCGGCGACGATACGACGCTCGTTGGGGTAGGCCAGGCGGTGGGAGACGTCCTCGAGGGCGACCCACTCGACGTCCTCGGCCTCATGGTCCGGGTCGTTCTCCGTGGTCAGAGTGCCGCTGACCGCTTCCAGCAGAAAGTGGTGCACTACCTTGTGGACGCGGTGCTCGTGACCGGCGAACCAGTAGTCGATGGTCGCCAGGTGCCGAAGAACACGGCCGGTGATCCCGGTCTCCTCCATGATCTCGCGGACCGCGGCCTGCTCGGGGGTCTCGGCGCCCTCCAGGTGCCCCTTGGGCAGGCACCACTCCAGCCGGCCTCCGCGGTTGCGTCGGGCGATGACCGCTGTGAAGGCCTGACCGTTCTGAACGTCGACGACCAGGCCGCCGGCGCTGGTCTCGTTGACGATTGGCAAAGCGCGCGCACTCGCCCGATGCGCCGGGTTTCCGGCGCGGGGCGTGCGAGTGCGTGGCGAGGGCATAGGGACACTCTAGGGCGTCCAGGCCGCAGGATGTCTCTGGCCGAGTACGTCGTCGCACACAACTGCGCTGCCAGAGGGCAGCGGTGCCCGTACGTGCGAGTACGCGCGAGAGGGTCCTCACGACGAGACCGATGGCGTCGTCGACGACGGCGCGCCGGTCAGGGTTCATGGCAGGCTTGGGCCGATGACTGCTCACCCCGCTCCCGCCGATCCCGTCAATCCTACGGACGCCTCCGCTGAGACCCGAGGCCTGACGCCCAAGGCCCGTCAGGCGCTTGAGAGCCTGCCCCCGGCCCTGGCGGCCCTGGGGCACGCTTTCGTGCGCGCCGGGCACGAGATTGCCCTGGTCGGCGGACCCGTTCGGGACGCCTTCCTCGGCGTCGCCCCCCACGACCTGGACCTGACCACCTCGGCGCGCCCCGAGCAGACCGAGAAGATCCTGGCCGCCTGGGGTGAGACCACCTGGGACGTGGGCCGGGCCTTCGGCACCATCGGCGCGCGCAAGGGCTCCACCATCGTGGAGGTGACCACCTACCGCAGCGAGGCCTACGAGGTCGGCTCCCGCAAGCCCCAGGTCACCTACGGAGACACCCTCACCGGGGACCTCACCCGCCGCGACTTCACCGTCAACGCCATGGCGCTGCGCCTGCCCGACCTCGAGCTCGTCGACCCCTGCGGCGGCCTGTCCGACCTGGCCACCGGCGTTCTGCGCACTCCCGTCAGCGCCGAGCAGTCCTTCGACGACGACCCCCTGCGCATCATGCGGGCCGCCCGCTTCGCAGCCCAGCTCGGCTTCGACGTCGAGATGGACGTCATGACTGCCATGGAGGAGATGGCCTCCCGCCTGGAGATCGTCTCCGCCGAGCGCGTGCGCGCCGAGCTCGAGCGGCTGCTCATCAGCCCCTGGCCCCGGCGCGGACTGGAGCTGCTGGTCCACACCGGCGTGGCCGACGTCGTCCTGCCCGAGCTGAGCGCCCTGCGCGAGACCGTGGACGAGCACAAGCGCCACAAGGATGTCTACGAGCACACCCTGACCGTCCTCGACCAGGCCATCGACCTGGAGACCGAGCCCGACGGGCCCGTCCCCGGTCCCGATCTGGTCCTGCGCCTGGCCGCGATCCTCCACGACATCGGCAAGCCCGCCACCCGTCGCTTCCTGCCCGACGGCACCGTCACCTTCCACGGCCACGACCACGTCGGCGCCCGAATGACGGCCAAGCGTCTGCGGGCGCTGCGCTTCGACAAGCAGACCATCAAGGACGTCTCCCGGCTGGTCGAGCTCCATCTGCGCTTCCACGGCTACGCCGACGCCGCCTGGTCGGACTCGGCCGTGCGCCGCTACGCCACCGACGCCGGTCCCCTTCTGGAGCGCCTTCACCGGCTCACCCGGGCCGACGTCACTACCCGCAACCGCCGCAAGGCCGCCATGCTGGACCGCGCCTACGACGACCTCGAGGAGCGCATCGAGGCCTTGCGCGCCGCCGAGGAGCTGGCCGCCATCCGCCCGGACCTCGACGGCGGCCAGATCATGGCCGAGCTCGGCGTGGCCCCCGGACCGATCGTCGGCGAGGCCTACCGTTTCCTCATGGACCTGCGCATGGAGAAGGGACCGATCGGCGAGGACCTGGCTCGCCAGGCGCTGCGATCTTGGTGGGCGGCCCGCCAGAAGAGCTGAGGGCGGGAGAATGCTTGAATCGTCAAGGGAATTGCGGATCGGCGTCGTCGGCATCGGTGCCCGCTGCTACCTGGCCGCGCTCGCGGACTCCTCGCCCGTTCCGGCCCGGCTCGTCGCCGCGGCCGACACCGCCCCCGACGCCGCCGAGCGTGCCGAGCGGCTCCTGCCCGAGGGGGTGGCGGTCGTGGGTGACCACCGCGACCTGCTGGAGTGCGGGCTCGACGCCGTCGTCCTGACCACTCCCGATGACACGCACGAGGAGCTGGCCTGCTTCTTCCTTGAGGCCGGTATCCCGGTCTACCTGGAGAAGCCCCTGGCCATCACCATCGAGAGCGCCGACCGCATCCTGGCCACGGCCCGGCGCACCGGCACCCGGCTTTACGTGGGCCACAACATGCGCCACATGGAGGTGGTGCGGCTGCTGAAGTCGATCATCGACTCCGGGCGGATCGGGGAGCTCAAGGCCATCTGGTGCCGCCACTTCGTGGGCAACGGCGGTGACTACTACTTCCGCGACTGGCACGCCGAGCGCCGCCACGTCACCGGCCTGCTGCTGCAGAAGGCCGCCCACGACATCGACGTCATGAGCTGGCTGGCTCACTCCGCGCCGGCCCGCGTCGTCGGTATGGGCGGGCTCATGGTCTACGGCCAGGCCGGGCGCCGGGAGCCGGGAACGAGCGCCGGCACCGTCATGCAGGACTGGTTCAGCCTCGATCACTGGCCGGCCGATGAGGTGAGCGACCTCAACCCCGTCATCGACGTCGAGGACCACTCTATGCTCATGATGACCATGCGCAACGGGGTCATGACCTCCTACCAGCAGTGCCACTTCACCCCCGACTACTGGCGCAGCTACACGGTCATCGGCACCCGCGGCCGGGCCGAGAACCTCGGCGACAGCGCCGGCGACGTCGTCAAGGTGTGGACCGAGCGCACGGAGCACTATAGCGAGCGCGCCACGCAGGAGTACGTCATCGCCGAGGAGGGCACCGGGCACGACAGCGCCGACCAGCTCGCCATCGATGAGTTCCTGCGCTTCGTGCGCGACGGCGGGGTCACCGACGCCTCCCCGGTCTCCGCCCGGGAGGCGGTCGCCGCCGGGGTGCTGGCCACCCGGTCCCTGCGCTCGGGGTCCGTCCCCTACGACGTGCCCGAGCTCGACGCGGACCTGGCGGCCTACTTCCATCGTGGCCAGCGGGGCCCGGACTCATCGACATTTTCTTCATAGATGACGCGGCTCCGCGTCATCTATGAAGAAAATGTCGGTTTGGACGGTCGGCACCACGTACAGTGCGAGCCGGGCGGGGCCGGGGTCTCACGAGGACCTCGCCCGTAGGCGGACAGGCAGGATTCGAGGAGAGCGCATGATTCACCACATCACCCTGACCGGGCGCAGCATCGCCCTGGCCTGCGACGGCACGGTGACCACCCAGCACGGGGCTGGTGGCGCCACCGGCGCGGTCTACGTCGAGGCCTCCCACCTGACCCTCCTGCACGATATGCGCGACGGCGAGTTCTACCGCACCGGCCAGAACTCCTGGTCGCCGTCGGGCTGGCGCCGCCTGAGCGAGGCGCCGATGCGTATCGCCGATGAGCAGCGCCGTCGGACCGCCGACGATGACCCCTGGGACGACACCGTCCGCCACCACTCCGCCTGGATGGCGGTTCTGGAGGACTCCGCCGGGGCGCTGCTCGTGGGCTGCCTGGACGGGCGCACGCCGCGGGTGCGCGCCGACACCGCGGTCCTGGAGGCCTTCACCGAGTCCGGCGACCCGGCGCGCTGGGTGATCCTGCCCGGCCCGGCCACCGCCGTCATGGCCCGCTACGCGCGCGAGCTCGGCGAGAGCCTGGGCAGCCGGGCCATTGAGCCGCAGAGCGTGTGGTGCTCCTGGTACTCCTACTACGAGGGCATCTCGCAGGAGGCCCTCGAGCGCGAGATCCCGCAGGTCGCCGAGCTGGGCTTCTCCACGCTTCAGATCGACGACGGCTGGGAGGTCGCGGTCGGCGACTGGGAGGCCGGTGAGAGCTTCGGCGACGGCATGGAGGCCGCCGCGACCCGGATCCGGGAGGCCGGCATGCAGCCGGGCCTGTGGGTGGCGCCCTTCATCGCCCTGCCCGGTTCCCGGGCGGTGCGCGACTACCCGGAGATGTTCGTCCACAACGCCGACGGCGGACTGGCCGTGGCCGGCTCCAACTGGGGCGGCGACTACTACGCGCTGGACACGACCCACCCCACCGCCCAGACCTACGTGCGCAAGCTCATCGCCAAGATCGTCCACCGGTGGAACTTCAGTTACCTCAAGCTCGACTTCATCAACGCCGCCGCCATCCCCGGCTACCGGCACCGCCAGATCGACCGGGAGGAGGCCTACCGCACCGGGCTGCGCCTCGTGCGCGACACCGCCGGCGACGAGACCTTCCTCCTGGGCTCCGGGGCGCTCATCATGCCCTCCCTCGGGCTGCTCGACGCGGTGAGGGTGGGGCCGGACGTGGCCCCCATGTGGGAGAACTACGCCTCCGATGACCTCTCCGACGCCAAGGCCTACAACGCCCTGCACGCCGGCATCAACCGGCTCTGGCTGGGCCGGGTCATCGGGGTCGACCCCGACGTCGTCTTCTTCCGCCACCGCCGCAACCTCCTGGACGACACCCAGATGCAGTGGCTGCGCGATGTCGCCGAGGCCAGCCGCTACCGGTGCCTGTCGGACCAGATGACCTGGCTCGACGACGAGGAGAAGGAGGCCGTGCGCGCCTACCTGGCCGCCGAGGACGAGCCCCTGGAGATCCTGGGCCGCTATCGCTTCAGCCTGGGCGAGCGCGAGATCGACCTCACCGAGGCCATCGAGGGCAAGGCGTCGGCCTACCCGCTGTGAGGCGGGGCTGAGCCCCGGCTGGCTGGAGTCGGTTGAAGCTAGGTGGATCGCTTCATTGACTGTTTGGTCGCCTCTTCATGATCTGTTTGGTCTGTGTGTGCGCATCGCTCGCTTGAGGCTTCGCAAGTCATCTCCATCGCCATTACTGGAGATACCGGTTGGTGTCCCCGTCGCGCTCGACCCGGCACCCGGGCCCGGTCCGCTGGGCAGGATGCCTACTGCACGAGGGTCGGGGGCTAATGGGGCGGGTTCGTGGGTAATCCACGTAGGTCGGGCTTTCGTGCAGTACGCACGACTCCTGGCCAGTAGATCCCCACCCTCGTGGAGTAGGCCGGCCCGAGGACGGCGCCCAGGGCTGAGCCGGTGTCGAGTCGGTGCTACCGGGACCTAGGCCAGGAACCGGGCAGGTAGGGCAAAAAGGGGTCAAGGGTGCCCGGCTCCGCCACCAAGACCTCGCGGAATCGAGCACGTCAGCAGCCCAGTGTCCACGGCGCTGACATCAGGGGTTCCGCCGTCAAAGCCCCAGCGGGAATCGTTGGAATTCCAAGGCTCCTCCCCGGCACGCAATGCCGGTGCGGGGTTGATGTCAGCGCCATGGACACCAGCGCTCCACCAGGCCGCCGTCAACGACCCGCTCCTCAGCCGGCCGTAGGCCCCGCGCGCCTCGACGCACTCGACAGCGGGATGAGTAGTGCGCGAGCTGTCGGCGCAGAACCGGCCCGGGGAGGCTGGCTCCGGTCGGGCCCCGCCCGGACTCCGCCGCCGGCCCCCTGCCTACTTGGTGGGGGTGCGGCCCAGGGTGAGGTAGCCGGGGAGCGTCTGGTCCTGGCCGGCGCTGGAGAACCGCAGTGGCTGGCCCGATGGGAGCGGGTTGACCACGCGCACCAGGATCGTGTTCTGTCCGGCCGGGTCCGCCGGGAGCTGCCCGGAGAAGGTCTGGGTCTTGCCGATCTCGATCTTGCGCAGGTCGCCACTGAGCGTGGTGCGCCCGACCTCCGTACCGGTCGAGGTATTGAAGGCCACCGCCTCCACGTTCCAGTTGTAGTAGAAGGGGGCCACCCCGTTGTTGGCGATCTGCACCTCGACCTTGCCGTTGCGCATGCGCCAGCGTGCCACCGACAGGTCGTAGCCGGTCTCGGCGGAGGCCTGCACGGTCCGCTCGCGCTCGGTGCCGTTGAGCGTCGTGGTGAAGGCCCAGTTGTCCACCAGCCAGCTCGCGTGCGTGGCCTTGATGGAGGCGCTGATGTCCACTGTTCCTCCGTTGGAGCCCGAGGCCATGCAGTTGCCCGGGTTGCGCACGGAGCACTCCTGGATGCCCGGGTAGATCTCGCCGCCGATCGGGTAGCGCTGCCAGGCCTGGTCCGCCTTGGCCTGCTTCAGCTGGGGCAGGAAGTGCCAGTCGGCGGTGTCCATCGTCGCGTAGCCGAAGGAGTCGTCGTGGTAGCCGACTCTGCGCTTGGCCGTCTCCGCGGACGGGTAGCGGGCCAGCGTCGGCGTCACCTGGAAGGCGCCGTCCCAGGTGTCGACGAGGGTGTTCTGGTTCGCCGTCGACGGCATCCAGTTCTCGCCGGAGGGGTTCTCCCCGGAGACCTTGCCGTTCATCGGGTAGGTGTGCCCCTCACCCCAGAAGCCCACCAGGCCGTGGGTGATGAAGGCCAGGCGCGGGTCGCCGTCGTACTGCTGGCCGAGGGCGGAGATGAAGCCGGTGAGCATCGACATCATCTCGGGGTCGTTGTAGTCCGGTGCCAGCGACTGGCCCGGCGCGTTGCCGTTGACCGTGTACTCGCGGGTCGGGACCTCATGGGAGCTCAGCAGGTAGGCCGGCATGCCGCTGGGGCGACCGGGGTAGTCGACGTAGAAACGCAGCACCGCCTGGTGCCCGCGCGCGGCGATGGCGTTGAGGTGCGCCTCGAGCTTGTCCCACGAGTAGGAGCCGGGCCCGGCGACGACGTCGCTGACCGGCAGCGTCAGCCACTCCATCGTGTAGGGCGGGGCCGTCTCGGGCAGCCCGGGCGAGTAGGAGGCGTCCGACGGCGCGAAGGGCATCATGCCCTTGAGCGGGTTGGCCTCCGGTGTGGCCGCCGCCGGCACCTCGGTCCAGGCCCGGTTGCAGTTGCAGGCCCGGAACCCGGTGGCCAGGGACACGACGGCGACGAGCGCCACGATGAGGGCGCCGAGTCGCGGCCTGCGCCCCCTGCGGAGACGGTCGATCATCTGGCGGCCCAGGGAGGGCTCGCGATCAGAACCTGGACCGTGCGACTCCTTTGCGGCCCTCGAGCCGGAACCGGGAGCTGCTGCCGAAGTGGTCTCGTCGTGCTGTGAATCGATCATGAAAACTTGTTAGGTAGGGACCTGGGTGTGGGTAAACCCTACCGGTCAGTTGAGCGGTCTACCTGTGCTATCGCTGACAACGTGCTTGGTTGACAGGGCGGAGCGCCTATGTCAGCCGTACTTTTAGCGGACATGAGAATTTCGCGCCGTGCTGCGCCTCGTTCCGGTTGTGGCCCGATGTCGGCCGGCGTCGTCGGCCGGGGAGAACGTTGAGGAGCTCTTCGGGACCGGCCCAGGGGCGGGGTGGGATGAGAGGCGTCGTCGTCGCCAGGCGGGACGAGATTGCCGCCGCGCGCATAAGAGGCAATGATGACTCCGTGCGCGTCTTCAATTTCTCCGCCGGTCCCGCCCAGCTTCCCCTGCCCGTCCTCGAGCAGGCCGCCTCCGAGCTCACCAGCTGGGGCGGATCGGGAATGTCCGTCCTGGAGGTCTCCCACCGTGGAGCCGACTTCGTGGCCTGCGCGGCCGACGCCGAGGCCACCCTGCGCCGCCTCCTGTCCATCCCTGAGAACTACCGCGTCCTCTTCCTCCAGGGAGGGGCCAGCGCCCAGTTCGCCGGCATCCCCCTCAACCTGACCGCCCCCGGTGACACGGTCGCCTACCTCAACACGGGCCAGTGGTCCGCCAAGGCCATCAAGCAGGCCGGCGCCTACGAGCTCGACGTCGTCGTGCCCGCCGACGAGGCCGCCTCCTCCTACACGACCACCCCCGAGCCCAGCTCCTTCACCGTGCCCGAGGGCGCCCGCTACCTGCACTACACGCCCAACGAGACCATCGGCGGCGTCGAGTTCGACTACGTGCCCGAGGCCGGCGATGTGCCGCTCGTGGCCGACTTTTCCTCCACGATCCTCTCGCGGCCCATCGACGTCAGCCGTTACGGCCTTATCTACGCCGGCGCCCAGAAGAACATGGGTCCCTCGGGCCTGGCCGTCGTCATCGTGCGCGAGGACCTGCTGGGACACGCCCGCCCGGTGACCCCAACCGTCCTGGACTACCAGAAGATGGCCGACGCCGACTCCATGCTCAACACGCCCCCCACCTTCGCCATCTACCTGCTGGGGCTCATCGGCCACTGGATCGAGGACGGCGGCGGCCTGGAGGCGATGGCCGAGCGCAACCGTGCCAAGGCCGAGCTCCTCTACGGCTTCATCGACTCCTCCGACTTCTACGCCAACCCGGTCCAGAAGCGCTCGCGGTCCTGGATGAACGTGCCCTTCACCCTGGTCGACCCCGCCCTTGACGCCGACTTCCTGGCAGGTGCCCAGGCCGCGGGCCTGACCAACCTCAAGGGCCACCGCTCCGTGGGCGGCATGCGCGCCTCCATCTACAACGCCATGCCGATCGAGGGCGTGCGCGCCCTCATCGACTACATGACCGACTTCGCCGCCCGGGCCTGAGCCTGAGCCGCCCGCCGGCCTTTGGGCCCGGCTTCCCGCCGCAACCGCCCCTCCATTCGAACCGTTCTGAAGAAAGTACCTCCGTGACCACCAGCAGCGCTGACCGCAAGTTCCGCATCCGTACTCTCAACGCCATCTCCGGAGCGGGCCTATCTCGCCTGCCCGACGATCTCTACGAGGTCGGCGGATCCGTGGAGGAGCCCGACGCCCTCCTGGTGCGCTCGGCCAAGCTCCACGACGCCCCCATCGAGGACTCGGTCCTGGCCGTGGCCCGCGCCGGCGCCGGCACGAACAACATCCCGGTGGACAAGCTCACCGAGCGCGGCGTGCCCGTGTTCAACACCCCCGGCGCCAACGCTAACGCCGTCAAGGAGCTGGTCCTGGCGGGCCTGTTCATCGCCTCGCGCAACCTCATCCCGGCGGCCCGCTTCGCTCACACCCTGGAGGGCGACGACGCCGAGATCGCCAAGGCCGTCGAGGCCGGCAAGAAGCAGTTCGTCGGATTCGAGCTGCCCGGCCGCACGCTCGGCGTCATCGGGCTGGGGGCCATCGGTGTGCAGGTGGCCAACGCGGCCCTAGGGCTGGGTCTCAACGTCGTCGGCTTCGACCCGGGCATCTCCGTGGAGCACGCCTGGCACCTGAGCGCCGAGGTCGAGCGGGCCGACTCCATGGAGGAAGTCTTCCGCCGCGCCGACATCCTCACCGTCCACGTGCCCCTCATCCCCGCCACCCGCGGGCTGGTGAGCACCCAGCGCCTGGCCCTCATGAAGGAGACCGCGGTGCTGCTCAACTTCGCGCGGGCCGAGATCGTCGACACCGACGCCGTCGTGGCCGCCCTGGACGAGGGCACGCTGCGCGGTTACGTGTGCGATTTCCCCTCCACGCAGGTCCACAAGCACCCCAAGTGCATCTCCCTGCCCCACCTGGGCGCCTCCACCAAGGAGGCCGAGCGCAACTGCGCCATCATGGCCGCCGACTCCCTGCGCGGCTTCCTCGAGGACGGCCAGGTGCACAACTCCGTGAACTTCCCCGAGGCCGTCATGGCGCGGCAGGAGGATACGCACCGGCTCGTCATCGTCAACCGCAACGTGCCCAACATGGTCGGCCAGGTCTCCACGATCGTGGCCCAGCACGGGCAGAACATCGCCAACCTGCTCAACAAGTCGCGTGGTGAGCTGGCGGTGACGTTGGTCGACGTCGAGGGCGAGATCGAGCCCAGGATCCTCGAGGAGCTGCGCGCGATCGACGGCGTCCTGTCCGCTCGCGGCATCTGAGCAGCCTGCTTTCTCGGCCGGGGACGAACCTGTACGGCCGGGACGAACGACGCGTGCGGGGACAGGAGCTCCTGTCCCCGCACGCGCAGGATGTTGTTCCCGACCAGTTGTGGGTCAGAGGTTGTTGACCCAGGCCCGGCGGTGCCCGAACAACGAGAGCGTGGGCTTGTAGAGCAGCACGTACTGACCACCGGCCGACACGTCGGTATCGAAGCAGACATCGCCGCTGACCGAGCCGCCCGCGATGAGCGTGGAGGAAGACAGGTGGTTGCTCGACCCCAGGAAGCCGCTGTTGCTGATCGCCCCGGCGGGGTTCTGCAAGGTGAAGTCCAGGGCGTTGACGTCCAGGGTGTTCTTGGAGCCGTTGGTGATCGTGATGGTCGAGCAGGCGGTGGGGCCCAGGGTGGCGTCGCCCGCGGCCACGGTCGTGGCGGTCACCTTGACGCCGTCGTCGTCGATCGTGTCACCGGCCTTTCCGACGACGTCGCCCGACTGCTTCCCGGGGAAGCTCAGTGCGGAGTCCGACTTACCGGCATCCTTGGCCGGCTCCTGCTGCTGGGGGCTGGGTGCGGCTGCGGAGTCCTGGCCGGCGGTCTCCTGAGCGGGCGCGCTGGCCATCGACTGGACGGAGGGCGGGGTGGCGGTAGTGCTCGAGTCGCCCGAGCCCCCACCACCGTTGAGTGCGGAGGCGATCATGCCGACGGCGATGAAGGCACCGATACCGGTGAGGATCTTGTGGCGGGCGAACCAGGAGCGCTTCGGCTCGGGGGCAGGCATGGCTGCCGGTGGCCAAGGGTATCCCGGGGCGGGGCTGCCGGCGGGTGAGGGCGGGACTGGGCTGGCCGGGTTGGTCATGATGGGTCCTTCGAGATGTAGGAGGTGAGGCACTGAGCCGGAAGCGGCGGCGCCGACCGGGATACGAGTCATGGCTTGAGCCGACGGGATCAGCTGACGGGAACAACGATGGCCCCGGCTGCGCAGTGGGCACATCGACCGATGAGTCCGAGGCGGCCGTCCGAAAGGGCACTCATCGCGACTGACCAAAAGGACGATGCCTCCCGCGCCGTAGCGCCCGAATCGTGTCCTATCGGGCGATCA
>ERZ772961.502-NODE-502-length-16073-cov-2.868710_pt1 | contig 16073 bp, 9 predicted proteins | sample MGYA00580677_ERZ772961 | MGnify/ENA primary metagenome ERZ772961 (study PRJEB29015, sample SAMEA2738088) | human oral metagenome | biome: human oral; feature: human-associated habitat; material: saliva | place: China | collected 2227 ... | reverse complement strand
GGCCGGGCCCGAGGCAGCGAAATCCTAGCCATTACCTTCACCAACAAAGCCGCCGCTGAAATGCGCGAACGCCTAGAAACCCTAGTGGGAGGGGCCGGCAAATACATGTGGGTGCTCACCTTCCACTCGGCCTGCGTACGCATCTTGCGCCGCGAACACGAAGCTGCCGGGCTAAGCTCAAGCTTCTCCATTTATGACGCCACCGACTCCCAGCGCCTAATCACCTTGATCGTGCGCGAACTAGGCATCGACCCCAAACGCTTCACCCCCAAAGCCTTCGCCAACCGCATCAGTGATTTAAAAAACGAGCTGATCACCCCGCTACAATTCGCCGAAACCGCCAACACCTCCAACCCCTTCGAACGCCACCTAGCTGAGGTATACCGCGCCTACAACCAGCGCCTAAAAGCCGCCAACGCCCTCGACTTTGACGACATCATCATGCGCACCGTGCAGCTGCTACGCGCCAAACCTGCCATAGCCCAGCTGTATCGACGCCGCTTCAGGCACGTACTGGTAGACGAATACCAAGACACCAACCACGCCCAATACGTGCTGGTGCGTGAACTTGTTGGGGTCGGGAGCCAAGGCCCCAGCGGGGAACTAACCGTAGTAGGTGACTCAGACCAGTCCATCTACGCCTTCCGGGGCGCCACCATCCGTAACATCGAAGAGTTCGAAAAAGACTTCCCTAACTCCCACACGATTTTGCTGGAACAAAATTACCGCAGCACCCAAAACATTTTGAGCGCCGCCAACGCCGTGATCAGCCAAAATGATGGCCGGCGTGCCAAAAACCTGTGGACTGCGCTAGGTGACGGCGAAAAAATCGTGGGCTACGTGGCCGACTCCGAATACGACGAAGCCCGCTGGGTCAGCCAAGAAATCGAGCGTCTAGGTGAAGAAAACGGGGTGCGCCCCGGCCAAGTGGCGGTGTTCTACCGCACCAACGCCCAGTCACGCGCCCTAGAAGAAGCCTTCATGCGCGCCGGGCTGCCCTATAAAGTAGTGGGCGGCACCCGCTTCTATGAGCGCAAAGAAATCAAAGACGCACTAGCCTACCTGCGCGCCGTAGATAACCCAGACGACACCGTCTCGCTGCGCCGCATTTTCAACGTGCCCAAACGTGGACTTGGCCAAAAAGCTGAAGCCACCCTGTCCGCCCACGCCGAACAGTACGGTATCTCTTTTGGCCAAGCCATTAGCGACGCCGCCGGCAGGGCCCGCCCGCAAACCCCTGATGGTCAAATCACGCTTACTCCGCCAGTTGCGGGGCTAGCCACCCGCACCCGCACCCAGGTGCGCCGCTTTGACGACATTTTGGAAGGTTTACGCACCCAGCTGCATGAAGGTGCCGGGGTGGCTGAGCTACTCGACTCAGCCCTAGACACCAGCGGTTACCTGGCTGAGCTGCGCGCCAGCGACGACCCCCAGGACGCCACCCGCGTGGAGAACCTCGCCGAGCTCCACTCCGTGGCCAGCGACTTCCAGGCCGCCAACCCCGACGGCACCCTGGCCGACTTCCTCGAACGCGTCTCGCTCGTGGCCGACTCCGACCAGCTCCCGCCCAGTGCCGACCTGGAGGACGAGGACGCCCGACAGGCCGAGGAACAGGGCCAGATCACCCTCATGACCGTCCACACCGCCAAGGGCCTGGAGTTCCCGGTCGTCTTCGTCACCGGCATGGAGGACGGCACCTTCCCCCACGCCCGCTCCCTGGCCGAGGAGACCGAGCTCGCCGAGGAGCGGCGCCTGGCCTACGTGGCCCTCACCCGGGCCCGCGAGCGCCTCTACCTCACCCGCGCCGCCGTGCGCTCGGCCTGGGGCGCCGCCAACGCCATGCCCGCCTCCCGCTTCCTCGACGACGTGCCGGGCGAGACCATCGACTGGAAGCGCCTGACCTCCTCGATGGAGGCGCTGCGCGGCGGCGGTACCGGCTGGGGGAGCAGCTGGGGCGAGGGCGGCTTCGGCTCGGGAGGCCGGCGTACGGGTGGTTCTCGTCAGGGCTCCTACTCCGGCGGCTACTCCGACGACGATGACTTCGCCCCGCCCGTGGGGGGAGGTGCCAAGCGCTCGGGCAAGCTGGGGCGCGTGGAGACCGCCCAGGACCGGGCCGCCAAACGGGCCTCTGCCCGCCTCGAGGCCCGTGGCAAGCAGAGCACCCCCTCGTCGGCCGGGAGCGCCGCCGCCTCGGAGGACCTGCCCGCGGCCGTGGCCGGGCTGAGGGCCGGCGACCAGGTGCGTCACGACTCCTACGGGGTGGGCACCGTCGTCGGCCTGGAGGGCAAGGGGAGGTCCCTGACCGCCCGCGTCGAGTTCGTCATCGACGGCGCCCCCGCCACCAAGCGCCTCATCCTGCGCTACGCCCCCGTGGCCAAGATCTGACGGATCTATCCCTCATCACCTCCCACGGTATCGGATACCGTGCTGAAGGCAGGATGGGCGCCGGTTCCTCCTGGCGGGGGAGGCGCGGCTACCGGCATGCAGGAAACACTGGGGTCATGAACACCCCGGCTTCCTCTCCGGCTTCATCAGTGGAGCCTCGGACTCCTTGCCTCCTGGACCGGCTCGTTCCGGTCAGTCCCCAGTGGCGCATTCCTCCACGAAAGGCGGAGCGCCTCGGTTGGCTCCAGCTGCTTCTCGGAGTCGCAGTCGTCTTTATCGTTCAGGTTCTCGCCGTGATTCTCGCAGTGATGACCGGATTCGCGCGTCTTACGGCCAACGGTCGTTTGGAGTCCCTGCCGGACGCCATATTCGTCATGGCTATCGCTGGTGCACCGCTGGCCCTGCTCGGGTACTGGCTGCTGGTGCGTCTCATCGGCAGAAGGCCCGTCATCGAGCTCGGAGGGCGTAGGGCGGCGCTGCGCGAGTTCTCGGTCGGCCTCGCCATAGGTGCGCTGCTCATGTGCGCCATCGTTGCGATTTTGGCTCTGATCGGCTCCTACCATGTGGTGGACATCGGCTGGAGCGACGGAATCCTCGGCGGTCTGGGAGCCGGAGTCCTTGCCGGATTCACCGAGGAGATCCTGTTTCGGGGGATCCTGCTGCGGCTCCTCGAGGGGTGGTTAGGAACCTGGTGGGCGCTGGCCATCACCTCGTTTCTCTTTGGAGTCTCTCACCTGGGCAATGCTCACGCGACGGTCTTCGGTGCGGTGGCGATTGCACTGGAGGCGGGCATCCTGCTGGGCGCCTGCTACCTGCTCACCCGGCGCCTGTGGATGGTGATCGGGGTACACATCGCCTGGAACTTCGTCCAAGGCGGCATCTTCGGCTCCGACATCTCCGGCATCGGAACAGGACGCGGACTCATCGAGGCCCGCTTTACCGGCCCCGATCTGCTCACTGGCGGAGCCATGGGTATTGAGGCTTCCATCGTCGCGATCATCGTGTGCACGGCAGCCGGGTTGGCCGTGCTGGTCGAGGTCCACCGGCGCGGGCTCATCGTCCCGCCGTGTTGGCGCCGCCTGGAACTGAGGGACGCCGCCGTCGATGAGCGCAGTGACGAGTGGCCACCCGTCCGGGGGCAGGGCCGAGTCATGAACGGGTCGGCACCAGGCGTACGGGGCGCCGCTCAGCCCGGAAGTCGTTGACCGGGGCGTCGGGGGCATACCCCAGGGCGAAGCCCGTGATGAGGTGGTAGTCGGCCGGTGCCTCGAACTCGGCGTCGAAGGGGCGGCGCCAGGTGGCCAGGACCCCGAGGGGGCAGGAGTCGACGCCGTGGGCCTTGGCCGATAGGAACAGGGTCTGCAGCATGATCCCGGCGTCGAGCGCTGCGAAGGGCATGAAGCCCTTGTGGATAAGGACGAAGCCGATGACCGGTGCGCCGAAGGCCTCGCAGTTGCGGCGGGCGGCCGCGTCGCGGGCCTCGCGGTCGTCCCTCGCGATACCCATGTGCGCGTACAGCCGGCCGCCGACAGCCTGGGAGTGGGGCAGCAGCTCCGCGGGATAGGGCGCCCAGGTGCGGTAGTCGCCGTCGGGCGCCTTGCCGCTCAGGACCAGGCGGGCCATGGCGCCAGGCTCCTTGTGCTGGAAGGGCAGTGTGGCATCGAACTCGGCGATGTAGGCCGAGCGCAGGCGGTCCGCCCGCTCACCGGTGGCCAGCGCCACCATGAAGGGCCGTGTGTTCGACCAGCTCGGGGCCTGACGGGCATCGTCAAGGATCGCGTCGAGGACCTGGCTCGGCACCGGGTCAGGCCGGAAGTCGCGCACAGAATGCCGGGCAGTGGCCAAGTCGGAGAAAGCTTCGGGGTTCATCGTGACGTCTCCTTGGACAGGTCATAGAGCCGGTTGACGGGGCCGATTGCGGCGCCGCCTCAGTCTTGGGTGTGACGCGGCGTCGTACGCAAGCGTTACGACTGATGTCGGGGCCCGAAGGTGGAGTCGTCCAGCTGGCGCAGGACGCGGGACGGGTTGCCCACCGCGAGGCTGCCGGTGGGAATGTCCTTGGTGACCACTGATCCCGCGCCGATGACGCAGTTGTCCCCGATGGTCACACCGGGACACACGATCACCCCACCGCCCAGCCACACGTTGTCCCCGATCGTGATGGGGTCGGCCGCCTCCAGGGAGCAGGCGCGTGGCGTCGGCTCCAGGGGATGGACCGGCGTGAGCAGCTGGACGTTCGGGCCGATCTGGCAGTGGGCACCGATACGGATCTCCACGACGTCGAGCGCTACGAGCCCGTAGTTGGCGAAGGTCCCCTCACCCACAGTGATGTTGTCCCCGTAGTCCACGCGCACCGGCGGCAGCAGGCGAGCCTTGTCACCCAGCCCCGGGATCGCCGAGCGCAGCAGGTCCCAGCAGTCCTCCTCACCCTCGGCGAAAGCCCGCTCGAAGTGGTAGAGCATCTTGCGGGCGTGCGCCGCGATCCTGGCACTGTCCGGGTCATCGGAGACGTACCAGTCACCGGCGAGCATGCGCTCGCGATTGGTGCGCTCGTCGCCCACGAAGTAGGGCTCGGCCTCCGGGAAGCGCGGGGTGGGATTCTCACTCATACCCAGCAGCCTAGCGGCGGCCCGATGCGCCCATCGGCCGGTTCGAGCCGACCCGCCAGAGTCGGCGCTCGGAGCCTGTTCAGGAGTGGGGGAGCACCTCGGCCACGGCCGCCCGCAGCGTCTCCGGCAGGCCCAGGGCCTCGAGCTCACCCAGCAGGGCGGTTCCGCTCAGGCCCCGCTGCACCGCGTCCCAAGCCAGGTCCTTGGCCATGTACTCCACGCGCGCGGCATCCAGGATCGTGTGGACCTCGTCGCGCCAGTCCATCGGCTCCTGCCGTGTGCCGCGCAGCACCAGTCCGACGCCGTCGGCCAGCTCCTGGCGGGACATCTCACCGACGTGCACAAGCGTGCCCGCCCCCAGGGTGAATCCGTCACCATCGACCTCCTCGGTGGCCAGTCGGCACGCCTGCTCGCCCACCCCCAGCCAGGCGCCCGTCACCCGGCAGGACAGAAGCCGTACCGTCACCTTCCGTGAGTCCGGGACGACGTCGGCGGCCCCCTCCAGGCGGATACGCAGCACCGCGTCCCCGCCGTCCTCGTCCTCGGTGTCCGGCCAGGTCAGTGCCATGTGCGTGCGGGCGACCCGGTCCGGCCCCGGCTCGGCCGAGCCGTCGTCCTCCTCCAGGGTGAAGGACCCCGAGTCTCCGGGCACGACGACGACCTCCAGCTCGCGCGGATTGTCCCCGGCTGCCTCCATCAGGTTCCCGGCCAGCGGGATGACCGACCCGGCCCGGGCCAGGACACCGATGCGGTCCAGCGGACGCGACAGGCTCAGCATGCGCCCGCGCCCACCGGTGGTGGCCTCATAGCGGCGCCCCGTGGGCAGGTCGTACCAGACGCCGTCGGGCAGCCAGGTCAGCTCCCGGCCCAGGCCGGTGGCCTTATCCAGTGGGGAGGTGAAGGGCACCACCAGCAGGTCACCGAAGCAGAAGGTGTTCCGGTGCTCATAGGCGGCCAGTGTCCGCGGGTGGTCGTGGTAGAGCGGACGCACCGGCCCCACGCCCTCGCTCACCGAGCGCCGCGCCCACGTGTACAGGTAGGGCACCAACCGGTGGCGCAGCCGCAGGTGCGCCTCCATCGTGGCGCGCGCGTCGCGTGAGTAGCGCCATGGCTCCTTGGAGGTGAAGGCCGAGTTCGACGAGTGCAGGCGGTTGATGGGGGAGAAGCAACCGAGCTGGAACCATCGCGCCGCCATCGCGTCATCGCTGTAGCCCAGCATGTGCCCGCCGATGTCGTTGGACCACCAGAAGTAGCCGATATTGGCGGCCGTGGCCGTGAACCGCGGCTGGAAGCGCAGGGAGTCCCAGCTGATGATCGTGTCCCCGGAGAAGCCCACCGGGGTACGGTGGCTCGAGGCATCGGCGAAGCGGGAGAAGGTCACCGGCCGACGCCGCTCCACGCCGCCCGCCTCCGTCGGGCGCTCGCGGCCCGAGTCGAGGTAGTGGACGTGGTTGAGCATCCACAACGGATCCAGGCCGGGAACCGTCGTGGAGCCGCCCTGCTGCCAGTCCAGCCACCAGAAGTCCACGCCCTGGTCCTCCAGCCGGTGGTGGAGGCGCGAGAGGTAGGAGCCCATGAAGACCCGGTCGGCGACGTTGAAGGGCACGTCCTCCCCGCTGCCGGCATCCAGGCCTAGGTCGGCGCAGACCTCCTCATAGGCCTCCTCGTGGCGGCGCACCCCCTGAGCCGGGTGCACGTTGAGCGTGGTGAGCATGCCCCGCTCGTGCAGGCCGGCCAGGAAGGCCGCAGGGTCCGGGAAGAGATCCCGGTTCCAGGTGTAGCCGGTCCAGCCCGTGCCGATCGCCGGGTCGATGTCGGTGAGGTGCCAGTCCATGTCGATGACGGCCACGGAGAAGGGCAGCTCCTCGGCGGTGAAGCGGTCCATGAGCGCCAGGTACTCCTGGCCGCTGTAGGGGTAGTAGCGGCTCCACCAGTTGCCCAGCAGCGCCCGCGGAATGAGAGGGCTCGGGCCGGTGAGGCGGAAGAAGTCGCGCAGCGCCCCCCGGTAGTCCTGGCCGTAGCCGAAGACGTAGAGGTCCTGCGCCCCGTCGGCCAGGCGGTTGCCGGACTCACGGGGCCGGACCCACTCGTCCTGGGTGAGCAGCAGCGAGGCGGAGTCGTCCAGGGCGGTGATGCCGTTCAGGCTCAGCAGTCCCGGGCTGAGGGCGACGGCGCCGTCGGCCTCATCGAGGGTGCGGGTGGTGCCGCCCAGGTTCGTCGGGAAGGTCTCGTCGGGGTCCCACACGTCGCCGTGGTGCCAGGTGCCGCCGTGGGCGTGGAGCGCCGTCGAGCGCAGCCTGACGCTGAGGCCCGATGGGGAGAAGCCCAGCGAGGGGACATGGGTCAGGTGCAGGTGCTCGGTGACGATCTCCAACCGGTCCTCACCCCGCACCACCCGGAACAACGGCGCCTCGCCGAGATCCCGGTTCACGACCAGCTGGGTAGCGGCGTCGGTGAACACGCCCGAGGGGGAGAACTCCATGCGGATGAGCCGGGAGGTCAGCACCGTGAACCGGTAACGGGACTCGGCCGGCGTCGTCCCGACGACGACCGCCTCGGCGGGGGCTGCTGCCGGACGCAGCGTGTCAGGGGCATTGGAGAGAGGAGAAACCAACGATCGGCCTTTCACAGGGGTCGTCACAGGGACACGATGGGAGAGGTGGCACCTGGGGCAAGGCGCGAGAGATCATCATAATCGGCCGCGGCTGGCAGCGCTTTCTGACACAATCGGCACGGGCCCGCCAAGACTGCGGCGGCGCAGCCGGGACGGTTCCCGAGCTGCCGGGCCTGACGCCGTGCACCCGGGTGACGCCTGCAGCCCCGACGCGGACGGGGCTGCTCTCACCTGTTCCTGTCTCCCCTTCAGATTCCGCCACATGCCGGTAGGAAGGAAGCCTCCCATGACCCGTCCCGCATCCCTGGTCGTCTCTCCCCACCACGTCGGCGACGAACCGGACTGGTGGCGCCGCGCCGTCGTCTACCAGGTCTATCCCCGCTCCTTCGCCGACTCCGACGGCGACGGAATTGGTGACATCCCGGGGCTGACCAACCGCCTGGACCACCTCGACGAGCTCGGGGTCGACGTCGTGTGGCTCAGCCCCGTCTACCGCTCCCCGCAGGACGACAACGGCTACGACATCTCCGACTACCAGGACATCGACCCCCTCTTCGGCTCCCTGGAGGACCTCGATGCCCTCATCGAGGGGCTCCACGCCCGCGGCATGCGTCTGGTCATGGACCTCGTCGTCAACCACACCAGCGACGAGCACCCCTGGTTCACCGCCAGCCGCTCCTCGACGCAGGACCCCAAGCGCGACTGGTACATCTGGAGACCCGCCCGGCAGGTCGACGGGCTGGCTCCCGGGCAGCCGGGCACCGAGCCCACCAACTGGGGATCGGCCTTCTCCGGGTCGGCCTGGGCCTGGGACGAGGACGCCCAGGAGTTCTACCTGCACCTCTTCTCACCCAAGCAGCCCGACCTCAACTGGGAGAACCCCGAGGTGCGCCGCGCCGTCCACGAGATGATGACCTGGTGGCTGGAGCGCGGTGTTGACGGCTTCCGCATGGACGTCATCAACTTCATCTCCAAGACCTACCCGCTCACCGACGCGCCCCAGGGCGAGGGCGACCTCTACGGCAACGCCTTCGCCGCGGTGGCCAACGGGCCGCGCATCCACGAGTTCCTCCACGAGATGAACCAGGAGGTCCTCGCACCCCGGCCCGGCCACGTCATCACCGTCGGAGAGATGCCCGGAGCCACGCGAAGCGAGGCCGCCCTCTACACCGACCCCGCCCGCGCCGAGCTCGACATGGTCTTCCAGTTCGAGCACGTCAACCTCACCGACGGGCCCGGAGGCAAGTTCGACCCGCAGCCCCTCAACCTGGTCGTCCTCAAGAAGAACCTCGCCGACTGGCAGGCTGCCCTCGCCCCCGTCACGGACTCCTCCGGCGTCGTCACGGCGGAGAAGGGCTGGAACTCCGCCTACTGGGACAACCACGACCAGCCCCGCGCCGTCTCCCGCTTCGGCGACGACGACCCGGCCTGGCGCGTCCGCTCGGCCAAGACCCTCGCCACGATCCTCCACACCCACCGCGGCACGCCCTACGTCTACCAGGGTGAGGAGCTCGGCATGGCCAACACGGTCTTCCGCTCCATCGAGGACTACCGGGACCTGGAGTCCATCAACCACTTCCACGAGCGCGTGCGCGCCGGCGACGACCCGGCCGCCGTCCTGACCCGTTTGGCCCCCATCTCCCGGGACAACGCCCGCACCCCCGTTCACTGGGACGGTAGTGAGAAGGCCGGGTTCACCACCGGCGAGTCCTGGATCGCCCTGGCTCCCGACCACGGCACCGTCCACGCCGCGGCCCAGGCGGGAGTGCCCGGCAGCGTCTTCGAGCACTACCGCTCCCTCATCACACTGCGCCATGACGACGACGCCCTCGCCCTGGGCACCTTCCGGCTCCTGGCGGCCGACCACCCCACCGCCTGGGTCATCCTGCGTCAGTGGCGGTCCCCGGAGCCGGATGAGACGGGCGAGAACCGCGTCGAGCAGCTCCTGCTCATCGCCCAGTGCGCCCGCGATGACCTGACCCTGACCGGTGAGGGCGGTCTGCTGGCCGCGCTCGCGGTCGAGGGGCTGCAGGCGGGGCAGTGGACCGAGCCCGAGCAGGTCCTGCGCGCCGGCGACCCGGACGTCCAGCCCGGCTCCGGGCACGCGGGGCTGCCCGCGGTCCTGGCCGGCTGGGACTCGGTGCTGCTGCGTCGTCGGGCCTGAGCGGGTGGGTGCTCGCCGCACCAGCCCGAGGGGCCCGTCACTGGAATAGTGCGGTCCGGTTGGCTGTTGGCCTCACTGGGCAAGCCCGTGAACACCGGAATAGGAGAGCGCCATGGAGTTCAGCCAGGTCGTCGCCAATCGTCACTCGGTACGAGACTTCACCGACCAGCCCGTCTCCCGGGAGGACCTGGTCGATGTCGTCCGCACCGCCCAGCAGGCGCCATCGTGGGTGAACTCCCAGCCCTGGCGGGTCTACGCCGCCACCGGTCGGACCCTGGAGGAGATCAAGAAGCGCCATGCCGCGGACGTCGCCGCCGGACGCAAAGGGGCCTCGGACCTGCCGGTCATGTCGCGCACCGAGTGGTCCCTGGCGACCCAGGCCAACATGGCCGCGCTGGCCGAGCGCATCGGTTCCGATCTCGGAGATGCGGCCTCGGAGTTCCCGGCCGCGCAGGCGCGGATGTTCAACGCCCAGGCCGTCCTCTACATCACGATCCCCACCGGCTCGCCCCTGTGGTCCTTCCACGACCTGGGCGCCTTCACCGCCATGATCGCCCTGGCCGCCGTGGACAAGGGACTTGGCGCCATCAACGCCTACGCCCTGGTCATGTACCCGGACGAGGTGCGCGAGGCCATGGGGATCGGAGCCGATGAGATCGTGGCGGTCGGGATCGCGCTGGGCCACCCCGCGGACTCGGCGCTGGCGGCCTTCGCCCCCGACCGCGTCGACGTCGACGAGATCCTCACGATCAAGGACTGAGCGCAGAGGGCTGCTTCCGCCGTCGGCCCAGGAGATGGATGAGGCTGGCGGCGACGGCTGCGCCGGTGAGCAGGATCGCCGCGTTGAGCCACGAGATCTCGAAGTCGGGCAGGTTCTCGCTCTGAAGCTGGCCGATGAACAGGCCCAGCGCGTTTCCGCTGACGTGCAGGCCCAGCGCGAAGAACACCGACCGCAGCCGCACCACCGACCAGCCGGCGAGCAGCCCGAAGAGCACCTTGTGGAGAATCTGCCAGGCGTAGCCCTTGAGGCTGGTCTCCGAGGTCAGCCAGGTCGGCAGGTGCAGGGCGGTGAAGGATGCCGTCGTCAACAGCACGGCCACTGTGGCGCCGAGGCGCTCTCGCACCGGTGCGAACAGGGTGCGTCTCAGCGTGATCTCCTCAGGGATCGCGTTATACGCGATGCCGACAGAGATGGCGAAGACCAGTGCGTGAAGCACCGTGGATGCGGTGATCTCCGGCTTCCACAAGGGGCCGGTGCCTGTCGGCCCCATCCAGGCGTGCAGCCCGCCGAAGGCGATCCCGGCCAGGGCTCCGGTCGTGAAGAGCAGCGTCCTGCTGTGGATGCCGCCACCGGCCAGCAGGTCATGCCAGCCGCGGCGGGCCAGCCCGAACCAGAGAGCGAGCCCGCCGAGGTGAAGGATGGCGAGCATGAGGATCCACGGCCCCCGAAGGAGTGCCAGGGCGATTCCCAGCACCGGGGCGCCGACCAGCAGGGCGACGGCGGCAAGGGTGACGTCCTCGGAAACAGCGGGCTGCCCGGTCTCGAAGGTGTAGGCGTCGGCCGTGGAGGGCCGTAACGCGTGGCGGGGCGGGGCGACGCCCCTGTGACGATCCATAGTGATTCCGGTGAGAAGTGTCTGTCTGTCGCGATCCGCGCAGGAGTATACGGTCAATCGGAAGATTTAATGACCCTGACACGTGGCAGGAGGTTTCGGCTATCGCTCCCCCGAGCTCCGCAGCCGGGATACTGCGGATTGCCGCCAGGTGGGGGAGGTCAGCAGCATGACCGTCAGGACGACGGCGAACAGGGCTACCAGCGTCCAGGCTCCGGCCCGGGCCAGCTCCCAGGTGAAGACGATCCCGAAGACGGGGGCCTTCTGGGTCGTGGCGAGCACCGCGCCCGCACCCGCCATCGCCAGCACCGAGATGCTGGTCTCCACCCCGCCGGCCTGAAGCGCGATCGCCAGCGCGGCTCCCGCGCTCGATCCCACGGCCAGGGAGGGGGCCAGGCGTCCCCCGGTGGCACCGGCCCCGAGCGTGAGCCCGGTGAGGACCGGCTTGAGGGTCACGATGCCCAGCAGCATGACCAGGACCGCACTCGAGGCGCCGCTCGAGTCTTCCGGAACGTGGGCGCCCAGGGCCACCTCCATGGCGTCGCGGCCATTGCCGACGACGGCCGGAACCCACAGGCTCACCAACCCAGTTATCAGTCCCGCCACCCCGATCGCCACTGGCAGCCACCGTACGGCGCGCACCCGGCGTGCCAGCATCCAAGACCACAGTCGCCTGGCGCCCACTCCCAGCGCAGCGGCGACGGGCACGAGCAGAACCAGTCCGAGGACGGTCCCCGACGACAGTCCTTGCGAGGCGACCTCGAAGGCGGGCCGTCCGTGGGAGTGCAGCCAGGAGACGAGTGCGGCGAGGACGCACACCGGGACCGCCACGACGGCTCCGCGTCGCCGCATCCCGGTGACCATGACGAGCTCGACGGCGTAGGCCGCCCCTCCCAGCGGCGCGTTGTACATGGCTGCCAGGCCGGCCCCGGCGGCGGAGGCGATGAGGATCGCGCTCTCGGGCCTGCCGATCCCCAGGCGGGCGGCGAGTCCGGCCGCGACCGCCCCGGCGGCCAGACGCGGAGCGCCCTCGCGGCCCACCGAGTTGCCTGAACCGACCGTGAGGACCTGGGTGACGGCGTCGAGGAAGGGACGTACCAGTCCCATCCGGGTTGCCTCCCTACCCGAGCGGTCCGCCACCGCGGTCTCCACGTCGGCCACCCCACCGGTTGCGCGCAGCCACCACCACACGCCACCGGCGACGAGGCCGCCCATGGTCGGGGTGAGTACGCGCCGCCAGGGCGGGGCAGCGGCCAGACGCTCCAGAAGCCCGCCGTGGGCGACGCCGTAGAACAGCGCCTCGAAGAGCTCCAGGAGCAGCGCCATCGCGATCCCGACGAGACCCGCGGCCACGCCCGCCAAGGCGGCGGCCAGAAGGAACCGGGGTCGGGTCAGCGCGCGCACGCCAGGCACGATACCCGGCCCCGCAGCTCAGGAGCGGACAAGCACGTGGTTCGTCGTGGACGCACCCCAGCCCTCGACGTCGGATATCGCGGGTACAGTCCGTGAGGCCCACCGCGTGTCCTCCAGACCCCGGGCAGTCTCGAGTCCGACAGGCTTCCGAAGCCCGGCCTAGCGGTGGGATCTAGCGGTGGGATGCTGACATGCGGCTCGGGCGTCCCAGGTACCAGACGGCTGCGGCCGTCACCAACGTCTCGGCGAGCATGGCGATAACGGACGGAGTGGTGAACCGGCTCCATCCGGTCGATCGGGTGGTGTGCCACGGCGCTGAGAGCGCACAGGCCCGCGCCGACGGCGAAGAGCAACCAGGGACTGCGAGGCCCCGCGGATCGAAGCAGGTCGCGCCAGCCGCGGCGCCACACGAGGAACCAGATCGCCAGTGCCCCCAGGTGCAGGACGGCGAGGACCTGCCAGGGGCCGCCCACCAGAGCCAGGACGACGCCGAGCGACAGGCGTCCGACAAGCAGGACCAGGGCCGCCCAGGCGCTCCTCCGAGTGCGGGCCACCACCGGGGCGGCCAGTCACGTCCAGCTACCTCTGATCGCCGGCCGCGTCGTCGACCGCCTCGCCGAAGTCGGGAACGTCCTCGAGCGTCAGGGTCCCACTGTTCTGGCTGACCAGGGCCACGGCGGGGCGCAGGCCCAGCCACCACTGGTAGCGGGGACGACGGTTGTCGCGGTCGAGGTCGTCGTTCATGCGGTCCAAGGGGTGGTCGGAGACCTTGCCCCCCACCATGCCCACGTAGGAGGCCGTCGGCTCGCCGCGCTTGAGGGCACCAGCCAGCAGCTCCAGGGAGTAGGCGACGAGCTTGGTCGCCATGATCCGGTCGAAGGCCGTGGGGCTGCCGCCCTGCTGCTGGTGGCCCAGGATCGCCTCGCGCACGTCGTAGAGGCCCTTGCCCTCCTCGGCGAAGATGTGGGCCAGGACGTCGGTGGTGTAGTTGACGCTGGCCCGCTCGTTGCGGATCACCAGGTAGAGGCTGCGACCTGAGCGGAAGGACTCCACCATACGCTCGGAGTCGGCGGCCAACCCCTTGAGGGTGATGCCCTCCTCGTTGAGGTAGACCTTCTCCGCGCCGGTGGCCAGACCGGACATCAGGGACAGGTAGCCGCACTTGCGGCCCATGACCTCGGCAACGAAGCAGCGGTGCGAGGCCGCCGCGGAGAGCTTGATGGAGTCCAGCGCCACCACCGCGTTGTTGAGGGCGGTGTCGGTGCCGATGCTCAGCTCGGAGCCGGGCAGGTTGTTGTCGATGGAGGCCGGCACGCACACGATCGGGATCTGGAAGGCGGGGTAGCGGTCCCGCTCGGTGACCAGGCGGAAGGCGCTCAGGTAGGCGTTGTAACCGCCGATGACCAGCAGGGCATCGATCTCATGGAGCTCGATGGCCCGGCCCAGCGCGTAGAGCTGCTCGATGGTGGGCACCTCGCGGCGCGTGCCCAGCTGGGCGCCGCCGTCGCCGACCCAGCCCTCGACGTCGGCCCAGGTCAGCTCATGCACATCGTCGTCGAGCAGGCCGGGGAAGCCGCCGTAGACTCCCAGCATCGTGAAGTCGTGGTCGATGCCCAGGCGCACGGCTGCGCGCGCCGCCGTGTTCATCCCCGGTGCCAGGCCGCCGGCGTGGATGATGGCGACCCTCTTGGGGCGAGCGGTGGACGAAGGCGTCGAGTCCGCATTGGTGGAGGGCTCGGCGGGAGGCGTGGACATGGTCTCGAACAGCTCGAGCATGCTGCCGAAGCTGGCGCCGCGGGCCTGGATCGCCCCGAGGTAGTCGTGGGCGGCCACGAGGTCCTTGACGGCGCGGGTGGCCGCGATCTGCTCCATCATCGGCAGGTGGCGGATGCGGTTGTGACGCTCGGCGATGATGACCGGCTCGCTGCCCGGCTCCATGGACACCACCTCGCGGGCGGCGGCGCAGCCCAGCAGCGTGGACATCCAGCGGTCGTAGGCGCTGGGGCGGCCACCGCGCTGGACGTGACCCAGGATGGTGACGCGGGCGGCCTCGCCCAGCTTGTCGGCGATGACCTGGCGGACGTCGTCGGCGGTGATGCGGTTGCCCTCGCGGTCGGTGGCGCCCTCGGCGACGATCACCATGGACTCGCGGCGCCCGGCCTCTCGGCCCGCCTTGAGCTTGGAGCACATGTCCTCCTCCCAGTCCTTGCCCGGGGGGAGCTCGGGGACCAGGACGTAGTCACAGCCCCCGGCCACGGCCGCCATGAGGGCCAGGTAGCCGCAGTGGCGGCCCATGACCTCCACGACGAAGGTGCGCTGGTGGGAGGCGGCCGTTGAGGAGATGTCGTCAATGGCCTCCAGGATGCGGTGGAGGGCCGAGTCAGTGCCGATGGTCATGTCGGCGCCCACCAGGTCGTTGTCGATGCTGCCCACCAGGCCGGTCACCATGAGGACAGGATGGGCGGCGGCTGTCTCTGCGCTGATGTCGCCGCCGGCGACGAGCTCCTCGAGCAGGGAGGGCCAGTTCTTGCGGAACTCGTTGGTGCCGGTCAGGGACCCGTCGCCGCCGATGACCACGAGCCGGTCGATGCCGTGCTCCAGGAGGTTGCGGGCGGCCGCCAGCTGACCGGCGCGCTCGCGGAACTCGGCCGAGCGGGCGGTGCCGATGATGGTGCCGCCGCGCTGGAGGATGGAGCCCACCGAGTCCCACTCCAGGGGGCGGATGCCGTCACCCCCGGCCACGGCCCCGGCCCAGCCCTCCATGACCGCGTAAGGCCTGGCCCCCAGGCGGATGGCGGTGCGCACCACGGCCCGCACGGCCGCGTTCATGCCCTGGGCGTCCCCGCCGGAGGTGAGGACCCCGATACGCAGGGGCTCGCCGTCCAGACCGAGCAGCGGGCCGGCCGACGAGCCGGTGGGGGAGAGGGTGTTGTCTGAGGACATGGCGGCTGGCATGTGGGGTCCTTCCCTGAGGTCGCCGGTGGGCCTGGCTCCCGGCGTCGGCCGGGAGGACGTCGGTCCTTATTGTTGCTGGTGAGCGCCGCCACGTCATCCGCCCCAGGTCCCAAGGGCGTTGTTCCGCTATCTGTGATTCTGATTATGCCGGGGGTTAGGTGACCTCTGCCCATGCCTACCTATATGTGTCGGTGACCGTTGGCATACTGGTTCCTGAGCGAAAGGAGGTCTCGATGAAGGTTGCATTGTCGCTGCTTGAAAAGATGCTCAATTTTTGGAAGCAGGATGGTGATGGCCTTTATGAGTGGTTTGGTGCTGTG
>ERZ772961.495-NODE-495-length-16171-cov-2.922065_pt1 | contig 16171 bp, 14 predicted proteins | sample MGYA00580677_ERZ772961 | MGnify/ENA primary metagenome ERZ772961 (study PRJEB29015, sample SAMEA2738088) | human oral metagenome | biome: human oral; feature: human-associated habitat; material: saliva | place: China | collected 2227 ... | reverse complement strand
CTCAAATGTGCTCTTTTTTCTCCCGTTGTTTCGTCCCGAAGTTCGTAACTTTGTACACGGCGTAAAGTGCATTTTGCCTTTATGTTTTCACACTTAAACCTTCTTTTATGACCAACGAAACTCCTCGTTCCTCTTCCGCAGCCTCCGCTCGCCCTTTGAGTGAGCGCATCAAAACATGGTGCGAACCCGCCCGCCAGTTGAGTTGGTGGACTTCGTGGTTTAACATCGTTCTCGGGGTCACCGTGATGTGCGCCGGTTTCGTCTTCTTCATCAACCCCTACAATATTGTGCCCGGAGGTGTCTATGGCGCCAGCATCGTGCTCCACAATATCTTCCCCTCCATTCAGGTCGGTACGTTCGGTTATTTCTTTGACATCCCCTTGCTCGTACTCGCCTCTGTCTTCCTCGGGGCGAAATTAGGTTCGCGCACCATCTTTGCCGCCCTCATCGCCCCCGTCATCATGAACGGCCTTTCGCTTTTGGCCTATCCCGATGCCGCTTCCCTTCATGCCCTCGACCCCACGAAACTCTGTGGTGGCGTCATCAACATGACCGAACACCTCATGCTCACCTCCATCATCGGTGCGGTCATGATCGGTTTCGGTTGCGGCTTCGTCGTGCGCCAGCAGGCCACAACGGGAGGCACCGACATCGTCGCCATGTTGTTACAGAAATATGCCCACATCCGTTTTTCCAATGCCATTTTAATCTGTGACGGCGTTGTTGTACTCTCCGGCTTGGTGGTCATCGGTTTTGGTTTGGGAGCGAAAGACATTGTCGGCGGCGGTTCCTGGTTGCTCTCTTTCTATTCTCTCATCGCCATTTTCGTGACGGCGCGCACCATCAGCTATGTCATCAACGGCGCACAAGACGACAAACTCGTCTTCGTGATTTCCGAACAACCCAATGAAGCCATGCGTAGTTTCATTCTCGATACGCTCGATCGTTCTGCCACCCGCATCAAAAGTAGTGGCCTCTATTCTAAAGACGACAAGGAAATGCTCTTCCTCGTGGTGTCCAACAAAGAAATTCCCGCCGTCAAACTCAAGGTGCAGGAAGTTGATCCCAAGGCCTTTGTGGTCGTCACCGATGCCCACGCCACCTACGGCGAAGGCTGGCGTCCGCTCGCCACTGCCGGCGAATTGCAGGCCGAATAAGTTCAGCGTGCTTCGATAGCAAGCCCTTCGCGAAGGGCAAAAAACAAAATCGCCCCCACCATAATTGTACATGGTGGGGGCGATTTTTGTGTGTGCTCACTTGAATCTTTTCAGCAAGAAGCGCGGTTGAGCGCGGAGGAATACGCCGAACGAGAACGCGTGGCGCAGTGCAGCCGGCTCGCTTTCTCCATTTTTGAGGAGCAGGCGCCCCGCATCCGTCACAAAGCCGTTGGCTTTCGCGCCGAAAGCGTAATCACGGCCGAAGCGGCGCACATATTCTACACTCCAATAGGCCGTGTGCATGCGCGTGAAGCGCCCCCCGTCCACTTTCAGTGAGAGCGTGTTGAAAAATGGACTACCGTAGAGCGTCACAAAATCCTTCGCCTGCCACCAGCCCGCACGAACGCGCAGTGCGTGGAGCAGATCGACCGAAGCCCCGGCCCACAGGGCTGCCCCCGTGTTGAAAGGCCACAACTTGCCCGCCTGTTGATAGGCGCCGAGCGTGTGCACCTCCACTTCCGCCGCATTCAGCACACGGTGGTTCCACGTTTTCCGCAGTTGCAGCCCGATACTCCCGTTACAGAGCGTCTGCACGCCCAAATCCGTGTCGTCTTGCTCGCCGCCGCGGTGTTGCACCATCAGTTGCACCGGCAGTTCGAGCGCCCAACCGTGAGCTTTCGGCCGCAGCAGTTCCACCGATTGCGTCATACCCACCGTGAAAGCCTCTTGGTGCTTGTCCATTTCGTAGATGAAGCTCTGCCAATCGATCCAAGCGTCCATTTTCCACCTGCGAGTACGAATCAATGTTTGAAAGCCCTTTTCGGGGTCGGTGGTCAGCAGATTTTCCGGCTTATACAGCGGAAGAATCAAACCATGATGGGCCGCGCCGTAAAGGTCGCCCAACACAAAGGTGGCGGCTCCCAGTTGAGCTGCTGCGCGAAAGTAGGGCAGTAGGTGTGCGCCGCCTTGATAAGCCCCGCCCTTCCACGTCACAATGTCGTGAAAGGCGTAGTTCGGATAACGATTCGTTCCATGGTACATCAGTGCCGAGAGTCCCAATTCCAAACTCAATTCCGGCCGAGGCCGATAAGTCAAATGTGGGGTGAGTCGTACGCCCGGAAGCGTGTAACCCTTGGCGATGTTGCCGTCAAACTCGTTGTCTTTGAAAAAGGCAAGCGCATCCACATCTAGATAAAGGGTTTTCATCTCGATGGAATCCGTATCGTGTTGGGGCGTCAGTTGGCGAAATAGGTCGACTTCCGACGTTTGGGCATCGACCACTGAGGCGAGCAGCGCGCCAAAGACGAGCAGCAGAGCACGGCGCATTGTCCGTGTGCAGAGCGTGAGCAAATTGTTCATACGTGCAAAGTTACGTTTTTTTTGTTGCTCAGTGTTGGTTTTCTCCATTTCTTTGTTGCTCATTTTTTGCGAGTCGCGCCCCCTTCCGGGCGAGACGATATTTCACACGATTCCCCCTTCGTTTTCGCCCTTTTTCCTCGCGCGTACGGGCGCGTCCGGTGTTTTTCTGTTTTTTGCCTTCACCTCTTCACCTTTGGCTTGTTTGTCTGTTGATAATCAGTGAGATAGGTGTCCTAAAAGGGTGAAGGTACGCTCGATTTCCTTCACCTCAAAATACCAAGTTTGTGCCCTGCATTGGGTTGATATACAGAGTGTTGAGGGTGAAGATAAGGGTGAAGGCAGCCAAAAGCGGAAAACGAGGCCTTCGTTCACGGTGTTTTTTCGCTCTCTTCGAGTGAGCAGGAAACTTTTTAGTCGGGTGAAGGCATTTGAAGGCATTGCCTTCACACCTAACTCACCAAGAATGAGTGAGATATCGCGGGTGGTGAAGGGTGAAGGCAAAAAACGAAAATTCGCTGAGTGCGCGTAGGCGCGCGTAGAGGGGCAGAAGAGGGTGGGGATGAGTAGGAAGTGCGGTCGGATGGGGCGTCGGTGAATAAAGCAGTGGAGTTTTGTTGAGAAGGTCTCTGTTTTTGCGAGATAGTAGACGAGTTTTTGGCGCGAGTCGGCGTGAAGTATTGTCGTATCGTTCGAATGAATTTTGATGAGAAGAAATGTTTTTGCGATTGGGTTTTGTGATTGTTTCGGGATTTCGTAACTTTGCAGACGGATTGGGTTGAACTGCCCCTTTCGTCCACGGGACGTTCCGTTTAAGCGGACTTTCGAGTGAGAAACACACAATCTGGCGTTCGACGCTTGTAATTACTCTTTTTTTGTACCTTTGTTCAGTCGAGCGCGCTCCATGTTGTTCTACTATTCAGACACACAGCGCCTAAAGCCGATGTATGGGGAGCGAAACACGACCGTCGGTGCATCTTCTTTCGACTCGTAACGCCGATTTTTCCCCTCTGCGGCTTTCCCATCGAAGACACTCGATGCCACCGGTTCCGCTTTGTCGCAATAGCCGTAGCGGGAGAGCATAACCTCACTTGAAAACAAATGGAAATCGTCAGCATCATACAATTATTACTCACTTTCGGGGTGAGTTTCGTGTTCACGGCCTTGCTCATGCCGTGGCTCATCGAACTCTGCCGCCAGAAAGGACTTTACGACCAGCCCAACGAGCGCAAAGTGCACAAAAACAGCATCCCGCGCCTCGGTGGCCTGCTTTTCGCCCCAGCGATGTCCATCGGTATTGTGGCCGGCTACCTTTATTTGGGGGTGAGTGTCGAGAGTTCGCAGTTGCCGGTGTTTCGGTTGTCGACCATGATACTCATGGCTGGGCTGTTCCTCATTTACCTCATCGGTGTGCTCGATGATCTTTTGGGCTTGAGTGCCCGCGTGAAGTTCGCGGTGCAGTTGGCCGCCTCGGCATTTATGCCGCTCTGCGGGCTGTACATCAACAATCTCTACGGCCTGTTCGGCCTGTGGGAAATCCCCTTTTGGGCGGGCAGCATGGTGACGGTCTTTCTGTGCCTGCTCATCGTGAATTCGGTGAATGTCGTTTGGCTGCGTGGGCGACGTGATCGCGCGCCACAAACCGCAACTGAATAATTCGACAGACTGCGAGGCGCAACGCCTTTTGCTCCCTAAGGCCTCGGCGCGCCCATTTCATCGCTTTACTGTAGATCGGCGAGCGTCCGCTTGTCGTATAGAGACCACCACGTTTCGGTACACAAAAACCGAGGCTTCACTCTTCGTATTCGTACTCATCGTCTTTGGTTTCCGTTTGACGGTTGGCCGGGGACGAGGTGGACTTGTTGTCGGGCAATTCGTCTTCGTAGATTTGCTTCGGGAGTTCGTCTTCGGGGGCATATTCGGTGGGCAGTTCTGATTTGATCTTCTGTGGGGCGAAATGCTTGTCGTAGAATTGGCGATAGTCGTCGAAGCTGACGATCGAACCGAGGAGCTTGAGGTTGTCTTTGCTGATGAGCAGCGTGCGGGCTCCCTTGAGGAGTTGACGCAGCGCGGTGGTGCCGGAAAGGGTTTGAGCGTAGTGGTGCACATCGGCGAAGGAGGCGAAACCATCGACGCGGAAGAGCGTGAGGGCACCGAGGCGTTCCTTGTTGATGTCGAGACCGCGCGAAACAAAGCGGCTGAAGTTGAAGCGCGCGAGTTCGAACAGGATCTTGTCGTCGGGCAAACTGTCGGCAGGATAGGCCACTACAAAGACAAAGGGCACATCGCGCTCGGGACTGAGCGTGCGTTTGTCGCCTTCAGCGGCGTTTTCGGCCGTGGTCTCTTCCAAGCGGCGTGCCCACAGGCTGCCGGGACGGAACTTCTCGCCGGCCGGGGTGCGCCCTTCCTGCAATCCCTTGGCCATCATGGCCGCCATTTCGGCCACATCGCTTTTGGGGAAGTCTTTGGCGAGGGTAGTGAACTCGGCGATGAGGGTGTCGCGCGGTGCGGTGCCGATACGCGAGAGGGCATTGACCAAAAGGAATTTCGGTCGGTTGAGCCCTTCGGGATAGGTGGCGGTGGAGCGAGCAACGTTGCGCGCCACTTCTTCGTTGTGCCCATTGATATAGGCCGCGTAGGTGGCGGCATAGAGCGAGTCTTCGAGTTCGCGCCCATAGCGGGCATTGCGTTCGAAATCGGGGTCGGTGATGGTGCGCGTGAGCAGGTGCTGCGGATAGGAGCGCGCCATCAAAGCACGATATTTATTGGCCGTTTCGGTCTTTCCCCCACGACGCGCGAGGAGGAAGAGTTGGTAGTAGGCCTCGGGGAGCTTGTCGAAATCGGGATAGTCGCGCACCAAGCGTCGCAAGGTGCGTTCGGCGAGCGGATAGTCGCCGAGTTCCTCGTGTTCGACCACACCGGCGCCGAAGAGGGCATCGCGCAGCAATTGGTGCGCGGCCTGCTGAGCTTCGGGGGTGAGGGGAATTTGTGCCAGATAGTAAGCGCGCGTGTGGGGATCGAGTTCGGCTTTGCCTTTCTTGTCGGCGCCTCCCGTAGTGTCGGCGGGTGCGGCCGCGGCGTCGCCGGACAGTTGCGCGGCATAGTCCCGCAGAGCCGTTTCGAGGGCATCGCCGCTCAAACCCTTGGCAGACAAACTGTCGCGGCGGGCGTTGACGAGGGCTTTGAGGCTGTCTTCTGCGGCATAGTCGTAACCCTCTGCCTTGTTGTCGGCGAGCAGGCTGTGATTGGCGCGGCGCCAGTCGTCTTCGTTGCGGCGGTTGCCCCATTGACGCGCAAAGGCTTGTTTGCCCTGCTGAACGGCAGTGGTGTTGTAGAAATACCATGACTTGTCGGTTGCCGGACGTTGCGGCGCGGTGGGGGCCGTGGGCGCATTTTCGGCATAATCGCCACCGGCTTCGGAGCGTGCACGGCGCAGGCTGTCTGTGCGATTGCGGCGATCGTTTTCTTCTTGCTTTTTGAGCAGGGCGATGGCGTTGTCGATCACGGCGAAGCGGGCGGCTTCGGGCATGCGCGCCAAGGCGAGGAGGGAGTCTTGCTCGAACACCACTTGGGTGTAGGGGACGAGGTGGTCGAGCACCTCCGAGCGGCGGAGGAGTTCGGCATAACCCTCGCTTTGCTGATCGAGCAAGCCGATGGCTTCGGTGTAGCAGGGTTGGGCTTTGTCAAAGCGTTGACGCTGCCAATAGAGGTCGCCGAGACGGCGGAGGAGTACGCCTTTTTCGGGCGTAGACTGTGTGGCGCGCACGCGGCCGATCTCATAGGCTTCGAGGGCGTGGAGGGTGTCGCGAGCGGCCAAGTGGATGTTGCCGACGGCATAGTAGATGCGGTCGAGATAGTCCTTGTTGTTCGCGTCGCGGAGCATGCGTTTGAGGCGCGCCAACATCTTTTGTGTGCCTTGTGCCGTGGTGACGGTTTCAGTTTGGAGCATGCGGGCTTGGAAGGCGAGTTCGTAGCCGGGATTCTGCGAGAGGCAACGCTCGATGGCACGGTGGGCGGCTTGTTTTTCGCCGCGTTCGAGAAGCACTTGTGCAAGAAGATAGTGTAGACGGGCTTTTTCTAAACTGTTCTTCCCGTGGCGAGCGGCACGTTCGAGGTAGGGGAGGGCTTCGGCGGTGTTGTTGCGGGCAAGGAGGAGATCGGCGAGAGAGCGGTCGCGCTCGTTTTCCAAACGCTTGGGGAGTCGCTCGCGGGCGAGGCGCTGTGCCACATCTTCGGCGTCGTAGAGCCAACCGAGGGCGACGTCACAGCGGATGAGCCAGATGCGGGCTTCGGCCACTACGTCGGGTTCGGCGGCGTAGAAGCGCGTGAGGTGCGCAAAGGTGGAAGCGGCGGCGAGGAAGTCGCCTTGTTGAAATTGCGCTTTGCCCATCAGCAACCACGCGTTTTTGAGATAGGGATTGAACTCCTTGCGCGACAGGTAGGCTTTGAGTTTGGGGGAGGTGTTGCTGCCGACTTTGACGGCGGGTTTGCGCTTGATGCTGTGGAGCTGGATGGCTTTTTCGCACTTGGTGACGGCGCGTTCGAAATGGGTCTTGCCGAGTCCGACTTGTTTGGGATAGCCCACGGCGAAGATGGGAAGGCGGCGGGTGAAGTCCTCGCGCAGGCCGGTGCGTTGTGTCTCTTCGCCTTCTTGGTAGGCGACAGTGGCGTTGTAGAACACGTTGTAGCGGGTCACGAACGATTGCCACCGCCGAGAAACGGCGGTGTTCTGTTGCGTGGAGCAGCCGGTGAGCAGCACGCAGAGAGAGAACAGCAGGAACGCGAGGTGTTTGATGAGCAAAAGGGGAGATGAGCGTTGCGCACCGTGGGAAAGACAGTGCGCAGTCGCCGGGTTAGACTTGTGCGGTGGGGGCTTTCTTGTGGGAACGGCGCAAAAGGTATTTTATTGCACGAGCCACGAAATAAAGGAGGACGCTGACCACGATGATCGACGCCCCGGAGGGGACATTGAGAAGATAGGACAGGAAAAGACCGCCGAGACAGTCGACAAAGCCGACGAGCATCGACACGAGGATCATGCCGCGAAAACTGCGCACGAAGAGTCCGGCGGTGAGTTGCGGCACGGAGAGGAGCGAAACGACCAAGATGATGCCGACCATGCGCAGACAGCCGACAATGGTGAGCGCGGTGATGAGGGTGAGCGCGGTTTCGAAGGCACGAGTGGCGAGACCTTGTGTGCGAGCGAAGTCGGGATCGTAGGCGACGGTCACGATGGAGCGTTCGAAAGCGAAGAAGAAAAGGACGGTGCCTGCGGTGAGCAGTCCCATGACTTGCAGGTCAGTGCGCGAGATGCTGAGAATGTCGCCGAAAAGGTAGGTGGGGAGGTCGGTCATGAAGCCCGGTGCAAGGTAGGCAAAGAGGATGCCGATGCTCATGCCGAGCGTCCAAACCATGGCGACGGCACTGTCGGAACGCACGTCGCGGCGACGACTGAGCCAGTCGATGCCCAGTCCGCCGACGAGGGCGAAGGCGGCGGCGCCGAGGAGGGGGGAGAAACCGAAAAAGGCCCCCATGCCTACGCCACCCAATGACGCATGCGCCATGCCTCCGCCGGCGATGACCAATCGACGAGTGACGACATAACTACCCACGCAAGCACAGAGCAGACTACTGAGCAGGGCGCCGAGGAGGGCGTATTGGAAAAAGGTGTAAGAGAATATGGAGAACATCTCGAAAAGGGGCGGGGATTAGTGGGGGAGGTCGGTGCGGCGCTCGCCGACGAGGAGGATAACGTCGTCTTTGAGTTCGTCGGGAAGGGCGATTTCGCGGAGTTGCAGAGAACGAATCCAGCCGGCGACTTCTTCGGAGCGCAGGGTGGTGAGAATTTCGTTGAATTCTTCGATTTCTGCGTCGCTGTATTGATCGGAATTTCGGCCGCGGAATCGGTCGAGTTCTTCGTCTTCGTAATATTCGATGTCGTGACTCACGGCGGCGAGCAGACTGTCTTTTTCGCAGGTGGCGTGCTGTCCGCAACAACCGGCGGCGGCACTTTCGCGAATTTCCGGCATTTTGTCGAGACGGCCGGAACGAATCTCGCGTTGCAACCACCATTGTCGGATGAGACCGGCGACGGCGGCAACGACACCGAGGACGAGAAGAAGGAGAATGAGTTTAGTCACGAGAGGATAGGTGGTTTCTACGGAATAATCGGAAAGAAAAAAGAACAGGCGACCGGCAGGCGGTCGACGGAGGCGCAACGATTCGGCACAACGAGAGGGGGTGAACTGCGAACCGGTCTTGGGGGATGCGAATTAGGGGGTTAGTCGTTGCAGATCTTCCCAAAAACGCGGATAAGACTTGCTGACGACTTCCGGACAGCTGATTTCGATCGAACCGACAACGAGGGCGGCGGGTGCAAAGGAGAGCGCCATGCGGTGGTCGTCGTAGGTGTGGATGGTGGGTGTCGAAGTGTTGCCTTCTAATGGAGGACTCGTTTCGGGGAAGGTCACTGACGCTTGTGGAGCGGGCGTGAATTCCAAGGTACCGTGTTCGGGAGAGTGGAGCACGATGCCGAATTGCCGAAGTTCGTTTTGGAGAGCGGCGATGCGATCGGTCTCTTTAATATGGAGTGATGCGAGACCCGTGAAGCGAAAGGCGCGACCGAGCAGAGCGCAAGTGACGACGAGCGTTTGGGCGAGGTCGGGAGTCGCCGAAAAGTCGCGGACAAAAACGCCGTTCGCCGTCGGTGTGCATTTGGTGAGGACGGCTCCTGCTTCGGTGAAGGTGGTTTTCACACCGAGGGGGGCAAAGAGTTCGGCGCAGGCTGCATCGCCTTGTACACTTTCTGTGCGCAAACCGCGGAGAAGGACACGGGCTGCCGGATCGGGAGAGAGCGCAACGAGTTCGTACCAGTAGGAAGCGGCGCTCCAATCGGGTTCGATGTGGTAAGGCTGCGGACAGCGGTAGCGACCGGCGGGGACGAATAGCTCATTACCTTCCCATTTTGCGTCGACGCCAAAGGATTTCATCAACGCCAAGGTCATGGCAATGTAAGGGGCCGACGCAATTTCGCCGAGCAGACGGAGCGTAAGACCTTGTTCGAGTGTAGGCGCGATCATCAGCAGCGCAGAAATGTACTGCGAACTGACTTGCGCAGAGAGTTCCACGGTGCCTCCGCGGAGCGTCTTCCCTTGAATGCGCAGCGGGGGGAAGCCTTCTTTTTCTACATAGTCTATTTCTGCGCCAAGACTGCGGAGTGCGTCGACGAGCAAGGCGATGGGACGCTCTTTCATGCGCGCACTTCCGGTGAGCATGCACGACTTTCCGGCGCAAGTGGCGAAGTAAGCGGTGAGAAAGCGCATGGCGGTGCCGGCTGCTCCGATATCGATGGGAAAAGTGGAGGAATCCTTTGCGTCGGAGGACGTTTTTGCACCGTTTTTCTCAGTGACTTTCTCTTCACTTTGGGGCGTTTGTCGGTTTTTCTCCTCCTGATTTACTTCGGTTGTGGCTGCCAGCGCGGCCAACAAAGCGCGCGTGTCGTCGCTGTCGGAGAGGTCGTGAATCGGAGTGTCCGCTCCGGCCAGCGCACGGAGAATCAGTGCGCGCGCCGAGATGCTTTTGCTCGTCGGAAGCGTGATGTCTGCGCGCAGCGTGGAGGGAAATTGAACCAACATAGGCTTGTGTGCCGTCAAAACAGTAGAAAGAGAAGTTTCAACGCCTTAGAGAAATACTTCAATACCGCAAGAGAAAATACAAAGAGGTGGAGCGAAGGGTCAACGTGCGGGAGCTAAAAGCCTCAAAGCGCGTTTTCGTTCTTTTTATTCTGTTCTTCTTTGCGATGACGCAGGTATTTGTAGCCGGCATAGGCAAGCAACAAACCGATGAGACCAATCATCGCGTAACCAATCTCGTGGCTGTAGCGGTTGGCACGGTCCATCACCTGCTCAGTGGTTTTGAGATCGGGAAAAGCGGCGGGAATGACGTAATAACCCAAGAACGCGAGCACACAATTCCACGCTCCGGCACCGATGGTGGTGTAGAGCAGGAATTTACCGAGGTGCATGCGCGACAAACCGGCCGGAATGCTGATGAGTTGTCGCACCCCCGGCACGAGACGTCCCACCAAAGTGGAAACCACCCCGTGATGACGGAAGAAACGTTCGCTCTTTTCGATCGATTCTTTGTTGATGAGCAGCATTTTCGCCCATTTCGTTTCGGCCAATCGGTAGATGACCGGACGCCCGAGCCAATAAGCCAGTGCATAATTGACCAATCCGCCCAGATCTGCCCCTAAGGTGGCGACGACCACCACCAAAAAGATGTCGAGTGTGCCTTGTTGTGCCAACCATGCCGCGGGGGGGACGACAGCTTCCGAAGGAAAGGGAATAAACGAGCTTTCGATCGCCATGCCGACGAAGATAACCCAGTAACTGAGGTGGGTAAGCACCCAAAGAATGATCGCTGCCATGAAAAGGTAGAGAGAAAAGAAAGGTTGAAGCGTTAATATAAAAGAGGAGTGGGGCAGAAACAATTACCAACCGGCGGCTTTCCAACCGGCGGCGCGGTACCATTCGGTGTCGCGGTAGGTGATGTTCAAGTTGCCCTGCGGACAGCGTGCCGCGTTGTCGGCATAGCGTTGTTGAGGAATGAACATCGAAACGCCGCAGAAGTTGGCTTCGTTGACGTAGATCGCATCATTGAAATCCAACGTGTTGCGCCATCCTCCATTGATCCAGTATTGTCGGCCGGCACCCATGCCCGTGAAGAAGCGCTTGGTGGTGGCTTTGTACACCGTGGCGCGGTCGAGTGCCTTTTGCACCTTGGCAAAATCCTCGGCGGTGAGGAGGTTGCGGAGCGCGTCGCTCATGTCGAAGAACTCGGGACGATAGAAGAAGTAGCTCGAGTAGCGGCCATAGGGCTGTATTTTGTCCGTGTTCGGATAGTTGGGCGTGCCCTGTGCCGTGAGGGCAGGCAGGTCGCGGGGAAGCACTTTCGCCATCGAGTCGGCCACGGCCTGCAAATCGGCTGTGCGCAAAATCGAAAAGACGACGCCAAAGTCTTCATAATAAGGCATGCTGCCCTTGCCGCGGTAGTAATCGACATACGTTTTACCGAGGTCGGCAATGTCGGGCGAGAAGTAGCCCCAACGGAGCATGTCGGTGTAGAATCCGCCGATGGCAGAAATCTGCATCGGCGACCCCGCCACGTAGTCGGTGACGTCGCGCAAGGCATAAGCCACCTCGATACACTGCATTTCGCAGCAGTCGTTGTGAATGAAGCGAAGGTGAAGGCCGCTGCGTTGCACCGCTTTGGCGATGTCTTCCACATTCATCTCGTAGGGAAAATCGCCGAGCGCCGCTTTGTCGCGTGCCATATTGCCGTCCTTGCCCACATCCATCCCAAAACTCTGGGGACGGAAGCGGCGTGCCGTGTTTTTCGTCACCTTTCCGTCAGCAGCCAAGATCGGGTTCGATGTCGTGGGGTGTGCGTTGCGATAGTTGCGCGCTCCCGGTAACCAACCGTCCGCATGGCTCCACAGCACCAAACCGTAACTATCCGACGCAAATTGCTCCTTCATAATGTTGAGCACGGTCGTCAGCGTTTTCGGATCGGCCGAGTTGAGATCTTCTTCCCATTGCTTCACCAATTTGGGACGGGCGTAGCCGCGCGCCACTTCATAGAGGCGGGGTGCTCGTTCGTCGTCCATGAAGACGAGCACGCGTTGTCCGTCGCCGAGGTAGGGCGCCCCGTTCATAATTTCGGTACTGTCTTGCAGGCGATAGCCATTGTAGCCGAGCGAGTTTTGCGCAGCCATATAGACCAGCACCGTTTGTTTTTCCTTCTTGACTTCCGGCAGCGGTCCGTCGTTGGGCTTATCGCAGGCCGCAAATGTCCAACTCGTGCAGAGTAGCACCAGCGCCGAGCAGAAAAGTGAAAAGAGTCTATTCATGCGATCATTCGTTTTGTCCGTCTCCGAACACGATGTTCACCTCATCGTAGCCCAAGGCGGTGAAAAGTTGGCGGAATTGTGCTTCAGCGTTGCGACGTGCCAAGCTGAGATTTTCTGCACTCAACGCGCGTTTTTTCATGGCTTCGGCCGCCTGTGTGCGCATTTGTTGTTTCGCATCGGCATTCCAATTCCCTTCTTGTACGAACACCGTGGTGCGCGTGTCGTTAATAAATTCATTGTCCAACAGTTCCACATCGGGCAAGTGAAGCGTCACCGTTTTGCCTTGCACATTGCACCATTTTTTGGCGACCTTTGCCATATCGATGCCAATGCGCAGGGTACCGCGGTAGACGCAGACCATTTGCTTAGACGACAGCAGGGAGTTCTCGTTCTTTTCCACCAATTCTTCGGTATCGACCGAGAGGGCTTCCCATTGCCCGATGTTGCGAAGGGCGCGAATCTCTTCGGGTGTGGTGTCAATGGCCGGTGTTGTGCCCAGAAGCCCCTCGCCGTCGAAGTAGACCTTTTTCACGCGGTAACCCACATAGCCCAAAGCAGTCAGCAGGAGCACCGCAAGCGTGAAGCGCCATTTGCGGAAAATGAATTTGATGATCCACCACAGTGCGCCGAGCACGGCTAGCAAGCAGCCGTTGTCTTTGCGCGGCGGGGCGGGCGGAGCCGGCTCCGGTTCGGCCGGTGTCGGTGTCGTAGTGGGAAGATCTGCCGGCGTAGCGACCGTTTCGACCGCGTTCGCCGTGTCCTCGTTCGCCGTCGTCACCTCTTGCTGCGTCGTGACGTTTTCTTCCGCTCCGTCCGTCGGCTCGTTCGCTTCGGGGAGCTCGGTTTGCACCATGCCCACAGGCACATCGCCGATGGTGGGCTGCATTCCCTCGCCGGTAGAGGGTTGGAGTTCGTTGTCGTTGTTCATGAAGCAGGCGTGTTGAGGGTTCGTACGCGGCGGATCAAGTCGTTGTTGTTAAAATCTTTGCGAAAGCGCACAATGATGTTACTTTCGGCATAGCCCAGTTGTTTGAGCATCGGCACCAGCACGCGTGCCGCAGCCGTGCGCGAAGCCTCCACCAGTCCGTAGCGTTCGATGTGGTGACGAATGCTGTCTTCGCCCTGTCGCGCCAGCCGAGTGATTTCTTCGTCGGTGAAGTTGGAGCGCAAGGTCGAAACGTATTGTCGCGCCCCCTTGAAGTCAATGTGCGAGGCCGTGATGGTGATTTGCGGATCGGGGAGCGTGATGATGATGAGCGAGTCGGTACGCGTCACGTTCGAAGCGTCGAAATGCGTGAAGTCTATCGAGCCCTTGAGCGTCACGTCGAGCGGAACGGCCACTTTGCGGTAGCCGGGTTTGTCGATGTCGAGCAGTTTTCCACCGATTTTTTTCGTGTCGGAGAACAGCACCACCTTGTGTATTTTGCACTCGGTGGTGTAGAGTCTGTTTTGTTGCTGCGTGCGCATCACCACTTGTTGCAGGGTGTCGATGGCCTCTTGCGGTAGTGCCGCGGCCTTCGCCGTGGAGTCGTTCGCCTGTTCGCCGCTTGTTTTGTTTTGGCAAGCCGCGAAAGTCAGCGAGAGGAGAGCAATGAAGAAATAGCGTATCATATCCATATATTGTAGGGCAAATATAGCGATAATTTTTCGGCGGACAATTGCCATGTGGCAATAATTTGCTATATTCGCGGCTAACAAATAAGAAAATCCTTTACTCCAACATGAAAAAGTTCTATTGGATGGCCGCGCTTGCGTTGGCGCTAACGAGTATCGTGGCCTGTGGTGGCAAATCTTCATCCGAACAGACGGCCGACACCACGCAGGTGGCTCTCGCCGTAGAAGAAGGGCCCGGCCGTGACGAAACGCGCACCGTACGTGCCGATGCCGAGTACAACGGACACCAATATCATTTTGACATTGTCAGCGCGCCCGACGATTCGCTGCCCCGCGTCAAAGATCGTTTCGGCGATCCGTATCTCGACAACCGCATTACGGTCAGCGTGGTGCGCGATGGCGGCACACCCGTTCGTTTCTCGTTTACGAAAGCCGATTTCACGGCCGACGGCACGCGCCATCAAATCCTCGGTGGTATCGCTTTCAGCAGTGTGGACGCCTCGGGTTTGCATTTCGGTGCGCAACTCAACGCTCCCGGCGATGAAGAGGGCGGAACGGCCTTCAAAATCACGCTCCCCCTCGTCGGAACGGGCAAACCGCAGATCGTGCAAGACACCAATCAAGACACCGCTTCAGACGACGCAATGGACTGATTGAAGGGAAAAATCGCCCGAAAACGAAAAAAAGTCCTCGAAAATTTGGAGCATTCGCGAAAAGTGCGTACTTTTGCATCGCCTTTCAGGAAGAAAGGTGCTCATGGTGACCGTAGTTCAGTTGGTTAGAGCGTCAGATTGTGGTTCTGAATGTCGTGGGTTCGAATCCCATCGGTCACCCTTCTTCAAATCCCTTACAACTTTGTGTTGTGAGGGATTTTTTTGTCTATCTACCTCCTCCCCCTCTCTCTGCTTTCCGTCCGCCCGTCAACCACAGTGCGACAAGGCTCCGGTCGCTGTCCACTCTCGGCGCGCTCCCTTTCCTCGTGCCTTGCCTTTGTTGTCGCCGCTGTGCGTGCCGAACGTTTGCTCTTGATCGGATAAGTGCCGCTCGCCTACTTACCGCTCGCACACGTGCCCCAATGCCCGTGGCTGCCGAAAACGATTTGCCCCGCTTCATCGTCGTATGCGAAGCCGGGCAAATCGTCAGCTTGGGTGGGGAAGTGATGCCCCGGCGCCGATGCGTTTCTCGAAAAGACTGTCGGGTGTTGTCGAAACGTACATTTCCTCGCGCGCGGGAGCGCGTGCGCACACCGCAATTTTCGTTTTTTGCCTTCACCCTTCACCTACTTGTATAAGGTGCAGTAAATCAAGTTGATGCGGTGAAGGAATAGGTGAAGGTCTGTGTTCACCTTTGCCTTCACCGCTGTGCGGGAGTCGCTTGGATTGTTGTGGGTTTTGGCACGAAGGTTGGCACGTTTTTGTTCAAAGTCCACTGCTTTTTCCGCATTTTCGTGCGGTATTTCCCGTCCGCGTCGAGTGAGGAAAGGTAAGTCACAAGGGGGGAAGGCAAAAACGGTCTTTGCCTTCACCTGCAATCGCCTGTTAATCAGATTGTAAGGCGTGAAGGTGAAGGGTGAAGGCAAAAAACGGAAAACACCTGACGCGCGCGCACGCGAGGCGTGTCCATTTTTTGCAAGCCGATGTAACATTTTTGATAGCGGTTGGCAAGCGTACTTCAAAGGCAAAGAATACAATCCTTGGTTTTGGCCTTTTTTGTTTCGTTGTAGCAATTAATTTCTATATCTTTGCCAAAACTTAGTGGTGATACCGCTCGTTTGATGAAAGAAAACTGCTTTTTTAAGTTGCCTAACCCTATTTCTATTGGGAATATAAAACATACCCCCGTTTAATTCTATCTTTTCACCACCGCCCCGGCTCCCGAAGGCGACTTCCCCCGATCGGGGAAAGAAATGGAGGAGCACTACCGTATGATTCACTCTTTACGTTATTGCTGTGCGATGTTCTTCGCACTGATTAGTTTCCTGCTCGCTCCTCCGCTGAGTGCGCAGGCGCAAACTCGCGAGGCCTATGTGGCGCAAAGCGCGGACACGACCACCCTTACCTTCTACTACGACGACCAACGTGCCACCCGCACCGGCACAACATGGGGCATCGAGGAGACGAAAAAAGAAGGAGAC
>ERZ772961.482-NODE-482-length-16412-cov-3.010210_pt1 | contig 16412 bp, 14 predicted proteins | sample MGYA00580677_ERZ772961 | MGnify/ENA primary metagenome ERZ772961 (study PRJEB29015, sample SAMEA2738088) | human oral metagenome | biome: human oral; feature: human-associated habitat; material: saliva | place: China | collected 2227 ... | reverse complement strand
GTCCAGATCGTAGATCTTGAGCACGCCAAACTTCACCCATGCCGCCCATGGCGATGCGTTCAATCAGGCGGTAGCGGTCCTGAAGTACTAGTCCAGCTTCTGGTTTAATCATTGCTGCGTTGCCTTAAAGACAGTGGCTGCGATAGGGGCAGCTTCACTACCGCCAGTACCCGTGTCAGCGGTCTGATCGCCGCCATCGAGTACGACAGCGATGGCAATGGTTGGAGCCTGTCCGGAAGGACCAGCGTAGCCAATAAACCAGGTGACGGGGCCGCCGTCGCTACCGGTTTCAGCCGTACCAGTCTTACCCGCTACATCCATGCCATCAACCTGAGCCAAGGTACCGGTTCCCGAAGCAACCACCTGGACCATCATGGTTTTAAGCTGTCCCGCAACCGTCGAAGAAATGGGGGAGCGTGCCACCTTTGGGCTGGTGGTGGAAATGACCGAAAGCTTGTCGTCCAAAGTACGCTTAACCAGGTAGGGCTGCATCTGGTTACCGTCGTTTGCCACCGTGGCAGCAATCTGGGCCATTTGCAGAGGAGTTACACGTACGGACTGCTGCCCGATACCCGCCATTGCCAATTCAGCTTGTGACTTGACTGGCGGGAAGCTGGAGGGGGTAACCGTCAAGGGGATCGACGACGACGTGTTGAAGCCCCAGGCTTCAGCCTCGCGGGTGAGTTCCTGCTCGCCTACGTTCATAGCTAGCTGAGCGAAGGTGGTGTTGCAGGACTCGGCGAAGGCGTAAGTCAGGGTGACTTTACCGTTACCGCAGGATTCACCCGCATAGTTTTGCAACTGGTGGGTGGTGCCCGGAAGGGTGACGGTGTCAGGGGCGTCAACTTGGGAATCAGGGGTGACCTTACCCAGGCGCAGTGCGGCTGAGGCGGTGATTACCTTGAAGGTAGAACCGGGTGGGTACAGGTCACCGCCAATGGTGCGGTTGATCAGCGGGGTACCGCTGTCAGAGTTGAGCTGCTTCCAGGCGGTGTCGGCAGTGGTGCCGTCGTGGCTGGCTAGCAGGTTGGGGTCAAAAGAGGGGGTGGAGACCATTGCCAAAATAGCGCCGGTCTTGGGGTTAAGGGCCACCACAGCCCCCCGCTTGGTGCCCAGGGCCTGGTAGGCGACCTTTTGCAAAGTGGGGTTAATGGTTAGCTCAACTGAGCCACCTTGGGGTTGGTCTCCGGTGAACAGGTTCTGGATGCGGCTACGCCACAGCGACGGCGAAGAGCCGTTTAGCACCGTGTTCTCGGCATTCTCAATGCCGGTCATGTTGGAGAAAATAGTGGAGTAGTAGCCGGTCACTGGCGCATACAGCGGGCCGTTAGAGTAAACGCGCTGGTAGCCCAGGGAGTCGGAGGATTTAACTGAGGAGGCCACAGCCGTACCATCAACCATAATGGCTCCGCGCGCCTTACCGTACTCCTGGTAGATAGTGCGCGCGTTACGCGAGTCCTCAGTTAGTGAGCCGTACTGCGAACTAGATTCCCACAGGGCGGGACGCGCAAATCCCTGCAGTGAAGTCAGGGACACAAGCAGGGCCAAAAACATGCCCGTGACAAGTAAAGAAACGTGGCGAATCTGAGGGTTCATTCAAATACTCCTCTGATTACTTCCGTGTTCTGGTGGTCTTGTGCCGACGGCGGCTTGGGTCTGCCTGGCTGTACGGGCTGTACTGGCTGTACGGGCTGCTGCACCGGCTGGGCGGCGCGGCGGCCGTGAACGCGGCCAGGGGCGGCTGCTGGGGCCGGCTGTGCAACTGGGCTACCAGCGCCCTGATAACCTGCCGGAACTGGGCCGCCGGGGCCCTGAGGTGCACTCACGTTACCACCCTGAGGGCCAGCCTGTGGAGCAGGTCCACCCTGAGGGCCAGGACCCTGCGGGACGCCACCAACCTGGGGTCCGGCGGGGCCGTAGCCAGCAGCGGCGGCGTCGGGAGTACCCGCGCTAGCAGCAGCCTTATCAGCCTCCGCGTTTTCCTGGGCAATCTGGCGCCGCAGCGACTCAGGCAGCTCAGTAGTATCAATGATCTGCGGGGCGCGCACAGTGGGGCGGCGGGCGGCGTCGGAAAGACGCAGCAGCAAAGCCAAAATCACCCAGTTAGCCACCAAAGACGAACCACCGTAAGCCAAGAACGGCATAGTCAAACCGGTTAGCGGAATCAGACGGGTGACGCCACCAACCACCACAAACACCTGTAGGGCCATGGTGAAAGACAGGGCCGTAGCCAGCAGTTTGCCAAAGCCATCACGTAGCGCCACCGCAGTACGCAGGCCGCGTTCAATGAAAATAAGGTACATCAGCAAGATTGCGGTTAGACCGGTCAGGCCCAGCTCCTCACCAAAAGAGGAGGTAATGAAGTCAGAGTTAGCGAAAGTAACCAGGTTGGGGTAGCCCTTACCCCAGCCGGTACCAAACAGGCCGCCAGAAGCCATCCCAAACAGGCCCATAACCAGCTGCCAAGAGCCACCAATGGAGCTGTAGACCTTGTCATCCATGGCAAAGCGCCAAGCGTTAACACGGCCAGTTACGTGGGCCAGGTGCGAGGACAAAATCGGCTCAAACAGCAGCCATAGCAAGGCCAGACCCACAATGGCTAGGGTGGCGCCAATAATCAGCCAGGAAGGACGGTTGGTGGCCACATACAGCACCACCACGAACATCCCGAAGATCATTACTGATGTGCCCAGGTCCTTCTGCATCACCAGCACCCCAATGCTGGCTGCCCACACCACCATCATTGGCATCAGGTGACGCCAACGTGGGAAGTGCACACCCAGGATGCGCCGGCCAGACAGTGCCAGGTTGTCGCGGTTAGCCACCAGGTAGGAGGCGAAGAAAATCGACAGCAGCACCTTGGTTAGCTCTGCCGGCTGGAAGCTCATACCCAAGCCGGGAATCACAATCCAAATCTGGGAACCGTTGATTTCGTGGCCCAAACCAGGGATGAAAGGCAAAACTAGGCAGACAATACCTAGCCACATGCACCAGGTGTCCCAGCGGCGCAGTTGGCGGTAGTCGCGGATAAAGAACAGCGCCGCGCAGCACAAAATCACGCCAATGGAAGTCCAAGCCACCTGCTTGAAACCCACAATGTATTCAGTCTGCTCAAGCTTGCGGTAGGCAATGTCTAGGCGGCTGATCATGGCCAGACCCAGGCCGTTGAGGGCCACAGCAGTGGGCAGTAGCACCGGGTCAGCGTAGGGGGCGCGCCAACGTACCCACAGATGCACGGCAATGGAAATACCCAACAGCGAGCCGGCTAACTGCCAGATCGAGGTGGGGGCTGAGCCGGTACGGTTGAGGATGGTCAGCAAGAAGCCGCCCAGGCCAATGACCAGGGCGATTACTAGTAGCAGAACCTCAGACCAGCGTCCAGAACTCGGTTTAATTAAATTCACCGTTTTGACCCCGCTGTAGGCGTTGTGTCCGAGCTGGTGCCGGGTTTAGGGGGGGCCGGGGAGGAGGCCGAACCTGCAGGCGGAAGGGTGGACGACGACGTCGGCGTGGGGTCGTTCATGTGGGAAGTGACTGTCTTAGAGACATAGTTGCGCGCTGAACTTAGGGATGGCAGCAGCACATTTTCGCTCAGGCGGGCCCGCATCTGCTGGTCCAACTGGCTGGGTTTGGGAGAGGCAACCTTTTCTACGGGTTTGGAAAGCTTAACTGGGCCCAGGGTTTGCGGAATGCCCTGGTAAATGACGATGGAATCGCCACTGATAGTCACGTAGTACTGGTTTTGGGTCCAGCGCCAGGCGATTGCGCCCAAGCCACCTAGCAGGGCCAGGGTCAGCAGCACGGTCAGGATGCGACGCGGCCAACTCCAGCGTTTGGTTACATGCGGGGTGGTGTCAACGAGTTCTTCGTCTTCTTCTTCCTCAGCGGGGAAGTTAGGCAGCAAAGCAGCGGCCTTAGCGGCCGGAGAGTCCGGTTCAGGGGCCGGCGGGGAGGCGACAGTGCGCGGCTGCACCACAGTTTCGGAGGCGGCAGAGCCCACTACCTGCGGTTCAGTTTGCACATTGGTGGAGTCAACGATGTCAAAGATGACGGCGGTGATGTTGTCAGGGCCGCCAGCCTTGCGGGCCAGGGCGATCAGCTCTTCAGCAGCCTCACCCGGGTCTTCCACCTTGTTCAAGATGGATTCAATGGTTTCCTTGCTGACCAGTCCGGATAGACCATCTGAACACAGCAGCCAGCGGTCACCCACCTTAGCTTCACGGATAGATTCATCCAGCATGACGTCGCCTTGGGCGTCGCCAAGCACACGCAGCAGCACTGAACGCTGGGGGTGGTGTGAGGCTTCCTCACGGGTTAGTCGGCCGGTTTCAACCAGGTACTCCACGAAAGTGTGGTCGCGGGTGACCTGCTCCAGGTTGCCGTCACGTAGCTGGTAGGCGCGTGAGTCACCCACGTGCACCATGGCCAGCTTGTTGCCGCTACGCATAACGGCAATACAGGTGGTGCCCAGGCCCGATAGGGCTGGGTCGGCGGCAGACAGGGCAGCCAGCTCAGCGTGAGTGTCTGCTACGGCCCCACGTAGTAGGGCTAGCAGGTCTTCAGCGCCGTGCGTGTCATTGTCTAGGGGGGCTAGGTGGCTGACGGCAACTGCAGAGGCGATGTCGCCACCAGCTGGACCACCCATGCCGTCACATAGGACGCACAGGTGTGGGCCGGCGTAGCCGGAGTCTTGGTTGGAAGAGCGCACTAGACCAACATCAGAGCGCGCTGCGTAGCGTAGAGAGATCACGGCCTCAGCTCCAGGGTGGTCTGGCCGATACGGACCGGGGTGTTCATGGGAAGTTGGACGGTGCCGGTGACGGGATTACCCCCTAGCAAAGTGCCATTGGTGGATCCTAGATCCTCCAACCACCAAATACCGTCCTGCGGGAAAATACGGGCGTGACGGCCCGAAGCGTAGTCGTCGTCAAGCACTAAGGTGGCCGCAGGGGAGCGGCCAATAATGATTGAACTAGGGGTTAGCGGCACAGTTGAGCCTGCTAGCGGCCCTTCTGTGATTACTAGCCGGGTGGCTCCGCGTTGGCGGCCTTCCACCATGCCGTCTGCCTGGCGGGTGCGGGCCATGCGGCGTCGTCGGTCAGTAGTTGACGACGACGCAGCGGTCACCAAGACGTCGCGGCGCAAAATGCGCAGCGAAGCCCAAATAAAGACCCACAGTAAAACCAGATAGGAAAGCCGTAGGAGAGTGAAAGCTAATTCGTTCACCCGGAAACCTCGTCACTACCGTCCCAGAACATAATGGTGGTGTGACCAATGGTGATGGTGTTGCCGTTGACGAGGGTGGCCGCATCCATACGCACCCCCTCAACGAAGGTGCCGTTGGTGGAACCTAGGTCAGTGGCGACCGTATGTCCTGCGGTTAGGCGAATTTCCAGGTGACGACGGGAAACCCCGGAATCGTCAACGATAATGTCTGACTCACTGCCACGACCAATGATGGTAACGGGGCCGGTGAGCATATAGCGCTGGCCGTTAATGTCCAGGATGGGAGAGGTAATAGTTGGGCGAGTCACGGGTGCCGAAGCGTCCTTACGTGTAAAAGCGTTTACGTGGATAGCGTGCGGATTAAGGGAGGGTTCCGCAGCAAAGCTAATGGCGATTTGGCCAATGAAGGAATAGCCCTGGGTGTGGGCGTGGCGGATGAGCTCCTGGCTCATCTCGGAAGCCAGCACGCTTGAGCCCCAAGCGTTTATCTGGTCAAAGTTGATCGGTGCTAAAGAAACCTGGAACACGTTGGGGGCAACAGTGCGGTCACGTGAGAAGGCCGTGGCCTTCTTATCCATGGTTTCAATCAGCTTGGAGGTGATCTCGATCGTGTCTAAAGGCTGGGCATCTTTGTGAACTAGACGGTTAGCAACAGCTTCCCCGCTTCTTTCGATACGGTCGAACAGCCCCATTTGCCACACCTCCTACAGTATTCAGGCCGGGCTGGCCTATGAAACTTAACGCGCTCTCAACTATCCAGGTTAAACCGGTAGCTCATAAGTCTAGCTACTGGCGTGGCCTTTGTGGACTGTGAGAGCAGTGGGACGTCCAATACAAGGGTCATGATACCGGTTAATGCTGTGTTGCATCTGGAAGGACATATCCCCATGTGGCAGAGATCATAGTCTAATTTGCTGCTTTCAATTGGATTTTTGGGGGTGGGTTCGTGCTAATCTTTCAGAGCGCCGCGCGGGTGGCGGAATTGGTAGACGCGCACGGTTCAGGTCCGTGTGATCTAACGATCATGGGGGTTCGAGTCCCCCCTCGCGCACCGGTAAGACCGGGTCAGGAAACTGGCCCGGTTTTGCCTGTGTTTGCTTTGTTTTCGACGACGCCGCCGGGGTTTGGCTGATGCTGCCCGGCCCCGTTGGGGCGCAACGTGAAAGCGTGAGGTGCGGGCGACGTCGTCGTTTAAATTAGCGGGATTTACGCTGCAATACCCACATAATTAGCAGCGCTAAACCCACGCCCAGGCAGGCCCCAATGCCGTTTTGAAAGACATTGTCTATCAGTGCGCGCCGGTGCAGGGCGGGGAAAAGCCACTGGATGGTTTCGGCTAGGGCGCCTAGGATGAAGCCGCCTAAACACCACTTCCAGGGGCTGACTTTGGGCCAGCCGCCCATCACCAGGCAGCCCAGGGGTAGCAGCATAATCAGGTTCAAAACCACGTCTTTGCCGATCGCGTTTAGGAACCAGGGGCCCACATTTTCCTTTAGTTCAGCCACTTGTGCGCCGCTGGGCCAGGTTACGGCCACAATCACCGCCAGCAGCATGGGTGGGGTTAAAAATCGGGCCAGGCGCGACATGGCACCCTGGTCATCCCAGGTCAGGCGGCTGGGTAGGGTGGTTTTTACCCGAGTGGAAGTAGATTTTTTGTTATCAATTTGCAATGCTTGCGCGGCGTTTTGGGTGCTCGCAGGGGCGTTTTGGGCGCTCATAGAGCGGTTCGGGGAGGCTTCTGGGATGCCCGGGGAGGCAAATTTAGAGGATGTAAGGGGAGTTTGGGACATATAGGCAGTCTAGAGGTTGAGTATTGATACTCACTCTTAGCGGGCGCGTGATTTGTAATTTCACGTTTTCGGGCCAGTGTGTGGCTGCCGGGCACGTTTGCCCGGCCTGCGCGCCGGTGGCGGCCCTGTGGTCGGCCTGCTCTGCCGCGTAGCCGCGCCTGCGCAGCCTACTGTGGCCCGGCACCAGAGCCCCGGCCCGGCACCAGAGCCCCGGCCCGGTACCAGAGCCCCGGCCCGGCACCTTAGCCCCGGCCCGGCACCAGAGCTCCGGCCCGGCACCTTAGCGTTGGAAGCGGCGTCGGTTAGCCTGTAAGGGTGATGCACGCGATCTCGCAGATTCTTAGCCAGGCCCCGATTTTGACGGTGTTCCTGGTAATCGGTTTGGGAACGGCGGTTGGGCAAATTCCTTTCGGGCCCATCCGCTTTGGGGCGGCTGGCGCCCTATTTGCGGGCCTGGCCCTGTCAGCAATAGTTCCCGGCCTAGGCCATGACCTGACCTTGCTGCGTGCCCTGGGCTTGGGGCTGTTTTGCTACACGGTTGGTATTGCCGCTGGTAACACCTTTTTCAGGGATCTGCGCCGCCAACTGCCGTTGATGGTGCTGTGTGTGGTGGGCCTGGTTTTAGCCGGGGTAGCGGGGGCTGGCTATTGCCATCTGGTGGGGGTTTCGGGTGCCTACGACGCCGGTGCTTTCGCTGGTGCATTAACCTCACCGGTGCTGGACTCGGCAATTGAGGCGGCAGGTAATCAAGACCCGGCGGTGGGTTATGCGTTGAGCTATCCGGTGGGTGTGGCCGTAGCGATCATCATGGTGGCACTGGTGGTGCGCCGTAACTGGCCCTCCAGCAAAGACCCCCGCCCAGCCAGCGCGGATGGGATTGTGGCCACCAGTGTGGAGGTTAAACAGCGCATTGATTTAGCTACCCTGCCGGAGTTTCAAAGTGCCCAGTTCCGCTTGTCCTATTTAGAGCGCGAGAACCAAACCCGCGTAATTAACCCCACTGAACAGCTGCTGCCAGGTGACCGCGTGGTAGTGGTGGGCACGCCGTCGTCGTTAAGCGCCGCAGTTGAGATGCTGGGAAGCAGCCTGGACTACTGCCTGGCCCATGACCGTTCCCGCGTGGATTACCGGCGCCTGACAGTGTCTTCTACCGCCGTGGCTGGGCGCACCATTGGAGAGCTGGACTTTCCTGGGCGTTTTAACGGGGTGATCACCCGGGTGCGGCGCGGCGACCTGGACCTGCTGGCCAACCCCGAAATGGTGCTGGAACTAGGTGACCGAGTGCTGGCGGTGGTGCCCAGCGAAAAACTGGAAGAGGCGGCTAACTGGTTTGGTGACTCTGAGCGGCGCGTAGCCCAAATTGACGCCTTCACCGTGGGCTTAGGTATGGCCCTAGGCGTGCTGGTGGGGCTGATCGAGGTGCCACTGCCGGGCGGAATCACCCTGAAGCTAGGTGTGGCCGCAGGGCCACTGGTGGTGGGCATGGTGCTAGGTTGGATTGGGCGCACCGGCCCCTTCATTTGGGGGCTGCCACACGCCGCCAACTCAACTATCCGCCAGTTGGGTTTGCTGCTGTTCTTGGCGGCAATTGGGCTTGACTCAGGCCAGGCATTTGCGGCCGCCGCATTTTCAGCCACCGGCGTGAAGGTGGGGGTGCTGGCGGCCCTGATTGTGGCTATCAGCGGCGGCGTGGTGTTAGCTGGTGGGCGAGTGTTTGGCTATAGCGCCCAGCGCAGCGCCGGCGGTTTGGCCGGTTTGGTGGGGCAGCCGGCTATTTTGGCTTTCGCCCTGTCTAAAGCCGACGACGAACGCATCGAGGCTGGTTACGCCACCTTGTTCGCTTTGGCCATTATCGTCAAAATCGTGATGGTGCAGGTGCTGGTAGCGCTCTAGGCGCGGCGCCCAAGCGGGCCGCGCAAGCACGGGAGCGTGTCCCAGGGCCGCGCACAGCGCCGGGTGGCGAGGCCATGTGCCGCATCCGTGCAAGCGCGAGCACGCGGCAAAGCGCGGGAGTTTTACTTGGTGGCCGACAATAGATCTTGCTCTACCCGGTCGGGCTCGCTAAAGGGCTCATCGCCCGCCGTCAAAAATACGCTTAGCCAGCGTGAACGTGGGTCAGAGTCAATCAAGATGCACTTGGCAAACAGGGTTAGCGGCACCGCCAAGATAGATCCCAGGCCGCCAATAACCACGGTCCAAAAAGCCAGTGACAGGAACGAAGTGGTGGTGTTTAGCCCCACCGCGTCGCCAGTGAACTTAGGCTGTACCAGGGACTGAATTACAAAATTAAGCAGCGAGTAGGCCACAATCACCCACAGTGCAGTCCACGGCCCATCAGCCACCAGCGCCAACAGGGCCGGGGGGATAACCCCCAAAACAAAACCAATGTTGGGCACATAGTTAGTGATAAAAGACAGCACACCCCAGGTAATAGCCAGGGGCACACCCAAAATCCACAACGCAATCACGTCAAAGACGGCAACAAGCAAACCGAAAATAGTCGAAACCATCCAGTAAGAGCGCACGGCCCGGCAAAAGTGAGCGACGGCGTCGTAAATACCCGGCTTAAGCACCCGCAAAGAGCGAGCCCGCACCGCCACCGAGGAGGTGTCGAAAGCCAAAAAAAACACAGTCAGCAGCATCAGCAGCATCAGCGAACCAGTGGAAGTGACTGAGTCAACCACTGACTGGGCCAAGTTAAGCAGCTTAGAGCTGTCAAAAGCGCGCGCCTGCTGCAGCAGCCAATCTTCATCCACCCCGAAACGTTTCACGCTGCGCATCGCCTGATCAAAAAGCCCCGTGAACTTAGAGGCGTAATCAGGCAAAATCATGGCGAACTGGCTGATGGCCACCACCATAGCCACCACCATGGCGGCAATAAACACATAAATCGCAAGGATGCCAGTGGTGGCCGCAAGCCAACGCGGCAGGCCCTTTTTTACCAGCCACTGCACGCCTGGGCGCACCGTGATCACCAGGGTTAAGGACAAAAACACTGGGCCCACAATTGAGCGAATAAAGTACAGTCCCAAGGTTGCCGCAGTGGCCATGGTCAACACAGTTAAAACCACTTCGCCCTGTGTACGCGTGTCACCGGTGCGGGTCACTTTCGGGCGTAGCTTCGCTATGGCAGCCTGCGAGCGGTTAGCGGCAGCTAGTTGCGATTTGCGGGTTTGCATTGCTAGTGATCGCTTGGACATGTGTTTATCCAATCATGACCAAGCCCGCCCATGCATTATGGCATTGAGCGTGTGGGCACTTGCATTGCGCTCGCGGGCACTATGGTGTTGCCCATGCTGGCACTATGGCGTTGCGCTCGCGGGTACTTGTGCCTGCAAAAAAGCGTCGATGACGTCGTAGTAAGCCTGCGGGTTAGCGCGCCTAACCTGGTGGCCAGCCCCAGGCATAACCTGGCCGCAAATATGGGGGTTTTGCTCCATAAGCTGCGCTAATAGCTGCGCCCCCACCCGCGCCTCGCCGCGCCGATCGCCGGTAAGCAGCAAGGTGGGGAGGGTAATGGACTGCATGAGCTGGGTAAATTCAACCTCGGGCGCCACCACGCCAGTGCCTAGCAGGGACTGATCCAGCTGCTGCGAGGCCCACAGGGATGGCAAAGCCTCCTGGGCGCTGGGCTGACCGGGCGTGCCCGCGTTTTCCAGCAAGGCCACCAGTGAGGCGGGCAGATCCGCCAGGGTGCGCCTGACATGGTTAGCCCGGGCCTGGCCGCGTCGTAGCAGCTCAGAGTGGCTGCGGGTGCCGTAGCGGGCCGGGTCCTCAAGTACCAGGGCACTAACCAGGTCTGGGCGCTGGGCGGCCACCACGGCGGCTGTGGCCGCGCCCATCGAGTGCCCAATCAGAATCGGTTTAAGACCCGCTGCGGGGGTGGGCTCGCTGGCAGCGCCTAGGCCGCTCTGGTCGTTAGGGGCGCTGGGCCTAGCGGCGGGTGCGGCATTTTGGGTCGGGGCGGGGGTGGCCTGTAGGTACTCAAGTACCTCGACGACGTCGTCGACCAACTGCTGCCCGGCACGTAACAGCTGCTGGGGCTGCCACCTGGGGGAAAGGCCGTGACCGCGCGCGTCCAGGGCAATAACCCGCCAACCGCGCTGCGACCAGTGCGCGATAGAGGGCCAGTTAGCCGCCGCCGAGGAAGTAATTCCGTGCAGTAAAACCAGTTGGGGGGCATCCACAGGACCAGCTTGGATAGAGGTAAGCACCCACTAATTATTTCTGAAATAGACTTAAGACATGAGTGAATTGGAACCCGGCGTCGCTAAACCGCGCATGAACGTGGAGTCATTTAACCTTGACCACCGCCTAGTCAGCGCGCCCTACGTGCGTGTAGCCGACCGTAAGCGCCTGCCTGGCGGTGATGAGCTAGTCAAATACGATGTTCGCTTTACCCAGCCCAACCAGGCACACCTAGAAATGCCGGCTGTGCACTCAATTGAGCACCTCACCGCCGAGCTGATGCGTAACCACACCAACAAACTGATCGACTTCTCACCCATGGGCTGCCAAACCGGCTTCTATGCGCTCACGCTAGGTTTAGAACCGCCACAGTTCATGCAGATCCTGGAGGCCACCTTCCGCGACATCCTGGCTGCTGAGCAGGTGCCCGCAGCTAATGAAGTGCAATGCGGTTGGGGCGCCAACCACTCGCTAGAGGCCGCCCAACAGGCGGTAAGTCAATTCTTGGCGCAGCGCGCAGTGTGGGGGCAGGTCATGGCCCAGGCAGCGGATGAACCTGAGGCAGCGAGTGAACCTGAGGCTGTGGGGGAACCTGAGGCGCCGGCAGTCAAAGCCCAGGCACAGGCAAGTGAAGCCCAGGCGCCGGTGAGTGAAACCCAAGCTGCGGCAACCGAGCCCGCCAACTGAAGCAAGGAAAGGTCCGAGCCGTGAAAACTTGTAATTTCAACACTGCGCCGATCATTCAGGTGGCCATGGATGAGGAACTAGCCCCCTTCCTGGCAGCAACCGAGCCCGCCAAAATCGACCAGGTGGGCATGGAACAGTTACAGCTAGGCCATGCGGCAGTCTACGCGCGTGTGCTAAGCCCGGCAGCCAGCGCTGCTGAAAGCTCTGCTGAAGGCTCTGCTGAGGTGGCGGGCGCTGAAAGCTCTGTTGAGGCGGCGGGCGCTGAAAGCGCGCCAAGCCAGACCCCGGACGCTGAAGGCTACCCGGTGCTGCTGGTGCGCTCCAAGATCGGCGGCACTAACGCCACAGCCGCCCTCACCAGCGTAATCAGCCTGGTTTCCAAGCAGCCCCGGCTAGTTGTCAGCGCCGGCACCGCAGGCGGCCTCAAATCCGGCATCGCCGTGGGTGACGTCTGCGTCTCCACCACCCTGGCCTACACCGACGCCGACGCCACCGCTTTTGGTTACGTACGCGGCCAACTGCCGGGTATGCCCGCCACTTACTCTAGCGACGACGTCGCCCGCGACATGGCCCTAGCAGCCAGCCCGGCCCTCAACGCGGCCACCCCCACCAGTGCGAACGCCAAAATCTACAGCGGCCAAATGCTGGCCGGCAACAGTTTTGTCACCGCCGCGAATGTGGGCGACACCCGCACAGCCTTCCCTGAGGCCATCAGCACCGACATGGAATCCACCCCGCTAGCGCAGGTGTGTGAAGCTTACTCGCTACCATTTATTTCCGTGCGAGGCGTCTCTGACCTGTGTGGACCCGAGGCTGGCGAAGACTTCCACATTGGGGTTGACGAAGCCGCCGCGCGCAGCGCCGCAGTAGTAACCCAGCTGGTGCGTAGCTACCTAAAGTAGAGGCCACAAAACTAGAAGCCACGAGCCTGCAGGCTAGGAGCGTTTTAGCTGCTCTAACAGAGCGGCTACTTCCTCGCCTCCTCCAAAGTTTTCGTAAAGGACGCAGATGCCTTTGTACATCCTGTCAAAAATAGGATCATCGGGTTCTAGAGTCTGCTTCATGTCCGCAATTAACTGCTTCAACAGAGCAATAGACTTGTCGATCTGTTCTATTTCAGCGTAAGTAACTGCATGGTTATAGCGCGCAATAAAGGTGGTTTTGTGCTCTGCACCAAAAATCCGGGTACTTTCCGAAATAGCCGTTTCATATGCAGAAATAGCGTAGTCAAAATCCTTGTTTGCCGCGAATTTTTCAGCCAACTGGTTGAGGAGACTAACCCTAACAGGATCGTCATCAGCTATATCTGAATCGTTTTCAATAATCCCCTGTTTGCGCAGAGCTTCAGCTTCTTCATATCGCTCAACTGCTTCGTAAGCGGTAACAAGGTTAGTGCGGAAGAAAACGGTATCTTTGTGGTCTGCACCTCGAATCCTAGTACTGGTAGCAACCACCTGTTCTAACAAACTGACAGCCTCTTGAGCCCTATCAAAAGATATGTAGGCAATTGCAAGGTTACTGCAGTAAGTAATAGTGTCAATGTTATCTGCCCCTAAAACTCGTAAACTGTCAGCAACTAGTCGCTCTTCTATGTCAACGTATGTCGAAAGATTCCTGCTATCTAGGTAAAAATGCGCAAATTCGTTACGCGCCTTAAGGGTTTCAATGTGATCAGGTCCAAAATCCTCCAGTGATTTGGCTAGATCATAGAAAACCTTAGCTTTTTTCGGTACACCATAATCGCGCAGAATATCAGCTAGGTTGTAAATGCAGTCGATCTGTTCTTTTTGTGAATCTTCAATATCCCAGTAAAGCTTTAATGCTTGATTAAACAAGTCAAAAGCTTCGTCAAAATCGCCTTGTTCGCGGGCCTGCTCACCTTGGCGTACTAGCTGTGCGGCGGAGTCGTTATCGGCAGACATAAAAACGCTCTTTTTCTTGGATAATCACGGTCAACAAGTAATAACAGCTGTGTCACACAAGTATTCTTGTGGTTTCCCAATTCTGTATAGCAGATAAATCTTTGTCAACTGCGTGTGTGGGGCGAGTCGAAAAGACTCGCCCCACACACGCAGAATTAGGCGGTTTTACACCAGTTTTTTGGCTCCTGGCGAATTGCTTCAAGGTTTAGGTATTAACCTATTTAGGAATTGATTAAGGTGCTGGCCTTTAACCTAGGGCGTTAAAGGCCAGCTTTAATCAAGTAAACCTAGTTGGTGATTTCGCAGGCCTGGTAAATGTTGGTTAGCATCGCCAGGCGCTGCTCCAAGCTAGCCTGCTTGGGTACGCACACCTTAGCCCCCAGATAGTGGCAGCCCTGGTTTAGGGCCAAGTGAGCGCAACGCTTGATTTCCGCCTCACTCATCAGCGACGTCGGCTCATCCACCCGGGCCGGCAGGTGACCATCAATCCAGCCATAGCCATACTGGGTTTCTTCCGGGCCAGCGCCAGAGAACAGCAAGCCATCCAAAACCCCGCTCTCACCAGCTGCAAGCACATGCTGGTAGGCGGTTTCGGCCTGACGTCCCTCCACCACAGAGCGGCCCCAGTTAATGTGCAAACCAATACCGAACTGGCTGACCACCTCAATCTCAGTTTCCAGTGAGAGGAAACCCTTTTCAGGTTTGCGCTGCTCAATGAACTTATCGCAGTGCTCAATCACCAGTTTGGCGCCAAACCAGTCCCAACCCAGCAGCTGCTCAAGCGAACGCTTAAAAGCATCGCCATCAGCCAAACCAGTAGGAGCCGAGTGCAGCTGCACCCGCGCTACCAGGGCGCGGCCAGAAAGCTCACATAGCTGACCCAAGTCGCGGTGCAGTAAGCGGGTGAATTCCAAAGCAGCCTGACGGCCGGCGTCGTCGGGAGAAGCTAAACCAAAGTTAGCCTCTTTCAAAACGTGCTGCATTGTGCCCGGAATGGCGGTAATAGTGTTGAAATTCCAGTGCTTGGCCAGGCGGCTAGCCAGCAGCGGGGCCTGCGTGGCCAACTGCCCGGGGTAAGGAATCTCCACGCCGCTAACCCAAGGCTGGGCGGCTAGCAGCTGATAGTAGTCAGCCTCCAGCTCCGGGGCGGGAAGTGAAGCATAAGCTCCAAGAACAAAAGGGGTAGCCATCTTTAGCCTTCCTTAATGAGCTCGTCGTTACCGTCTTCAGGACGCACATACTGGGGGTCAACCAGCTTCTGCAGCAGACGGGGAATGTTAGCGCCGATAGAAATCATAACCACAGCGGCAAAACCGAAGGACAAGATTGCCAGCGCAAAACCAAGCGAGAACTTGGATGCAATAGCTGCGCCCAGCACCGGGCCAACCGCGCCACCCAAGGCACCCATGTTGTAGCAGAAGCCCAGGCCAGCGGCGCATACCAAACTTGTCACCGGCAACCAATACACCTGGAACGAGGACGGCACAGTCACCGATGTGGCCGGGGAAAAGACGCCCTACCACGTCTCCGAGCGCGGCGACGTCACTATCAACGACAGTGGCGAGGAAGCCCCCGGCGGCAACGTGTTCCTGGCAGACGGCGAAGACCCCCACCAGAGCCTGTTGACCGCGCGCACCTGCTTCCTGCAGATGATTTACTCTGACGACGACGGCGCCACCTGGTCCGCTCCCGTCAACCTCAACCAGGATGTGAAAGAAGAGTGGATGTCCTTCTGCGGCACCTCCCCGGGCACGGGCGTGCAGCTGCGCAGTGGGCGGTTAGTTGTGCCCATCTACTACAACGGCGAGCACAAGCGGCACTTCTCGGCCGCCGTCGTCTACTCCGACGACGGGGGAGCCACCTGGAAGCGCGGCAAATCCCCTAATGACGGGCGCATTTTTGAGGGCCGCCAGATTGACTCGCGCACCTTGGATACGGAGGCTGGCGCCACCCACGAAGCTACTTTGATTGAGCGCGCCGACGGCTCCCTGCTGATGCTTATGCGTAACCAGCACCCCAGTGGGAAGGTGGCCGCAGCAGTCAGCACCGATGGCGGCGAAACCTGGGGTGAGGTGTATTTTGCCCAGGAAATTACCGAGATTTTCTGCCAGCCCAACGCGGTGCCGTGGCCCAGCGAGGAGCGCCCTGAACGGGTGGTGTTCGCCAACGCCTCACAGATGCGTCCCTACCGAGGCCGAGGCGTGTTGCGCCTGTCCGAGGACGGGGGATGTACCTGGATCGCTTCGCGCACCTTCAACCCTGCCCACTATGTCTACCAGTGCATGACTATCCTGCCTGACGGCACGCTGGGCCTGCTGTGGGAGCGTGAGATGCAAGGCCTTTACTTCACGCGTATCCCGCTGGAATGGATTGAAGCCGCCAAGTAGTAGCGAAGGTAGCAGTCAGAGCTGCAAGTAAGTGGGTGGCTACCGTAATTGGTAACCACCCACTTAACTTGGGTGCAGCAGTGTGGCCCGATGGCGTGGCCTAGCTAGTTGTACGGGCCGAGTGGCTGAAACTATGTATTTATTTAAATTTGCTCTTGCAACCTTGGCGGGGGGGGGTAGTCTTAAAAGCAATTCGGAAGGGGTAATTCGAT
>ERZ772961.481-NODE-481-length-16414-cov-3.267681_pt1 | contig 16414 bp, 17 predicted proteins | sample MGYA00580677_ERZ772961 | MGnify/ENA primary metagenome ERZ772961 (study PRJEB29015, sample SAMEA2738088) | human oral metagenome | biome: human oral; feature: human-associated habitat; material: saliva | place: China | collected 2227 ... | reverse complement strand
CGAACGCTTCACCACAATAGCGTTGGCAACGTCCTCATCGAGCGACAGGGAGGTCTCCTCCCCATCTGCACGCACAATCACGTCGTCGTCTTTACCGGCGATAACCGACACGCTGGCACCGAATGAGATACCGGCATCCGCCAAAAGCTTGAGAAGCTCAATATCGGTCTGAATCGACTCTGGGAACCGGGAGACAGTAAACCGGTCTTCCGGCCCCGAGTCACGGGCCGCAATTGACATGGGCACAGTCCGTTCGTCGTTGTGCTCACTTTCCACGCCCAGCTCTTCAAGACCGGGAATCGCATTTCCGTACGGTGAGAACTTGGGGTTATTGAGCATCGCCAGGATGCGTTTTTCCACATGGTCGCTCATCACGTGTTCCCAGCGGCACGCTTCATCGTGCACATACTCAATGTCCAGCCCAATCACATCGGAGAGCAGGCGCTCCGCCAGGCGGTGCTTACGCATCACCTCGACCGCTTTCTTACGGCCAGCATCGGTGAGCGCCAAGTGGCGGTCAGGCTCAACACTGAGCAGCCCGTGCTTCTCCATACGGGCAACAGTCTGCGAAACAGTCGGCCCGGAGTGCTCCAGGCGTTCGGCGATGCGCGCACGCATGGGGGTAATGCCCTCTTCCTCAAGCTCAAGGATGGTGCGCAGGTACATTTCGGTAGTGTCAATAAGATCGGTCATGCCGCCTGTATCCCTTTTCCCTGCCGACTAGGACAACCTAGCCTTAGTTATGATGCTCTTCTGAGTAACTATTATGTACCTTTTTAGCGTGTTTCGCCACGGATTGCGCGGCGCGTCGCCCGAAGCGAACGTCCCGCCAGGTACACCTGGCGGGCCTGTATCGCCACGCAGTCTAGCCCTCAGAGTTACGTGCGGCGGAGGTTTTTGCGCGTTTGCGCCCGCCCGATCCCCGTCCGGAGCCCTTACGTCCGCCGCTCTTCTGCGGGGCGTCCTGCTGCGGAACGGAATCCCCCTGGGATGCTTTCTGCCCGCCTGTTCGCTGCCGGTTCAGGTTCCTCCGGTTCTGTGCTTTTCGGGCGCTACGGCGCGCCTTGCGGCTCTTGCCGCCGGTTTCGGGTGTCTCAGTAACAGCGTCGAATTGAGGCTCCTCGTCCTCGTACACATCCTCAAGGTCCGCAGCGAGCGCCTCGTCAATATCGGCGGTATCAGGCAGCTCCTGAAGGCGCTGCGCCCAAGGAACCCAGTCGGGGGCTAGCAGTGCGTCATCGCCGGGCAGCAGACCAACCTCGCATACGGTCGCCACTTTCGAACGTGGCGCCCGCGCTAATGTGGCGAACCAGAACCACCCCCGGTAACCGGGCAGGGTGCACTCAAACAGGTGGGTGGTTAAACGATCCTCTTCACCGCGCAAATGGTGCAGCAGGCCAATAGTGTTTTTGGGGGCGATCTGCTCAATACCGGCCAACGCCACGTCTTTGGCCTGCGCCAAGACCGTGTCCACACGGCTGGTGCGGCGGCGCTTATGCGGCTGCCCAAGGGTGGGTTCACCAACCTGCTCGTATGTGTGGTCGGCAAACGGGTCAAAGCTGGCGGTTTCGGTCGGGTTCTGGTCAATCACCTGTTCAGACATACCACTATTAAAGCATTCTTAAGGTTCGCTGGGAGGGCGGGGCGGCCTGCCTTGACCTCTTACGTTCACGGTTCGCGCCGGTGTGCCATTATGGCGCGGTTTTCCGCCATTTTTCTGCCCTGATGCAACCTCTTATTCCTCGCAGAGAATACGGTATGCGCGCTATCGGGCTGGCAAACCTCCGAAGGGAACCTGCAAAAAAGATGTGAATACCGTCCACAACGCCGCAATATTAGTATTTCCACCCCGTTAAAGGGGTCTAAACCTGCTACGGTTATGCCATGACTAGCGAACGAGAAACGCCTCTTGAAGTAGCCAATGAGCTCCCCTACACCCGCGCTATCCGCTGGTTGGGAGCCTGTGGCGGCATCCTCGCACTGCTGTGCACCCTTTCGGGGGTGGCGATGCTAGTACTCAAGTGGGTGGATGCTCATCCTCCCGCCGTTATGAGCCAGGTTCCCCTGGTGCTGTTCCCCGTCGCTTTCATCGCGCTAATGCTTGCCCTCCTCCTTGCGGTTCTTCGGCGTAAGTCAAGTTAGAGGGCCTTCCGGCCGCGCAACCACATATATACGTCAGAAAAGAGTGAACATGTCTGCTGAAGCTAAGCTGCTCGTCGTTGATGACGAGTTCAACATTCTTGAACTACTCGCCACCTCCCTGCGTTTTGCCGGGTTTGAAGTGGTGACCGCCGGAAACGGACGCGAGGCCATTGAGAAGGCCGAGCAGGAACAGCCCGACCTGATTGTGCTTGACGTGATGATGCCGGGCATGGACGGGTTTGATGTGACGCGCCGCCTGCGTGAAGGCGGACGCACCTACCCTGTGCTGTTCTTGACCGCGAAAGACGCCACCGAAGATAAAGTTGCTGGTCTTTCAGCAGGCGGTGACGACTACGTGACTAAGCCGTTCTCGCTGGATGAGGTGATCGCCCGTATCCGAGCCATCCTGCGCCGTTCCCGCTCGCTGCAGGAGGAAGATACTGCTATTTTGCGGGTGGACGATCTGAGCCTGAATACCGACACCCATGAGGTGTTCCTTGGCGAGGAGGAGATTGACCTCTCCCCCACCGAGTTCAACCTGCTGCACTACCTGATGCTCAACGCGAACCGGGTGCTGTCGAAGGCGCAGATCCTCGACCACGTGTGGGAGTACGATTTTAACGGCGACTCGTCCATTGTGGAGTCGTATATCTCGTACCTGCGCCGCAAGATCGATAACAACCGTGAGGGCCACGAACCCCTGATCCACACCAAACGCGGCGTAGGGTACATGGTTCGTGGTTCCCGCAGCTAGGGGCGGTACCTATTAAACTGTTCAACCGCGAACCCGCACAGCAGCCCCCGGAGGCCCCGGAGGCGGCTCAACAGAATGCCTCCACGCAGAAGCACATGGGGCGCAGACCCCTTGAGCGTATACCGTTCACGCTGTCGCTGCGCACGCAGCTGGTGCTGGTGACCTCTGCACTGATTGCTTTGGCGATCGTTGTGACCTCCCTTGTGGCGATTTCGGCGTTGCGCGCGCAGATGGTGCATCAGCTGGACGACGAGATGAAGGCGAACTCGGCGAACCTGCTTTCCCTTGTCTCGAACAATAGCCAGCATCCCGTGCAGGAGGCCACGCTCGGTTCGTACCACGTGTACCTGCTGGATGAGCACGGCAACACCCTGTACGCGCTCAGCCCCGATACGAGCTCCCGGGACGAGCCGCAAGTAACCGGCTGGACAGCCGATAAAGTGCGCAAAAATAACGGGGTCGGCACTACTGTTAACTCGGTGGAAGGGTCGAAAGACTGGCGTCTGCTGCCGATGACGCTTAATAACGACACCAGCGTGAACGGGGTGCACGCCACCTCCATGGTGGTTGCCTTACCCCTGGAGCAAACCAACCAGGTGGTTGCTCTCGTAGGTGTGCTCACCTTCGCGTTCGGGCTGGCCACGCTCGCCTCGGCTATTGCAATGACGTGGGTGATTGTCACCCGCACTTTCGAGCCGCTGGCGCGCGTGGAGCAGACGGCGGCGAAGATCGCTAAAGGGGATCTGTCACAACGTATTGAGGACTACAATCCCGGCAATGAGATTGGCAGTCTTGCCACGTCGCTGAACACCATGCTCGCCCAGATCGAGACCTCGTTCAATGCGCAGGCAAAATCTGAGGCGAAGATGCGCCAGTTCGTGGGCGACGCATCCCATGAGCTACGCACCCCCCTGGTGAGTATTCGCGGGTACTCCGAGCTGTACCGGCAGGGGGCGCTGCCGAATGAGGACGCTGTGGCCACCGCTATGGGCCGTATTGAGGCGGAGTCTAAACGTATGGGGCAGCTGGTGGAGGATCTGCTGACGCTGGCCCGCATTGATGAGCGCCGGGAATCGAAGCTGGCCCCGTTTGATATGTTCCACCTGGCGGTGGACGCCACCAACGATGCCTTCGCCACCTCCCCCGACCGTGAGATTACCCTGGTGGGCCTGACCGACGATGTGGCGCCCTGCTCCGCACCGGTGGTCGGTGATGAGCCGCGGATGCGTCAGGTGGTGGCGAACCTGCTCACCAACGCCATGCGGTACACCCCTGAGGGTTCGCCCCTTGAAGTTGCGGTGGGTGTGCGGCAGGAGGCCCCCGGGGTGCCGCGCGCCATTATTGAGGTGCGCGACCACGGCCCCGGTATCCACGGTGAGGATCGTGAGCGCGTGTTCGAGCGTTTCTACCGCACCGACACTTCACGCTCACGGGAGACCGGGGGCACGGGTCTGGGCCTGTCGATTGTGGCCGCAATCGTGGAGCAACACGACGGGCATATCCGTATTGAAGAGACTGATGGAGGCGGGGCCACGTTTGTGGTGTCGCTGCCGGTTTTGGCGGGCGCTGGCTAAAAGAAGCTGCGGTACATGCGGGGCGCACGGTGACGGTGTAAGAGCCGAACCGTGCGCCCCTTTCGCGTGTGCAGGGATGTTCCACGGGCTGGTGGTCTGGGCGCCGCTAGCCCCGCAAAGCTTCATATTTCTTCATACTGAGAGGGTCTGTGGGGGTATTCAGGGCTGAAAATTGAGTTTTATTCTGTGGATAAGCTGGTTTTACGACCAGGTAACGTAAGTTATCCACAGATTTATTTTAATTCATGAAAATATTTTTTGATTCGTTTTAGTCTTGTAACAAGCGCTTAGGAATTAGGTGCTAGAGGCACAACCAATACATACCCTACTGAAGGAGAACCTATCATGGCACAGTTCATTGTCGATTCCGAAGTCATTGCGTCAAAGAGCGCGCAGGCAAAAGCACACGTTGCTTCCATCACCGCAGAGGTGAACGGCATGACTGCTTCCCTGCAGGATTTGCAGAGCTCTTGGACCGGCTCGGCCTCGACCAACTTCCAGGGCGTGCTCGATAAGTGGCGTGCAACCCAGCGGCAGGTGGAAGAGTCTATCGCCCAGATTAACGAAGCGCTTTCACGTGCCGGTGTTAACTACTCCGATACCGAGCAGTCGAACGCTTCGATGTTTATGGGGTAATATAATAAGCGAATTCTGCAATTTCAATTCAATAAACCGATATAAGTAACTCAAGATATGTGGTGAGTCTATCTTAACGGTTTGGGGCGGGGACATGATGTACCCGCCCCAATCTTTTAACCTGCTACCATCCCAGCACCCGCAGGCCCGTGCTTCGCCCCCTTCTGGGCGCAGGCTCACCCGCCCGAACGTACCGAACCGGCCAGCGCCGCACTTTTGGCGGCTGCTAGCCAGCAGCACACAGCGGATCCTGTGAGGCTGGGCGCGGCAGGTGAAACTAGCCGGGTATGGCGGTATCCTGCCTGAACCGCAGGCGCCAGGAGCCCACCTGCGCATCATAATGCCATAGGCTGGAACGGTTCACCCGACCGCGCGCGGTATCCACCACCGCCATCACCAGCACATTCGCGGTGTCTACCAGTTCCACTACGCGGTGAGTTGGTTCCCCGCGTTGAGTAAACGCGCGGGCACGGTACTCGATGGTGGAGGCTCGCGAAACCGGGCGGCCAGCAGAGGTAATCCACACCAGGTTCTCGTCCAGCAGCTCGGCGATTTCCTCCTCGCCCATGGCCGCGCCGTTGGCTTCAAGCTCTTCTTCTGCGGCAAGCGCCTCATCAGGGTCGGCGGTGAGCTGGTGCTGTGTCTGCTGTGGGCTCTGAATATGAGCGGCCTGCTCGTGCCGCTCGGCTCGCTGCGCAGCCTGCGCTAATTTCTCCTTACGCTCCGCCACCGCCTGCGGGTCGGGGGCAGCAACAGCAGAGGCGGGTTTGAGCACACCGTTGAGTTTGAGGGCGTTGAATCCTTCACGGGCCTGCTGCGCCTGCTCCATCGTGAACTCTTCAACGCTCAGATGCGCATCTGCTGAGGGGCCCTGCTCAGGCTCGGCCTCCGCAGCCGGAGCCTGCCCGTCGGAGGCCCCTGAAGATGCCCCAGCAGCCGCACCAAAGCCCGGGCCGGCATCCGGTGCGTTCCCCTGCTGGTACGCCTGCGCGGCGGCGTTTGCGCGCGCATCAGCGGCCTCGTTCAGTTCGTGGCCGGAGTGGCCCTTGACCCACACCAGCTGATAGTCACGCCCAGCGGTGGCAGCATCCAGCTCTTGCAGCAGTTCACGGTTCAACACCGGCTTGCCGTCGGCTTTTTTCCAGCCGCGGCTCTTCCAGCCGGGCATCCACTTGGTGAGGGAATTAATCACATACTGGCTGTCGCAGTACACCACAAGTTTACGTTCGGGCATGTGCGCGGTCGCCTCAAACAGGTCAAGGACAGCCTTCAGCTCACCCATATTGTTGGTGCCGTGCTCCCAGCCCCCAGCCGCCCAGTGATTGTCGTCAATGTACCAGGCCCATCCCGCCGGGCCGGGGTTGCCCAGCGCCGAACCGTCAGCAGCCGCAATAATCTCGCTCATGCACTCGACTTTACCCTACCGGCGGGTACAAACAGTGACATGTTCGTCATGCACATATCTGCATATTTTCCCTCTGGCGGGAGTAGACTATAGAGCATGATCACCACTGTCTCTACTTCCGGCGGTGCACAGGTGGCGGTATTTGCCTTGCCCACACGCACCATGTACAGCGGCCTGCGGGTCAGCTGGCTCAGTTACCTAGGTGCGGCTGAACAACGCCGCGCCGCCGAATTGCCCACCCCCGTCGGGGCGGTCAGCTACCTCTCCACCCAGGCGCTCATGCGCTCTATGGCGGCATGCCGACTGGGGGTTGCCTCCAGCGCGGCGCACACGATCGAAGTGGATCGTACCTGCACCCTATGCAACAGCACCAAGCCGCACGGCAAACCCCGCATTGAAGGCATGAACTTCAATATGTCGCAGGTTTCGTCCCTGGCGGTGGGCGGGTTCTGCCCCGACGATACGCAGGTGCTCGGGGTTGATCTTGAGCCCCGTCGAGACCGCCTATTCCCCGGGTTCGCGCGGGTGGCGCTATCACTGCGTGAACGTGAAATATATGAGACAACCACCGGTGAGGCACGCAACCTGCTGGGGGTGGCGTTATGGACCGCGAAAGAGGCAGTGCTCAAAGCCACCGGCCACGGGCTGAGCGTCTCCCCGGCGGCGGTGCGCGTATTTTTCAGCGACTCCCTAACAGACCAACTGGCAGAGGCTTTCGAGGCATCCCGAGAGTCAGCTGACGAAGAGGTGACGGCCGCATCCGTCTGCTCCGCGCGCGCAGTGTTCACCGTGCCTTCACGGGATAACAGCGACACCACGGAAGAACGGTCGTTCTATATCACCTGGACGGCGCTCACCCTACATCCCGAGAAGCAGCCCGCCCACAACAACCCACAGAACACCAACCCGGCGCACGGCAGCGACGTCGCTGCCGAACAATTCCTCCTAGCCACCGCAACTGAAGGGGTGCCCAACAGCGTGCACGTACACCCGGTGGCCACCCCCGTTGAGCTGCGCAATAACCTGGCGCCGCTCACTTTTTCCCAGCTGCCCACCATGAGGATGGGGACTAACACCGTCACCGCCTAACCGCCCCTGCCGTATACTGGCGCACCGGGCGGCGCAGTGAAAGACGATGAGGAAGCGCCCTACGCCGCCGGGGGCTCTTCAGGGAGTGTATTAATCCCCAGCGCACGCCCGAAGCTGCGCAGCTTCGTGCCGGTTTCGGTGTGTTCCAGCACCGGGTCTGATTTAGCCACAATGCCCGCGCCCGCGTAGAGGATGGCGGTTTGCGCATCAACTTCAGCGCAGCGCAGCACGAGCGCCCACTGGCCGCTTCCGTCCGCGTTCATATAGCCAACAAGCCCGCCGAAATAGTCGCGGCTAAACGGCTCAAGTTCGGTAATCATACGCCGCGCAACCTCGGTGGGGGTGCCGCAGATCGCGGGGGTCGGGTGAATGGCGTGCGCACCGTCCAGGCAGGTCATACCCTGCTTGAGCACACCTGAGATGGGGGTGCCTAAATGCCACAGCTGCGGGGTTTGCAGAAGCGAAGGTTCCTCAGGAATAGTGAGCTGGCGGGTCATGGGTTCCAGTTGCGCGCGAATATCGGCGATAACGGTCGCATGTTCGCCACGGTCCTTCGGTGAAGCCATAAGCCGCCGCCCAATAGCCTCATCCTCGGTGCTGCCGCGTTCGGCGATGCGCGGGGCGCTGCCCGCCAACGGGTGCGTTTTGAAGGCGCTGCCTTCCCCGGTGTCTGGTTCGGTACTGAAAATCAGTTCCGGGGAAGCACCCATCAGGTACGGGTGCTCCAACCCGCGATGCCCCTGCGGCAGTTTGACGCTAAAAACAAACGTGTTGGGCTGCTGTGCGCGCAGGTTGTTGTACACCCCGGCAAGGTCGAGTGTGCCCGGCGCATAATCGGCGCGCAGCAGGCGAGAGAGCACGACCTTATCCAGCTGATGCGCCTTCATACGCTCAACGGCGGTCGCTACCGCCTGCCGGTACCCGGGGTTTTCGCGGCCCTCAATCTGCGTTGGTTCGGCGAGTGTAACCTCGTGCTCGGGCACCGGAATGTCGTCGATCTGCAGACGTTCGGGCACGAAAAGATGCGCAGGAGCGTTCGGGTCGAAAGGAATCAGACCGACCACGGCGGTACCGGCGGATTCGGCGGCGGCGCGCGCATCCTCAAGGGTGACCTGGCGCAGGGAACCGGCGGTACGCATCACGCGGGTTCCGGTGGCAAACATAAAATCAGGAAGATTATTGCTCACTGATAACGCCTTTCGGGTCTGTTAGAAGGTTGCGCCGCCATCGGCAACAATATTTTGCATGGTGATATGCCGTGAGGCATCGCTGATGAGGAAGGCATTCACCGCCGCAATATCGGCGGGGTCGGCGATGCGCCCGAGCGGAATTCCCAGGCGGAAGGTCTCAGGGCTGCCCGCCACGGGTAGGGCGCTGAGGTCTTCGCCGTTCCAGGCGTCGGTCACCATGGGGGTGCGGGTGGTGCCGGGGCAGACCGTGTTCACGCGAATGCCGTGGCGCGCCAGCTGCAGCCCAAAGCTTGACGATACCCGCGCCGCTGAGGCTTTCGAGGCCCCGTAAGCACCGAACTCGGCGCGGGGCACGCGGGCGGCGTTGGAGGCGACCGTCACCAGCGAGCGCGTGTTCTCGGGTGATGTCTGCACCTGCTCAATCATAACGCGCGCGAACTCACGCAGGCACAGGAAAACGCCGTCAGCATTGACCGCATGCAGCCGTTTCCAGTCTTCAAAAGAGGTGTCTAAGAGCGGCTGGCTGTGGGCGATCCCCGCCGCGAGCACGGCACCTTTAATGGGCTCCCCCATCTCAGCGGCGGCATGTGCGAGCGCCCGCACCGACTCTTCATCACCCACATTAACGGGGCTGTAGCGGAACGTGGTGTCGCTGTAGGCGGAGAATGACTCGTGCGGGGTCTCCGCCAGATCGGCGGCGTACACCGAATAGTTATTCTTGATGAGTTCGTGTACGGTTGCCGCACCAATTCCGCCGTTCGCGCCGGTCACAATAACCCAGCTCATGCGATTACCTTCCCGGTTTCCGGTGCCCCGTCCGCGCCGGGGGCACCAGCGGTAATCTGTTCCAACACCTCGGCGGTGTCTAGCACTCGGGCGCATCGGCCTGAGGCGTATTCGCAGGCCATGCGGTGCTCTTCCTCGGTGAAGTCGGCGAGCGCATCCGCCACCATGAACGGCTGAATATCGCGCATGAACGCCTCCAGGGCGGTGGTGAGGCAGCCAATATGTGCGTACACTCCGCTGATGATGAGCTGGTCACGCCCAAGCTCTTTGAGCTGTTCTTCGAGCGGGGAGCGCACGAAGGCGGAGTACCGCCATTTGGTGAGCACAGTATCGGCCTCGGTGGGGGCGAGCTCGTCAAGAATCTGGGCGCTTTCATCATCCTGCAGGCCGTCGCCCCAGAAGTCGGTCAGCAGGCGCCTGTCGGCGGGGTTCTGGCGGGGCGGCTGGGCGGTGTAGTAGACCGGGATATTCGCCGCGTGTGCCGCATCCACTAGGCGGCGAATATTGGCAATGGCAATGTTGATTTGGGCGTCTGGGAGGGTTTGGCCGTCACGTTCCAGCTCAAAGGCGCGCACGAAATAGCGCTGCATATCGTGCACAAGAAGCGCAGCGCGAGCAGGATCGACCCGCCAATTCACGCGGTTCTGGTGCTCCTGGTCTCGGTACGAATAGGGTGCAATTTTCTTGGGCAACGCCACGGATGACTCCCCCGTCTTTTGTATGGTTGGTGAATGACGTGCCAGCGGCGCGCACGTACGATTAAATATTAGGACATCCTGACCTAACCTGCATCTTTGGGGGTGATGATTACGCCCCGGAAAGAAAATATAGCAAAGGCCCCTGACAGCGGTGGACAACTGTTCACCTCATGCCGGGGCCTTACTACATATACCGGGTGACGACGCGGCAGCCAGCACCACGAAGACAACACAGCCAGCGGGGCGTAAAACCGCCCCGGCTCACAGCTCGAACGGCGGTCTCACACCCGCAGAATAGCGCTCGCGTGGGCGGGTAGGCGTACTGGCTGGGCGCGCCGCCCCACGGGTTTTAGGCTACGGGGCTAGGCCACAGGTTGGGCCACTGCCAGCACCTCATTCAGCCCCTCGGTAATTGAGGGGTGGGTGTAAATTTCATCACGTAGCTGCGATGCCGTAATATTGTGGCGCATTGCCAACGCCACAAGGTTGATAACCTCCATAGACTCGACCACCAGCAGCTGAGCGCCAAGAATCTGGTCAGTCTCGGCGTCAATCACGAACTTCATGATGCCGCGCGGGTTTTCCAGGGTCTTCGCACGCGGCATGGCGGCGATAGCGGCAACAGGCTTGGCGGCAACCTTGATGGTGTGACCGGCGGCGAGCGCATCACGCTCAGTGAGGCCGACGGACGAGAGCGGCGGGTTCATGTAGATGGTTGCGGCAACCGCCTGGCGGTCCTTCGTGGAGCGGGAACCGTCACCGAGCAGCTGCGAGAGCACCACGCGGTAGTCATCTAGAGAAATGTAGGTGAACTGCGGGCCGCCGTTAACGTCGCCAAGCGCAAAAATATTCGGTGCCGTGGTGCGCAGGTGCTCGTCGACAGCGATTGCGCCGTGCTCGGTGGTTTCGATGCTCGTGTTCTCAAGCCCCAGCCCCTCGGTGGCGGGTTTGCGCCCGGTTGCGACCATCACGTAATCCACCTCAAGGTGCTTGGACGCACCCTCGGAGTCCAGGTAGTTCACGGTCACGGAGTCGGCGTTATCGGTAACGGTCTCTATGCGAACGCCCGCGTGAGCGGTAATACCTTGGTCGGCGATAATCTCGCGTGCCGCCTGGGCGACGTCGTCATCGTAACGCCCGAAAAGCGCGGGAGCGCCTTCAAGCAGGGTTACTTCGGTGCCGTAGGAGGAGAAAATACCGGCGAACTCGACACCAATAGGGCCGCCGCCGATAATGCCCAGGCGTTTCGGGCGCGGGGTGAGCTTCTGCAGTTCGGTAGAGGTGAGCACGCGCTTCGATTCGCGGGCGCCCGGGATGGGCGGGATAGTCGCCACGGCGCCGGTGTTGATGATAAAACAGTCGGCGGTGACGACCAGTTTGTCCTCGCCCGCGGTGACCTCGACCTCGGTGTCTGAGAGGAACCGTGCGTGACCGTCAATGAGTTTGGCGGTTGCGTTCGATTCGAGGATTTCGCGGTTCTTCGCGCGCATGGCACCGGTGAGTTTGTCACGGAAAATCACGGCGCTCTCGTAGGCGGCGTTCGCAGCGTCGGCGTTGTGTTCGCCGCTGGCACGGAATTCATCAGCCCGGTGCACAAGCGCCTTGGTGGGCACGCATCCAATATTGATGCAGGTGCCGCCGTACATGTTCGAGGACTGCTCGATCAGGGCAACGTTCTTGCCGGTTTTCGCGTAGGCGCCAGCAAGGGTTTTGCCGCCCTTGCCGAAGCCGATAACGACCATATCAAAGTGAAGGCGCGCGGTAGTCATAGTGTTCTCCCGGTGAAATTTAGGGGTGTTCATAATTTGTGTCTGGTGTTCCGGTGAACTTCAACGGGCGGCGTATGGCATTTATTCCTGGTTTTTGCAAGAAAACATTAAGTTTTTTGACGCTGCGCTGGGGGTGGGTCGTCTACCTTATCTTATGCAGCCTAAAAAGAGCCTTTATGTGAATAAAGCGGGATTTCCAACACTTTATTCACATAAAGGCTCTTTTTACACCCAGCAGCGGGGGTGCAAGCTACCGCGACACCACACTCACACGCTCGCGCTGATGTTCCCCCGACTCGATAAGGTCAAGCACGGCGACCGCGAAATCCGCATAGCTGATTTCACTCTGCCCGGTCGCATTCATCGTCAGCACATCGCCTGCCAGCTGGTATTCAGAGGTCTTCCACCATATCGAGCTCATACGTGGTTTGCAGGTTCAGCCAAAACTGCGGTGTTGTGCCGAAGTAGCGAGCAAGGCGCGCAGCTGTATCAGCTGTGATTCCTCGCTTGCCGTGCACGATCTCATTGATGCGCCGGGGCGGCACGCCGATTGCCACCGCCACCTTATTCTGGGTAATCCCAAACCCTTCAATAAAGTCTTCCAGCAGAACTTCTCCGGGGTGAATTGGCGCAATTTTGTCAGTGATAGTCAACGATCTCTACCTCCTCAGGCCCTAAGTCGGTCCACCTAAAACATATTCTCCGCTGATTATATTGTCTGCATATGACGTGTGGGGCGGTGCGGTAACTGGCAGAAGTGCATCCCATCCTGCGGGTTGCTTTGCGTTTCGCGGCTTAAATAGCCTCAAAATAAAAATAGATGTGCCTCTGTACTTTGGAATCTAGACTGGTGGTAGACGTTTTTACCCCGAATGAAGGAGCTGTTATGGATGCCCGCGATGTTCTGAGCGAAGCCGCAAGCCGACCCGCCGCCGAAGCGAAAGCCCTCATAGACACTCTGCCCGAAGGGGCGTTGAACGCGCACGCGGGTGGGCATACGAATTCGATCGCCTGGCTGCTGTGGCATGCGGGGCGGCAGATGGATGTGCAGCTCGCGCAGCTGAACGGCGAGCCGCAGGTGTGGCATAGTCAGGGGTTCGATTTCCGCTTCAACTTGGGTAAGCTGGGCGACACAGTGGGCTACGGACATACCGCTGAGCAGGCGCGTGCCGTCGTGGTGGAGGATGCCGCGCTGCTGGTCGAATATTTGGGTGCGGCCACCACGACGTTGAGCGAGTATATTGCGGGTTTGAGCGAGGCTGATTTGGATGACGTGATTGATACGTCGTGGACTCCGCATGTGACGCGCGGGGTACGGCTGGTGAGTATGATCGACGATGCCGCCCAGCACGTGGGGCAGGCGGCGTATGCGGCGGGTATTCTCGCGGGTGCAGATGGTTCGGTTGGGGCGGCATAGTGACAGTCAGTACGGGCGGAGCCGATTGGCGTGATGGTGCAACCGCCGAGCAGGTTGCGGCGGTTGAGCACCTGTACCGCAACCATCGGAGCCTGCCGTATATTTCGCCCGAGCGTGACCTGGCGGCGTGGCTTGAGGAGGTCGGGGTGTCCTCGTCGAAGGCGGTTCCGAAGTGGGCGCTTGAGCCGGTCGCTAACATCGAGCTTTATGGTGGGTACCTGTTTGAGGTGACGGCGGGCGACATTATTCTGTTGTGGCGCATAAGCTTCGATACCTTTACCACGCAGAGCTGGTTCCCGAAATATTTTGAGCACACCTACGGGATTGATGCGGCATTCGACCTGCGGATGCTGGTTGAGGCTGGACTCGTAGAGATAGGGTCCGCCACTGATTCTTTGGATTTGATGACTGCCCCGGCACTGCGCAAGGCCCTCAAGGATGCGGGCGTGAACGGCTTGAGCAGTGCGAAAAAGGCTGATTTGATGAGGCTCGCGCGTGAGCGTCTCTCCCCTGCCCAACTTGAGGACGTGGTTCCCGTGCGGTCTTACAAGCTCACTACCACAGGACGCGCGCTTCTTGACGCCCACCCTGAGGTGGTAGCTAAACACCCGAAGAAAGAGTAAGATCCAAAGATCTCGATTTAGAGAGCAAAGCACTCAGATATAGTATTCGATTGAACTATCTTTTTCAGGGTTATTATCCCAACTTATAGATAGTCCATAGTTCCATGATGTTAACTGAGGGTTTTCTTTTTGCCACTTCTTATAAAATTTGGTATTTTCAAATTCTTCTCTCTCCATATTTTGCAATAAACTTTCATACACCTCAAGACCATCAACTAAAAAAACATCCTTCAATGCATGATAACAATTTCTATATATTATATTTTTTAAAATTTTTATACTATTTATCCTTTTTCTTGAAATATACAACGGTTTATCCATAAAATCTAATATAATAATGGATGCAACATACCCTATTGATCCAGAAAGCACAAAAAGACAAAACGCAGTTATGAATGTATTATAAATTAAAAACTTATTAAAAAATATAGAATATTGAAAAATACAACATAACAACGATAATGTCATGAGTGATATATAGAGTTTTATGCGTACTATTGTAAAGAGTTCATGTATATTTTGGACTTTCCAATCTTCCATAGGATATAAACTTATCCCGCTTTGAGGTTTAATTTTTAATAACTTATCCTCGACCTCGGAATCCCAGATTGCCATATTTTTAATTCTGTTCTCCAAGGTAGCCCTTTTGAGGACATCTTTGTAAGTGCGATATATGGTATTTATACCCATATCAAAATTTTTAGGATATTGTTCTGAGTCCTTCAGAATCGTTGACCACTTCTCAAGACGCAACAGTTCTGGTGGCGTAGCTTCCCTTGCATCTTCTAAAGTCTGCTTAGCTATTTTACTTGTTCGCCAAATACCAATCCATGTTATGGCACCAACGAACACATAACCGATAGCAGGGATTAGCGCCTTAAGAACTTCTTTGAAAACATCATCGTGTGTCCAATGAAACAGCCAATCAGGCATATTATCTTCCTGTCTAGAATAGTTACGCTTCAGAGTATGGAGTCATGCTGAACGCAAAACGTGGAGTGTTATTGTCAAAATTAACCACATATATTTTATCCATAATACGACTCTTCCTCGTATCTTCACCTACCCAACCAGAAGCCTTCATAAAATGTTCTTTAACTGTCTCCTGCAATACCTCCGACGCACTATGACAATAGTTGTACAATATAAGCTCTGATTCAGACGTTTCTAATGAATCAACGATCTTTCTCCACCACCATTGATCAGTTATGCCCAAGGACATACCAAAAATAATATATAAATCTGTGTCTTCGAAAAGATGAGAATACTTCAAATCATTCTGAGCCCAATATGGTTTTATGAAGCTATTTAATCTCCTGCTACCTGCAGAATATATTTGTTCTTGGCTATTAACCCCAAAAAGCATAGACTTCGGAATGTTCTGGTACCCATGAGGATGAACCACGTTAGATATAATATAACTCGACCAAATAGTATCCCCATTGTTACCCATGTCCCTTGTATCACCCACCGATCGAGGATTTGGATAAAATAGGTAATTAGTATCAACCGTCTTATGAGGCTCTGGGTTAAATTGTTTTCTATCAAGATACATGTAATTATCTAATAACGATGTAAAATTAAAGTTAAATATCTGCCAATTATATAAATTATAATGGTCAGTTTTCTTTGAAAACTCACACTTAACTATATCATCATCACTTAGATCGCCTAAAAACTTCTGAAAAGTATTATTCGCAAGACTATTCTCTTGGGCATGTTTTCCAAGATTATTATTTACTTCTGGAGTAACAACCTCATTTAGGAATATAGAAAAATAAGACCGCAGCTCTTCCAGGGAATCTTCAAGGTCCGAATACCTCACCCATCTATCATTAAATATACTGATAATTCCAGATTCAAAATCGCTCCAATTTTGCAGATTATGGTTTATTTCTGGATCCTTTTCATATTTATTTTTCATACTTTTCATTTGATTAAAAAGTATATTTGAATCATCAATTTTTTGCCATACTAAAAAATTATAAAAATCATAATAAGAGGTTTTAATATTTTTATTCAAAAAATTTAAAACTTGTATGTCAAATCCATTTCCTACAAGGGCCATAATATTATGCTGTTGTTCATCTATAAGAAGCTTACTGAATTCTTTGATATATTTACGATGTCCCATTTTTGATCCTACTATGTATTTCCGTGTATACAATGTCATCTACTGGTTCCAGCCACTCCACCGCGCCAACCGCAACAACGATATGGGACGCTATGAGTCTGTCATGGTTCCGTGTCAGTGCTTTCGCCCCATTACGAACGCCGGGCTCGAAACTCACATTCGCCACGGTGACAGGCACATCCGGATCATTTACCAGC
>ERZ772961.479-NODE-479-length-16437-cov-2.888841_pt1 | contig 16437 bp, 17 predicted proteins | sample MGYA00580677_ERZ772961 | MGnify/ENA primary metagenome ERZ772961 (study PRJEB29015, sample SAMEA2738088) | human oral metagenome | biome: human oral; feature: human-associated habitat; material: saliva | place: China | collected 2227 ... | reverse complement strand
CCCAGGGTTCGGGGTCGATCGAGTACGACGACGAGATACCGGCGCCGCGGGTTTCGGTGAGGAACTGGGTGCGGAAGCCGATCAGGCCGCGCGCGGGTACCGCGAATTCCATGCGCACCCAGCCGGTGCCGTGGTTCGACATGTTCTCCATGCGCCCCTTACGTGCCGCCATCAGCTGGGTTACGGCACCCAGGTGCTCTTCGGGCACATCAATAATCATGTGTTCCATCGGTTCATACAGTTTGCCGTCGATGGTTTTGGTGACTACCTGCGGTTTACCCACGGTCAGTTCGAAGCCCTCGCGGCGCATCTGCTCCACCAAAATAGCGAGGGCGAGCTCGCCACGGCCCTGAACTTCCCAAGCATCCGGGCGCTGGGTGGGCAGAACCTTAATGGAGACGTTACCGATAAGCTCGCGGTCAAGACGGTCCTTGACCTGGCGTGCGGTCACCTTCGCGCCCTTGACGCGGCCCGCCATCGGAGAGGTGTTAATGCCGATGGTCATGGAGATCGCCGGGTCGTCCACCTTAATAAGCGGCAGCGGCTTGGGGTTTTCGGCGTCGGTCAGGGTTTCACCAATGGTAATGTCTTCGATACCGGCGACCGCCACGAATTCGCCGGGACCCGCTTCTTCTGCGGGAACACGTTCGAGCGCTTTGGTTGCCAGCAGCTCGGAGATACGCACGTTCTTAATATCGCCATCTTGACGTGCCCAAGCGACGGTCTGCCCTTTCTTGAGGGTGCCGTTGAAGATACGCACGAGCGCCAGACGGCCCAGGAACGGCGAAGAGTCAAGGTTGGTCACATGCGCCTGCAGCACCTCATCAGGGTTGTAGGTGGGGGCGGGCACGTGCTCGATGATGGTTTTAAACAGCGGTTCCAAATCGTCATTATCGGGCAGGGCGCCGTCGGCGGGCTGGTTCAGTGATGCGGCACCGGCTTTGCCGGAAGCATAGACGACCGGCACATCGAGCACGCTGTCGAGGTCAAGGTCGGGTACCTCCTCGGACAGGTCCGATGCTAAGCCGAGCAGAAGGTCCATCGTTTCGCTGACGACCTCGTCGATGCGCGCATCCGGGCGGTCCACCTTGTTCACCACCAAAATGACGGGCAGCTTCGCGGCGAGTGCCTTACGCAGCACGAAGCGGGTCTGCGGCAGCGGACCTTCGGAGGCGTCCACGAGCAGCACCACACCATCGACCATAGACAGGCCGCGTTCGACTTCGCCGCCAAAGTCGGCGTGCCCGGGGGTATCAATCACGTTGATGGTGATGGTTTCACCGTTCGCGGAGGGTCCATCGTAGAACACGGTGGTGTTCTTCGCGAGGATGGTAATGCCTTTTTCCTTTTCAAGGTCGCCGGAATCCATCACGCGGTCTTCGACGTCTGCGTGCGCCGAGAACGCGTGGGTCTGCTTGAGCATCGCATCCACGATGGTGGTTTTGCCGTGGTCAACGTGTGCCACGATCGCCACGTTGCGCAAATCAGGGCGCGAAGCGGTGTTTTCAGACATGCGTAATTTTTCTCGCTTAAATCTAGGGGTACGGTACTGCCCGCCACGCCGTGTGAGTGCATCACCACGGATGCGCGGTACAGGGCCACTGTGTGGGCACGGCAAACGCGCCCTAGTGGTGGGCTTGCCTGTCCAGTGTACCACCTGCCGCAGCGAGTGGCCCGCATACCGCAAGCAGCAGGTATTGGTTCAAATATGAGGAGAAAGTATCCTCTGCCTGCGGACTATAAAGACATTTAGTGCGCAGCTTTTCAATTAGTGCACAGTTTTTCAAGGGTCAAATTTTTATCTATCAACTGTTTATCCCGCAAATCCTCAAAGAAAGCGTGGAGTTTCCTGAGTCCTGTTGTTCAGCCAAGTTTTTATGCTTTATATTTTTTATATCGAATCGGTAAAGATTCATCGAGAAGTAAGCACCTTAGACATTCTCTAAAACATGAAGGATCTTAAGATGAGCGCCCTGAAAACTATTCGCCGTGCAACAGTCGCTGTGGGACTCTCAGCAGTCCTCCTCGCCCCTCTTGCCCCAGCTCAAGCAGCATCTCGCCCCGCCCCAGAACCGCGCCCCAGCTCCAGCCCATCTTACTCCCCTCAGGGTGCGGGAAAAACGCTTGGGAAGATCATTGCAAATATCCTCAAGCAGCTTCACATTTAAAGCTAATACTCACCGTGGTGACAATACCTTCACTCTTTACATGTTTTATATGTTGAGGTAAAGATAATAACACCCGGATCCCGCATATTACACGGCATAAAAAATACCCACACTATATTGATTCCGCGGAATAGTCAACCACCTATTCCGTCATGTTCCAGGGCCGAAGAAGAATGCCCCCAACATTCTTCTTCGGCCCGCTCTACCCCCTCTCACAAGCATTCTTCTGCCTCAGTAAAAATCCGCTGTTATGTGGGGTAGATGAAGATGAACATTCACCCATAATTGGTACGCTGACATACCTGCTGCACCCTGTAAGGCGTTTACAAGCCTTTCTCTTGCAGCCACTCATCCAACATGCGGCGGGCCACCGCATTCGTTCCGGGCAGCTCAAGTTTCGGCTCACCGGTGCGCTGCTCCGCAATAGCCTGCGCCAGCTCAGGTGCAGTAAACCAGCGGGCGGAGTGAATCTCACCGTCTAAGTGCGTCACCGGCTGGGAGGCATCAACCGTCACCCGGTAGCAGACCATGAGTGAACGGGGGAAAGGCCAAATATCGCTCATTCGGTAATCCAGGCGCAGGGCGTCCAGCCCGGTCTCTTCATACACTTCGCGGGTCACCGCCTGCTCCAGGTTCTCCCCCGGATCCACAAACCCGGCAATCAGGGCGAACCGGTTGCGCGGCCACAGCCTGTTATTGGCTAATAGAACGCGGCTATTATCCTCGCTCATAATAAGTGCCATCACCGCCGGCTCAATACGCGGGAACACCATCTCCCCGGAACCGGTCAGGCGTATCCCTTTGTGGGGGTCCACCGGGGCTGACTCTCCCGTGTAGGCGGAGTATGCCATCTCAATCAGGTAGTCACGTTTCGCCAGCGCCGCACCGTACCGGGCCCGCCCCGCCGGGTCGGCGTGCACAGGGTAGAACCAGAAACCCGCCGTGGATACCTCACACCCTTCAGGCAGCGCGCCCAGCTCCTGGGTGAGCGCCGCCAAATCTGCATCTTCAACATAAACAGCGCGGTACTCAATAGCGTACCGTGCTTCAGGTTTCATGAGTTTAGGTTCCAGACTGACGTCCGTAAGACTGTCTTCAGGCGGGCTATCGAGGTAGTGCAGGGTTCCGTCGGCGCCGACCAGGGTGTCACCCGACCGGGAGACAACCAAGTAGCGGGTGCGGCGTGAGGCGGTTTCATCAGTTACGGTGGTATGCGCTGGCAGCTTCTTGTTCTGGGTGCTCATGCCCTCAACTCTACGCCCGCACCGGGGCACCCCACCAAACTGAGCCGCCTACCTGTTCCAAGACGCACCCCCTGTCTGCGATGGGCAGGGAACACGTACGGTCTTTGCAGACCGCCAGAAAACAATAATGCTGCCAACCCTCAGCTTCCCGCACAGAACCGGTATCTAGGGTGACATTACCGAGCCGAAGAGGGAAAATAGAAACCATGACTATTACGAACCCGACGACCACCGGTGCGTGGTCAGCACTAACCCAACACAAAGCATCGCTCACTCCGAATTTGCGAGCCTGGTTCGAGCAGGATCCTTCCCGCGCCCAGAAATTTAGTTTTGATGCCGCAGACCTGCACGTAGACCTCTCGAAGAACCTCATCACCGAAGAGACCGTGCAGCTTTTGCTCAAACTCGCCGAAGAGGTGAACCTCGCCGAACGCCGCGATGCTATGTTCACTGGCGAACACATTAACGTGACCGAGGACCGCGCGGTTCTGCACACCGCGCTGCGCCGCCCCAAGGGTTACTCCCCCGCCCTCGTTGTTGATGGGCAGGATGTCGATAGCGATGTTCACGCCGTTCTGAACAAGATGTACGCTTTTGCCGATCGTGTGCGTTCGGGCGAGTGGACCGGCGTGAGCGGCAAGCGCATCGAGACCGTGGTAAATATTGGTATTGGCGGTTCTGACCTTGGTCCCGTGATGGTATACGAGGCGCTTAAGCCTTACGCCGACGCCGGGATTTCCGCACGGTTCATCTCAAATATCGACCCGACCGATGTTGCCGAAAAAGTTTCTGATCTTGACCCAGAAACTACCCTGTTCATCGTTGCTTCGAAGACCTTCGGCACCCTAGAAACCCTGACCAACGCTCGTGTGGCACGCGACTGGCTGCTCACCGCGCTTGGCGAGGCGAACGCCCTGCAGGGAAAAACCGCAGAAGAAGCCGTGGCTAAGCACTTTATCGCCGTTTCAACCGCGCTCGATAAGGTTGCTGCCTTCGGCATTGACCCCGAAAATGCCTTCGGCTTCTGGGACTGGGTAGGCGGTCGCTACTCCGTAGACTCGGCAATCGGTACCTCGCTGGCCATCGTCTTCGGCCCAAAGGTTTTCGAAGAATTCCTCGCGGGCTTCCACGCCATGGACGAGCACTTCCGCACCGCGCCCTTTGAAAAGAACGTCCCCGTACTCATGGGTCTGCTTAACGTGTGGAACGTGAACTTCTTGGGCGCCGAAACCCACGCGGTCCTACCCTACGACCAGTACCTACACCGTTTCCCCGCCTATCTGCAGCAGCTCACCATGGAGTCCAACGGTAAATCCGTTCGCGCCGACGGTTCCTTCGTGGACTACTCCACGGGCGAGGTTTTCTGGGGCGAGCCCGGCACCAACGGTCAGCACGCTTTCTACCAGCTGATCCACCAGGGCACCCGCCTTATCCCTGCGGACTTCCTGGCCTTCGCCAACCCAGCTCACCCCACCAAGGATGGCGAGCAGGATGTGCACGAACTCTTCCTCGCAAACTTCTTTGCACAGACTCAGGCGCTCGCTTTCGGCAAGACCGAGGATGAGGTACGCGCCGAAGGTACCGCCGAGCATGTGGTAAACGCCCGTATCTTCAGCGGCAACCGTCCTTCGACCTCTATTATGGCTTCTCGCCTGACCCCGCGGGTGCTGGGCGAGCTGATTGCCCTCTATGAGCACATCACCTTTGTGCAGGGTATCGTGTGGGGTATCGATTCCTTCGACCAGTGGGGCGTCGAACTCGGCAAGAAGCTGGCGCTTGATTTGGTGCCCGCTATTGAAGGAGACCGCGAGGTTCTGGAACGCCAGGATTCTTCGACCGCATCTCTGATCGACTACTACCTTAAGCACCGCAAGTAGCAGTGCCCTAGGCTAATATGCGCGGTGCCCCCGATGAATCTCTCATCGGGGGCACCGCGTTTTAATAACCGCCGCTTTCACTCGTCTCCCCGGTTCAACGGTATGAATGAGACTACATCACCTTGAGGGTATCGCGCACCAGCTCCGCCACGATGCGCGCAACCACCGCCTCAGGCAGAGTCGGCACCGATTCGCTCTCTACTCCCCCGGTATCGGCATGCGCAGTGAGCGTTGTCTGTGCGTCAGAGGGCTCATGATCGACTCGCGTGGCGGGAATATGCACAAACCCCGCAGGAATCCGCCGCCCCTGGCGTTCCAGAATACGGTGTGCCTCATAAAATACGTGGTTGCACACGTAGGTTCCGGCGGTGTACGAAATCTCAACCGGCAGCCCCACACCGCGCAGACGCTCATAGCTTGCCCGCACCGGCAGGGTCGAAAAATACGCGTCGCGTCCCTCCGGGGCGATCGCCTCATCCACACGCACCACACCGTCATTATCCTCAATATCGGCGGAGTCCAGGTTGATGGCAACCTTCTCAAAGCTCACCTTATCCCGCCCGACTGCCACGCCCAAGCTGAGCACCGCATCCGGGCGAATATCGGTCAGCATCTCCTCTAAAGCCTCTGAAGACCCCGCATAGCTCACCGGAATCTCACGGGTTACAACCCGTACCGCAGATTCGTCGGCGAGTACATCAGCCACCTGCCGCGCTGTCACCCCGCTCGGGTTCACGCTCACGCCGGGAAACGGGCCGAAATAGGTGATGAGAAGGGTCTTTGTCATCGTTGTCCTTTACACGTCGTCGGGTACCCTAGAGGTATGGCACGCACACACCGTCACAAAGAAGAACCCGTTTTTCTTCTCCAGGATACCCCCGATGCCCTGCGCGAAATCGGCGTTGATGATGAGCAGGAGGCGCTAGCCGCTGTTCGTGAACCCGCACAGGCGTTAGAAGGTGCCTCGTTCCTTCAGGCGGTGGGACGGTTTTACCGCTTCTACACACTCGGTCGCGGGCACGCCAGCCGCTCCGAAGTGCTGTGGGCATTACTCTATTTGACACTCACCACTGGTGCGGTACTGGGGTTGACGGTCTATCTGGGCATGCTCTCAGAAGACCCTCACATGGAGTCCCTGATTCGGGTTCTCTATATGCTTATGATGACGCTCACGCCCGTATGGATTATTGTGCATATTCTGCCGCTTTCTTCGCTTCTGAGCAGGGCGCGCGGTAAACACTAGCTCACGCAAATACCCGAGTGAGGATGCAAAAAAACGCCCGCAGCACTCAGGCTACGGGCGTGCACACACTCTAGGGGGTTTAATGCCGCCTATTTACCCAGCACTTTCATGAGCTCTTCGGGGGTTTCAACCACAATAAGCCGCTGCAGGTATTCGGGTTTTAGCAGCTCAGTGGTTGACATATACTCCATAGCCTCAATAAGTTTCGTCCAGTACCCGTTCACGTTCATCAGCGCCACAGGCTTGTCGTGAATCTTCAAAAACTGCCAGCTGAACACCTCAAAAAATTCTTCCAGGGTTCCGGGGCCGCCGGGCAACGCAACGAAGGCGTCGGCCTTATTAATCATGGCGATTTTACGCTGATGCATGGTATCGACAATGTCGAGGGTCGTCTGCCCGGGGTACACGCCCTCCCACTCCACGAGCTGGTGGGTGACCACGCCGTAGACTTTGCCGCCTGCATCCAGGGCTGCACCCGCGACGGTTCCCATCAGACCTGTACTGCCGCCGCCGTAGACCACACCGATACCTCGTTCGGCGCAGGCACGACCCATCTGCTGCGCGCGTTCCACGAATAGTGGATCGTTGCCGAAACCGGCACCACAGTAAACAGCAATATTGTATTTTTCAGGCTGACTAGTTTGTTCCGTCATTGTTCTTCTTTCTGCGCGCTCCAGTGCGCCGTCCACTCGCAGGGTATAGTGCAAACACCTATTGCACGCTACAGCCATTGGGGAGGCACACGCAAGTGGGACAGGTGGGGTGTGCGCATATTCACGGCGTGTTACCAGGTGAGGTGCCCTGCTGCTGAACCGCCCCGCCTGTTTAGCGTGGGTGGGCAGAAAGTACCGGAAAGATGCATTCAATATTGAGCGGGGCTTGGGTGGCATCCCTGTTCTGTGCGGGGTCTACCCAGCGCAGTTCGGCGATTTCGGCTTGCGGGGTGAGAGCGGCGAGCACTTCATATTCGCTGGGGTGCGGCAGGTACTCGTAGGTTTCGGCGCGTACCGTGTACCCGTTTTCATTAAGTGCGGGTGCCTGAAATGTCCCCAGGTGCACCATGCGGGCGGGGTCAGGGGCGAACCCGAGTTCTTCGGTGACTTCACGTACCGCAGCACCAAGCGGGGTTTCGCCGGGGTCGGGTTTGCCGCCGGGCATCATGTACCCGCTTGCGCCTGTTTTACGCACGGTCAGTACCAGCCCCCGTTCGTTACGGATTGCAACCGCTGAGACGTACACGATTTTCCGTTCGGTGTCTATGGCCGCATGAGTGTGGGCGGCTTGAGGGCGTGGGTTTTCAGGCATGGTTCTACCCTACCGCATCCAGGTTTATAGGCTCCGGTTTTCTCTCTACCAGGTACAGCCCTACTGTGCCTGTGACAAGCTTAACCATCCGCAAAATATACAGCATATATCGGGGTTTTTAGCATCCTAGCAGTATAAAAGTAAGAAAAACAGAAGAAACACCTTCTTTATACAGCAAATGAGGTGTTTGCCGATACAATAGAAAGCGCTGACCTTCACCGATTCGAGAGGAAAACGCCAGCATGACTTCCGCTATGACCCGCCGTACCGCACTCACCACGCTGGGCGCAGGCTCCATCGCCGCGTTAACGGCATGTTCCGCATCCCTCACAACTGCCAATACCGCGGGCACTCATGACTCTAATGGCGCATCTTCAGCAAATAATAATTCAAAAGCCAAGGCATCTGAACGCAGTGACTATTCGGGCGCAGTGGAATTCAATAGTTATGACACTTCTGCGGGCGAGTATAAACCAGCCACACGAACCTCGCCCCCGCAGAATGTGCCCAAACCCATCAAACCCGAAAATATGGATGAACACAGCGTGGCCGGGTTATACTCCGCGATAGGTTTCTTCACTACAGCGTTAACCTACGCTTTTGTCACCGGTGATCTTGGCCCGCTTGATCATCTCCCCTTCAGTGATACATACACTAACACCTTTAAAAAGCAAATCCGAGAAACCACACAGGAGATGGACGGCGCATGGTTTGAAGAGTTGAAGATAGCATTCACTCTTAACACCGCTCAGCCAACTCAGGACGGGGACAACTACAAGTGGCCTGCTAAGTACATCTTTTCTCTGGGTAGTTTCGTGGTGTACCGAGGAGTTCCGGTAGACCTTCCCCACGACAAGCAATCATCCACAGAGGAAGCTTTGATTACCGCGCAGTATAAAGACGGGCGGTGGATTCTTTCAGAGACCAATGACAACGGCGGCGGCAGTTTCGGACCTTCCGGCGGCAACTTCAAAATCTGAGCCTTTATCCTCCATATCCAGGCTCCCCACATACCTCTGAGCCATTCAAGGCAGCCCAACGACGCTGCCGCCGGTGGGCAGGCGGTGTGCACCTGCTTGGGTGCGTCGGGCCGTGGCCCCAAAAACCTCTATAGGTGAGGTTCTCTGGACGGACGACTAAGGGACAAGCCTCGTCAAATCTGGCAGGTGCTCCGCCATGTAGCTGCATAAAATCATGGCGTGGTTACAGTGCTCGTCTTTAGCTGCGTACAGTAGGGTAATGCGCATATCACCGGTTTCTTTGGCGTTGGCAACAACGCTGCGCATGAGGCTCTGCGCATCAGGGTTTACATCAAGTTCTGCACGGTAGCGGTGCTTGAATGCCTCAAAACGTTCCGGATTATGCCCGAACTCAATGCGCGCTTGGGTGGAAGGGGCCAGCTCCTTCGCCCATTCGTTCAGGCGGGCACGGTCCTTAGTAACTCCGCGCGGCCACAGCCTGTCTACAAGCACACGGTAACCATCATCGGGTGATACTTCTTCATATATACGTTTAATCGTAATATCCATATTTCCAGCTTATGCAGGATACGCTTCACTGTGTACCCCCGCCACTTTTACCGATCGCCTTGGCGCGTGAATACAGGAAAGCGGTGCGTGCCTTATTACTGAAGGTAACGGCACGCACCGCCTGGTAGTCAGCATTGAACGGGCCTGCGCCGCCACAGCTGAACGGCGCAGGTGCACTGAGTATGATCTGGGCAACCCCAGCAGGGGCTGCCACTTTCAAAAGGACGTTAGGGCTGCTCCGTGGGGTGCACCTCAGCGTGCTCACTGGGTGTATCGGTTGCGGCAGCCTCGGGGTTATAGCTCGGAAGCGGGTCACGCGTAGGAGCATCACTCGGCACGGCCCACGTGTAGTTGGGTAAGGGTTGTTCATCCGGAGTGGAGGCGGCCAATGCCCCCGTCGCAAAGACTGCCCCCGTTAGGCTCAAAACGGCAACGGCGCCAGCTCCGATAACAAAGGGGGAGGTGTTCTTCTTCATGATGGTACTTTCCTGGGGTGTATGTAGTTATATGCGGTGAACGCACACCAGCCCGATAGCTGGTTATGCGCCTCTTCACAATACCATGAAGATATACTTTAGATTTAGATTTTGTGGCTAAGATCGTTACTTTTCTACCGAAATCGGCACACAGCACTCCCGCTGAAGGGTGAGCGCCCCAATTGTGCTTCCGCAGCGTCATAAAACACACATCTGCCGGGGTGAAATTTTCGCCGATGAGCACACCATACGATGTGTACACAGCGAAAACCTCACCCCGGCAGGTTTTCTCGTGACGCAGTTATTGCTGCGCTTTAATGGTGGCAGAATCTATACCACCCACGTCCACTTTCTCCAGCGGGATCAGGCGGTCGCGGGTTACTAGCGCGTGAATGACCCACACCGCTATGAACACCGGCAGACCAATATATGAGCTCATCACGCCCGCCCAGTTCCCTTCAAGAATCGCCTCATAGTTCTGCCCACCGATCACCAGCAGGCACATGATGAACGCGATAATCGGACCCACCGGGAAGAAAGGGGCCACGTAGGGAAGGTCGTTAAGGCTATGCCCCTGCCGCACGTAGGCGCGGCGGAACCTGTAGTGCGCCACCGCAATACCAACCCACGTGATGAACCCGGCAAGACCCGAGACGTTAACGAGCCACAGGTATGCCGCTTCCTGCGAAATAATGGAGGCAATGAACCCGATGGCTCCCACGGCGGAAGTTGCCATGAGGGCGGGCATGGGCACACCCCCCTTATTCACCTTGGTGAAAATCTTGGGAGCTTTGCCTTCCTGCGCAAGAGAGAACAGCATACGGGCCGAAACGTACAGCCCCGAGTTACCGGCGGAAAGCACGGCGGTAAGGATCACTGCGTTCATCGCTGCGGCAGCGAAGGAAATACCGGCTCGTTCGAAAATGAGGGTGAAGGGAGAAATGTTAATATCCCCTTCGGCTGCGGTGAGCAGGTTCGGGTCGGTGTAAGGAATGAGGAACCCGATAATCACCATGGCGCCAATGTAAAACAGCATGATGCGCCAGAACACGCTGGTGAGCGCGCGCGGCACATCGCGGCGGGGGTTTTTGGACTCCCCGGCGGCAACACCAATCATCTCGGTGCCTTGGAACGAGAACCCGGCAACCATGAAGATGGAGAAAATAGCGATGGGCCCGCCCACAAAAGGAGCGTCACCAGCGGTCCAGTTTGAGACACCCGGCGATGCCCCTCCGAGAATCCCGAAGATCATGGCGATACCCGCGATCAAGAACACGATAACGGTGACCACTTTAATAGTGGCGAGCCAGAATTCGCCTTCACCATAGGCTTTGGCGGACAGGGCGTTCAGCCCCGTCAAGAGAACTAAGAAGGTACCTGCCCACACCCACGAGGGAGTCTCCGGCAGCCAATACTTCATCACTTCACCGACCGCCACGAGCTCGGTCGCGACGGTAATCGCCCAGTTAAACCAGTAATTCCACCCCATGGTGAACCCAAAGGATGATGAAACGTAACGGGTTGCATAGGTTTGAAACGAACCCGGGACGGGCAGATGCGCTGCCATCTCACCCAGAGACTGCATGAGGAACAGCACCATAATGCCGATCAGCCCGTAAGCAACGATAGCACCGCCCGGCCCTGTGGTAGAGATCGTTTTGCCGGAGGCCACGAACAAGCCGGTGCCAATGGCTCCGCCGATGGCGATCATCTGTAGGTGACGCGCCGAAAGACCGCGTTTTAGCTCCGTTTCTTCGGGGCTGTTCGCCGCTTTTTCTTCGGATGTGGGGGACATATTTTTCTTCCTTGTTGGTCCCGCGCATGGCAAACACCCCGATCGGTGGCGGGGTGCGGCGACGCGGCGAAAAATCATCTTTAGAAAAACTAATGCGACATAAGTTTTTCTTATTTAGTCCCCTATTCTACTCCCCCGCCGGCGCCCGCCGCCACCGGAATTTTTCGCAAACACTCCGAAGGCAGCAAAGCTCCAACTCACACTGGGCATACTCTTGCGCTAGGATATTCGAAGACTCATTTTCACTCTTGCTGAGAGGCACCATGAAAGATACCGCGAAGGAAACAAGCGACGCAGAACATTACGCCGCGATCGGTCATAACCCTACCGAGAGCGGCTTCAAACAGGCTTTACGGGCATCCAGCGTGGTGCTTGCAAGTTTCGTGGTGTTGGGGTTAGGTTTGGGCGTTATTATTAGTGCTCACCATTTACCGTGGTGGCTTGCGCCCGCAATATCCCTCATCGTTTACGCCGGTTCCGTCGAGTTCCTGGTGGTAGAAATGATCGCAACCGGGGCCAGTGTAGGTGCTATCGGCTTCACAACTCTGCTCGTGAACTCCCGCCACCTGGTGTACGGTATTTCCTTCCCGCTGCAGAATGTGAAGGGTTTCTGGGCGAAGCTCTACGCCATATACACGCTCTGCGACGAATCCTACGCGCTCAACACCGGCCCCGACCGGAATACGCTCTCTCACGCACGTATTCTATGGGTGAGTACATTCCTGCACATCAGCTGGGTGGCAGGAACAACCGCCGGATTCTTTATTGGCGCATCGTTTCTGAGCCACCTTGAGGGTATGGATTTCGCCATGACGGCGCTGTTTACGATCCTCGCGATTGATGCTTACCGCGCTCAACGGGATAATGTCACGGCTCTTCTCACGCTGATCTCTGGCGCGGTGGGTATTATCCTGGCACCCGGTTCCATGCTTCTGGTGTCGATGGGAACCTACACTGCCCTGCTGATAGTACGGTTCTTTATCGCAAAATCACGGGGAACACTACCAGAACACCAGATACCCGCCCCAGAGAATAACACAGCAGTGACGGCTGCCGAAGACAGCACGACAGATCAGGTGAAAACCTCAAGCCTCACATTCACTCACCACAACGACCCGCAGGAGAACCCCCATGATTAACGGCCACATCGATAGCGGCTATATTATCAGCGCTGTTCTGGTGGCGGCGGCTGTAACCTTTGTTCTGCGGGTGCTCCCCTTTGGTCTCAAAAAAGCCCTCGCGGGTTCTGAGGTTTTGGATGCGCTCAGCCACTGGATTCCCCTCGGGGCCGTAGCGCTTCTGGCGATCTACGCGGTGAGCCGTATTGATTTTTCATCCACGCACACCGCGGTTCCCTATCTTGCCGGATTTGTGGTGACGGCGCTCGTGCACCTGTGGAAGAAGAATATGGTGTACAGCATGATCGCCGGTACCGCCACCTGCGTTATTCTCATTAACTGGGTTTTCTAGGGGTATAGCATGTCTGAAAGATCTTCACGCCCCAGCCGTCACCTTAGGGACACATCGCAGCAAACCAGCAACGAACAGGTTCTCGATATTATCGCCTCCGCGGGTCTGGCGACCAGCAGCATCCCGGTGGTGCAGGAACGCGAGCAGGCTTTACATGCAGGTGGTACCCACAGTGTCGAGCTCCGCCGCACTGGCGAGAGCGGATTTCGTGAGGCAATGCGTGCTGCATCCCTTGTGATGCTGGGCCTGTTTTTCGTGGGAATTGGGCTCGGTGTTGTGATACACAGCCTGGGTTTTCCCTGGTGGCTTGCACCCCTGCTTCCGGGAGTTTTATTCGCCGGGTCGGTAGAGTTCGTATTGCTGACGATGATGACGGCGGGTGCCTCGCTGGTATCCGTTGCGGTCATGACGTTGCTCATTAATTCACGCCACCTCATGTACGGGCTGTCCTACCCTATCGAACGTGTGCACGGCTCTCTCGCCAAGTTTTACACTGTCTACACACTTATTGACGAGGCTTTTGCGCTCAACAGCGGGCCGGAACGGCATGCGCTGAGAGGGTCACGCATTCTGTGGATTCATGCGGGAATGCATATGAGCGTTATCCTCAGTTCCACACTCGGGTTCTTCTTGGGGTCGAGTTTTCTGGCGCATCTTGAGGGGTTCGATTTCGTGATGACCGCGCTCTTTACGGTACTTGCCCTTGATGCCTACCGCGCTAACCCCGATAAGCTCACGGTGCTTTTCTCGGTGATTGCGGCGGTGCTGGCGTTGATTATTGCCCCGGGGTCTATGCTCCTGGTGGCGATGGCAGTGTATATGGCGCTTCTTATGGGGCGTTATGCGGCGGCGAAGAAACGCGGTTCTCTGCCTCAGCATATGCTGGTTGCCGACGACCCGACGCGCAGCCGCGCGGCACGCGATCGTGTAGAAGAGAGTCCGCACGAACCAGCGCAATAGTTTCAAACGGCAGAACAAAGCAGGCACCACGGCACGGAAAAACCGGGCATGGTGCCTGCCTGATAGGCTCAGCTGCGTTTACTTAACAGCTGCGAGCGCTGCTTCGTAATTGGGTTCGTTGGTGATTTCGGGAACGAGCTCGGTGTACACTACCTCACCGGCAGGGTTCACGACTACCACGGCACGCGCCAGCAGAGCCTCAAGCGGCCCGTCGGTCATTGTCACGCCGAAGTCCTGCCCGAAGGATGAGCGGAATGCGGAGGTGGCAATAACGTTCTCAATCCCCTCAGCAGCGCAGAAGCGGCCAATGGCGAACGGAAGGTCGTTCGAGACGCACAGCACCACAGTATTGTCTAGTGCGGCAGCATCCTTATTGAAGGTGCGTACGGAGGTTGCGCACACGCCGGTATCGACGGAGGGGAAGATATTCAGAATAATGTTCTTGCCCGCAAAATCGGTGCCGGTGATCGTGTTCAGCTCAGCCCCAAGCACCTCGAACGCGGGAGCTTTGGTGCCCACTGCGGGCAGCTCGCCGATGGTGTTGACGGGGGTTTCTTCATGAAAAGTAATTTTAGCCATGCATCAATTGTCGCCCAGTGCCGGGGCCAGCGCAAGAATGCAGTCAGGACCCGTGACGGATGTGCCCCTCCGATGCGGTTAAGACCCGGGCTTTCTTGCTGTGCCGCGGCTGCACCTGCTGCACGTGGCGTCATTCACAGTCTCCCTTAGATCGCCGCCGCTGCACTGAAGGCACCCGAGGTTCCTGTCACCGTCCGGTTCTCTCACGTGAGTGTTCAGGTATCCTATGTGTATCCCGCAGGCGGCGAACCAAACGTGCAAGTGCACGCTCACGCGGCTACGGTGCACGTTTGGCAGGGGCGCGAAGGTGCCCCCGTACCGGCCCCAGCCCCTGTGCCCGGGCTAGCCGAAAATTTAATAGTCTTGACCCCACGCCGAGAACAGAGAAACACCTCATGAAGCCAACCGCATATCAGACTTTTATCCTCTGTGCCCTAGCCACAGCAGCCCTCGCAGGGTGCAGTAGCGGAACGTCCGTGAACCCGCGGGCGGGGGCCAGTGCATCGGCTTCCGCAACAGCAACAGCGCCCGATACGGATAATGCCTCCCCCAGCAGCAGTACCAAGCCAAAACCCGCGAGTATTACGCCCAGCACCTTACCTCCTCCTACTGTGGTGACCATCCCTGCCGCCGATGGTGGCGGCAGCTCCTCTAACGGTAGCCGTGTGGTGCAGAACGTTCCCGCTCAGGCGCACGCGAAGGCCGGCACAACAGGTGTTCCTACGGGGGTGCAAAGCTGGGCTACCGATAAGCACGGTGCGGTTTCGTTCCTCACCCCTACCGGCAATATTGGGTGCGATGTGATCTCCGGTGATTCGATGGTGGTGTGTATGCTCAAGGAATCCCAGTGGACGGAGAAGGTAGACAGCCCCGGTATCGACCCGAAGACCGGTAAACCTGTACAACGCCGCGCGTTCCAGCTGCAGCTTAAAGCCGACGGGTCGTCACAGGTCACAGCCCCCGGTGGTGCGAATGGGGCCATGGGCAACCGCTCATCCACAAAAACCCTGCAATACGGGCAGATGCTGCACGTGGGCACATTTGTTTGCGCCTCCGAACAAAACGGGGTGACCTGCTGGAATCACACTACCGGGCACGGGGTGTTCCTCAACCGCACCGAGCACATCACCTTTTAACTTTGGGTGCGCCCCGGCCGCTGGCCCCGGCGCACCGCACAAGAGTACACCGATTTATTACCCCTGATTGGAGTTGAACCTTGCGACCAACCGTCACAAAAATCGCTATCCCTGCCGCCGTGGCGGCGCTTACTCTCACAGCCTGCGGCAACCCGTTTGGTGCCTCCACCGAGTCGAAAAGCACTAAAAGCAGCGGCTCTTCCTCCAGCAGCTCGGCTCAGGTGTCGCATTCCTCGTCGTCATCAGCAGCGTCAGCGGCCACCAGCAGCAGCGCATCGCCTTCGTCTTCCCCGTCGGTGGTGACGGTCACCGCAACTCCTGAGCCGACCCCCAGCACGGTGACGGTGTACGCGAGCCCGGATAAGAGCAGTTCTTCGCCGTCATCTTCGTCCTCAAGCAGCGGTAAGGCAAAAGCCGGGGCACCCACCAGCGGGCAGCAGGCGCTAGAGCAGAACAAGTCGAAGCTACGCGGCAGCTACACGTGGGCTACGTCCTCCTCTGATACCTCAAACTATGATGCGAATGTTGAGCTGTCGTGGATTGTGGTGGGTGCCCAGGGCGGTACCGACGGCCCGTATCATATTATGCTGTTCCACTACGGCGAGTACTTGGGAACCGGAACTTACGACCCCCTGTATGGGAAGCCTAATGTTTC
>ERZ772961.478-NODE-478-length-16521-cov-3.648063_pt1 | contig 16521 bp, 22 predicted proteins | sample MGYA00580677_ERZ772961 | MGnify/ENA primary metagenome ERZ772961 (study PRJEB29015, sample SAMEA2738088) | human oral metagenome | biome: human oral; feature: human-associated habitat; material: saliva | place: China | collected 2227 ... | reverse complement strand
ATTTGTCAGAGTAATGCAGAAACAGAAAAGTTAAAGATGGAGTATCCTAATGCAGTTGTCAATCCTTTAGGTGATTGGATCGGTGGATATTGTGTAGACAGTGGTTGTACGAACCGTAAATTAGGTTCTGATATGGCAGATTCAGTAACTGGTGGTGGAATTAATGGTAAGGATTGTTCCAAAGCAGACGTATCTGTTAATATCTATGCATTTTTAAAGGCACAAGAAACAGGTAAGGTTGTTGAATTAAGTTGTGCTATTGGTGATGAATATATTGATGGAAAACCATATAGTGAAATTGTTGCTATTGCAAAGAAGTTTATTGATGATTTAGGTGGATTTGAGAAGTTTTCAGAGTGGGGGCTATTTTAAGTGGGATTCACAGATTTCGAAAAAGGTTTATTAGATGCAAGTGCATCACTAGCAAATGTTGAATTTAAGGATAATGTTTGTACAGTACAGTGGGATTTTGTTGCTGAATATACTTCCACTATTCAGATTAGAATTGGTGAAGATGGTGAGTTCTTTTTAACAATCACAAGTCCAGATGGTAATGTAACACTAGATGACGAAAAGGACTTATTCTCAAATATAGTATCATTATTGAGAGAATTAGACACAAGTCTATTATCAGTAATTGTAGAACAAGTGGATGAAGATAACAAGGGACAAGGACTATTATCCTAGAGGAGAAAAATATGAAAATTAATTTAGGTAAAAACAAAGATTTAGAATTGGATTTAAACAAGATAACTAGTATAATGCTTGTGGGTAAATGTGGTACAGGTAAATCTCGTACAACTAAGGAAATTTTAAGGAAAGCAAGAGAAGAATACACTAATTTAGACATTCTTTATGTAGATTATCATGAAGCAGATTACAAAGATGTAAAAGAGATTGTAGGAGATTTATTAAATGAAAAACATCTTCTAACAGAGCCAGAACTAAAATCATTACATGACGTAGTTATGGCACAACAGAAGTTGCGTAACCAGTTTATTTGCGATGAAGGTGTAACTACATTAGACGAATTGATTGGTAAAGAGGTAACTACATTTGTAATCGGTGGTAGAGAGTATATGCCAGATGATATTGTCTGGTATTATGAAGATGGTCAACAAAAGTGGTTACTAGCAGATAAGTATTATGAAAAGAGAATGGTGGAAGGTAATCTTTATTTCAGTCATAAACGAAGTAGTGGTAAATATAATCCAACAAGATTACTCTTATGCTTTGATGAGTTCTACACATCCGATATGTCAGAAGAGGGTCAGAGATTAGTTCAAGACCTTGCTACCAGTATCATTCGTTTTGGTAGAGTTGATAAGCAGAATATTATTCTAACAACTCAAAGACTAGAACAACACAGAGAATACGGAGATATTTATAGATTAGCTTCAGTAAAGATGTATTTCCATTCAGGCTTTGATGATGAAGTTGCGTATAAGGCATTATTTGGTAAAGAATTACCGAGAGATGTTAGCAGAGGAGATGTAACATTTACAACCCCAAATTCTGCACCTATTAATGATGGCAAGGCAGTTTCTAAGCTTTGGGAAGCAATTGATGATATTTGGGCAGGGCACAATTTAGAAGATTTCTCACTTTCTGATATTAAGATGTTATCTCAAATATTGGAGAATAAGATTATCTATCTCAATAATATGTTCGACAGAAGATTATTACACATTATTGAGGTTGCTAGAGAGTTAGATTTCAGTGACTGTACAGACCTACACGTATTATGGCATGTTGTAGGTAAAGATGTTAATGTGTCGGTAATCATTCATCAATTACAAAATGATTATGTTATTCCTGCTAAGATGTTAAATATGTCTGATAGCGAGCTATTTGAAAATAGAGAATTTTGTAAACGTATTGGCTAATTTGATATTGACAATCTCTTAAAAACTGTTGTATAATGATAACGTAATCAGAATACAAGAAGAAAGAGGTACGTATGTCAAAGTTAAATCCAAAGTTCGTAAAACAGTTAGACCCAGACTATTCTTATATCTTACATATTAAAGGTGACTGGGGTAATGATAACTACATTTCAGAAGATACACATTGGGGAATTGGTGATGATTTGAACCAATTGCTTCCTTATTTATCCATTTTAGTGGATTTATTTAAGTATGATTCTGAACATCGTGATTATCAGATTGATATTTCTGAAAATCTTGTGGGTGCTTTCGAACGTTATCTCTATTTTAACAACGGGTTCTGTCAAGAACTATGGACTTTAAGATATGAAGGAAATGGGGTTTCGGAAAGATTAAGTGCATTAAGTGGAGATGAATTTAAGAATATTTATGATTCCACGATTGCAGAACTTAAAGATACTCTGATAGATATACGATATGATTATTTTCCAGCAAGTGCTGGTGGTTATAACATCCACACTCTTAAGGAATTGTACATTGAACATCAGGGCAATAGGTTCGAAGTACAAGCAGGTAAGGCAGTAGAAGCACTTGTTGAACTTATGAATAGACTGGCAAATAATCTCGCACAAGCATAGAGGAGAAAACATTATGGAAAAGTTTACAACAGATGAATTAGTGTTATTAAATGTGGCAGGGCCTATCTTTACAATTAATTCTGAAGTAGATAGTAATACTTGTAATCTACGAATCGAACCATGGGAAGGTCAAGTACACGAGATTGATATTAAAAAGATTGAAAATCACTTTGACGTTGAAGTTTTAATTAATGATGAAATCATTGAGAAATTTGATTATCTATCGTTTGGTGAATTATTGAGACTAGTGCGTTCATTAGATAACCAATTCTTTGAATTTTTTACAGATAGTTTTGATGAAGAAGGTTCTGAACAAACATCAGAATATTTAGCTTAGACATGACAAATTTAACGAAGAAAGATTGGAAACTAATTGAGAAGTACAGCGATTTGTTAGTCTATAATACCTATCGAATTTCTTTTACTGGGGAGCTAGAAGAATATAATGTGTTTGATAATCTTAACACTTTATTATGGTCTTGCAGAGCAATCGAACAGTTTAAAACCAATAAAGATGTTGAAGAGTTAAAGACAAACATTGTATGTGCTGTGATGCTAGAACAATGTTGTCGATTTGAATATGAAATTGGCATATCTGGTTTTAACAAAAAGAAATTATGGAGAATAGATACGTACAATCAATTCATTCTTAATATTGACCTTTTTATTCAATATTTAATCTCAAAAATATCTTGACAGATTGAATGTGTTGGTGTATAATAATATTTGTAATCACATTAGAGTTTGAATTGTAGGTGGCAATGCACAACCCCTTCAAGGGTTGGTCAAGTGATTGACTGCGTAGGTTCAAATCCTACCAACTCCTTCCAATGTTAATGGAATTATTTAATGAGATGACTATTAGTCCTAGGAAAGTAATAGAAATCAAGTTAAGTAAAGAAATTAACCTCTTGGTTGGTGATTACATATTCTGGTCCTATATTCATAACGGTAATGGGCACTCCTTATAAGGGTGAATGTGGATTGGGTTCAACTCCCCCTAGGACCACTATCCTAAAACCTTGTTCGTCAAGGTTATGGATTTACGAGGTTTAAGTTCTTTTAGAACCCAAAAAAGGAACTCACGTCAACTACTTAAAACCTTATTTGTTAAGGATAAAAGTAACAAAGTTGATAGATTATGCTCAATAGTCGAGGAGATAGGCTTTGGTAGAAGGTCTGCTGGAGGGAATCCAGTTAATAAAGAAGCATAAACCCAATGATACTCGGAGCGTTATGAGATTCGCTAACCGTGTGCTGTTCTCTATGAAGTGGGAAATCATAGTAGGTCCGAGTTTACCTAACCACAAAAACTTATTTTGCAAGGTAACACTTGCTTGGCTCATCTCCGAATGGAGACAAGAGATTCGAGGATGTTTAGTTGAGGAAACTAGGCACTCTCTTTACAGGGTCCGTGCGAATACCCAAATTAGTTGAATGTCAGAACGCACATCACGTAATCCCTCGGTAGTTTGTAATGCAATAAACACAATATTATGACCGTGTGACATTCTTATTGTATCTACGAACAGTGTGGTAGTGAGAACAAATCATGTATTATCGGTGGAATACCGAAGTTGTTGGACTAGGTGAAAGGTACACCTTGATTGTCGCAATAAAAAAGGAAATTATTATGAAAAGTCTCTGCAGGATGAGGTAAATAATAGGAGTACACCAACAAGTGTGTAGGGCAATCTAAAGCATGCTTTATGGGGATGTGCATGGGTAAATAAGACACTCCATCTCATGTTCGGATATAGGTAAATCAGCAGGTTCGAGTCCTGCGTCTGGACACCTATGGCTCGATGCGGATAGCCAAATATATTGAACGTTAGAACGCATCGTTGCAACTATCTTTAATATCTTTAGTACGTTCCTAGAAATATTGAACTAGTTAGCAAGTCCAGCAAGTCCTGTATGAGCGATGGAATATCGCAGTTGTTAGCAATTTTTGGTTGCAAAACCTTGGCTGTGCATAAAATCAAAGTCTAACGAGTGGGCAGACAGTCAAAAAGACGACACCAAAGTTGGGGGTGTATAAATATAGTCCAACCCATACATGTGTAGTTTCAAGACATGGTAAAACACTCTATTTCTCTGAGAATAGGGAGAAGTTGGTTCAACACCAATCACATGTGCCAGAGTGGATTCCACAGTCCAATCCGTTAATTAACTCACCTATAAGTTGTGGTTGGGGAGTATTGGGATATATGTGTAATATATCCTTTTTATTTATGCCTTGTATTGACATATTTTAAGCAAATATGCTATAATTAAAACTGTAAAGGAGAGTTCTTGCCATGAAAGACACCGTTTCAGAGTTTAAGAGTGATGTACTCAAATTATCACATAAAATGATGGATAAAGCTTTTGAATTAAGAAAGGAAGATTTACTAGTTGATTTCTTGAAACAATTAGGTTTTGAACATGATTGGGGTTTTTGGAGATATAGTGGAGAGAAAAACTCCTTATCTCTAAAGGTAATAAACAATTATATTGAAATTGACTTATGTATGGGCAATAACAACAGATTCAGCCCTGGCAGAATGTTTAAATTTCTTGTAGGTTCTTTATATTCTAACACTATTACAGATGATAATATCGAACAAGTTAAAGAAGATGTTAAAAATATTGTTGACAACTTTAAGAAACAAGAAACTCCTGATTATGTAATTAATCGTATCTCCTGTTTAAAAGATTATGAATTGGTTGTAACCTTCACAAACAATGAAGTTGACCTACTAGAGAGTTTAGAAAATGTAAAACTTCCCACAACAGATAGACGTTTCATTTTATTTGATACTGCTATCTATGGTGGATTATGTGGAGAAAGATTCCTTGTTAAGTATGTTAGAGATGGCGAGGTTTATGATGAAATCTTGGCATTATCCGTAAGTGAAGAAGATAGTTTTGTCTTTAGATATACCGAAGTTGAGGGTAATAAGACTATCCATGGCGACTACAATTTGGTAAAGCAATTAAACTTATTATTGTATAAGTTGAAAGCTAATAACTTCTTCCAATGTGATACCTCAAACTTAGATGATATTATATCCAATGTTGACCCTAGTGATATAGAATTTAAGTACCCAGAATATAGTGTTACGAAATTTTAATTAAGGAAGGAACTTTAAAAATATGAAGAAAATGATTAAAGAGTGTGCTATTAATTTATATGTACGAAAGACAAATGTTTTAGCAGAAGATAGTTCGTATAATCACCCATATAATGCATTTCATGGAGATAAGAATGAGGTTATGCGTTACCTAAGAAAATTTCTTATTAAAAATCTTGATTTCTCAAAGAACGTGCTTACTGACACATTAAACATGATTAATGATTCATCTAACGTATATAAGAGTGTTGGAGAAGGTACGTATGAAACAGCGGTACACACATTTAACCCAGTAACAGAAACACTATACACCTTTAAGATTAAGTATGTTGTTAAGAAATTGCCAAATACACCACACGAATACAAGGTAAACGATAAAGGAGAAAATCTTCGTGAAAAGAGAATGATTCAGTTGTATGGTGGTGGTCTATATGGTAGATATAGACTCGCACTCGAAAGTGTAAATACTGGTAAACTTTTAGAACTACTTTCTCCTATGATTGAAGCAAGATTTAAAGAGGAATCTTCAATAAAATTATTGGGAAACGATAAGTTTAGAATTGATTACCCTAGATATTTTGAATTTAAGCCTAACGATGATTTATGCATCAAGATTTCTCTAGGTAGCTATGATTTTCGTACTGTAACGGTATATATTGTCTATAAAAACAATAATGTGTATTTATTGGACAAATATTCGGATAAAGTTACAAAGAAAAAACTTGATGAAGTGCTTAAGCTGGCTGAACAATTTGATGAAATCTGTGATATTGTTAAGAGAACATATAATCTTTAAAAATATTTTTCAAAAAGATATTGACAAGTTAAATGCATCATGGTATTATATATGTAATAGAGGTTAAAGCCACCTCATCAAAAAAAGAACTCAGGTTGCTACACTACTTCAACCGTGCTAGAAAAATAGAGTAGTACTTTTTGCTCATAAGAAACATCTTGGTGGTGTTTCAATAGAGAATACTCGTGTACCACGAGTGGAAAGTGGTTGTTCTCTACTGAAATATCATCATTGAAACTGGTGATATTTTCCATAAATGGTTCGAAACATTTTAAAAATAAGATTAGGAGTAATTAACCTAGTCTCCTGTATTGAGTAATGGTTTCAATGCAGATATATAAGAACTCGATTAGACGCAGGCGCCGGTTCGATGCCGGCTATGGACACAGATGAGCCATATAGTTTAGTTGGTAGAACGCAGACAGGAGAGTTTAATATATATGTTGGTACTGGTTGTGTAATTGGTGAGTTCAACTCTCACTGCCAACGCCTTGCACGTTGAAATTAGTGGTCATCTGGCTCACTAATGGAGTGTCACCAGAGAGTTCAACACTTTCTCTCCCAGATAGATAGTAATATTGAAAACAAAAAGTGCTATAAAGGTATTGACTTTTATACTATGTTATGGTATAATTATATATGTAAATGGTGGCTTTGTGTGTTGTGCCGATGTAAACAACATTCATCTTAGGTAGCAATCAGCAAACAAAACAAGAAAACTATTTTGGTAAAGTTTAAACATAAAGCTATCTAGTAAAACTTGCAGGTATCGTATAAAGGTTTATTATTATGAAAAATAAAGAAGTATGGAAACAAGTTCCAGAGTTACCAGTATTGCATGTGTCAAATTTAGGAAATGTCTATTCTGATGGATATTCATTTGTAGATAGGTTTGGAAGACAATATTCTTACCCAAGAAAAGAAATAAAGCCAACTCCTAACTATAAGGGGTACTATTGTATAAGAATAAATTACAAGGGTAAGCTATATCGTTATAGATTGTATAGACTGGTGGCGATGCTATTTATACCAAATCCAAACAATAAGTTAGAAGTAAATCATATTGATGGTGATAAATCCAATAACACTGTTTTGAATTTAGAATGGGTAACGAGATTAGAAAACCAACGACATGCCCAAAGTATTGGTTTAATACCAAAGAAAAAGTATTTTGCGAAGAATTGTTGCATTTGTGGTAAAACATTTCTTGGAAGCAGAAAGCAGATATTTTGTTCCCACGAATGTAGTAGAAACTTTTACAGAATTGGTAAGATTAGTCTTTCAAAAGATGAACTAAGACAAAATATGGAACATAAAACAATCGCAGAAATTTCGAGAGAGTGTAATGTTTCACACTCAACTGTGCGAAGATGGATAAAGAAATTTAATTTAGAACATCTAAAAATAAATGGTCGAAAACTTAATGGAAAACGCAGATAACCGAATGATGAGGATTCAAGTTCCTCTACCTGCTCCATATCGGTGTGTAAGTTAAATGGTTAAACGGCTTCAAGGCGAGTGAAGAGATTACACGTTCGAATCGTGTCGCATCGGCTAAAACTTAGGTTGAGAACAGCAAACTTTAAAGGAAAAATGCAAACTTTCGCAAGGTAATATACGCCGATTTCGGTATAGGAGAGAAACACTTCTGAACAAATCCTCAACCTAGTACTCATAGTTCAAGAAAAGAAGGAGAAAGACATTATGTTAACAGTAAGAACAAACTCAAAAAACTTATATGCCATTAATCATGATGTTTTTGACATGCCTTTTTGGTACGAACTTAAAGATAGGGGTAGACTGTATTAAAAATTAAAGATATAACTAGAATAAAATAGGAATATTAGATTTTTGATACAGGACAATCCATTTAAGTTGGTTGTCCTTTTTCTTTTAGAATTTGGGGGAAGGAGTTGCAAGGAGTGACTATCTGTTTTGCAAACAGAACATCAGATGGATTCGATGCCCATTTCCTCCACTTAAATATACCCTTGTAGCCAAGAGGATAAGGCAACGTTCTTCTAAAACGTTTATTCATGTGTTCGAATCACATCGAGGGTGCTAAAAATAAGTGAGTTTGAAATCTCACAGACAAAATTCAAATTTGGTTACGTAGGAGAAGGGTTTAATCCGCTTCGCTGTCAACGAAGAGAGTGCCAGTTCAAGTCCCCTCGTAACCGACCTATTTGATGTAAAATAATAGAAAGTAAAAAGTTTTGTGGGTCAAGCACTTTTAACTAAATGATGGGGGAAACTGTGGTTGGATATATCTATAAAATTACCTGTAAAATAAGTGGTAAGGCTTATATAGGAAAAACTACCAAAACTGTTCGAGGTAGATGGAAGGCACATTTATCCGATTCTACAAAGAAACGATGTGAAAACAGACCCCTTTATAGAGCTATTAGAAAATATGGTGTAGATGCATTTACTGTAGAAACACTTGAAGAGGTGGATTTAGAAAACTTGTCTGAAAGAGAGGCATATTGGATAGAGCATTTTCACACATACACAGGTGGGTACAATGCTACTACTGGGGGAGATGGCAAGGTGCTATATGATTATGAGGTTATTGCACAGTTCTTAAGGGAAGGAAAAGAATACCAAGAGGTTGCAGATATAGTGGGGTGTTGTTTAGATACCGTGACTTTTGTTGCTAAAAAGAACAATATAGAATGTGTTCCAAAGCAGCCTTGGAAAGAACGATGTGTGGCTGTTGAGTAATATACCTTAGAAGGGCGCTATATACAATCTTTCCTTTCGTATGGCGAGGCTGTTCGTTGGCTTTTTGAACATCAGCATGTTTCTAACACAAGGGACAATATCGGCACACATATTTCAGAGGTTGTAAGAGGAAAACGAAAAACTGCGTATGGCTTTATTTGGAAGAAAGTATAACTTACATCGAAATAAACTTTACACAAAGCCTATGAGTTTGAAATCTCAATAAAAATTCAAGTATGAACATGTAGGAGAAAGGTTAATCTGCTCCGCTGTCAACGGAGAGAGTGTAGGGTTCAATTCCCACCATGTTCGCCATACACCATTAGTTCAACTGGGAGAATACTTGTCCTACAAACAAGGGGTTGGCAGTTCAAGTCTGTCATGGTGTACCATATTCCCACTTAGCACAATTGGTAGTGCAATTCCCTTGTAAGGAAAAGGTTAACCGTTCAAGTCGGTTAGTGGGAACTAGAGTTAGTAAGTTCTCTTTAAAAACTTAAATTGGGAAGGTGGCAGAGCTTGGCTGAACGCGGCAGACTGTAAATCTGTTCCCACTGGGTAAACACGTATGTTCAAATCATACCCTTCCCACCATATGCTCTCATAGGCAAGCGATTAAGCCACACGGTTTTCATCCGTGCATCACGAGTTTGAATCTCGTTGGGAGTACCATTATGCTGACGTAATCCGAAATTGGTATCGAGGCGGTCCTGAAAACCGTTAGCTGAGTGAAGAACTCTGCTTGTAGGTCCGAGTCCTACCGTCAGCGCCATGCTTCTGTAACTCAACAGTAGAGTAATCAGCTTTTAACTGATAGGTCGTTGGAGCGTCACCAACCAGAAGCACTTAATATACCAGTATAACACAATGGAAGTGTGGAGTCCTGATAAGGCTTATATTCAAGTTCAATTCTTGATACTGGTACTGGAGTTTAGTATATTCTCTTTAAAAATATATTAGTTACATCTGCGAGTGGGAAAGTTTGGTTAATCCGCGTCCCTTGGAAGGATGAGGTCGCAAGTTCAAATCTTGCCTCGCAGACCATATTGGGAGCATAGTACAAAGGTAGTACAGTTGGCTGTTAACCAACCTATGAAGATTCGAGTTCTTCTGTTCCCGCCATGCATCTGTAATTCAATTGGCAGAATAGCACACTCTTAATGTGAAGGTTATAGGTTCAAACCCTATCAGATGCACTTCAAATCGCTAGGTATTTCAATTGGTAGAAAGCATATTTCATAAATATGTACGTGTGAGTTCAAATCTCACTCTAGTGCCCTTAAAACTATAGAGGAAGTGTTGTTATGAATGTGAAGTTAAAAGAGTTTGGAACAAGTTTAGGAAGTAGAGTTCTAGGTAAAGAAGTAAGTAATATGATTGACTTTGAAAAGGAAGAGGAAATCATATTAGACTTTCAAGATGTTAAAATGGTAACCAGTTCTTTCGCTGATGAAGTGGTTGGTAAGAATTGTGCCACGTTAGGACTCCACAACTTCTTTAAGAAAGTTCAGATAGTAAACTCATCTAAACAGATTAAACTCATTTTAAAGAAAGCAATCATGGATAGGTTGCAGGAGAACTTATGATAAAAGGTAATATATTCTTCAAAAACAAATCAGGACTATATGACTTACAATCTGTCATAAATTGTTTATACGATACTATCTCAGAAGAAAGCCCAGTTATTGTAACATTAGAGTCTAAGACTGATGTAGGATTTAACTTGGTAATTAGTTGTAATGAAATGAGATTTACTAAGTGGTCCAACTATGGGAAATCTTGCGATAAGTTTGAATATGAGGGAGACTTAATTATGGAGATTCTGTTCAACATTAAAGATGATTTAAAAGAAAATGGTATTCCCACATTCATGTGTTTTCCAGTAGAAAATTATCCTGCCAAGTTAATATGTTTCTCCTTATAAAAGTATGATTCTACTTATGCCTACGTGGTGGAATTGGCATACACGACTGATTCAAAATCAGTTTTAATTGAGAGTTCGAGTCTCTCCGTAGGTACTTAATATTGTCTGGTGATGAAATTGGTAGCCATATAGGTCTTTGAAATCTAGTTTTGCAAGTTCGATTCTTGCCCAGACAGCCATGCTCTCGTGATGGAAATGGTAGACATAGTGGACTTAAAATCCACTGCCTAATAGCGTGCTGGTTCGAGTCCAGTTGGGAGCACTACGAGTTTGAAACCTCGTTATCAAAATTCCTTATGAACTTCTAAAACTCTGTTTACCCCAATATTGCAAGGAGTTTGCCAAGGTGATAGAGATAACAGAGGGAGTTTAATTTGGTGTAATTGGTGTAATGGCAACATAACAGATTGTGGCTCTGTGGATATGAGTTCAATTCTCATATTTCACCCCATGCTCCCGTGATGGAATTGGCAGACATGTTGGTCTTAGAAACCAATGCTTAATTGCGTGCGAGTTCAAGTCTCGCCGGGAGCACTACATATTTCCTCGTATTATAACGGATAGTATGCAAATCTACGAAATTTGTGGTAAGAGTTCGATTCTCTTCGAGGAAGCCTATTAGATAGAAAGGAATAGTTTATGAGTACAAAGGATTTTGAAGTAACAAAGGACTTACAATTAAACAGTATCACTCATGGTAAAGTGAGTTTGGAAGAAGCGGTCAAGTACATTGTAGACTACCTTTCAGTAGATACGAAAGCCAAATATGAAATTGCGATTGGTACAGACTCAATGACGAGAAGTCAGACAAAATTTGCTCTTGCGATTGTAGTTCATAGAAACACGAATGGAGCAATTTTCTTCTCTCGTACTTTCACTCATTCAAAGTTCACTAAGAACATGTTGCACGAAAAATTGGTTAGAGAAACATCTATGTCGATTGACACTGCTGTATTTATCGCAGAAGAGTTAAAGAAATATGGCATTGATGTGTTAGATAAAAATAGCAATATTGACTTCCAAGTTCACATGGATATTGGAACAAAGGGTGCTACTGCGGAGTTTATTTCAGAATTAGAGGGTTGGGTAACTGCCTATAGCTTTAAGTATAAGATTAAACCAGAGTCTTACGCATCTTCAACGATTGCTGATAAACTAAGTAAGTGAGTTTTGGGGATATTCTCAATTATCAAAAATCCCTAATATGGTTCGGTGGACAAGTGATTAAGTCGTTAAGTTGCAACCTTAAAGAACACAGGTTTAAATCCTGTCCGAATCTCCATGGACTGTGAGCAGGTACGGTTATTGCGGCCGGTTGAAGCCCGGTAGAATCTGGTCCGACTCCAGAACAGTCCACTTTATATCTCTGTAGTTCAATTGGCAGAATAGTGACCTGTGAACCCGTGAGATAGTACATAAGTAGTTTATTTTAGCACATAGGAGGAATAATGCTATACCATTATAATGAAAATTATGTTGTAAATGAGTGCGGTGAATGTTTTAGTTTGTTCCACGGCAGATTGAGAAAACTAAAGCCACGTATTAGTAGTAAGGGTTATGCCGAATATAGACTTAGACTTGGTGGTAAGACTGTAACTAAGTCGGCACATTACTTAAGTTATTGGGTTAATATCGGGCACTTTGATACATCAGATGGGTTACAGATTGACCACATAGATGGGAATAAACTGAATAACCACTATACAAATCTAAGAAGAGTTACACCAAAGGATAATGCAAATAATATAAATACTGCCGGTCCTTTGACTAAATTATCCAATTCGGTTTACAGACTTTCTGATAATGATAAACTACCAAGTGAGTATGTAAAGTCGGAAAAGTTTGATAGTACAAAATCTCTTGACACAAATCTTTTCTATATAGATGGTAAATGGGTAAGAAGAAATCATTGTCAATGTTGTGGTAGACTTTCGGAGGGTAAGCTTTGTAGGGATTGCTTTAAGAGTTGGCAATCAAGAAGAATACCTTCTCAGGAGGAACTTATTAAAGACCTAATGTCACACAAGTCAATACTCGCATTGGCAAAGGGTTATGGGATAAGCGACAATGCATATAGAAAGTGGTTAATTAAGCGAGGATTACCTTCTAAATCAAAAGACATTAAGGAATTTTTGTCCTATTAGTAGTATGTAGTTATTTCTAACATATACAACTTTTATCTCTGTGGTACAGTGGCTTAGCATGACCACCTAAAATCATTTTTCATATAAGCCTATGGTGTAATGGTAGCATGAGGAGTTCCAACCTCCTAGATGTGCGTTCGATTCGTACTAGGTTTGCCATGTTATTATAAGGGTTAGGTATTCTATGAAATATTAATGCCTTAACCCTTTAATATATTACCAAAACCATTGATGTTGGTTCGAAACCAACCAGGGGTGCTTTTTATTTTTATCTATTGACAAACTTATATCTTTTGTGATATGATGTATTTGTGAACAGGAGATAGTTAATATGGAATACATTAAGAAGATTGAATATGCAACGAGAATTAGCACATTATTGCGAGATGCTACCTACCCTATAGTTCTTGAATGTGTTTATTCCAAAGACTATAACGATGTGTATTTTATACATCTTCTTCGTGTTCAAATGGCAGGAAATAAGATTGTTGTGTTTGGAACTGAACTTAATAATAATTTTGGTAGACGTTGTTCTATTGAGGATGTTGTTGCAGTCTATTTTCAAGATGATAATAAACTAATTAAATTGTTTGATGTAGAAAGATAAAGAAAGAGAGAATATTTATGTTAGATAAGAATACAATCAAGAAGATTACTAAAATTCAGGAACTTTTAGCAAATAAGAAAGAAGGAACATTAGTTGCTTGCCATGGGGCAGTTGACCCACAAGAAACGGTTTTTAATGCTATTGTAATCAATAATGAGGGTGCTTTTATCACTAATGTGTTTGAACACTATGATGATTCTAGCTATGAAATTCTGGTAAATGTAGATAAGATTACTTCTATCTATCTTCAAAAGCAAGTTAAGGAAAAGTTGTTATAGAGAATAAGACTATCATGACTTTAAAAGATTTAGTAAGTAAAATTTCCGGTGTTGACTATCTTATGGTTTACAAGAATGATGAATTTATTCAGTATATTTCTAAAGAAGATTTAGATAAAGATTTACCCATTTTAGATAGTGAAGTATGTAGTGTGGAAGTTGTTATCTATGACGGTTGGGGTGACGATGGTACTGGCGAACGGTTCATAGGGTTCACTTCACACTTGAAGATAGATGTTAAATAGTTGTGTGATGGAATTTATATTAAACTTCTAAGTATTTTATATACTATACAGGAGAAGATATTGAATGTTTGAAAAGTTAATTGAGATTTTAGAGTCTTATGGTGTATCTGTAAGACATAATGACGGCATGGTATATGCTCATAAAGATATTGGAAAGGATGCATTGGTTTTCGATATTTTAAAATTCAATGATACTTTCTTGGTTAGAATATTCTCAGAAGATTGTGCTGGGGATTTAACAGAGGTTTGGGAACAGGACGTTCCACGTTCTGATGAGAAACAGTTGTATAAGATTGTTGAGAAAATGAAGAATGTATTTGAAACATTTGAACGTCATATTTTAGAAAACGGTTCTGTTAATGAGTCTGTTCTGTTTAAAAACATCTTAAACATTATTAATGAACTTGCCTAGGGAGATTATTCATTTATGGAAAATATTGAAACAATAATAGAACAGTTATCAAGTCTTTTAGGCATTGATTTTGTACAAGATGTTGATAATACCTTCCATGGTATAAAACAAATTAATAAGTTTAAGTTAGAGATTACTTTAAGCCAAACTGACATAGATTATATCGACATTGATTCAAAGTTGATTGGTAAGGAAAACACATTCAACTGTAACACATTCGCACGTTCAAAGTATCATGATGTGTTTATTAGTCTTAATGATATTACACACAAGGCAAAAGTACTTGTTAATTCTATTGAAAATTTCACAAAGTAGAAAATCATACTCACTGTTTTAGAGACTAGATAGTGAGTAGAAACTGCTGTTATACTCAAATTTGGTGAAGAGGACCGTTTGCTAAACGGTTAGTCCATCTAAAAGTGGAGTGCAGGTTCGAACCCTGCTAACAGCGCCTATATTTTAAAGTAAGTGGGATAGTAAAATTATTCCACTTTTTCTATTTACATCCTCTGGTTGTCTATGCTATAATACTCTTGTAAGAGAGGTAATTAACTATGGAAAATTTAGCCCATGTAATTGTAACAACTGGAACTGTTAAGAAGTGGAGAGATGCAGACCCACAGTGGTATTATGGGGCAGGTTACATTGACGTAACCATCAAAGCATTTAAGTGTTCTAAGTGTGGTAAGCAAATTGGTCAGTATAAACTATTATATGGAAACTACTGTCCTAACTGTGGGGTTAAATTTGAGGGTACAATGTACGATGAGTTCAAGGAACAGTGTGATAAGTTAATCGCATACCTCAAGAAAGAAAAGAAAAAGATTGATAAGAAAATCAATAGCACGAACTATAAAGTTCTTGGTGAAAAGATTGAGGACATTAACTACTACATTGAACATATTACAGATGCATTAAAAGAGTGGTCTAATAGCGAAATCACACATAGTTATTATGAGTGCAAAGAATGGTATGCCGATATGCTTAACGGTGATTTAACATTTTAGATGAATTAAGGAGAATGGCGTGGAGATAGAATTAGGGAAGAAAGAAGCATATATAGACCTTAAGTGTTTCCCACATATCTTAATGACAGGTTCTGTTGGTGCTGGTAAGTCTTATACAATATCGAATATTGTGGCTCAGATATGTGATACAGATAAAAATGCAAGAGTAGTATATTTGTCTGATGACTCAAAGGATTTTAAGAAAATTGAGTATCTTTGTGATGGTTCTCTAATTAATAAGACACATAAGATGAATGAGGGTAGTTTAACTTCTTTACTGCAAGCAGTTTATAGACAGAATGAGTTTAGAGTTAATTTTTTACAAGATACTGGTTGTTGTAGACTATCAGACATTGATTCTCAGGTAAAATGTTATCATATAAACAATAAGAAGTATATGCCTGATGAAATTGTGTCTTATTTTGCAGATAAGGAAGAGAAATTTGTATTAGCAAAAGACTATAGTGATACAACTGGGAATACTGTAAAGACAAAAGAAATTAAGTATTATCCAACAAGAACATGTGTAATTATTGATTGTCTTGATATTAATGAGTATTCAGAGAACTTTAAACATGAGTACTGGAACAGTTTGTTGTGGGTAGGTAGATTAGGAAGAAGTTGTTGGCAAAGTTTAATATTTTCTTCAAGAAATTTAGTTTATGATAATATGCCAAGTAACATCATGGTAAATATCCCAGTGAGAATCATGTTTGATGGTGATAAAATTGCACAATATCGTAT
>ERZ772961.476-NODE-476-length-16549-cov-3.983388_pt1 | contig 16549 bp, 12 predicted proteins | sample MGYA00580677_ERZ772961 | MGnify/ENA primary metagenome ERZ772961 (study PRJEB29015, sample SAMEA2738088) | human oral metagenome | biome: human oral; feature: human-associated habitat; material: saliva | place: China | collected 2227 ... | reverse complement strand
CGGAAACCGTTACCCTATTCTCCTTTATGCTCCACTAAGAAGAGGGCACGTTCCTGCTTGGAAAAACTATCCAAAAGTACGCGCATCAACTCATTAAAACCAGCCTCGCTTGAGGCCATTTCAGAAATAATTTCCGATCTTTGTTCCACTGTAAGCTTCATTGTTCTTTGTTTGATTCGTTATTGCACCACAAATATAAGAACTTTGGAGCTTATGCACGTTTTGGGGACAGTATCGCCTCCCATCGAGAATTTCGATCGGGAGGTAGTAGGAGGAATGGAAGGGGGAAAGGAGGATACAAAAAAACGCACGATACGAAAACGTATCGTGCGTAAAAACCTTACATTATGTCTGATGTACAGATCATCGTGATCCGCTTGGGACTCGAACCCAAGACCCATACATTAAAAGTGTATTGCTCTACCAGCTGAGCTAGCGGATCTCCAACAAAAAAGTGACAAGCGTTAGTTGCTGTTTTACCAGCTCTTATCCTCTTTGCGAGTGCAAAAGTACAACAAGTTTTTGTTTCCACCAAATTTTACAGCAAGAAAATGCGAGAAAGGCGCAAGAAGGTGGATAATTCGGGGTTCGTGCAACACTACGCGGTTTGCAGCTTCGGGCATTTTACAATCGGCGGAAAATGATCCACGCCGCGGGGGAGCCGGGCAAGGAGGTCGTTCACGAGGGAAAAGTCAGGGTACGAAAAGCCGCCATTTGCCCTCCCCTTCGGGGCTATGCGCACAAAAAAACTCCGTGGACGAACCACGGAGTTGATGAGGGAGTGACGTTGGGGTCACTGCTTTTTGGGGAGCGTGACGTTGAACATCGGATAGGCGGGCTTGGTGTGCTCGCGATAGATGATGTCGACCATCTTTTTGACCACATCGGGGTGAGCGGCTGCGACGTTGTTGTCTTCGTGGAGGTCTTTCGAGAGATCGTAAAGACGGCAGTTGCCGCGCTCAACGACCAACTTCCAATCGCCCATGCGCACGCCGAGCATATCGGTCTCGTGGAATTCCCAGTAGAGGGCATCGTGACGCTGTTGGGCTTCGGTGTTGCCGGTGAGGGTGGGATAGATGGAGATGCCGTCGTAGAGGTCGCGCTCGTTGTGCTGATAGGCCTTGGGGAAGTCGCGAATGCCGGCCACGTCGCAGAAGGTGGGCAGCATGTCGTAGAAGGCAAATTGGTGATCGGAAACTTCGCCAGACTTGACTTTACCGGGCCAGCGCACGATGAAGGGAACGCGGATACCGCCTTCGTGGGTGGAGCGTTTCAGGCCTTTGAGGAGTCCGTCGCGGTTGAAGAAGGTGGGATCGGCACCGCCTTCTTCGTGAGGGCCGTTGTCGGAGGTGAAGATCACGATGGTGTTTTCGTCGAGACCTTTCTCCTTGAGTTTGGCAAGGATTTGACCGACATAGGCATCCAAACGGGTGATCATGGCCGCAAACTGCGCGTGGGCAATTTCGGTGCCGTGATAACGGTTGCCGAATTGGCCGGCGAACTTGTGTTCTTGGCAGAAATGATTCTTATAGGCGAGGAGGAGACTGTCTTCGGGCTGCGCAAGTTCGGCGTGTGGGAGCGTGTAGGTGAAGATGCCGAGGAAGGGTTGCGCGTTGCTCTGCTTGTCGAGCCACTCCATGGCTTTGTTGTGAATGAGATCGGCGGAGTATTGCGGGCGCTTGGTGTAGTCGGCGGCGGTGGGCATGCCGTACTTGATGTTTTCCTCGAGGACAACGCGGTGCGTCTTGGTGTCGCCGGCCGAACGGCTGAAGGCGTTGAGGAAGTTGGGATAGTAGGAGTGCGCTTCGAACTGGCAAATGTAGCCGAAATACTCGTCGACGCCTCGCTTGTCGGGGGTGGAAGCAGAAGACTCGTAACCGCCCGCCCACTTACCAAACATACCGGTGGTGTAGCCGTTGGCTTTGAGGATTTCGGGGAGAATCTTGTGATTCACGTCATAGGGTTCCTGACCGGCCCATCCTTCTTCGAAGTCGGCGTTCTGCCCATAGAGATTCTGGACGGTCTTGTCGCGCCAATACTCTTTGTTGCCGCGCACATGGGTGTGTCCGCTGTGCTGTCCGGTCATGAGGGTTGCGCGGGAGGGAGCCGACACGGGGCTACCGGCATAGGCTTGGGTGAAGCGCATGCCTTCGGCGGCCATGCGGTCGATGTGGGGGGTGGAGATATACTGCTGACCGTAGCAACCGAGATCGCCGTAGCCCATATCGTCACACATGATATAGATGATGTTGGGTCGCTGCTGGGCTTGGGCGGAGAAGGCGGCAAGGGCGCCGAGTCCGATGAGGGTATATGTTTTCTTCATGATACGTGGAAGTAGATGCTTAGGGACGTTGAAGGAGCGTGGGTACACCATTGCGAATGTAGAGGCCGGTGGCAGCAGGGGTTTCGACGCGACGACCGGTGAGGTCGAAGGTGGTGGCGGTGGGTTGTGCCTTGTTGACGGTCACTACGCCGGTGGGCTCGACCACATTCACGACTCCATCGAAGACCAAACCGGCGGTTTCGTCGTCGGCATCGGTGAGTCCGTTGAGGGTGACGCGCAGACGCATGCGACTGCTGCCGAGAACGGCGTCGGTGGGTACGGTGATGGTGGTTTGCATCGAGGTGCCTACCGTGAGCGGAACGGTTTCGAAAATGCCATCGTGGTTCCAATCGAAATAGACGAAGGCGGCGGCTCCGGCACCGGGTGCGCGATTGAGTTTCACTTGCAACGTGGCACTCTCTCCTCGATTGAGTCCGGCTCGGCTGCGCGTGAAGAGGGTGTAGCCTTGCGTTTTGCCGGCAGGATCGGCAAAGGTGAGCGGTTGCAAGCCTTTTTCGCCGGTGAGTTGGAGACTGAGCAGGCGCGTGGCGTCTGCGGCCACGCAAGGTAGGTCGTAGATTTGCAAACGGCGGGCGAGAACCGAACGCAGGGCGCGGAAGCGGAAGGCGTTGTGGCCGTCGAGGGTGAGCTGTCCGTCGGGGGCATCGAAATGATAGGCCCCGTTGGGGGCTTCGCTCACGCTATAAGTGGCGCCGTTATTGAGGGCTTTGCCGTCAGCAGCATGCACAATGCGGTAGCGTCCTTCGGGGGTGCGCTCAAAATACCACGCATCGGCATCGACTTTCGTGCCTTCGCTCCACGACAAGGTGCCGTCGGGCTGCTGTTTGAGCATTTTGTTGTCGACGTTGACCAAGGCATAGAGCGCTTGGTTGCCGGTGGTAAAGGGACGCAGTTCGTAGCGATCGTCGGTGGCCTCGAGCCACCAATAAGACCCGACATTGGCATTGCCGGCGTGCCATGTGATGACGTTCGACGAGGCACCGTCTTTGTTCAGACCGCGCGGACTGTTGGCCGGCTGGTTGTAGTTGTCACAATCAGTCGAAGAGAAATACCAAGCGCCTGCGGCCTTGGCCTGGGGATTGTGCGCTATATAATAAGGAGTGGGCGTGGTGGTGGTGCGAATGCGCGAAGCGCTGCTGGGCGTGAGGTTGCACGAGGCGATATAGTGCTTCGTGGCCGTGTTGCGCACGTAGTAAACATCGGCTTTTCCCTCTACGGGGATCAGCGTCCAGAACTGTTTGCTCGCATTGTTGCGTTCGCTCACGATCAGGCCGCCTTCATCGTTCTCGGTGATGAAGAGACCGCGGTTGTTGTGCCACGCGATGCGATAAACTTTGTCTTCGGTCGGCAGGGCATGTTGCGCAAAAAGACGAAAGTTGACGACCGGCGACAACAGCAGGCTGAGCAGGACGACAACTTGACGGAGAGAGAAATGATTCATATTCGGGTATTAGGATGTTTCTTCGAGCAGTGCACCGGGCAACGGCTGCGTACGGTGACGTTTGATAAATTCGTCGATGCGGGCAATCCCCTTTTCAGTGGCGCATCCGCGAATGAAGACGAGGAGGACATTGAAAATGAAATCGTGGATGGTGTAATCGGAGAAGGCATCGTAGAGCGCGGCGCCGTCGACGATGAAAATCAGCCCATTGGTGGCTTGTTCGAAATGCAAGTCGGGACGAATCGTGCCTTGTGCGCAACCAATTTGCAGAAAGGTGCGCAGGCTGTTGAGAAACTCTTTGCGCATCTCCTTTTGGAAGGCGACCACCGAGGGGAAGGTGCGCAGTTCGCGCGGATAATTCGGATTGAGACCTTGCAAATCGTTGAGTTTGAACTCCGCGATGCGGAAAAGAATTTCCAGAGCGTCGTCGGTATGTCGTTCGATCTCGGCTCGCCGTGCGCCGTCGTTGGCAACATCCTGTTTCACACAGGCCAACACCAATCCCTCTTTGCCGTTAAACAGCTGATAGAGGGTGCGTTTCGAGATGCGAAGGCATTTCGAGATGTCGTCCATCGTCACATCACGAATGCCTTGGGCTCTGAAAAGTTGATTCGCATGGCGGATCACATTCCGGCGGATCCGTTCGTAGCGTTGTGCAAGCAATTCGTTATCCATTGTCGAGTCAGTGAGGGCGCTAAAATAAGAATTTTAGTAAGAAGATGCGCCACGTAAATAGACAGGCTTCGCAGCGAAATTACAACATTTTTCGGACAGATGGTCGATTCGCCGCGTTTTTTTAGAGCAAGATACGCGAAAACCGTTTCGCCTTGCAACAGAAAAAAAGGCGAAACGGCTGTCGGTAAGCAGAGAAAAGAAAGGAAATGCGCGATCGGCGACGGCCTTCAAAATAGGCGGTCGAGATCTAAGGTCATCCCTACCGAAAGATTGAGTCCATCGGTGAGGGGGGCATTATAATAATAGATGTGTGGGCGGTAATTGAGGAGGTTGTCGGCGGTGAGATTGAGGCGAACGGCCGTGCCCATCTGTTGGGTGAGAGCCAAGCGGAGGAGAGCGTAAGCCGGATAGTGGAGTGTGCGCGAAGCCCCGGTCGCACTGTTGTATTCGCGCCCGGAGAGAGCCGACAAAAAGCGGCCGCTCAACTGCACGCCCACTGCATATTGAGGCGAAAAACGTCGATCGTAGGCCAGTCGTGCCGTGGCGCTGTGCGGGCGCGCCGGCATGTAGGGCGTGAGGGTGCCGACAGTCGGCGCTTGCTCGTGGGTGAAGGCATATTGGAAGGTGCCGCTCAGCGTACCGCTGCCGAGGCGGCGACGATGGTTCACACAGAGTTGTGCGTTCCACACCGTAAGACGCGGCACATTGATGTAGTCGACAAAAGGCAATCCCGACAGTCCGTCACGCTCCGTGGTGGGTTCGGCCGTAGTGATGCGGTCGAGCACGCGATTGTAGCTCACACTGCTCGACACCTCCGTGCCGCCTTTTGACCAATCGGCCGAAACGTGCCAGTTATGACTCACTTCAGGCCGCAACTGCTCGTGGCCGCGAATGATAAAGATGTCGTTGAGGAAGAAATTCATATATTTCTCCTTCAAGGTCGGGGCGCGGAATCCCTGCCCGTAGCTGGCACGCAGCGTCCATGCGCCGTTGCGATAGCGCGCCGTGAGTTTGGTGGTGGGGCGACCGTGGTGTCCGACGCTGAAATAGTCATAGCGCGCCGTCGCCACCGCTTCCCACTGTGCACCGAGATGAAAATCCGCTTGCACATAGCCGTCGGCCGTGAACTGTCGGTGGGCGTCGCCGCGAAATTGGTAGGTGAGCAAATAATCGCGCGCCAAATCGCCTCCGCCGGTCAATTCGAGCGTGTGCCCCTCTGCCCACAAAGGCAGCGGCGCCGTGGAATAGAGGGCGCGAACGGTGTGCTGCACGTTGCTGTAGTCGCGCACATCGAGTCCCGTGGCGACATAATAGTCGCTTTTGTCGTATTGGTCGAAGCGATACCCCACCTCTGCGCGCCGACCGTTGTGACCGTTCCAATCGGCTTTCACCCCACCGGCGAAATCGCGGTAACGATTCCGCTCGCCGGGGTCGAAATCGCGCTGACGGAAGTAGTATCCCACATTCCCGCTGAGCGTCCAGTGGTCGTCGGGGCGCACCACGAAGCGTTCGCGCGCTTGAAAGGTGCGGCCGCCGGGCACGCGATTGAGCGAATATTTGGTGTGGCGCGTCACATCGCCGGGGTTTTGCAAACGATATTCGTCGGCTGCCGTGCGACTGAGCGTGAGCAACTGCGTGATGCGCCCTTGTCCCGTGGCAAAAAACAGATTTTGTCGCGACTCGTCGTGACGGCCGTTGCGCATCTCCCAACGCAGTTCGTAAGGACGGTGGATTTGCTGGCGCGTGATGATATTGATCACCCCGCCGGCGGCATTGCTGCCGTAGAGTGCCGAAGCCGCGCCGCGCACAATCTCGATACGCTCCACGTCGGAGAGGTTCAGGCGTTCGAAATCGACGTTGTCCATCGTTTCGCCCGCCAAGCGCTCGCCATTGACCAGCACGAGTACGCCCTGCCCGGCAAAACCGCCGAAGTTCAAATTCACATTACCGCTCATGGCCTGGGTAAATTCCAATCCCGGCAACTCGTGGGTGAGCACGTCTTGCACGTTGTTCGCATCGGCGCGGCGGATGTCTTCGGCCGTGATCACGCGCGTCTGCACCGGACTCTCGGCAATGCGACGCGGCGTGCGCGTACCCGTCACCACCGCCGTGGTCAAAGTCGAATCTGCAAGTCCTCCCTGAGGGCACAATCGTTGTGCTTCAGCCGACCGTGGGGCACCGAAGCAACAAAGCAGGAGGGAGAGAAACAGCAGACGAAAAGCAGGCATTTCCGAGCAGGAACTTTGGAGAAAACGAAGAGGGTTTAATAAGGATAAATGTAGTCGAGCGTCACGAAACCTTTGGCGCCCGCGGCATTCATATAGTCTTTGAAATGCAAAGCGGCATGCGTGCCGTCGGCCAAGCGGAGCAAATAGACGCGCCCGCTGGTGGTGTAGGTCGGAGGGGGATTGCTCACGTTCATGTCCATCCACCGGCTCAGCACTTCGTTCGTGCGCGCGTTCCGATAACCTATATAATAATTGTAGATGCCCGTCAGATCTTCGTAGCATCGGTGGTCGCTCCACGTATCGGCCGCAAAGGTCGAACGGAGCAAGGCGGCCCGCGCCTCCCCTTCGCGGGGAAGATCTTCGAGGCGGGTGAAGTGGGTTTCAAAAGCCCCGCCGCCATTCGTGCCGACATCGTAATGATGCAACACCAAGTCCCACTCGGCGGGCGCGACCAGCGAATCGGTTTTCAACAGTTCGCTGAAATGAAATGTCGAGGGCAGTTCCACTTGGTGATAGCTCACCCCCGAACGGCCATCCCACGCTCCCGTGAGGGCCGAGGGCGCGGCGGTGCGCGCCGTGGTGCGCCGATGCAAATCGACATATACCCAATCTTTGTAGCTCACCACATCAACATACAACCGCTGAATGTGCTGTTCGGCATCCCAGACGCTGAACCCTTCGCGCACTCGGTCTTCGGCGGGCGGATTGTCATAGAGCGAACCCAAGATACCCTCGCAAGCCGACACTCCCAAAAGGAGCATCGGCCAGCAAAGGAAAGAGAGTAAACGGCGAACGCCTATCATTGGCGGCTTCCGTCGTAAGTGAGCGACAAGGGCATGGGCATAGAGCCGGGCTTGAAGGTCAGGTTGAGGTGGAGTACACCGTTTTTCAACGTACCCTGCAAGCTGCTTTCCATTGCCTTGTATTCCTTGAACTGCGCAGACTGGCGGGGCGCGTTGCCCATGCCGAGGCGCATCAGTGTGGTGAACTGCGGGCTACCGCTCAACGTGAAGCTACCATCGGCCTCTTTCTTGAGTTGCACGCCGGGCACCGTGAACGATTGCACATCCGCACCGTGCAACGGTGCTTTATCCTGCTGCACGTCCACGCTGAATGCGCTGAACTGCAGTTTTACCGTCGTGGCGGTTTCGGGAGAAATCGTCACCACCGTCGAGGGGATCTCTTGGTGGAGCAACTTGCCGTTGCCGATGTCCATCAAGAGCTTCGTGGCGAAACGGCCGGAAGCCTCCACCGTGGTCAGTTGTTCTTCTTTTTCGCTGTCTTCACAGCCGGTCAATACGGGAAGCGTGCCCATCATCGCGAGGGCGAAGACACTTGCCGTGAGAATTGATTTGAATTTCATAAGTGTGATAGATAAAATCTTGCTGCAAAATTACGGGCTTTGCGACAGCTACACAATACCTTAAAATGAGGATATTGCACACGTTTTTGCTCTTTGTCGCACGATAAAAACAAAAAACGCGACGATTCGCAGGAATCATCGCGTCAAATGGTTGGGGTACCCGGACTCGAACCAGGAAAGACAGGACCAGAATCTGTAGTGTTGCCAATTACACCATACCCCAAACAGGTATCATCGAGATGCCCTCTCGAAGACGATGCAAAATTACACACTCCCTTTGGAACGACCAAATAAATCGGCGTTTTTTTCGCTGAGTTTTTTTTGCGGCACGCGCACACCATTCAAATCACACGGTGCAGAGTCACATCAGAACCGTGCGGAGCGACACTGCTCCGTCCCTAAAACTCTTTTACACGCCGAACAGCTCACAGACGACATCTGTCCTCGCTATCATTCACTAAGAACCTACAATATGACATTCTCATCGTCCATATATTCACGTCTGTACACTTTGAAACCTTCCGGGGTCAATGTACTGGGATCGGGCATGGCAATTTCGAAATGCAACTTCTGGCGATTAACCAGCAATAGACTCACACGCATGTGATTATACTTGCGACAAACCCTAAAGGGAACATATATTTTTATCCGCGGCTCCAGTTCGCGAGCCTCCCTACGCGGATCGAGTCGACCAACCTCTGTGAGATTATATCTCGAAATTACTTTAGACGGCTCACAAGCAACCCATTGTATTTCGCCTTTGGGCACATCATCTTCATATTTGTACAAAAAGCTACGTAATCGAAGGCGCATACTTTCCCCCATAATTTCTTTTTCACCGGTCTTCGCATCCGTACCCACAGCTTCGAGTCGATCCACTCCACAAAGCACAGGGGTTCTCCCTATCTGCACTTCCCCCGTGCGCAATCGGCTTATCCTATCGTATTCGTCGTACTCTTTTTTACGTCGATCCACGGTATCACCGCGCACGATCACATTCAGCAGAAGACTCGTATCGGCTTTCACACCGTACCTTCTGGGGTCCTCGGAGTCGATGACATAAAGCCCACTCCACATTCCACTCCACGAACGGGGAATCACAGGAACACGACGCGTGTTGCCTTCATTGGTATACATTGTTCCGTAGTGCGACTCCATAATTAGGGGATAATTCCACGCAATGGACATCAGGGTGTCTCCATGAAAATCCGATTTACGCGAATCATCTATTCGGTCATCGCACGCAATCAGGGAGAGCGCAAAACACAGAAAAAGGAAATAAACAATTTGTTTCATCAGGAACGCTTATTTTTTCGGAGAAAATCTCCAGATGCCTACATCATACGAAAAGCTCATGCGCTTATTAGGAAAGTCACTTGGTTTAGAAGCACTCCAACCCAAGGGATCACTCCAAAATCACAAGCAAACATCTGCATCAATCCAACGGAGAGTCGAAGCACAAGATACAGACAACATAAATCTCTTCACTCTATTTTATACACTGCAAAGATATTTCTTTTCAACACACAATCCAAACACCGCCAAAGATTTAACATCATTATCCCTCAAACGCAGCACATTCCCCTACCCCCTTCGAAAAACAAAACAACATACCGCACGACTTACGCGGAAAGTCCCCACGTCCTCTCGCAGCGTTCACCGGGGACGCGATCGTATAGTCCCTCACAAAAAGCAAAACAGCGACAACATCTAATTATTGATGCTGTCGCTGTTTTGAAAATCAGTTACCCTTTCGACCGAAGATGGAGAAATGCACATAGCGCTTCGGATGTGCTTTGAGATCGATGAGGAGCGAATCGGCACTCGTGGCCGTACGGTTCAAACGATCGTAGAGCACGCGATCCGAAAGGAAGGCGCCGAGGTTGTTGTCGCGCGAATTGAGTTTTTGGTTCAGGTCGCCCACCATCGTATTGAGCTGTCCGGAGAGTTGCTGCGCGTTGGCCAGCGTGGTGTTCACGCGATCCATCGTTTGCTGCACATCCACCTTCGCCAGATTGCCCGAAAACTTTTCGGCATTCGCTCCCGTGCGATGCAAAGAGGCCATCAACTGCGGAACGTCGCGCGCCATCAGACGATCGAGCTGAGCCGTTGTCGTTTTCAGGTTCTCGCTGATAGCCGCCGCGTTGGTCAGCGTCTGCTGCAGCGCGGGATCCCCCGAGAGGCGGTTGAGATTCGTGAGAATGCTGTCGAGTTTGGGCAACATGCGCTGCACATCGGGCAACATCTGGCCGGCGTCGCCCATCAAGGTGGTGGCTGCCGCACCGGGAATCGTATCGAAGGGTGCCAAGTTGTCCACCGGATTCGAACCGAGCAGGAGATTCATCGTCACCCCGCCCATCAGCGCTTCGACCAGCTCACTGCGCGTGCCACGGGGCACACCCATGTTCTCGTTCAACTCAATGCGCACCACCACGCCGCTGTTGTTGTCGTAGTTGTACTCGATGTCGCGCACCGTGCCCACGGGATAGCCGTTGGCAAACACCTTGCTCGAAACCGTCAAGCCCTTGGCGTCCTTGAAACGAACGTAGTACGAATTGCTCGACTTGAACACATTGATACCCTTCAAGAAGTTGATACCCAAGAAGAGGAGTACACCGGCTGCAATCGCAGTAAGCGCAATTTTAATCTCGTTGGAGATTTTCATAAGGAGAAATAGTTATGCGTTAGTGTGTAGGCTGTTTAGAAAAGGGGATGAAAACTTCGGCGGCAAAAGCGCACCGTCGCTCCCCATTTATTGAGTTTGCGACTTTCGAATGGCCGCTTGCAAATCTTCGACGCGCTGTTCTCCTTCAAAGGCCACGATAAAGGCGTTGGGGAAGAGCGCATGCACCTTTTTGAGCGTCTTTTTGATTTCGGCATAGTCGTGCGAACTGCCGTAAGTGTAGCGATACAGCGGTCCGATGTGGTAGAAGCTCACCGGGGCAAGGCCTTTCAGGCGCGCATCGCCGGCGGCCAACTTTTTGTCGGAGGTCAAAATTTGCACCTTGAAGGTGATGCGCGGCGCGGCACCCGTTTCCTTCTTGCCGCCCTTGGCGTTTTGGGCGTTCTTCTCCTCCGGTTTAGCCGATTTCGCTGGTGTAGCCGCCTCTTTCTGCGTCGGTTTCGCGGTCGGTGCTACGGCTTTGGCGTCCTTTTTCTCGCTTTTCGCCTCTTTGGGCTCCACTTTTTTCTCGCGATCGCCCTTTTCGGTCGATTTCTTCGCCTCCGGTGCCTTGGTCTTCGCGGGCATCACCGGTTGCGCGGCAGGAAGTGGGCGCTCCACCGTTGTTTTTTTCGCCCCTTTCAGCGGAGCGGTATAGGTGTCGGGCACATGCTTCGGCACCGTGTGAGGCTTCGACGCTGAATGCACCTGTTCGGTGTGGGGCAACGAGGCCGGCAATTCGTCGACGGCATTCACGGCTTGGCGCGGGGGTGTGTTCGTCGCCAACAAGGCTTCGGCCGCCACACGCTGCTCCACGGCCGAGGGAATCACCACAATGGTCAGCGGTTTCTCCACCGTTTTGGGCTGCGTCGGCGCACCATCACGCTGAACGACAGTAATTTCCGTTCCTCGCGCGGCAGTGGCTTGCAAAGCCACCGTATCGACGCGACGAAGCCCCGCGTCGGTTCCGCGTTCAAAGCGGCCACTCGGGGCAGAAGGGACAGCATGTTTCGCACCGGCATCGGGGAGTACCGCGTCGGCCAGCAAAGGAATCGTACGATCTTCGCTCGTCACGATCGGACGAGCAGGAGTCGGGGGCGGCGAAGGGGGAACATTGGCCAAAGCCGTTTGCTCCACCGTCAGGGCTTGGCGTTTTTCAACGACTTTCGTCGGTGGGGGCGCAGACACCACAGCCGCCACCGCACGTTGGGGTGCGGCGGGGTTCATCACCGGCCGCTTTCCACCGCGGAAAGCGCGCGTGGCAACGGGCACAACGCCCACTACGGCAGGCGTCGGAGCGCTCATCGCGTCGGCTTCGCGTGCACTCGTTGCGTCCTCTGCTGCGGCAAGAGCGCGCTCACTGCCGGCGAGGGCGGCGTCTTGCAACACGGGGTCGGCATCAGCATAGTGGCGATTGCGGTAGGCGCAGAAACCTTTATACAACGCTCGCGCCAATTTCTGAATGCCCTCTTTGGAGTTCAGGAAACGTTCCTCTTCGGGATTCGAGATGAAACCCACTTCCGTCAGCACAGAGGGCATGCCCGTGGCGCGGAGCACGAGAAAACTGGCTTGGTGCACTCCTTTGTTCTTACGCCCTTGGTTGCCGTAAGCCGTTTGGATGTGCCGCGCCAGTTCGACGCTCTGTTTCATATTGCGATCCTGCATAAATTCGAAGATAATGTAGCTCTCCGATTTGTTGGGATCAAAGTTTTTGTAGACTGCTCGGTAGTTGGCTTCCTGCGTGATGACGCTATTCTCACGTTTCGCCACAGCCAGGTTTTCTGTTCCCGAGTGCATACCCACCGTGTAGGTTTCTGTGCCGGAAGGGGCGGTCACTCCGGGCGGCATCGAGTTGGTGTGAATCGAAATGAAGAGGTTGGCTTTGTGGCGGTTGGCAATGTCCGCGCGCCCTTGGAGGGTAACGAACACATCGGTCTTGCGAGTGTACACCACCTTCACGTCCGGGCAGTTGGCTTCCACCATTCGGCCGAAAGCCAAAGCAATGTTGAGGTTGATATTCTTCTCTTTCGAGATCTTGCCCGAAGCACCGTTGTCCTTCCCCCCGTGTCCCGCGTCGATGACGAGGACAAAGCGCTGACTACCGCCTCGCGGCGCCGCGGAAGTCGCGGGGTCGGAGGTGAAACTCAGCAAAATGAAGAGCGTCATGAGGCAAGCTGCAGTTCTCAGACGGTGAATCAGCATAATAATCAGTTCTTTCAAAGTGAAGGGCGGTCGCGTTCTGTGCGGCGCGAGCATTTATACCACCCTGGATGAGCAAAAGTACGACAAACTCGGCAATAATACATTGCGCGCGAGTGTTTATTTGTGAAAATGGGCGGCTTTTGCACGCCAACTGCGGAGTCGGCGTCGCAAAGCAAGGGGCATAATTCGTCTTGAACGACGTTTTGCGCATCGTTCGGCCGCACACCTTATTTTATATACGCCCCACAAGCACGTGTGCAAGGCACTACGGGAATCGAAAAGACGGAGGTCCTATTCCGTGGCTCCCCGATGGGCTTCGACTATCTGCTCGGCACGGCGCAGTGCGATGCTGATGTGCGAACAAATGTTCCCTTCGCCGATCAGTTCCGGGAAGCCCGTGCGCGACAACACCTCGCGCACTTCCGGACGCACGCCCGAAAGGATGATGCGCGTGCCGTCGCGGCGGCTCATGCGGCAGAGGGTTTCGAGATTGTGCACACCGGTCGAATCGATGAACGGCACCTTGCGCATGCGGATGACCCGAATCGCCGGATGATCCTGCATTTCGGCCGTCATCTGCTCAAAACTATTGGCAATACCGAAGAAGAAGGGGCCGTTGATCTCATACACTTCCACTCCCTCGGGAATAGTCAGCGACTCCTCGTGCAGTTCGAGATCGAGCTCGGGATCGTCGTTCGGATCGAGTTCGCCCGTCAGCACAGAGAGGTGGGTGGTTTCGGCCATGCGGCGCATGAAGAGCAGACAAGCCATGACGAGCCCCACCTCGATGGCCACCGTGAGGTCGAACACCACCGTCAGCACAAACGTGATGAGCAACACCGTCACGTCGCTCTTCGGGTGGTGGAGCAAAGCGGCGAAGGTGCGCCACTGACTCATGTTGTAACTCACCACCACCAGCACACCGGCCAGACAGGCCATGGGGATATAGGCTGCCAAGGGCATGGCCACAAGGAAGATCACGAGCAGCACCGCCGCATGCACCAAGCCGGCCACGCAGGTACGTGCCCCATTGTTGATGTTGGTCATCGTGCGCGCGATGGCACCCGTGGCGGGGATGCCGCCAAACAGCGGAGCGACGATATTGGCTATGCCCTGCCCCACCAATTCTTGGTTCGAATCGTGCCGATCGCCCGTCACACCGTCGGCCACCGTCGCGGAGAGCAGACTCTCGATCGCGCCGAGTACCGCGATGACCAGCGCAGTGGGCAGCAGCCTGCTGAGGGTAGAGAAGGTAAAACTGCCGTCGGGCGCGGTGAACAGGCCGTGCCAATCGAGCTGCCACGCCGTGACGGGCGGCAGCGAGGCGGTGATGGCACCGAAACGATCGCCGATGGTGGGAATTTGCGTCCAACCCTGTCCGTTGGTCAGCGCCACAACGGCCGTGGTCACCACAATGGCCACCAGCGAACCGGGCAGGCGCTTCGAAATGCGCTGCGTGCCGACGATGATTCCCACCGTCGAGAGTGCCACCGCGAGGGCGTCCCAACTCACGGTCGTGAGGTGACGGACGTAGCACACCCACTTGTCGACAAAACCGGCCGGCACTGCGCCTTCAATGTGCAGACCGAGGAAATCTTTGACCTGCGTGGTGAAAATCGTGAGCGCAATACCGGAGGTGAAACCGACCACAATGGGATAGGGAATGAACTTGATCACGCTCCCCAAGCGGAACACCCCGAGCAAAACCAGGAAGAGGCCGGCCATCATCGTGGCCACCAACAGCCCCGAAAGGCCGAAATGCTCCACCACCCCGTAGATGATGACGATGAAAGCCCCCGTCGGGCCGCCGATTTGCACGCGACTGCCGCCCAATGCCGAGATCACAATGCCGGCCACAATGGCCGTGAGTATGCCGACACCCGGCCCGATCGTGTGCTGCACATCGCCACCCGGCGAGGCGGCGATGGCAAAGGCAATCGCCAACGGGAGGGCGACAATGCCCACCACCAAACCGGCGAGCAGATCGGCCGAAAGGTCGGAACGACGATAGGAGCGAAGATCGCGCAAAAGGCGCGGACGAAAACGAAACGCTTGCATGTATTCGATTTTTTCACGTACGAATCGTACGCAAGTAAGGAGAATGAAGTTGCAAAATTACTCATTTCTTATAACTTCTGCAAACAAATTGACCGTACCGGTGCACGCGCAGCGAACAACCGCCGGTTTTCTACCTATTTTCCACAAACAGCCTCCTTTTTTTGGCCTTTCCGGAAGCCTCCGTCCGGCAATTTCGCCCGACGAAGTTCCATTTTCATAAAACAAGGCACCGCGACTCACACGGAATCGCGGTGCATTTTTATTCTCTTGCGGAGCGGCAATTTATCCGCGCCTTAAATCAGCGCAATGCCCATTTCGGCGCACTCGCGGCGCATGTCTTCCGGCCAAATCGAGGCTTGAATCTCGCCAATGTGCGCCTTTTGCAGATAATACATGCACAGACGGCTCTGACCGATACCGCCGCCCACACTCAACGGGAGCGAACCTTCGAGCAGACGCTTGTGGAAATAGAGGCCGCGGCGCTCTTCCTTGCCGCTCTCGCGCAACTGACGTTCCAGCGCTTCGCGGTCGACGCGGATACCCATCGACGAGAGTTCGAAAGCGCGGCCGAGCACATTGTTCCACACGAGCAGGTCGCCGTTCAAACCGGGCAGACCGAGGGAGGACACCGTGGAATAGTCGTCATAGTCGGGGGCACGCAGGTCGTGGGGCTCGCCGTCGCCGAGCGCACCGCCGATGCCGATGATGAACACCGCGCCCTTCTCTCGCACGATGGCGTCTTCACGCTCTTTGGGCGTGAGCGTGGGATAAAGTTGGCGCAGCGCTTCGGCGTGAATGAAGGTGATTTCGGCCGGCAACTGCGGTTGGAGTTGCGGGAAACGCTCGCACACCAAATACTCGGTGCGCTGCATCGCGGCATAGATCGAACGAACCACTTCTTGCAGGAATTCCACCGTGCGATCTTCGGGGCGAATCACGCGTTCCCAGTCCCATTGATCGACATAGAGCGAGTGGATGTTGCCCAACTCCTCATCGGCGCGGATGGCGTTCATGTCGGTGTAGATGCCGTAGCCGGGTTGCACGCCATATTCGGCGAGGGTGAGGCGCTTCCACTTGGCCAACGAATGCACCACCTCGGCACGGGCGTCGCTGAGGTCTTTGATGGGAAAATTCACGGCGCGTTCCTTGCCGCTCAGGTCGTCGTTGATGCCCAAACCGCGCAGCACAAACAGCGGAGCGGTGACGCGACGAAGACGAAGTGCCGTCGAAAGATTGTCGGCAAAGAACTCTTTGATGACTTTAATGCCCTGCTCGGTGGCGTTCATGTCGAGCAAAGGACGATAGTTGCTAATGGGAATGAGATAGCTCATGGGGAAGTTGGAAATAGCGCGCACTGCGAATCGCCCTCGGCCGAACAACAATAGACAATCGACACAAAACAGAGAGAGCAACTCGCAACTTGCTTTCAATTTGAGTGCAAAAGTAATTATTTTATTACATCTACATACCTTCGGCTTTCACGTTTTTACGTTCCGCTACGCTTTTTCTTGCTTTCCGGCCTTATTCTGCTCTCGATTTCCCTCGCCTTTCCCCCTCCTCGGGCGGCCTTCGCACC
>ERZ772961.469-NODE-469-length-16690-cov-2.836910_pt1 | contig 16690 bp, 16 predicted proteins | sample MGYA00580677_ERZ772961 | MGnify/ENA primary metagenome ERZ772961 (study PRJEB29015, sample SAMEA2738088) | human oral metagenome | biome: human oral; feature: human-associated habitat; material: saliva | place: China | collected 2227 ... | reverse complement strand
GCATAGGACAAGCGTAACGGTTTGATTGCAGTTGAGCGTACCTGCGCGCAGGGGAGGCGGCAAAATAGCTGCTGAGCTGGATGTGTAGCTGCATATAGGGCTCAGGCGTCTGCCTATAGGCCCTGGTAGAGCTTAGTAAAATGCGAAAACTAGCCAAAATGATTGTTATAACCGCAGGTCAAACAGTTTAGTGTGCGGTTGTGTTCGATTTCGTTTGACTTGAGTGGGGGCAGTTATTAATCTAAGAAACAAGAGCAACGCTGCTACCGCAGCGCGGTTACAGAATATGCGCCGCCCCTAGCGCATACTCAAAGGAGAGAACTAAATGCGAACCCTCAGCATTACTCGCCGCCAGGCCCTGGTTGGTGCTTCCGCTACCGCTATCCTGGCGACCTTAGCTGCATGTAGCGGCAAAGACGATAAGTCATCTGGTGGCAAGGTAGAAATCAACTACTGGCACCGCCTGCCCGACAAGGACGGTATGACCAAGGTACAAACCGTCGTCGACAAGTGGAACAAGGAAAACCCCAACATCCACGTAAACGTCAAGAAGTTTGACGGCCAGGCCTCCGAGTCCTACGCAAAGATCGCCCAGGCAGTGAAGGCTGGCAACGCCCCCGACCTAGCCCAGGTTGGTTACGGTGAAATCGCCTCCGTATACCTAGAAGGCTCCCTAGAAGACGTCGCCAAGGAAATTAAGGCTGGCGGCTATGAAAAGCACTTCGCAGCCGGCCCCATGGGCCAGTGCAAGCTCGGTGACGTGGTAGTTGGTCTACCTCAGGACACCGGCCCGCTGGTATACGTCTACGACAAGGCCGCCTTCGACGCCATCGGCATCAAGGCCCCCACCACCTGGGCTGAGCTGAAGGAAGCTGCCAAGAAGGCCAAGGAAAAGGGCAAGTACATTGCCACCTGGCAGCAGGACGAGGTTGGTTACCAGATCTCCGGTCAGGCCGCCGCCGCCGGCGCCCACTGGTACAAGCCTGAAGGCGACAAGTGGAAGGTAGAGGTCACCGACGCCGCCTCCAAGAAGGTAGCCACCTTCCTACAGGAACTAAACGACGAAGGCCTGGCCCTCAAGCTCGCCGACGGGCGCTGGGGCAAGGAGTGGATCGCCAAGCTCAAGGACGGCACCATTATCGGTACCGTTGCCGCTGGTTGGGAGCCCGGCTTCATGCTCGGCGACCTAGGTAAGGACGCCACCAGCTGGCAGGTCACCTACCTACCCACCGAGGACGGCAAGAAGGTTACCGGTGCTGACGGTGGTTCCGCCGTCGCCGTCATCAAGGGCTGCAAGCACAAGGAAGAAGCCCTCAAGTTCGCTGACTGGTTCAACACCCAGGTGCCCGCACTGGTCTCCCAGGGTCTGGTAGTAGCCGCTACCACCGCCAAGCCTGAGACCCCTGCAGCCATGAAGAAGCTCTGGGGTGGCCAGGACGTTTACGGCTTCCTTGCCGAAGCCAACAAGACCATGGTCACCGACTTCCCCTACATCCCCACTTGGTTCACCGTAACCGAGAAGATGAAGGAGCCCGGTGGTAAGGTCACCAGCGGCTCTGCCAAGGTTGAAGACGTTTTGACCACCGCTCAGACGGTGTCTGTTTCCACCCTGAAGGAAAAGAACATCGGCGTAGCCTGATTCGCAGCCTAAAACGGGGGTGCTTGGCATATTTGCTAGCACCCCCGCCTGCTGCAACCGCATTTTTAACGCTTTAAAACTTTCATAACCAGTTAGCCGGCACGGCGCCGGCAGCACTATTTGCTTGCGCGCTACAAGCGTGCGCCTAATTCGCGCTGCATTACGCACCTAATTAAGGGGAGGAGATGAAAATGTCAGCTGCGAGCTCGTATACAGAAAATAAGGCGACAATCCGTGCCCGCAAATTACGCGATTTGCGTTATGGGTGGGCTTTTAGTGCCCCCTTCACAATTCTTTTCGGCCTGACATTTATTGTCCCAATTATTGTCTCGATCTACCAATCCTTCTTTAAGACCACCACAGCGGGAGGGTTGTATGGTGGCGGCAAGCAAATCACCAAATTCGTTGGCCTAGACAACTACGTTGCGGTAGTTACCAACGAACAGTTCTGGCAAGGCATGGGGCGAGTAATGCTCTTTGGTCTGTTCCAGATTCCTTGCATGATTATCGCCGCCCTGGCTCTGGCCCTAGTGCTGGACTCCTACCTGCTCAAACGCCCCACCGTGTTCCGTTTGGGTTACTTTTTGCCCTACGCCATCCCCGGCGTGGTGGCTGCCATGATGTGGATGTACCTGTACAGCCCCCAGCTTTCACCGCTGGCCAGTGTCATCCCCATTAATTTCTTCGACAAAAACATCATTTTGGCCTCCATGGCCAATATGACCACCTGGACTTTCACCGGCTACAACATGCTGGTGTTCCTGGCTGCGCTGAAAGCTATCCCCACTGATCTATATGAGGCTGCCCGCCTTGACGGCTGCTCTGGTTTCCAGGTGGCCATGAAGATCAAGGTGCCAATGCTGACAAATGCCGCCCTGCTGACTGTGCTGCTATCGATTATCGGCACAATCCAGCCTACGGTGATGCGCGCCGGGCAGTCGTGGATGGGCAACAGCTACACCCCCATGATGATGGCCTACTCCACCATGATGACCTCACCCGGTAACCCCAATATGGCTTCTGCTATTTCAATGACTATGGCTATTATTGCCGCGCTCTTAGCTGCGGTATATGCCTTCGTACAGACTCGGGGTAAGCGCTGATGGCTGAGCTACTAAATAAAACAGAATTTGCGCACCTAGAAGATGGCCGCGTTTATCGAGTTTCGCGTAACGCTTGGTCGCGTTCTTTGGAACCAAGCCGTTTCGCTAAAATCGTCACCTGGGTAGTTTTGGTGGCGGTACTGGTTTACTTCCTATTCCCGATTTACTGGTTGATTATTTCTTCCACTAAAACTAACGCGGATCTAGGCGATTCTAACGGCCTATGGTTTGCGCACAATGCCGCAGCTGAGAACTATCAAAAGCTGATGGGCACCACTAATGGCCACTTTTGGCGTTGGGTAGCTAACTCAGTGCTGTACTCCACCGCTGCCGGCGCTATTGGCACCCTGGTTTCGGTGATGGCTGGATACGGCATGGCTAAATTTAAGTTCTTTGGTCGTAATGTGTTGCAGCTGGTGGTTATGGCTGGTTTGCTGCTGCCGATCGCACTGCTAACCATTCCGCTCTACATTGTGATGCACTCACTGGGGCTAACTGACACTATCTGGTCAATTATTTTGCCTAGCTGCGTTAGCCCATTTGGGGTGTTCTTGGGGCGCATGTATGCCCAAACTTCTGTGCCCGACGAGCTGCTAGAGGCCGCCCGTATCGACGGCGCCGGTGAAAGCCGCATCTTCTTCACCATGGTGCTGCGATTGCTGGCCCCGGCTATGGTCACCATTTTCCTGTTCATCTTTGTGGCCACCTGGAACAACTTCCTGTTGCCGTTGATGATGGTTACCAACAATGAGCAGCTTAAGCCGGTCACTCTCGGTTTGTATGGCATGATGAGCTACTTCAGCCCAACTTATGGGGCGGTTTTGCAAGGTGCGCTCTTCGGGGTACTGCCTTTGATGGCACTGTTTCTATTCTTGCAGCGATACTGGCAATCCGGACTTGCAGCGGGGTCGGTTAAAGGCTGATAATAGAGACCTCAGCAGCTGCGATGTACCCCCATGTTTTCCGCAGCTGGCTGGGCTGCGGTGGCTCGCATTCGCCCCTAACGTGCGGGCCACCGCCTTTTTATGCCCACTTTTAGGCGACGACGACGGCGCCGCCCGACTTACCTTTAAATGTTGCGTCCCTGCCCGCTTGGGCGCTGCGTCCAGCTTCGTTTCGTCGCTCGCGTCCTTACCGGCCCCAGCCCAGCGTTGGCTGGTAACCTCAACTTATGGGAACAGCACTTATTACCGGTGCCAGCGAGGGGATCGGCCTCGAATTTGCCTGGCAGTTAGCCGAGGCGCAACACAACCTCGTACTGGTGGCCCGGCGTCGGCAAAAACTAGAAGAAATTGCAGCCAAAATCCACAACCTAGCCGGTGTCAAGGTGGAGGTGCTGGCCGCAGACCTATCCACTCAGGCGGGTGTTGACGCGGTAGCTGAGCGCATCCGTTCCACCCAGCTGCCCCCAATCGGGCTGCTAGTTAACAATGCTGGCTTTGGGCTGGGTCAATCCTTTATCGACGGTGATATGGGGCGCGAACTAGACGCCCTAAACGTAATGGTGCGGGCCGTGATGGAACTTAGCCGCGCCGCCACCGACGTAATGATTCCACGCGGTCACGGCGCCATCTTGAACGTAGCCTCAGTAGCCGCCCGCACCGTCATGGGTACCTACAGCGCCCACAAAGCCTGGGTAGCTACCTTTACTGAGTCACTTTCCACCGAGCTGGCGGGCACCGGCGTCACCGCCACCGTGCTACTGCCGGGCCTAACCCGCTCTGGTTTCCACGCCGCCGCCCACATTGACGACACCCAATGGCCCAAATTCGTGTGGCTAGAAAGCCAATACCTGGTAAGCCAAGCCCTAGACGCTGTCCGTAAAGGGCGCGTCTACTGCGTGCCCTCACTGCGCTACGCCCTTAGTGAGGCTGTGCTGCGCCGCTTGCCGCGCTGCGGGGTGCGCTATTTCGTGGGCGCCTCAAGGGTGGCCGCCACCCACTACTGAGAGACATAATTTAACTATGGCAACTGTAACCTTAGCAGGCACCCCAGTAACTACCGTTGGCGAGCTACCCCAGGTAGGCAGCCCCGCTCCCACCTGTGAGCTGGTGGCCAACGACCTAAGCCCCATCAAACTAGGCGACTACGCCGGCAAGCGCGTAGTGCTAAACATCTTCCCCTCCATCGACACCGGTGTATGCGCCGCCAGTGTGCACCACTTCAACAAGCTGGCCGCTGGCCTAGAAAACACCGTGGTGCTGTGCGTATCCAATGACCTACCTTTCGCCCAGGGACGCTTCTGCGGCGCTGAAGGTATTGAGAACGTCGCTACCGCCTCCGGTTTCCGCTCCAAGTTTGGCCAGCACTACGGCCTAACCATGACCCAGGGGCCGCTAAGCGGACTGCTAGCGCGCGCCGTCGTAGTAATCGAGCCTGACGGCACCGTTGGCTACGTGCAGCTAGTGCCCGAAATCAAGCAAGAACCCGACTACGACGCCGTCGTTGAATATTTAGGAAACTGAAAACTCCATGGCTATCACCACCAACGACTCCAACCGCGCCCGCCTAGCTGAGCTAGTCAACGAGCTGGCCGTAGTGCGCGGCAAGGTCACCCTGGCCTCAGGGCTTGAATCAAACTTCTATGTGGACATGCGTCGCGCCACCCTCCACCACGAGGCCGCCCCGCTGATCGGGCATGTAATGCTGGATCTGCTGGAAGAAAATGGCTTCAGCGTAGATGAGGTAGATGCTGTCGGTGGCCTAACCATGGGCGCTGATCCGGTAGCTACCGCTATGCTGCACGCCGCCGCCGCACGCGGCCTAGACCTAGACGCATTCGTAGTGCGCAAGGCCGCCAAAGATCACGGTATGAAACGCCAGATCGAAGGCCCGTCTGTTGAAGGCAAACGGGTAGTGGTTTTGGAAGACACCTCCACCACCGGCGGCTCGCCCATCCAGGCAGTAGAGGCGCTACGCGCAGCCGGCGCGCAGGTGTTGGCTGTGGCCGTGATCGTAGACCGCAACACTGGCGCTCGCGAACGCATTGAAGCCGCTGATTTGCCCTACCTATATGCCCTTGGTCTAGAAGACCTAGACCTGGAGTAATACTGGCCCCTTGGTGGGCGCTGGGTTTAAACAACCCAGTGCCCACCAAGGCTGCCGCCTAAGCCAGGTCAGGCTAAACTAGGAGTTGGTGCCCAATCCCAAGGAGGAACAATGGACTCTAACCCCACCGGAACCATCGCTTTGTTCATTGGCGGAGGCTTATTACTGCTGCTGTGGGTAGCCATCATTGTGGTGGCCCGCGTGCAGGTACGTTCATTGGGTGAGCGCTTGGACCACAACTGGTCTGATGTTGAAGAGACCCTATCTAGGCGCCATCGCCGCGCCAAAAAACTAGCGCGTGAAGCAGACAAGCTTGGCGCCCTGGCACCTGGGGATATGAGCGCCCTGAATGAGGCTATTGCCCTAGCTGAGCAGGAAAACCAGCCGCTGCTGCGCGCCAACTATGAAGACGACATCACCCTGATTTTGCGTCGCATTGTGGAAGGCGTGCGCGCCGCTAACCGCAACAAAGAGCCTGGATACCGTCTGGCCTACAAGCGTCTAAAGAAAGCTGACAAGGCTGTAGCTAAGGCCCGCCGCGACTACAACGCCATGGTGCCCACCTACAACTTCCTGTGCCACGGTCCGCTCACGGCAGTAGCTCGCAGCGCTGGACGCGTCTCCAGCCAGTACTTCCTAGCTGACAAGCTCAAGCGTAAGGGCACCTACAAAAAGCCCAAGAACGCCAAGGTATTGGAGCTAGAGGATAAGGCATGAGCCGTTACGAAAACGAGGACGGCGTCGTCACCGAAGCTAGTGACGGCGTCGTCGCCTATTTAGCCCAAGTAACCCCAGACCAAGAGCGAGAAGTGGGGGTGGGGCCTTGGCAGGGGCCCTGGCCTGAAGGTGACCACTGGGACCATGAGCTGCTAGAACATGGCGATCGACGCAATGTAGTGGACCCCTATCGCTATTGGAAATGGCAGGCCATTAAAGCCGATATGGCATCCCGCGCCCACGGCCTACATATTGCGATCGAAAATGTCAGCCACGATCTAAATATTGGCTCAATTGTGCGCACCGCTAACGCTTTTAATGTGGGTGGCGTGCATGTGGTGGGTAAGCGCCGCTGGAACCGACGCGGCGCCATGGTTACCGACCGTTACCTGCGTGTCTACCATCACCCCACGCCTGAGCATCTGGTGCGCTGGGCCCAGGAAAACAACCTGGAACTACTAGCTATCGACAATGGCCCAAGCAGTGAACTGATAGAAAAAACCTTGCTGCCGGTTGACGCCATGCTGGTGGTGGGCAGTGAAGGCGAAGGCATTAGCCCGGCCCTACTTGAGTACTGCAAACGCCAGTTACGTATTGGCCAATACGGCTCTACCCGGTCCATTAATGTTTCAGCGGCAGCAGCTATCGCTATGCACACCTGGATCATGCAACACGGACAAAGTGCACCCTTTTAACTGGAATTGCACAGGCTGGCGGTATTTGCGCGTACCAATTAGCGCTAAAACGTGCCAGAATAGAAGCACCACTGTTTAGTGAAACACAACCAGGAGGATTTGCAATGGCTATTGCAACCGTGGAAACTTACGCGGACATGATTGACCGCGCCAAGGCCGGCAAGTACGCCGTCCCGGCTATCAACGTTACTTCTTCTCAGACTCTATCTGCTGCGCTGCAGGGCTTCGCCGAGGCCGAGTCTGACGGTATCATCCAGATCTCCAACGGTGGTGCTGCTTACTGGTCCGGTTCCTCTCGTCTAGACCGCGTGCGTGGCTCCATCGCTTTCGCTGCCTACGCTCGCGCCGTCGGCGACCTGTACCCCGGTGTTGTTGGTCTGCACACCGACCACTGCCCCAAGAAGCTGCTGGCTGACTGGGTCATCCCGCTGCTGGACATCGAGGCCGAGCAGGTCAAGCGCGGCGAAGAGCCCATGTTCAACTCCCACATGTGGGACGGCTCCGCTGAGACCCTAGAGGACAACATTCAGATCGCCGTGGACATGCTGGCCCGCTCCAAGGCTGCCCACACCATCCTCGAGATCGAGATCGGTGCCGTAGGTGGCGAGGAAGACGGCATCAAGGGTGAAGAGAACGCTAACCTCTACACCACCGCTGACGACGCTTACGCCGCTGTCCAGGCCCTGGGCCTAGGCGAGAACGGCCGCTACACCACCGCTCTGACCTTCGGTAACGTGCACGGCTCCTACAAGCCCGGTCACGTCAAGCTGCGTCCCGAGCTGCTGGGTGAGATCCAGGCTGAGGTCGGCAAGCGTGTTGGCAAGGAGAGCCCCTTCGACCTAGTCATGCACGGTGGCTCCGGCTCCACCGACGAGGAAATTGCTACCGCCGTACGCAACGGTGTTATCAAGATGAACGTTGACACTGACACCCAGTACGCGTTCACCCGCCCGATTGCTGCTCACATGTTCGAGCACTACGACGGTGTCCTCAAGGTTGACGGCGAGGTCGGCAACAAGAAGTTCTACGACCCGCGCGCTTGGGGTAAGGCTGCCGAGACCGGCATGGCTGCCCGCGTGGTTGAGGCCTGTGAGCGTCTGGGCTCCGTCGGCTCTGCTCGCCGCTGAACTAACTAGCTGCCACTAAGGCAACTAACATTTAGTTTCCGACTAATAAATGTGTCCTGGGTAATATTATCCAGGACACATTTATTTATGTTTGTGTAAAATATTATGATCACACCCACCGCAATTGAGAGGCACAAGACCTAATGTCTAGGAAGATTATCCTCGACTGCGACCCAGGTCACGACGACGCTGTCGCTATGCTGCTAGCACACGCCAACCCCAACATTGAGCTACTGGCTGTTACCACCGTTGGTGGTAACCAGACGCTAGAAAAGGTAACCAACAATGCTCTAAGCCTAGCCACCGTCTACGGAATGCAAGGTGTACCGGTGGCGGCAGGCTGCACCCGCCCGCTACTGCGCCCGGTAGAAACCGCCCCGGACTGCCACGGCGATTCCGGCCTCGACGGCGTCGAGCTACCTGAACCTGTAGCGCTGGACCCGCGCCACGCCGTCGACGTAATCATCGAAACCGTCATGTCTCACGCACCCGGCGAGATCACCCTAGTGCCCACCGGCCCGCTAACCAACATCGCCCTGGCCGTGCGCAAAGAACCGCGCATCGTGGAGCGCGTGCGTGAAGTGGTACTAATGGGTGGCGGCTACCATGTAGGCAACTGGTCTGCTGTAGCCGAATTCAATATCAAGGTTGATCCCGAAGCAGCTCACATTGTTTTCAACGAGCCCTGGCCGGTAACCATGGTTGGCTTGGACCTAACCCACCAGGCCCTAGCCACAGACGACATCTCCGCCAAGATCGCTGACCTGGGCGGGCCGGTAGCCGAATTTGTGCTGGGCTTATTCACATTCTTCCGTAAGGCCTACCAGGACGCCCAAGGCTTCGAATTCCCGCCGGTACACGACCCGTGCACCGTGGCCTACCTGATCGACCCGCAAATTGTGCAAACTGTTAAGGTCCCCATCGACGTGGAACTCAACGGCACGCTCACCACCGGCATGACCGTAGCTGACTTCCGCGCCCCTGCCGGGCCTGACTGCCACACCCAGGCCGCCACCAAGCTGGACTTTGACCGCTTCTGGGATCTGGTAATTGACTCCATTGACCGCGTACAGAAGGATCTAGCCGCCAAGGAGAGTGGTAAATGAGCGCCACTAAACGCTCAACTGCGGCGGTTATGACCGCATTGCTGGTGGCCTGCTTTGCCTTCCAGCTCAATGCTTCTATGCTCTCGCCGGCTCTGAAGCTTATGGCTGAGGAGCTAAAAACCACCGACGACGTAATCGGCTTAACCCAGACCGTGTTCTTCACGGCTGCCGCGCTATTTAGCCTGTTCCTGCCCCGCCTAGGTGACATGATTGGGCGGCGCAAACTATTAACCGGCATGATGGCGCTAACCGCCGTGGGTTGTGTGCTTTCTGCGCTGGCCGGCATGACCGGCTCAGTGGCGCTGCTGTTTGTGGGGCGCGTGATTCAGGGTGTGGCCGGGCCGACCGTGCCTGTATGTTTGATTATGCTGCGCGTGGCCGTGCCTGACCCTAAACGTTACGGCACTCTGCTAGGCGTGATTACTGCCGTAAATGGTGGTATTGCGGGTGTGGACGCCCTGGCTGGTGGCTGGCTAGCCCAAAACTTTGGTTTCGGCTCAGTATTTTGGACTATGGCTGTAATCGCCGTGTTGGCGGCGGTGGCAGTGGCCTTCTTAACCGATGAATCCCTGGTGCCCGGCAACCACCGCATGGACTGGTCCGGCACTATTGCCCTGGTGGTGGCGGTAGGTGCGCTGCTAACCATCTTCAACGAGCTAGCTAAACTCTCCAACGCTAACTTTTGGCTGGTGGCGGGCCTGTTCCTGCTGGCTGCTTTGTCTGCTGCGGCTTTCTGGATCCAGGAGGAGAGCACCAGCCAGCCCCTGGTGGCTACCGTCTACCTCAAGTCGCGTTCCACTTGGGCCCTGCTGCTGACCACCACCCTAACCATGACCGGCGTGTTTGCGGTTATGAACGGTTTGGTGCCGGGTCTAGCTCAGAACACTGGTTACGGCCCGGGTCTTGGTGCCGACGTCGTCTCCTTCTGGACCCTGACCCCTTACGCCATTGCCGGCCTACTAATGGGTCCGGTATCTGGCACCCTGGCCGGTCGCTTTGGCTACCGTAAGGTGCTGCGTGTGGGCCTGCTGGGCACAGTGCTTGGCTTGGGCGCGATTTTGGCTATTTCTCCAAGCGCCACTCCGGTGTTGCTGCTGGCAGTTAACGTGTTTGTGGGTATCACCTACGCCGGTATGAGCAACATTATGCTCAACGGCCTAGGTGTGGTGCTTTCTCCCAACGACAACCCCGGCTACCTGCCTGGTCTTAACGCTGGTGCCTTCAACCTGGGCGCGGGTATCTCCTTTGCGATCCTGCCGGCCGTCTCGGTGGCGCTAGGCAGCGGCCTAGATGGTTTCCAAGGGGCGGTTATCACCGGTTTGGTGCTGCTGGCCTTGGCTTTTGCTAGCTCGCTGCTGATCCCCGCTCCGGCAGTTGAAAAGGAGACTGCGGCATGAGCGTAGCTGATCGTGGCCGCGCCCTGGAGGCATTAGACCGTTTAGGCGCCCCGGTGGTGGCTTTAGGTTCCCTGAATGCGGACCTAACTGTAACCACCCAGCGCCTGCCTGGCCCGGGTGAAACTGTGGTTGGCTCAGACCTGCATATCTTGCCGGGCGGTAAATCCGCCAATCAGGCTGCCACAGCTGCCTTGCTGGGGGTGCCCACCACCATGATTGGTGCGGTTGGGCGTGATGGCAATGGTCAGTTGCTGCTTGAATCCCTGGCCTTAAAGGGGGTAGATACCCGCCATGTCTATGAGCGTGAAGTGGCTACCGGCACCGCCATGATTACTGTGGACGCCGCTGCTGAGAACACCATTGTGATCTCAGCTGGTGCCAACGCCACCCTTACCCCGGCTGATGTGGTTGATAAGGCGCAGGTGATCGCTGAGGCTGGGGCTCTGGGCTTGTGCCTGGAGGTGAGTCTGGAAACTGTCACTGCGGCAGCGCGCTGCGCCCACGAGGCTGGCGTGCCTGTGGTTCTCAATGTTTCCCCGGCTCGCCAGCTGCAGTCTGAACTACTGGAGCTAACCGATGTGCTGATCGTCAACCAGCACGAGTTGGCGCTGGTTAGTGGCCAAAGTGTAGACACTGCAAACCTAGAACAGGTAGCTAAGGCTTTCGCGGCCACTGGCGTTAAGCGCGGGGTGCTCACCCTGGGTGGAGCCGGCTCCCTGATCTATGAAAATGGTCGCCTCGAATGGGTTGCAGCTTTCAAGGTCACCCCGGTAGACACCACCGGCGCCGGCGACTCTTTCATGGGCACGCTGCTGTCGGCTTTGGCTGCGGGTATCTCACTTGCCGACGGCGCCACCCTGGCTGCGGCGGTAGCGGCCTGCTCCACCACCAAGGTGGGCGCGCAGGCCTCCTATGCCAGTGCTGATGAGGTGCGCGAGTTCCTAAAGTGAGCGGGCATAGCTCAAACACGCATAAGAAGTGCGCATAAAACGTGGCTTTAAGCCAAAAAGTGTGGCGACGGCGTCGGGGACCTTCCTGGCGCCGTCGCCATATGTCAGGTGATGACACTAGAGTCAACCAAACCAAACAAAAAAGTATTCCCGCAGGTCACAATATGTGCAGTGAGGTTGGGGGTAGGGTGGACACCACAGTAGGTGCTTGCCAAAACAAAATAAAACGGTATAGTAACGGCAAAATGTAGAAATCTGCCTATAGGGCCGCTAGACTGATGCAGTCGTGTGGTCAACGCGGCGTTTGCCGTTTATAGGAGTTTTCAATGCCAGGTGTCGTAGTCGTCGGAACCCAGTGGGGCGACGAAGGAAAAGGCAAGGCAACCGATCAGCTAGGTCAGAATGTTGACTACGTAGTCAAGTTCAACGGCGGTAACAACGCTGGTCATACCGTAGTTATTGACGGGGAAAAGTTTGCTTTCCACCTACTGCCGGCCGGTGTGCTAACTGAGGGAGTAACTCCGGTTATCGGCAACGGGGTAGTGATTGATCTAGAGGTGCTCTTTAGCGAAATCGAGGAAATTACCTCGCGCGGCAAGGACGCCTCCAAGCTGCTGATCAGCGCCAACGCCCACGTGATCCCCTCCTACAACCGGGTTCTTGACCAGGCCACCGAGCGTTTCCTGGGTGCCCGCCAGCTGGGTACCACCGGCCGTGGCATTGGCCCCACCTACGCCGACAAGATGAACCGCATCGGTATCCGCGTTCAGGACCTGTTTGACGAGTCCATCTTGCGTCAAAAGGTTCACTCTGCACTGGACCAGAAAAACGGTCTGCTAACCAAGATTTTCAAGCGCAACGCGATCGACCCTGACGCGGTTGCTGACGAGCTGCTCAGCTACGCCGAGCGTGTGCGCCCCATGGTGGTGGACTGCTCCACGCTGCTAAACAAGGCCCTAGACGAGGGCAAGACGGTGCTGTTCGAGGCCGGCCAGGCCACCATGCTAGACATTGACCACGGCACCTATCCCTTCGTGACCAGCTCTAACCCCACCGCCGGCGGTGCCTGCACTGGCACCGGCGTGGGCCCCACCCGCATTAATCGCGTCATCGGTGTGGTTAAGGCCTACACCACTCGCGTAGGTGAAGGCCCCTTCCCCACAGAGCTAAACGACGAAATGGGTGAGCGTCTGCGCGCCGAAGGTGGAGAGTATGGCGTGACCACCGGTCGGGCCCGTCGCTGTGGCTGGCACGACGCCGTCGTCACCCGCTATGCAGCGCGCGTTAACGGCCTAACTGACCTAGTGATGACCAAGCTGGACGTGTTCACCGGGCACGACACCATTCCGGTATGTGTGGCTTACGGCGTCGACGGTGTGCGCTGGGACGAAATGCCCCTAACCCAGTCTGACTTCCACCACGCCAAGCCCATCTACGAGCAGCTGCCTGGCTGGAGTGAAGACATCACTGGCGTGCGTAAATTCGAGGATTTGCCGCTTAATGCCCAGCGTTATGTTGAGCGGATCGAGCAGCTGGCTGGGGTGCGAATCTCTGCCATTGGTGTGGGTCCAGGGCGCGAAGCCACAATTTCTCGTCACTCGTTAGTTGACTGAAGCTGCTAGGCTGGAACCCGTGAACACCCTTAACTACAAGTCTGTAACTAGCCGCGTACTTGCGGCTTTAGTGGCGGGGCTGCTGGTTTTCATGGCGCCGCTAAGCGTCTCTGAGGTTCAAGCTGAAACCTCGCAGCCCAATGAGATTTGGTTTAACGTTAATGTAAAGGGCGAAAACTACGCGGTGCTTGACTTCGCGTTTGCGCCCGGTTCGCATACTGGTTTGAAACCAGCTGCCATCTGCAAAGCTATTCAAACAGGTGCAGATAAAAACAAAGGAACTACTACCAACAACGCCAAGGTGATTACCTGGGTAGGTAAACGCAATGGCCGTGAGGTTTGTGAATCCAAGGTGGAGGGCGCTTTCCAAAACGGCGCTGGTCCGGCTGCGCTTACGCAGTTCGGTGGCTTCAACATGAGCACCGATAAAAACCACCGAGTTAAGGTGTCTATCCCTCGCTACATCGCTATTTCTAACCAGCTGATCGTCTCTCACGTGACGGTTAAGTACGACGGCAAGATTATTTCCTACAAGAACGCCGACGTTAACGGTTCCACTGCCATCCCAAAGAAGGGCGCCACCTCCTTTGAGGTAGTTGGTACGGTGCCCTCGCTTGCCCTGCAGCATGTGGTGCGGTGGGTACTGGGTATCGCCTCCTGCCTGATCCTGGCTGGTATTTTGTGGCTGGGCGGCGTTCGCATTTACAAGCGCGTCAAGGAAAACCTGGCCACCAAGGCAGCTATCGCGGCCGGTCAGATTCCCGACCCGCAGGGCCAGACGGTTTCTTTGTCTGAAATTGCCCCAATCAGCGAATCTGAGATTCCTGCGGCTGGCATCCCCGGGGTACCGCTAATCCACACGGCTAATGCTGATAACGACGCCGCTATGGCTGCCACTTATGCGGCTGCAGCTGAGCAGGGCGTTTATGAAAGTGGAGGCTACGAATCCTACGTAGAGGGCGGGGTCTATGACTCTGGTGCTGGCGACGAGGATTATGCCGATGCTGGCTACGAGGACTATGCAGAGCCCGTTGAGGAAGTCCCCAGTGTTGCTGAGGAAACCATTGCGGATGGTTACTACCCCAACGGCCTGTACTACCAGGACGGGGTTGCCTACTACCCGGGCGAAGACGGCTACTACTACAAGCTTGAAGGCTCAGGCTTTGAGGATATGTACCGCTAACTAAACGGTGTTTACAGACAATGGCGCAGCTTAGGCTGCGCCATTGTTGTAATTACTGTGCACCCCTTGCGCGGGCTGCGCGGCAGGCGTGGGGGGCGCTGCAGCATGGGAAGGGCTGCACTGTAAGACCTTGTGCGGGGTCTGTAGTGGCAGCCAGTATCTGCTGATGAGGCTAGGGAATGATCCCCTTAAAAATGAGGTGGATGAAGAGGTGATAGCACTAGGATTGGATTCATGAACGCTGTTACTTTCAACCCGCGCACAGTTTTGGCGCGTGTAGGCGCTGCTTTAGCTGCCTTTGTGCTGGCTTTTTCTTTACTGACTATGGTTTCTCCAGCTCACGCTGACGGGGCAAAGACCTGGATAGAGCTTAAATTCAGCGGAGAAGATGTGTCTTTGTCAGTTAAAATACACTTTCCCGAGCAGTATGGGACGTCTACCAAGAGTATCTGTAAACAAGCCAAGGAAAACACCAGCTCAACGAAACTTGGCAAAAAAGTCGACAAGGTTGAGGTAGAACAGTACGAGGGTGTAGAAGTTTGCACCATTGAAAGCAGTGGGAAACTCAGCGAGGTATTAGACAAATCAGGCTCATCGCTTGGTTTCTCTGTTACCCGTGATGGTGACAATATCAAGGTTAAAGGCAGCGGCGGCTCTGTCGCCGCCTCGGGTGCCAGCATGCAGATGCGTATCACCTTTGATGGTGGGGTGGTTTCTTCTAGTGGCGGCGAGGTTGATGGAAACACCTTCATTGCCAATGGCGGTAGCTTTGAGGTAGTAGGTAAGCCTGGCAGCGGTTCCAACATGCTGATGTTTGTGCTGATCGGACTGGTAGTTGTGATCGGCGCTGGGGTGGCCGTCTTCTTCGTAATGCGTTCTAAGAAGCAGCCCCAGCCCCAGTACGGTGGCTACGGTCAGCCTTACGGCCAGCAGGGTTATGGCCAGCCCCAGGGCTACGGGCAACAGGCCTATGGGCAGCCCGGTTACGGACAGCAGGCTCAGCCTTACGGTCAGCAGCCCCAGGGCTACGGCCAACAGCCGCAGGGCTATGGCCAGCAGGCTCAATATGGTCAGCAGGGCCAGCCTTACGGTCAGCAGCCTCAAGGCTATGGCCAGCAGGGCTACGGCCAGCAGGGCTACGGCCAGCAGGGCTACGGCCAAGGCTATGGCCAGCCCGGTTACGGCGGCTACAACGGCTAGCTAACGCTTTTTCTTCTCAAGACCAGGGCCGAGTTACCCCCGGCCCTGGTCTTGTTTTGAAAGAAAACAACCAGATTGTGCCTGAACAGATAAAAACTAATAAGGTTGAGGCATGAACGCTATTAACGTTAACCCCCGCGCGATGATTGCACGCGTAGGTGCCGCACTAGCTGCTTTTGTGCTGGCTTTTTCGCTGCTAGGAGTGACTTCTCCGGCTCACGCTGACAGCTTCAAGGTATGGCTTGGCATGAAATTCAGTGGTGAAAATGTGGCTATCTCACTGAAGATGCACGCTCCCAGTGAGTATGGCTCCACCAAGACAATTTGCGATGCGATGAAAAAATCGGCTACCAGGAGCTCTGACGGTAAAGTCACCAAGTCTGGGATAGAACAGTACAAGGGTGTAGAAGTTTGTGTCATCGAGGCCGAGGGCAAGCTGAACGAGGATAACTCTTCCTCCGCTTTCGGTTTCTCTATCAAACGCGATGGCGACAAGCTAACCATCAAGAGCACCTCCAGCAACCGCTTCGCCTCTGTCGGCGATATCGAGTACCGCTTCACCTTCGATGACGGCGTCGTTTCTTCCAGCGGCGGTAAGGTTGAAGGCAACACCTTCGTTACCACCGATACTAAGTTCGAGGTTGTAGGTAAGCCCGGTGGCGGCTCCAGCATTCTGATGTATGCACTGATCGGTGCGGTAATTGGTGGTGGCATCGGCCTGGTGGTTTTCTTCGTCATGCGTTCCAAGAAGAAGGCCCAGCCTCAGCAGTTCGCTTCTCCTTACGCCGCTCAGCCGGGTCAGTACCCGCAGGGTCAGGCAGCTCCTGGGGCCCCCCAGCAGCCGCAGCCTAACCCTCAGCAGCCTTACAACCCTAACGCTCAGGGTGGTCAGGGCGTCTGAGACGTCAGCAA
>ERZ772961.468-NODE-468-length-16704-cov-3.353955_pt1 | contig 16704 bp, 33 predicted proteins | sample MGYA00580677_ERZ772961 | MGnify/ENA primary metagenome ERZ772961 (study PRJEB29015, sample SAMEA2738088) | human oral metagenome | biome: human oral; feature: human-associated habitat; material: saliva | place: China | collected 2227 ... | reverse complement strand
ATGTTTGATAAGGAAGTCTCATTTGTAAAGGATAAATTCCTCATAGACATATGTGGTAGTTTTGGAACTGTATCAATTTGGTGAGGTATTTTTAAATATCTCACTTTTTCTCTTTACAAATGATGTAAACTATGCTATGACAAGTACTCTGTGGATTGAGGTGAGATAGCTATGTTAGTAAAAGAACTTTTAGCGAGAGAGAAAAATTATTCAAAAGTTAAAATCGTAAGAGATGGTGATATACTCTGGAATGAGTTTTATGGTTGGTATGATATAGATAAGAAACTTTTAAATTTAAAAGTGTTAAAGTATGAATTTGATATTAAAGTATGGTTAACTGGTTATAAAGGTGGCTACTATCAAATTCTTGTTATTGAGGTGGAATAGATATGACAGTTAGAGAACTTTTAGAAAGAAAAGAAGAATACTCGAAAATCACAACCTTTTGAGATTGTGAAATAATTTTCTCAGATAACATTGATGAATTGTATGAAGTGAGAAGAGAATTGCTTGGTATGAGAGTATTGGAGTATAATTTTGACCTTCAAATGGTTATAAACTCTAAGTGGTACTGGAATTGTAGGATTGAGGTTGAATAGTTATGACATTAGAAGATTTAATAGAAAAAATGAGTCCAGAGATAGACTATATTGAAATTATCTCATTAAATAAGAGTTTAGGTTCTTTCACTCTTGACGATGAAAACTATGACTACATTAAACCATATTTAGATAGAGAAGTTAAGATGTTTAGTTTTAGAACCTATGATGACTATACAGAAGATAGCGAGGGTGAGATGTATAGTCTTGGCACTAATATGGTATTAGAAATTGAGATTTGGAATGAATCCCAGTATGGAAACTTTTAAGTATATTAATTTAAGTGAGGTAAATAAAAATGTGGTTAGATAATCAAGAAAATTTAGTATTACTAAAGTGTGAGACACTTCGTATAGAGGGAGATTTTTTAGACTACTGGAACTACCACTTATCTGGGTATTATGATACAGATAAAGAGGAATTTGGTGTTGTTCTTGAGGTAGATTATGAGTTGAAATATGATAAGCGATTCCAACACAAGCAGGAAATGGAAGATACATTCAAAAAAGTTGCAACCAATTTAACGAAAATGGGTAAATGCATTGACAATATTGAAAATTGTTTTTTGAATTAGGGTTTTTTATGAACATTGATAAACTTATAAATATTTGTACTCAATTTCCTGATGTAAGAGTTATGGCAATAGATGACGAACAGTTGGAAGAAAACTATAACTCTGGGTATGGTAGTTGGAGAGGTAGTTACGATGAACCTGCACTGTTCTTTAATGGTGAAGGATATATAACACTTAAAGACTTAATTCCATACTTGGATAAATTAGCAAGTGGAGTTGAGTTTGAGGGATATAAAGGTGGATTATTTTCATATTCACGGTATTCACCTATTCATTTTGAAGATGATGGATGGCTTTGTTGTGACTATAGTCTAGTTAAATATATTCATCCAGATGATTTAACCGAAGATTTGATTAAATATTTATAGCAGAAAAGAAAGATAATTGAGAGGTATTTAACATGGAGTTAGTTGATATTGAAAGAAAATTAGAGAATCTTGGGTGTAATGCTCTTCTTTGGGATAGCCTTAGAGAACTTTCATTTCATCAGAATATTGGTGATGGACTTCTGACTGGGGTAATTAAAGAAAGTGGGATGTCCTATCTAATATCAATAAATATTGCTTTCTTTATTAGTATGCCTGATGAAGAAAGTCATGTCATTGAAGAAAAATTGTTTGAATTAGAAGTATCAAAACCTGATATTAACAAAGTTCTTAAAAGAGTTGAACATATTATTACCCACTTAAATGAGAGATTTAGTAGGGAAGAACAACTTTTAGAAACTCTCCCTTCTGATATTAAGGATGTTAATGATGTTAAAGAAGAGTTTAAGAACATTGAAAAGTGTGTTGAAGTATTTAAAGAAAACTTCATTGATAGTCAAACATTGTTAAATGAACTGGAAAATTTCTAATTGAATGTATTGACAAATCATTTAAACTTGTGATATACTATATCTGTAAGTTAGGAGAATATATGTATGAACTATAGTTTAATTGTAACAATTCCAATTCTTATTGTGGGTATATTTGTAGTAGTATCAACTGTTAGAGTGTTGCTTGGGAGATTGGAGTTTGGTAGTATTAGGGCATTAATGCTGTTTATCCTAGTTTCTCTAATTCTCATATCGTTATGGTTATATGTAACGAGAGATGAGCAGGTATTTATGAATAATATTTCCATTCTTGCAGATGTCTTTAAACATAGATTAGAAACAATAACACATGTGGAATTAATTTTGTTAGTTATTTTAGGTGCAATTCTTTTTAAGAAAATGTCATAACTGTATTGACAACTTAAAAAATGTGTAATATAATAATATTGTCATGAGTACTGACGGTAACTGTACTTCGGGCTGACACCACCGTGATGAACCTGCAACCGCACAAACCGTGGGCGCTATATCAGAAGGATGTGTCATAGCCAATATTGGTTTCTGGCTCTATGATAGGATTAGCCAAACATTTTATAAAATTCCAGTTGAACCTATCTATAAGAGGCCTTTGGGGTTGTATGTGGATTGCCGAGTGCTGGACAATGACTTTCCACGCAACAACACTGATTTAAGTCCTATGAAAAGCAAGTCCTGTATTTAAGGGTGGAATACCCTTAAGGTAAATGAGAAAGAATGGGTTAGAGATAGTCCTATCAGTTATGAAAATCCTGTGGGCAATAACTGATAAAAACTCTATTTTTAATTTTGGGAGAGGTTAATATATGCTACCAGCAAATATGTTGTATCACATTGCACAGATATTGTATGTTGTGTCTTGTTTATCTATTTGGAATATGTTCTTCTTGTGGTATAAGAGTAAGAATAACGGTCTATTATTTACTATTGCTGCACAAATTATTTCTTATATCATGATGGGAATTAGTGTATTTGATAGAACATTTAGTGCAACTGATGTATTTGTTGTATCTACTGTTACTATCATAAGTCTATTCTTGAATAGTGCTTTGATGACAGCTAACCTATACTGTAGTAGATTTAAACCGATGGTTGTAAATGCTATTATGTTGCTTGTGAATATTGGTTTATTCCTAGTGTTCATCGTTAATGCATTTTTACTTGGACTTTCATAGAGAGTCCTTTTTTATTTTGCAAAGTATGGAAATTTTAATTAAGTTAAATTAACAGAGGAGAAAAAAGTATGTTGAAAGCAGAAAAATGGTTTGGTTATGAGTTTGACGGTGGTTGCACTACCACTGAGGGGTATGAAAAATTCCAACGAGATTGCAAATCAGACCTAAAGAAGATGGCAAGCGAAAACGGAATGGAATTGTATGACTTTAATAAGAACCATTTTTGTTTCAGTGCAGTTCTTAGTGATGGTGCGAAGTTTATCTATGTTAGTATTAGTGATGTTAGACACTTTGGTTGGGATAGTAATACTAGAATCCTAGTTAGAGCAATGCGACATGCAAAAGACTGGAGTGGTGGCATGAACCAATACTGCACTTGGAATAGAGTTGGGGAATTTGCTAAAAAGTTAATTGACAGTGATTATGCGAAATAAAGTTAAGAGTTTTATGAAATATCTAATCAACAAGAAGAGTACAGATGTTGATAAAGAGTACTTAGACCTATTAAGTAAGTATCGTAAAATGTTTGGGAAGAATGTTCCTACAGAGTGTTTGCCCTCAAGAATCACAGATGTACAGATTAAACAAGCAATGAGAGAGTGTATAGAAACTGGTCAGGATAATCTTTTAGACATTCTTGGTGTAACTATTGATGATAAAGTTATTCATTAAGGAGAAATTATGAAACTTGTAGAACTTGAAAAATTAATTAATTCCGAGTATTTTTGGCTTGGGGATACAGAACTCAATGGGTCAACTCTTATTATTAAAGAAGTTAGAGATGGATATACATTTGAATTAACCATACAGGAAGAAGCTAATCTTTATCATATTAAGAAGAAAATGAATGTATTAGGAGAAGAAACTACAATGTCTTTTTCCTGCAAACCACAAACGGTTGATGGTGCTATACATAGGATAGCAGTTTCACTTATGGAAGCTGACAAAGCTGCTGGTAGAGTTGTCAGAGATTTCTTATATGACATATTTGTTAATCGTAGAATGAAAGTTGACACAGTTGTAACCAAAAAGAAGAAAGAAGTATATGATATGATTTTTGGTCAATTAACTCTTTCAATAGAGGATAATATTGTCAATATATACTATAAGGATAACACAGACTTTAATATAGATAGACAGGATACTATTAAGTGTGAAGATAGGGGAGTTGCAATAGATACATTTAACTATTCTTGTTACTTGGCTAAGGAAACAGTCAAGACACTAAAGAGTCTATATTCTGTGGTGTAAGTTATGCTATTTATTTAATGAGAATATAGGAGAAACAATTATGAGAAAACAATATTTTGAAGTGATAAATACGGAAAAGTTTAACACGGAAATACTGGAAGTATGCCAAGAGTATGGGCTTGAATGTGCAGATGAAATCGGTAAGTATATTGGTATCAATAATGTGTATCTAAGAAATAAACTATTAAAGACACTGACTAATTTCCCAGGTTTATTTACAGAGGGTATGCCAGTTGGAGAAGGTTCTTTATATGTTAAAGTATACTTAGACTTAGGTGATTATGGAGAACCAAAAGCACTATCTGCATTTACATTAAATAGTGGCGAGTTTAAGTCAATAAAATTATAAAATTTTAGTACATACCACTTGACAGAATTTCCATTTTTTGCTATAATGATAGAGAATAGTACTTTAGGTGAGCACTAATCATTGAAAATTAAATAAAACTGTCAACATAAGAAACTGTGAGCATTATGTTACCCATATGAGTATGGCATTTTTCGCCGACAGTATAATTTAGAGCGAATACAGAGGTTAGCCCCCCTAGTTGGTTGATAAAAGGCTCGGTGTAATAGGGTTTAATTGTATTTTACTCTATCATCGTCAGTGTAGTCCGTAAAAATAAGACTACCAACCTATTCAAAAAACTGCTAGGCGAGGGTAATACCTCACGGAAACCATGGATAAGTAAGAATAACAATCTTCACATAGGGAAACTAATCTCTATGTCTTTTTTATATCTACGTGTCATTTCACGTTAAAAATACCTATTGGGCTTGGAATATAGGGAGATGTACTGGGAGTAGTTAGCCAGATATGAATACAATTCTTTTGAAGAACATAAACTGTTCAAACTCACACGTTTTTAGTGTGTAATATTTAAAGAGATATTTTATGTGCTTTCAGATAGGCATATTATATCTCTTTTTCTGCTTCCATGCCTAGTTCACCTCTCCGTTTTTAGTTGCGATTGTGGATAAGTTTTCCACATAAAGTAGTTTAACGAACGTTTTACCGTAAGGTCTTGAAACGTGAGTGGTTGGCTTTATGGATTTAGTTCAATAAAGTAATTAATAATAAAATTACCAGTGGAATTTGGGTATTAAAAAAGAAATGCTTAAGAAATCTGATGTTTGAGCTAGAAAGAGTAATAAGACTTATATAAATGAGTGTAATGCCCAATATTACACCACGAGGTGAGTGTGAGCCAGTGCGAACAAGCGAACAGAGTGTGCTATGAATGATGAAAAGTGGAAAATCGTATATATTTATAAGGGGTTGCTTTATATAGAATGTATGATATAATGGTAGTTAAATAGGGGTGAGTGGATGATAAATTCAAAGCGTAAAGGAAAGGTTGGAGAACTAGAAGTAGTTAATCTCTTAAAAGAAAACGGTTTAACTGCTAGACGTACTCAACAGTTTAGTGGAAAAGCAGATGGTACTTCTGATGTACTTTGTGAAGAATTGAGTAATTTTCACATAGAAGTAAAGAGAGACGAACATCTGAACATAGAAAAGGCAATGCAACAGTCTATAAGAGATAGCGAAAAGGAAAATACTATTCCTACTGTCTTTCATAGAAAGAATAAGGAAGAGTGGAAGGTAACCATGAGATTAGAAGATTGGTTAAGTCTAGTAGGAGTAAATAATGATTAAAGTAGGTAAGTTGTCTAAGAGTATTTCAGAGGGGTTAGACAGTTCTTCTGATATTCATAGTTTTAAGTTGGGAATAACCTGTTCAGATGGTAATAGTGCTACACAGTTAGAGAGTTTAGTAAAGAAAAATGATGGCAAAGTAGATGCTGTTATCTATGATGCACATTTACTAGAAGTAGAGGTCCATGTGGTATTTACTAAAACACTTATGGAGTATTTAACCCTCTGTGATGAGTTGAGTGGTTTAGGCATGGATAAGTGGTACTTTAATGCTATTACAGGTTGTGAGGTAATTAGGTAGTTTATGGGAAATGAGTTTTTAAAAGCACCAATGAACTATACTGGTAACAAGTTTAAATTACTATCACAAATTATTCCACTATTTCCAGATAATATAAATACTTTTGTTGATTTGTTCTGTGGTAGTAGTACTGTTTCCTTAAATGTAAAAGCAAATAAGGTAATCTGTAACGATTCCAATGAGCCTTTAGTGGAAGTACTTAAATATCTTCAATCAAGTAATAAAGAAATAATATTGAAAGAGATAAGTGAGACTATTGACGAGTTTGACTTGTACAATCATGAAAATGGTGGATACTATCTACTAAGAGATAGGTATAATGAGGATAAAAGACCATTAGATTTATATGTTTTAAGTTGTTTTTCTTTTAACTTTCAGATTAGATTTAACAAACGTGGTGAGTACAACATGCCAAGTGGTAAGAGTAGGTCATCATATACTAGTGTACTAGTAGGAAATTTAGAGAAGTTTATTGACAAGGTTAAAAGTATTAACATCACATATACGAGTAATGATTTCAGGTCTTTTGACATCAGTTTACTGGGAGAAAATGATTTTGTGTATTGTGACCCACCATATCTGATTTCTAATGCTGTTTATAATGAGAAAAATCGACTAGGTAATGGTTACGGTGAGACAGAAGAGATTGAGCTATTGAATTTATTAGATAAATTAAACTCTATGGGGGTAAAGTTTGCATTATCTAATGTGATGTACCATAAAGGATTAGAAAATACACTTTTAATTGAGTGGTCTAAGAAGTATAACGTACATTACTTGGATAAGAACTACTCTACATGTAACTATCAGTTAAAAGAACGAGATAAGACAAAGACGGTTGAAGTATTAGTAACCAATTATTAAAACATATGATGAAGGGAGTATAATGTCATGAGATATGATAAAATAATCGAGTATGCAAATAGCAAATCTTTAGTAGTTTCAGAAGCGCCTAACAGTGGGCTTAAAATGAACTATGAAGTGGGAGATGTACACATTAATTTATTTGTTCAACCAAAAAATTCTACAGAAACATGGTTTGCAGGATATATTCATTATGCAAAATATGATAAAGGTAAGAAGTATGAATTTGAAATACCTAAAGCAATAAGAACAGAGGAAGAGATAATTAAGTTAATAGAAGTATCTACCACTATGGCAAATAAACTTAATGTAGTGAATGAACAACTTACAAGTATCAAACAATTAAGCAAAGAATTAACTAATTAAAGTGGGGGTGTCATTAAAGGAAAGTATATGATATTCAGAAAGCTGTTAGCGATTTTACTGCTTCGAAGAAATAAACGTATTGAACAAGATTTAATTGGTTTGGGTTACAAAACAATTAAGAATGAGGATGGTACAGAAATAACTTTTGAGTCAGATGCATTGAACGGGTTTGAATTACGTGGGATTTTTCGATACTGTAATGAGTTGAAACCTGAGATTGAGATTAATCTATATATGCAGGAAAAGCAATCAGATGACATTAAATCAGAATGGTTGATACACATGGGATTTTATCCTATTAAGAAATCCATGCCTTATTTAAAGTCTATAACAGATAACTTTAAGAAGTATTGTGGTGGTAGTATGAAACCTGCAACCAAGTACGAATTTAGAGATGTGGTTGATTTATATGAGAAAATGTCTGGCAAAAAGTATAGGAATAAATTTATTTGGTACGAAGGGGAGTTAGATGTGATAGAATGAATAATTCACTTGAGCAGAACTTAATTGACTTAGGCTATAAGATACTTAATAAGGAAGATGTTGTAGAGATAACCTTTGAATCAGAAGTGTTGAATGGGTTTAAATTATGTGGAAACACTTATATCTATGATGAAGATGAGAAACTTGGGTTTAGCCTCGGAATTGGGATTGGATTATATATTCAAAATGACGAATTTAATGATTTTGAGGAGTATGGTCTGATATATAGAAAGTTTACGTATAGTATTACGGAAGTTCTTCCCAGTTTGAAATCCTTAATTGATAACTTCAAGAAGTATTGTGGTAATAGTACTAAGCAAGCAATTGAGTACAACTTTGAGGAATTAACTGCTTTAGACAAGAAAATTACTGGGGATAATTATTCTCAATAAAAAGAGTGGAGTAGTGATTTATGAAATTGAACGAGTTTTCAAAAAGTGAATTAAAAGAGATATTAACTAAACAGGGTTGGGATGACATAGCGACATGGGAATATATGACCATGTCAGCCACAAAAGAACTTGGTGTATATAAGTTATTTATATTTGTAACCTACAACACTGTTGAGGGTGTCCAACTTAGTATGACATTGTTCAGAGCAATGGGTGTTGATAATACTTTTAGGCTTTATAGGAAGTATGTTGGACTGAATGATGAATTATTTAATTTAGAATTAGTAAAAGCAGAAAGAGCTTTAAGAACATTTGAAAGATACTATACTACTGGTTGTGAAGTACTTGTAGAGGAACTTAAAGAAGTGTTAAAGGGGTAAAATTATGATTGACAAGACAATGGATGAAATTAGTGAAGTAGCAGGTAAAATTTTAACTGGTTGGCAAAAGGAAAAGACAAGATGTTGTGCAAGATTTACTTTGGATTTATCTGGTGAAGGTTATCCAGGCCTTTCCGTTGAAATTTCGGAAGATGTAAGTAAGACATTTTATGTAAAGACATATTGTGCAATAACTGGATATGTATGTGGATATTATCTAAAACCAATCAATGACTATGATGAGTTAGTGGATTACTTAACAAATATCAAAAATAATGTCAACTTTGATATGGAATGTGCTTTAGAAACAGAATTAACTAATGTTATCAATGACTATCTTAAAAGATTGCTTGGGGTTAGTAGATAAAAATATGAATGAAACCAGTAAAAAGAAAGTAAAACTAAAGTTACCTGATGGAATATCACTACCTAATGGAGTGGAACTGCCAGAAATTGAAGTTAGTGAGGCAACTATTAGAGAAACTATTATTGATGATAATGGTAAAACCTATGAAGTTGAAAAAAAGATTGAATTTCCAGTAATTAAATAGGAGAAGAATAAAGATGAGTACAAATGCACATATTGGAATTAGTAGAGGAAAAAATAAAGTAGAATTTATTTATCTACATTGGGATGGTTACCCATCTTATGCATTAGAAATGTTAAAAGAACATTATAAGGACCGTGAAAAAGTTGAAAAACTAATTGCACTAGGAGATATTTCTGTTCTTGATGAGGAAGTAGACATTCCAAAAGGGGTAGAACACTCTTTTGAGAAACCACATGAGGGTATCACAATCGCTTACCACAGAGATAGAGGTGAGAGTGGTTGTGAAAGTCATACTACTACATTAAAACAGTTTGCTAAAGATATTGAGTATGCCTATCTCTATAAAGATGGAAAATGGGAGTTGTATGAACTTCCTAGGGAGTACTAGGTAAATATGCACTCGGCTAAAGACCGAGTACCTTTCTAAAAGGTACGATTGTTTACAAGACTCAGTAGGTAGAAACACCTACTACGATAGTTAGGAGAAACACATACACACCCTCGGTTGAATGCTCAAGACTGAGGCTCTGTGATTACTGATTAAGTTGGACTGAGAGTGCTAAGCAAGTCCTGTGTCAGTAATTTCAAAACTCTAATTATCATTGTCGATGAGAAGACCCACACTAACTTTGGTAATAGAAGTTAGTTAGGCGCTACAGTTCAGTGAGTACTGTCTTACAAAGTAAAACTCACTTCTTTGATTAGAAAGAGAGGTACTAGATGGAGTTGAAAGAGATTTTTCCAAAGATAAAAAGCATTTTATCTGATTGGGATGTGTCAAGTGAAGTGGAGAATATTATAATCTTCTCTTATAATCTAAATGAGTATCAATTTAATATCATGATTACCCCATGGACTAAGGATACTGTACACGTTAGTGTGGGTGGCTTTTTAGGGCCTTATGTTTATTCGGCCTTTGAGACTAAGTTCTCTGATGTTGAGGAGTTAGAGAAGTACTTAAAGAAACTAACTAATACAATCAATGAGGATTTAACAGATAAGTTGAATACAGAATTAAAAATCACTTTTAATAATACTTTGAGGGATGAATTAAATGGAAAGTTTTGATATTGAAGTAATCAAAAAAGAAATCATAGATAGGGTTGATAAACTTGGGGATAGTTATTCAACATTCTCCTTTAAGGATAAGATAGTCGTAAACCATGAAGTAGAAAAGGATTTAAGTTGTCGTATTTTGCTACATGAAGATTTATTTGACATTTCAATTTATTTTTATGATAAGGTTAGTTTTATTTATCGTTATCTCTTACGTATGAAAGCTGTATCTTATGATAGATTGGATTATTTCTTAAATTGTTTTGCTGATTTTTGTGATAAGGGTAATAGACTTGCTAAAAATATCTATAACTATATTGATTCATTGCCAAATTTAAAAGTTGATGATATTGAAGAAAGTACTGTTTCAGAGCAGTTCAATGAGCATTTTAGTAAATACGGTCTTGTTCAGTATGGTAGAGTACTTATCGGAAGATATATCGGAACTATTGTCATTCGAGATTGTAGTAATTTAGAAGTATCTATACTTGAAAATGGGGAAAGGGTAATATTCTGTAAACCAGTTAATCAAACAAATTATATCGAATTGTTTAAGGAAGTAGATGAATTACTTGTAGATGTTATTAAAAATGTACCGAGTGATTTAGAGTATTTTAGAAGATTACAGAACGAGGTTGAATAAGATGGAAGATATTGATAAGATAGAAAAAGAGTTAGTAACTAAGTTAGAAGAATTAGGGTTCAAGACGAAACATGGTTATGGTCAGGTTGGTTATGAACATGGGGATATTGGATTATATGGAAGGATAAGTGTGTTCTCTGATGAGATTACTTGTTCACTTAACCTTGATGTGATAGGTGGGTATATACCTTTACTACAATTGCATAGTTTTAATTGTTCTAAGGTTGAAGAGATAGTGTTTTTACACAGTGCAGTCGTAGAGTATCTTAAGGAACTAAAGAAATCGTCTATTGATTTTTGTGCTTTAGTGCAATCTATGGGAGCGACAGCGATTGATAAAGATGTAGTTGATAAGTACTTAGACCACTTTAAGAATACTGCGTATGATTCTAAACTAGGGTACACTTTTGAATATTCTGGAATTTTCTCTATATTAAATGTACGTTTGGGTGATACATTGGACTTAGTTGTAACATTACGTGATGGGAATTGTGAATGTGTAATATATAACAGTCGTGTAACAGATGAAACATGTGAGGAAGTATTTGACACTGTTGATGGTTTATTAGAGGATTTTAGAGTGAATTGTGGTAGCTATAGAGGGTTAATTAAGATAGTGCAGAATAACACTTTATAGCAATCATAATTGAGGAGATAATAATGTATTTATATCACGCAACTAGTAAAAAGTATTTAGATAGCATATTACGAGAGGGGTTAATTTTAAATCCCTCTCATCGTAATTTCTCAGATATGTATTGTGAGAATAAAATATATCTCGCATTTAGCACAGATGCTGCAAGAGAGTATTTTGAGTTTTCTGGTAAGGAAAGTTCCGATTGTGTAGTGTTGAGAGTTGACTTTGATAAACTTTCACAGAATAGTTTTGAGTATGATTGGAACAATCGGTGCGAATATGAAAGAGACATAGATTCAGTGGTGTATTTAAAAGATATTCATCCAGAATGTATCACAATATTCCATGGAGAAGATAGTCAGTGTTTAGATGATTTTAAGGATACTAAGATGTATTGGACTATCATTGATACGTTCTACGAAGAAGTAGAAACAAATTTAGAAGAAAGTGATGAGTACCACTAGACAAAGCAATATTTTATTGATATAATAAGGGTGTGGAAAACAAGAGTTAGAAGGTAGGAATATATTATGAAAGTGAACGAAATTATTGATAAACTACATGAGGCAGATTTTTATATTTACGAAGAGGAAGCAACCTCAATCAAGTTCAACCATAATTTTTTGAATGGGTGTAATTTGGCGATGAGTCTTGATGGAGAAATTAATTTAATAGATGATTCTACCTACAATATGAAACTTGCACTGTATAATAGTAACTGGGAAGGTACTAATCTAGTTAGTGGGGTAGCACGTATTGACGACAATGACTTATCAATGGATAATTTTCTAAGATTTGCCGAAAGAGTGGATAGACACATTAATGGGATTTTCTCAAAACAATATTATCGTTGTAGAGAATATCCAGTTACAATCATTAAAACTGAACCAAAAGAGTGGGAAAAGAATATAGTATCAAAGATTACAGAGATTTTAGTTGACAATTGGTTTGTTGCCAATGATAATGGAGAATACTACTCTAAAGAAGTAGGTGTAGTCACTGTTGTGGTATTCCCACCCACTATTACAGACTTAACGATGCGTATATGTTTACTACACTACCTCACAAAAAAGGATGTATATTATGCAGAGTTCACGGAGGAAAATAGTAAGGAATTGTTAGATAAGTTTGATTCCTATTTAAAGGAACTGCCTAAGACATTTCTATCTATGGATGAGATTATTTCCTCTGTAAGTGATTATGCTATTAAGCATTTATAGTTTTGAAAATCAAAATGTTAATTAAACAGTTCTTGACCTTTTCATTGAAATGTGTTATACTATCTGTGTAAGGTAGGTAATCGGATATGGGTCATTGTTCAGAAATCTTAATTGTTGATAAAAAGTCAGAAATTATGATAGAGGCACAAGAGTTTGCATGGCAAAATGCAGACCACGAAGAGTGTGGTGGTAGCTACCATGGGAATCTTCAAATTAAGGATATTGAATTTGATTCTTTTAAAGAAGCGGAGAAGTATTTAGAATACTATGTTGGCAACTACGAAGATAAAGCAGTTAAATTTAAGGATTGGGAATTAAAGTCTAAAACTAAGAAACAAGTAAATCTTGAAAATAAAGTAAAAGAAATTAAGAAAGAGTTAATAACACTCGAAAGACCAGTTCAAAAGACTATAACATGTCCTCATTGCGGGAAACGTGTTGAAACAACGTGGAGATATTTCTGTCCGAATTGTCGTGAAGATATAACTCCAAAAACAAAGAAAGCAAAGATACAGACATTAAAAGATAAATTAGTCAAGATTAACTCTGATATTGATGAATTAGAGTTAAAGAGACGTAAGAAAAAGTTTAAAGTCAAATGGGCTGTAAAAGTAGAAGTACATTGCTAAGGTAGGTGTGTATGAGAATACTAGAAAAGATTAATGACGTTGGTAATCGGTTATCTGAACAGAAGTGGGATGAGTTGTCTAAGTATAAGATGTCTATTTCAGGTCCAGATATTGAGTGGATTATTACAGGTTTAAAGTATATTGGTGACTATAAAGTTCGGTTTTCTTTCTCTATTACCGAACATAGTAAACGTCAAGCACTCAAAATTATGCTGCTTAACCGATATAGTATCGGTACTGTGTGCATATACGAGAAAACTGTTGTTTGTAATAACAGAACAATTAACTCAGCGATAGAGAAGTTAAATACTATATTAGAGACCTTTAAGGAAAATTATCATGAGACCGGTTGCTATCAACTTAGTGTTCAAGAGTTGACAGATGTACTAAAGAAAGCAATTAGATAAGAGGGGAGTAATTTCCCTCTTTTTTATTGACAACAGGTAACCAATTTGATAAAATTAAGTTAATAAGAACGAGAGGTAAACAAGATGGAAGAACAACTTAATAAAGAAAAAGATATGGAAATGGTTCGTGAACTGGCAAAAGCCACTTTAAAGGGATGGAAGATAGAAAAATTATGTAATACAGTGTATGCAACGTATAGTGGAGACGTACATACAGGGGATTGGACTGCAGTATCTATCGAAAAGGGTATTCAGAATAACTATGTACTTCGATTTGTTTGTCTTGTAACAAGGTCTATTTCAGTATCCTATACAAAATCTGCTCAAACAATTGAGATACTAGAAAATATGTTAGAGAATATTAACGATTTAGTTCCTTGTTATTTCAATGATGGATTATCCGATATTTTATCCGAGGCATTGAGAGAATATCTTTCTGTATTTGAACGTGCGATAGGGTAAATAGAGGAGAGTGTTATGGATAATATATTTTTAGAAAAAATAAAAACAGCATTAACGGAATATGGGTATAAGATTGTACACATTGATGAGGATGTTTTAGCAATAGGAAATCCTCATAATAACTTGTACGGAATCTTTACTAATTTATATAATAATACATTTCAATGTACTCTTAAATTAACTGCAGGTAATAAGAATTTATTTATTTTTGACCATAAAACATTCAGTTATGAAGAAATTGATGAAGTATTATCAATCTTAAAAACTGTAATAGATGAAACAAACAATATCGTAAGGGTGTCAAATGCATTTGTAGACTCATTACAGCCTGTTGGTAATGAAAAGAGTTATATAACTTTGATGGATGAATATTCTAGTCACTTCAAGGCTAATTATGGAAAGACAAAATATTACCATGGATTACTATATTCATTATCTATATGTCTAAACGAAAGTTTAGATTTAAGAGTTTGTGTAGAGGGTGAGAACATGAACAAATTAGTATTTAGCAAGTTTTTAACTGAAACAAACTATAAAGAGGTGTTTGAAGAAGTGGACGAGTTAATCACACAATTCAAAAAGAGTTGTGAGATAAGTAGGGAGTTAATGAATTTATGTTGCTAGATAAGGAATATGAAATAGCAAAATCTATTTTAACAGACTGGGAAGTAGAAATTGGTTGTAATGAAGTAGTTGCCACATATAGCGAGGGCCTATGTCCTGCATATCATGCTACTGTATATATTTCACAAGGTACGAATAATGAATATACCGTGAAACTTACATGTAGATTTGCAAATAGACTTTCTGCTTCTTGTAATAGAGTAGCTCATACAGACGAGGAATTAGAAGGAATATTAGAAAACCTCAGAGATGTTGTATCAAATCATTTATTTGATGGTTTAGAAGAGAAACTAAATACCTCATTGAAAGAGCATCTTCATGATAATGTAGGGCGTTTGTTTTGGAGATAATTAGGTGTATGATAACAGTTGAAAAAATAGGAGAAATCGTAAGAGAAGAGTTGTCAAAAGAGTGGAGAGTATATCCACACTCTGTATCACTATCTGCTTTATATGGTGAACCATATAAGCGTGGATTTTTAAGTCTATACATTGAACCACTCGTAGGCGAAAAAACAATTGTTAATCTAATGGGGGTTTCTCGTACTAAAAATGAGGAAATAATGTTGGATAGTGCAGAGTGTTTAAGACAGTATTTACGGAAATTAAATAAGTTAAGTGCTACACTAAGAGATTAACTATTAGAGGGGTGAGTAATTATGAGTTTAACCTTTTCAGAATTGAATAATTGTGGAATTAAAAGAACTTTGTAACCTAGTAAAAGAAACGATGCCTAATTATTAAACTATTTAAAACAAATAAATAAAATACCTCACGAAGAAATTGGTATGGAAGAAGATATATTATATACTAGATTAAAAAGAATACTAGCAAGATAGATGAGTTTGTGGTTCAGAACTAAAACAATAGAGCCGTAGGAAAGAAGGATATGATTAAGGAATTAAGGGAATTAAGACAAATATTTGAGACGTATGGATGGGTAGAAACTATAGATGATACACCTAATGGGTTTTTCTGTTATACTAAGAAAAATGCTTGTGGGGTAAGAGTTGCAATGTTTCTTACTAGGGAGTATGATTCTATTATTTTAGATTGTGTTAGCGAATATAAACAAGAGTCCTATAATTTATCTCATACTGTTCTCAGTCTTTCTGATAGTGAAGATGTTGGTAGAAAAATTGAACATCAAGTTTTTAATTTAGTCCAGAAGTTAGAAATTATGGAATCTTTAACTAGTAAGTGGTTTAAAAACTTTGAAATGTTTAATATGCCCCCTTTGGTGTCAGATTGGAAATCTGCCTTTAAGATGGAACTATCATCTACTTTTGGTAAATCTGCTACTGATAATTTATCCGTGGATTATTGTGGTGTTTCACTAGTTGGTTGCTTTAATGAGGAAACAAATGAAATCACTGTTAGACTTAAGATGTCAAATGACGAAAAAGTTTTATTACATGGAGTTGTTACTGAAACTAATATGTACAGTGTTATTGAAACCATTGGGGATATTTGCAAGGAATTTTCAGATACCTTTTATACCATTGAATCATCAAACAGTTGGTTAGCAGAAAAGTAAAATTATTCTATTTATTCATACCTCTTTCAACCATTTCTTTT